>Ga0210388_10005307_pt1 | contig 10086 bp, 8 predicted proteins | sample IncBWC19OmetaG_FD_155485 | JGI IMG/M metagenome (GOLD analysis project Ga0210388, IMG submission 155485) | Forest soil microbial communities from Barre Woods Harvard Forest LTER site, Petersham, Massachusetts, United States - Inc-BW-C-19-O ...
GATGCGCGAGGTGTTTGGGAAGGAGACGGTGTTTGTGCGCGGGGGTGGGTCGATTCCGATTGTGGGGGATTTTGTGCGGGAGTTGAAGACGCCTACGGTGATGATGGGGTTTGGGCTGCCGGATGACAATCTGCATGCGCCGAATGAGAAGTTTCATCTGGCGAATTTTTATCGGGGGATTGAGTCGATTGTTCGGTTCTTTGGCGGCGTGGGGGAGTGAGTTATGGACTCCTGCGAAAGAATCGCGGCTGCTGGATTTCTTCTTGCTGGGGGACGAAGCTCACGGATGGGTCGGGACAAGGCGTTGCTTACGCTTGGTGGTGAGCCGCTGGTGAAGATCGGGCTCGAAAAGCTGAGATCGGTTTGCGAGATTGTTGCGATTGCGGGAGGTGCGGAGGAACTCGGAGAGTTTGGGCGGGTTGTCTCGGACAAACGATCCGACTGTGGCCCTTTGGGTGGGATCGTGTCTGCCCTGGAACAGAGTTTGTTTGAATGGAATCTGTTTTTGCCGGTGGACGCGCCGTTTGTGCCGGTGTTTTGCCTGAAGGCATTGTTGATGGGGGCTTCGGGGTATCCGTGTGTTTGCGTGATGGCTGGGATTGGAGACGTGAAGCAGCCTCTGTGCGCGGCGTATTCTCGGAAAGCGTTGAATGTGCTGCAGAGAGAGCTTGCCGAAGGCAGGTGGAAGGTGACGGAAGCGATCGCGGCGGCTGGGTTGGTAAGGGTGGCGGATTTTGGAAATGTGGATTGGTTTGCGAATTTGAATACCCCGGAGGAGTTTGCGGCGGCTGAGCGGCGGCTGGAGAGGGATCGCGGCAAAACCAGTTGAAAATTCCGCGGGCCATTGAGCATCTGATGGGAGAATAGCGTCAGGCAGAGGATGGGACACGATGGCGGAGATGAAAGAAGATCGGGATTCGCAAGCGGCTGATCCGACGACGAAGAACAAGCGTGGTGTGGTGGACGCGAAGGACGGAGCGGAGCATGTGTCGGACGACCAGGCCACCACGCCGGACACTGAGCGGCTGACGGCTGAGGTGTCGGCGGATGTGGCTCCGACGGTGGGGGAGTTCATGGAACAGGCAGCGCAGCAGAATGAGGCTGCGGCGGAGGCTGTTCCGGATATTAAGAACAAGCCTGGGCCTTATATTTCGTTTGAGCATGTGTATAAGTCGTTTGGCGATTTTGTGGTGCTTGAGGATGTGAGTTTTTATGTGTTGCCGGGGGAGACGCTGTGCATTCTGGGGCGAAGCGGCGTGGGGAAGTCGGTTTCACTGCAGATATTGATGGGATTCTTGAGGCCGGACAAAGGCGTCGTGAGGGTGGCGGGAGAGGATATCTGCAGTTTTAGTGAGCGGGAGTTGCAGGAGGTGCGGCGGAAGGTGACGATGGTGTTCCAGAATGGAGCGCTGTTCGATTCGATTAGTGTGGGGGAGAATGTTGCGTTTCCGATGCGGGAACGCGGGGAGATGGCGGAGGACCAGATTCTGCAGGTGGTGAAGGGGCTGCTGGAGATGGTGGGGGTGGCGGGGATGGAGAGTCTGCTGCCGTCGGATCTGTCGACGGGGATGAAGCGTTCGGTGGCGATCGCGCGGGCGCTGGCATCGCAGCCGGAGGCGGTGCTGTATGACGAGCCGACGACGATGGTGGATCCGTTGATGGCGCATCTGTTAGGGAGCTTGATTGAGCGGTTGAAGCAGCAACTTCATCTGACAAGCATTGTGGTCACGCACGATATGCAATTGGCGAAAAAGCTGGCAGACCGGGTGGTTTTTCTAAGTGCGGGCAAGGCGATCTTCTTCGGAACGATGGAGGAGATGGAGCGTTGCCAGGACCCGATTGTGCAGGAATTTTTAACGCTGGATGAACTTGTCATCCCTGCTTAAATTTGCGGAGAACGGAACTGTAATTGCGTATGGCACAACAGTTGTATGCGTTGTTCATCGGATAGAAGTCTTTTATTGCCAATCCCGGGTTCGATACGTATGCTGCAAGTAGGAATTTCCGAAACACTTTTCGACGACTTGACCTTGGTGCTGTGAGCTGAAGAGTTCGAAAGAGCTAGTGTGTATTTTTGTGTTGCTTTGTCTGTCTTATTTAAATTTTTTGGAACTCGCGATGTTCCTGAGAAGAGATTCGGGCATCCTATCGGTTCTAAGACCCCAGGGATATTAAGTTGAAAGGCGTTCGCAATGGCGACACCGGACTATCTACAACAAGTCATCGTTTCAGCAGGAAACCATTCGGGAAGCAGTCGGCGAGAGTTCTCAGCCGAGAGCGGGTGGTTTCGCAGGCCGTCCGTGGCGAGTTCTGTAATGGCCTCGGTAGATATCTTGACCGTTGTGGTTGCAGCGATGCTGGCGTTGCGTTTCCGCGTGGTGACGCCGCCTGATGTCTCCACGTTGCACGTTCTTCCTCACCTGATTCAATCGTCGCCTGGTCTTCTGCCGTTTTATATTGGGTGGTTCGGGATTTGCCTGGTCTTCTTCACGCGCTCGTACGGGCTATATGGGCCAATCCAGAATCGCAGCGGGCTGCATGAACAGAGGATGACGGTGCAGGCGGCTCTGACGTCGGGGCTGTTGCTCTGCGGGACGCTTTACCTATCGAATGGCGAAGCGATCTCGCGAGCCGTGGTTGCGTTGATGGTGGTGTTTACGACGAGCCTGTTATGCCTGAGACGCGCGTTGTGGCGAAAGATGGTGTATCGCAGATTCCGCGCCGGAGTCGAGACGCGGAATGTGCTGATTGTAGGCGCCGGGCGTGTGGGACAAGCGCTGCGAAATCATATTGATACGCTGCAACACCTCGGATTCAGGTTTAAGGGATTTGTGGCTTTGAGTGAGCGCGAGGCAGAGTCCGGCGACGCGGATGTAATCGGCGACGTGCGGAACTGCTTGTCGCTGGCACGGTCTTTGTTCGTGGACGAGATTTTCTTTTCCGTGCCGGCAGAGAAGAAGCTAGTGATTGGAATGGTGGAGGAGGCGCGCATAGCGGGGATCGATGTGCGGGTGGTTCCGGATATGTATGACGGACTTGCCTGGAATGCAAAGGTTGAGTACATCGGGCAGTTCCCGACGATTCCGCTGCACCGGAAGGATTTTCCGATTGGCGGCATCCTGGTGAAGCGGGTGCTGGATATCTCCGTGGCATCTTTGGGACTTGTGTTGGGGGCTCCTATCATGCTGGGGATTGCGTGTGCGATCCGACTGGACTCCGAGGGCCGCACTCTTTACAAGGCAAAGCGGATCGGGCGGAAGGGCCGTGCGTTCCCGTGCTACAAGTTCCGTACGATGGTGCAGAATGCCGACACGTTGAAGGCCGAGCTGGAGCATATGAATGAACGGGACGGCGTGCTGTTCAAGATTAAGGAAGACCCGCGGATTACGCGAGTTGGGAAGTTTTTGCGGAAGTACTCGCTGGATGAAGTGCCGCAGCTTTACAACGTGCTGAAGGGCGATATGAGCCTGGTGGGGCCGCGTCCTCCGATGGCGGCTGAGGTGGAACAGTACGATATTGCGCATCTGCGACGGCTGAACGTGCTGCCGGGGATCACGGGTCTGTGGCAGGTGGAGGCTCGGCAGGACCCTTCGTTTGATAGCTATATTTCGCTGGACACGGCGTATGTGGAGAACTGGAGTCTGATGATGGATCTAAGGATTCTGGCGCGCACAGTCGGGGTGGTGCTGAGCGGGACGGGCTCGTAAGCGGTAGACTTTAAGAGTGAAGATCGCGCTTGCCCAGATCAATCCGACGGTGGGAGATTTCGTCGGGAATACGAAAAAGATTCTTGAATATGCAGCCCGTGGCGGCGATGTGGGGGCGGACCTGGTGGTTTTTCCGGAGCTGGCGGTGTGCGGGTATCCGCCGGCCGATTTTCTGGAGAAGGCTGCGTTTGTGGCGCGAGCCGAAGAGGCGGTGGGCGAGATTGCGGCGTGGACGGGGGAGGCGGGACGGCCTGCGATTCTTTGCGGGTCGGTGATGGCTTCGGCCTCGAATGTGGGGAAACAGGTGAGGAATGTTGCTGTGCTGCTGGCCGGGGGGAAGATCAGCTTTGTGCAGCAGAAGATGTTGCTGCCGTTCTATGACGTGTTCGACGAGCAGCGATACTTTGAGGCGGCGACGCAGCAAAAGTTGACGTGCGTGGGAGGGCAGCCGCTGGCGATTACGATCTGCGAGGATGCGTGGAACGATAAGGGGTTCTGGCATCGGCAGATGTATCCGGTCGATCCTGTGGAAGGCTTGATGACGCAGTGGGAATCGAAGAAGAGTGAGTTGGACGGACAGTCTCGGATCATCTTGAATATCTCGGCTTCGCCCTATTGGCTTGGGAAGCCTAGGGTGCGAGAGAAGATGCTGGCGGCGATTGCTTCGCGGCATGGGGCTGTGGTGGCGATGGTCAATCAGGTTGGTGGGAACGATAGTTTAGTGTTCGATGGATCGTCCGTGGTGATTGGGCCGGATGGAACGACGGTTCTGCGGGCGGCTGCGTTTGCAGAAGATCTGGTGGTGTTCGATACGGAGGCGACTCGCGGGGCGGAGACGAGTTCGCGGACGGATGAGGTGGCGGAGTTGTGGGATGCGCTGGTGCTCGGGACTCGGGATTATGTGCGGAAGTGCGGGTTCAGCAAGGTACTTGTGGGATTGAGCGGCGGGATTGATTCGGCGCTGGTGGCGGCGATCGCGGTGGAGGCTGTGGGGGCGGAGAACGTTGTGGGTGTGGGGATGCCGACCGAGTATTCGTCGCTGGGGTCGATTGAGGATGCGCGCAAGCTGGCGAGGAATCTTGGCGTGAGGTTTGAATTGCTGCCGATCCATGATGTGTTTGCGCAGTTTCAGCATGTGTTGCAGCCGCTGTTCAAAGGAACTTCGTTTGGGCTGGCGGAGGAAAATCTGCAGCCGCGGATTCGGGGGACTCTCTTAATGGCGTTGTCGAATAAGTTTGGGGCGCTAGTGCTGACGACGGGAAATAAGAGCGAGATGTCGACGGGCTACTGCACGCTGTATGGGGATATGGTGGGGGCGCTGGCGGTGATTGGAGATGTGATGAAGACGCGGGTTTATGCGCTGAGCCGGTATGTGAACCGGGTGAAGGAGGTTATTCCGTGGGCGACGATTGAGAAGCCTCCTTCGGCGGAGTTGCGTCCGGGACAGAAGGATACGGATTCTCTTCCGCCTTATGAGGTGCTGGATCCGATCCTGGAGGCTTATGTGGAGCGGTATCAGTCGGCGGAGCAGATTGCGGAGGAGCAGGGAGTTGACGTTGGGCTGGTGAGGTCGGTCTTACAGCTGGTGGAGCGGAGCGAGTATAAGCGGCAACAGGCTGCTCCGGTGCTGAAGGTGACGAGAAAGTCGTTTGGAACGGGTCGTCGGTTTCCCATTGCGGTCAAAGTTCAGGTGTAATAGGAAGGTCGTGCAAAATCGCACGGCGGAGGATGGATACTTTTGAAGATTTCGAATTGGATGTCAGTTGGGTTGGTTGCGGCTCTTAGCGTGACAGCGGTGATGGGAGCGCAGACGGCAACACAGACGGGAGCGGCTCCGCAGACGGCTCCGGCTCCCGCTCCTTCGGGAGCACAGCAGCCCGGGTTACAGCTTCACAATATGGGCGAGTTGCCGAAGGCCGATCCGTTTCCGCAGCCGAATCCGAAATACTTTACGGCCGATGCGCCAAGTGTGGATACGGTGAATGCGTTCTTGAAGGCGCTGTGGGGCTATGACTCGAACCGGATCTGGCGGGTTGAGGCGATCCAGAAGACGATGGCTCCGAATACGGCCAAGGTGGTGGTGTTCGTTTCGGACAAGAGCCCCAATGCGAAGGTACAGCCTTCGGCGTTCTTTGTGACCCCGGATGGGAAACATGCGATTGCCGGCGATTCGGTGATTCCGTTTGGCGCAACGCCATTTGCGGATGGACGGAAGGCATTGCAAGCGCGGGCGGATGGTGCGGTCCGCGGCGCGAGCGGAAAGGACTTCATGCTGGTGGAGTTTGCCGATATGCAATGTCCGCATTGCAAGGAGGCGCAGGGTACGATGGACAGCCTGGTGAAGGACTTCCCGAACGCCCGTGTGGTGTTCCAGAGTTTTCCGCTGGCGGAGCTGCATCCGTATGCCTACAAAGCGGCGGCGTATGGGTACTGCGTGCAGAAGCAGAAAAACGACGCGTTCTTTGTGTATGCTGCGGCGGTGTTTGATACTCAGGATGCTCTGACGCCGGAGACCGGTGATGAGACGCTGAAGGCTGCGGTGACGAAGGCTGGGCTGGATCCGGCTGCGGTGGATGCCTGCGCGGCGACCCCGGCGATTAAGGCGCAGGTGGATGCTTCGATCGCGCTGGCCCAGGAGATTGGTGTGGAACAGACTCCGATGCTGGCGGTGAATGGACACTTGCTGCCGTTGACTGGGGTTCCGTACGAGACGTTGAAACAGATTGTGGCGTATCAGGCGGCGCAGGATGGGGTGAGCACGGGAGCGGCTGCTGCTCCAGCTAAGTAACGCCTCCTCGCAGATCGACCAAGACAAAGAAGCCAGCTTCGGATTGATACCGATGCTGGCTTTTTGATTTTGGGTTGGTGAGCTTCAGTTTGAGATGGGAAATGACTGGACCTGGCTGCCATGGTAGTAAAACTGGCGGGCGGTGGCGGCGACCTTCTCGTAGACGATGGAGTCGCGGGAGATTCCTGCCTGGGTTCCGTCGATGCTGGCATAGTGGCCGGGAGGGAGCCGCCAGACTACGGATGGGGTGGTGGTTTGGGTGGGCGGAACGATGATTTCGGTGACGGGCTGGTCCTTCTTTTCGGCGACGAGAACTAGTTTTTCGAGGAGATTTTTGGGGTCGTCTCCCTGGATGAGAGCGACTACGTAGGAGGACTTCGTTTTGGGGTAGAAGTTGCCGACGGCGACCCCTGGGCATTGGCCCTGGTGGGCGTTCTTCCACAGCTTCCAGTCGGCCGTGGGGAGGTCGAACGGGGAGAGGATCTTCCAGTTGTCCTGCTCGACGGCGGATTTGAGGGAGGGGGGTAGGTTGCTGAGGCAGTCCTGGGCGAGAACGGATGTGGGGATAACGAGCGCGAGGGCGGCGAAGAGGAGATTGGCGGGGTTTGTGAGTTTCATGTTCTTCCTGAGGTGGAGATGGGATTTTTCGCCGAGAGCCTTGCGGCCAGTTTCGCAACTCGTGGGAAAGAGCGAAATACCACTTTTGATTGACGTGCGCGGTTGCGCGGGCTAGCATTTGCTGGCTCCCCTACCTGAACGATCTTTCGTGAGCTATGCCTCCTTCTGATTCTGGCGGTTCTCCCGCGCGTGTTAAAGGACATCTGCTTCGCATTCTCGGCGTCGGGTTCGGGATTGCGGTTATTGTTGGCAACACGATTGGCACGGGGATCTTTCGTACGCCCGGCGAGGTGGCCGGGCACCTGGGGAGCGCAGGGTTGTTGATTGCGGCGTGGGTTCTTGGCGGGGTGTATGCGTTCTTCTGCACGCTGGCGGTGACGGAGCTGGGAACGATGCTTCCGCTGGCCGGTGGCTGGTATGTCTATTCGCGGAGAGCGTTTGGGAATTATGGCGGATTTGTAGTGGGTTGCTGCGATTGGGTGATGCAGTCGGTGGCGATTGGTTACCTGGCGGTCGCGTTCGGTGAGATTGCGGCGGAGCTCCAACCGGCGCTGCGGGGGCACGTTAAGTTGATGGCGGTGGCGTGCGTGTGTGTGCTGGTGGCATTGAACTGGGTGGGTTTGCGAACGGGCAGCCGGACGCAGGAGTTGATGAGTCTGGCGAAGGCTTTGGCGCTGGCGGGATTCGTCGTCGCTTGCTTTGTCATAACTCCGAGTGTCGCGCCGACTGTTGCTTCGACGGCGACAGGATTTGTGGCTTTGCCGAAGGGAGGTCTATTACTGGCAGTTGTACTTTCGTTGCAGGCAGTGGTGGTGACTTATGACGGCTGGTATGCGGCTATTTATTTTACGGAAGAGGATGAAGATCCGACGAGAGATCTGCCTCGATCGTCCATCAGCGGCGTGTTGGCTTGTGCGGTGATCTTTTTGCTGGTGAATGCGGCGCTGCTTCATGTATTGCCGATGACGCAACTGGCGGGTTCGGCGATTCCTGCAGCTGATGCGGCGAAGGCGATCCTTGGGAGTCGTGGTAAACAGATGATTTTGGCAGTGTCGATGCTGGCGGCGATCAGCACGATTAATGCGTGTCTGCTCGTTTCGCCGCGGATTCTGTTTGGTATGGCGCGTGACGGTTTGATGCCGCGCTGGATGACTTCGATCAATCGAGGCGGGACGCCTGCGCCGGCCTTGTTGCTTTGCGCCGGGACCGCGCTTGCGATGATCTTCAGTGGGAGCTTCGAGACTTTGATCGCAGTCGCTTCGTTTTTGTTCGTGGCAGTTTACATTTCGGGATTTGCGGCTCTGTTTGTCTTGCGAGTCCGGGAGCCAAAGCTTGCGCGGCCGTTCCGTATGTGGGGATATCCGTGGACAAATGTTGGAGTTTTTGTGGCTTCGGCTGCATTTCTCGTGTTGTCCGTGGTTGCTGATCCCAAAAATGCTTTCTTTACTTTGGTGTTGGTCGCGCTGAGTTACCCGGTTTACTTCGTTACGGTGGCGAAGAATAAAGAGGCGCCTGCGGAGGTTGCGGTGATCGAACCGACCGACTTGCGCTGACGATTACTTGCGGACGATGTAGATGAAGCGGAGGAGGAAGAGGGCAGCGAGGAGGTAGAGCATCCAGTCCTTGCGGCGGGCGCGGCCGGTGAGGAGTTGGATGAGGGCGTAGCTGGTGAGGCCGAAGCTTAGGCCGTCGGCGATGGACCATGTGAGTGGAATGGTGGCGACGGTGAGGAAGGCGGGGATCGCGAATTGGGGATCTTCCCACGCGATGTGAGCGAGGCCAGTGGCCATGAGCGAGCCGACCAGGATGAGCGCGGGTGCGGTGGCAAAGGTGGGGATGGCTCCGACGAGCGGGGCGATGAAGAGGGAGAGGAAGAAGAGGATTCCGGTGACGATGGCGGTGACGCCGGTGCGGCCCCCGGCGGCGACTCCGGCGGAGGATTCGATGTAGCTGGTGACGGTGGAGGTGCCGGTAAGAGAGCCGAGGATGGTGGAGGTGGCGTCGGCGAAGAAGATGCGGTTGAGGCGGGGGATAGTGTGATCTTCCGAGATGAGGCCGGCACGTTGGGTGACGGCGACGAGGGTGCCGATGTTATCGAAGAGATCCACGAAGAGGAAGACGAAGACGATTTCGAAGAAGCCGATGTTAAGGGCGGCACGAATGTCGAGGTGGAAGGCCGTGGCTTTGATGGCGCCGAGGTTGTAGGGTGCGGGTTGCCAGTGGACCTGGTGGAAGACGACTCCGAGGAGTGTGGTGGTGAGGACTCCGATGAGAATCGAGGCCCGCACGCGGAGGACTTGCAGGATCGCGATGATGAGAAGGCCGACGAGGGCGAGGACGGTTGCGGGGGCGTGGAGGTTTCCGAGGGTGACGGTGGTGGCGGGGCTGGGGACGATGATGCCGGCGTTGCGGAATCCTATGAAGGCGATGAAGAGGCCGATGCCTCCACCGACGGCGGCGTGGAGTTGGTGGGGGATGGCGGCGACGAGACGCTGACGGATGCCTCCGATGGTGAGTATGAGGAAGATGATGCCGGAGAGAAAGACGGCTCCGAGGGCGGTTTGCCATGAGACGCCCATGCCCTTGACGACGGTATAGGTGAAGTAGGCGTTGAGGCCCATGCCAGGCGCGAGGGCGAGGGGGTAGTTGGCAAGGGCTCCCATGAGGATGGAGCCAAAGGCCGCGCAGAGACAGGTTGCGGAGGTGACGGCGGCGAGGGGCATTCCAGTTTCAGAGAGGATGGCCGGGTTCACGAAGATGATGTACGCCATCGTGATGAATGTGGTGAAGCCGGCGAGAATTTCTGTGCGCCAATCGGTGGCGTGGGCCGCGAAGCCGAAGTAGTGTTCGAGATTCTGGAGAAGCGAGCGTTGTGGCGCTTCGATTGTTGGATTGTTCATGGAGTATGAATGGAGGATATTGAAAGTGTGGAGTTATGCAAAGGAGTTTCGATGACGAGTGGTGATTTGTCTG
>Ga0210388_10005310_pt1 | contig 10081 bp, 6 predicted proteins | sample IncBWC19OmetaG_FD_155485 | JGI IMG/M metagenome (GOLD analysis project Ga0210388, IMG submission 155485) | Forest soil microbial communities from Barre Woods Harvard Forest LTER site, Petersham, Massachusetts, United States - Inc-BW-C-19-O ...
CGCCGATCTTGAGATGAATCAAAGGTAAAATTGAGCCAATGCGACGCAGGGATCTTCTAGGAGCTGTGGCGGCGACGGCGTTTCCGCGCGCTCTTCTAAAGGCGCAAGAAGAACAGCCTCCCGATTTTACGCTTGAAATTTCACCGGTCACCGTCGAACTGGCGCCCGGAACCACCATCAAAACGCTCGGATACAACGGATCCGCGCCGGGGCCGCTGCTGCGAATGCCGGAAGGAAAATCGGTCACCATCGAGGTGCATAACAACACCTCAGCCGAAGAGGTGGTCCATTGGCACGGGCTGCACATCCCTTCCGACGTGGATGGTTCGCTCGAAGAAGGCACACCCGGGGTCGCTCCCGGTGAGCGGCGGCGTTATAGCTTCGTCGCCACGCCGGGCGGAACGCGCTGGTATCACTCCCACACCATGGCCGGCCGCAATCTAAAGCTAGCCACCTATACCGGACAGTTTGGCTTTCTTTATGTGGAACCGAAAAACGATCCAGGCGCCTACGATCAGGAAATCTTTCTCGCGTTGAAGGAATGGGATCCCTACATGTCAACCGGTGGGGACGACGAAGGCACCATGGATGCCGCATACAAACACTTTTCGATTAACGACCGCGCCCTGGGACACGGCGCGCCCATCCGCGTGCGGGAACGCCAACGCGTCTTGTTCCGCATTCTCAATGCCAGCGCTACCGTACACCGCCGGGTGGCGCTGGCTGGCCATACGTTTCATGTCACCGCCATGGACGGCAATCCGCTTCCAGCTCCCAAAGAAATCGAGGCGCTGGAACTGGGGCCGGCGGAAAGAATCGACGCCATGGTCGAGATGAATCGGCCGGGAGTGTGGATTTTGGGAACCACCGACGATCACGCTCGCGAGCACGGGATGGGGATAGTGGTCGAATATGCGGGACAACGCGGCGAACCCCGTTGGACGGCCCCCGGCGACCAACGTTGGGATTATGTCTTCTTTGGAAATCGAACCGCCGTGACCGATCCAGCGGAACGAATCCCGCTAGTCTTCGAGAAGAAGTTTGCCGGCCATCGATGGGTAGACAAGTGGACCATCAACGGAAAGTCCTTTCCCAAAACGGACCCGATTCGCGTGAAGGCCAACCGGCGGTATCGCCTGGTGCTGGACAACCGTAGCGATGAGGCCCATCCTATCCATCTTCATCGCCACACTTTTGAGCTCACCAAAGTGGAAGGAGTCGCGACATCGGGAGTGCGCAAAGATGTGGTGATGGTGCGGCCGAAAACTCAGGTGGAAGTGGATCTGGTTGCAAACAATCCCGGGCTGACGCTGTTCCATTGCCATCAGCAGATGCACATGGATTACGGCTTCATGGCGCTGATGGAATACGTTTAGAACCAACCAGCTCTGGGACCTGATTGCAGAAACCTTCCATCTCCGGCCTCAGTCGCGCGAAGCTCGCCTCCAGTTCCGGCAATTGCGAAGCTGCAGCGGACAGGTCGCCGGCGCTGGCGGTTTGTTCCAAAACTCTCGCGATCTTTTCCATTTCCAATCCACTCACGTTGGAGGCCGCACCTTTGATGGAGTGTGCGGCCAATCGCAATGCGCCCGAGTCGAGCTGGTTCACAGCTTCCGCCAAAAGGCCCAGCTGTCGAGGAATGTCATCTACGAATCCACGGACAATTCGCTGCGCCATATTTTCATTTCCCATGAGCCGCTCGAGCAAATCCTCGGCGTCGAACACTTTGACAGCGGGCGCTGGCGTGGGAAGCGGGCGCGGGGCTGGCTCTTTTTCCACGCGGGCAGGCCCGCGGACGGCCCAACGTTCGATGGCATGCTCAACAGCGGCCGGCCGGATCGGTTTCGTAATGTAATCGTTCATGCCCGCGGCCAGACACTTCTCGCGATCGCCGGCCATGGCGTGGGCGGTAGTGGCGACAATGGGAATAAGGTGATTGCGGACGGCGCTATCAGGTTGGCGAATTTGCCGCGTGGCTTCGTAGCCGTCCATCTCGGGCATCTGGCAGTCCATGAATACCAGGTCGTAATCTTTTTCCGCCAATATGCGCAGCGCGCTGCGACCATCGCCGACGACATCGGCCCGATATCCAAGGTTCTCCAGAACTCCCAACGCCACCTGCTGATTGACCGGGTTGTCTTCCACCACCAGCAGATGGAGCCGTTGCCGCTGTTCCCGGCTGGTTGCTGATGGACTCGGGATGGTGGACGTGGGCTCTTGAGCGGGTCCGTAACCCAGGATCGAAGCCAAGCACGCGCCCAGCTCGCCCTGCTTCACTGGCTTGGTGACGTTGGCGGTAAATCCCAGCCGGCGCCAGCGCTCCGCATCCGACGCCAGTCTTTGCGGTGTCAACAGCACACAGGCGGTGCCGGCCCATTTGGGGTTTTCGCGGATGAGAGTTCCCAGCTGCACGCCGCCGGTGCCTGGCATTTCCAGATCCACCAGCACCGCATCGAACAGCTCGCCGTCTCGCATCAGCTGGAGTGCGGCTTCGGCATCGGGAGCTTCCGCCGCCGTCGCTTTCCACAGCGCGAGCAGTTCCATGATGAGGCTGCGGCTGGCCGGATTGTCGTCCACCACCAGGATCCGCCACCCGGCCAACGAGAGCGACCGCGGCCGCTTCACGCCGGACTGCTGCTCCAAGGCCGCTGTGAACCAGAAACAGGATCCTTGGCCCTCCATGCTGTCCACACCCAGCATGCCGCCCAGCATGTCCACCAGCATCCGGACAATCGACAGGCCCAAGCCGGTGCCTCCATAGCGGCGGCTGGTGGAGGCATCCACCTGCGAAAAGGGATGAAACAGCAGGTTGCGTTTATTTTCAGGGATACCAATGCCGGTGTCACGCACTTCGAAGCGAATTCCTTCGCGTGAACCGCTAAGATCCCGCTTCACGCGAATCGAGATCTCGCCGGCTGCCGTGAATTTCGCCGCATTTCCAACCAGGTTCACCAGGATCTGCCGCAGGCGGCTGGAATCACCCAGTAGACGCGTAGGCACGTCCGGTTCAATGAAGACCAGCAGTTCCACTCCCTTTTCCTGGCTCTTGACGGCCATCAGATCTGCTACCCCTTCCACCAATGCGCGCAGATCGAAGGCGTTCTCCTCCAGCTCCAATTTGTGGGCCTCCAGTTTGGAGAAATCCAGGATCTCGTTCAGAATATCCAGCAGCGCCTCGGCGCTATCGCGAAGCGTCTCGGCGCGCTTGCGCTGGCGCGGATCTAAATCACCGCCCAGCAGCAATCCAGCCATACCTATGATGCCGTTCATGGGAGTGCGGATCTCGTGACTCATATTGGCCAGGAATGAGCTTTTGGCTTGGTTGGCGGCATCGGCTTCTTCCCGGGCGCGAATCAGCTCCTGCTCGTAACGTTTCCGATCGGTAGTGTCCTCGGCAATCCCCACCACTCGAATCAGCTGGCCGTCTTGGCCGTGAATCGGAAAGGCCCGGCCCCGAATCCATTTCTCCTGACCCTCCGGCGTTCGTATTCTGTATTCGGTCTCGACAGCTTCTCCCTCCATTTGCCTCGCAAACAACAGCCGGGACCGTTCCAGATCATCGGGATGAATCGCCTCCAAACGGGAGTCCGGGTTCAAGTAGATGCTCTCAAGCGACCGGCCCCAGATCTGCTCGTAGGCCGGACTGACATAGGAGAACCGATCCGAACCCACATTCATCATCCAAAAAACTTCGCTAATGTTTTCCGCCAACTCCTGGAATTTTTCTTCACTGCTCTTGAATGCTTGCTGGGCTGCCCGCCGCTCGGTGACATCTCGCTTGATGGCGATATAGCTGACTATCTCACCGGCCAGATCCAGCACCGGAGTGATTTGCATCTCTTCGTGATAAATGGTTCCATCTTTCCGCCGGTTGATCATCTCGCCGCGCCAGGCCTTGCCGCGCCGGATGGTCCGCCATAGCTCTTCATAAAATGCCGGGGCGAGAAGTCCCGATTTGAGGATGCGTGGGTATTGGCCTACAGCTTCCTCGCGAGTGTAGCCGGTCATCGCGGTGAACGCGGGATTCACGTACTGGATTATTCCGTCGCTGCCGGTGATGACGAATCCGTCCGCGGCCTGTTCCACGGCCGCGGCCAGTCCGGCCTGCATAATGGCGTCACCTTTGTGCAACACAACTCACCTCAGGGAGGCGCAGCCTCGTTGTTCTTATCGGCGGACTTTCGGATTCTTTCTCTTGAAAAGCCTGGCATCGCCCAAATCATAAACGCAAGAGCATGGTCGATATGCCTAGCAGGTCAAACGTTGTAGGTAAGGACCAGGAAACACTGCCCGCATGGACACGCCAACGATTTTAGTTGTGGATGACACGCCCACGAATCTGGAGGTGGTCAGAAGCATTTTGGAAGCCGAGGGTTTCCGCACTCTGAGCGCCTCGGACGGCCCCGCGGCACGCGGCATATGCCGAACTGAGCAGCCGGATCTCATTTTGCTGGATGTTCTGATGCCGGCTGAAACCGGCTTCGAAACTTGCGCGGTATTGAAATCGGATCCCGCCACCGCCGAGATTCCCATCATCTTTTTGTCCTCGCTTGATGATGTGAAGAGTAAAGTTACCGGCCTCAAGATCGGCGGCGTGGACTATATCGCCAAACCGGTGCATGGCGAGGAAGTGCTGGCGCGAGTGCGTGTTCATTTGCGAATCCGCGAGAACAACCGGGCGCTAGTGGCCGAACATCGGGCGCGCCTGGAGCAGTTGCGCGACGCCCAGGAGGCCATTTTGACCTCTCCCGCGGATTGCCCGGAAGCCAGATTTGCGGTCTTTTACAAACCCCTCGAGGAGACCGGCGGCGATTTCTACGACGTCGTTCCGCTGGGGCCGGGCATTTTCGGCTACTTTGTCGCCGATATCAGCGGCCACGGCGTGAGCGCCGCATTTCTTACTTCGGCCATAAAAGCGTTGCTGCGCCAGTACGCCGGGCCGGTGTTTTCGCCCGACGACACCATGCACGGCGTGGATTCGGTAATGGGCCAGATACTCGGCGAGGAGCAATACCTGACCGCCTGCTATGCGCGATTGAACCGGCCCACCCGCCGGCTCACTGTGGTTGGCGCGGGGCACCCTCCGCTGATTCTGGTGAGCGGCAATGGAGCCCCGCACACGGTGGAGATGGAGAGCGATCCTTTGGGAATGTTCGGCACAGCGACACTCCATCGCCGGGACTTGCGGGTATCCCCGGGCGACCGGTTTTTCATCTATAGCGACGGCTTGATTGAATCCTCGCCCGGCGGCGGCCGGCGGGAGGGGCTGCAGCGGCTGGTGGACGCCTGCGTCCGCCATCGGGCCGCGCCGCTCGAAGAATCAGCTGCTTTGATTGCGCATGACGTCTGCCCGCGGCAGTCCGAAGTGAAAGACGATTTGCTGCTGCTAGCCGCCGAGGTGGGCGAATGACCCTGTCAGCCCGAGCCGATTTGGAAATGCGGCAGGATATGCCGGCCACGTTCGAATCGGTCGAGCAGTTCGTCGTTGACTTCCGCGAGCGGTCCAAGGCTCTGCTGGACCCCAAAAACCGTTTCAGCGCCGAGTTGCTGCTGCGCGAGGCGCTGGCCAACGCCGTTCGGCATGGCTCACACGCGGATCCGAACAAACAGGTCCGCTGCCGTTTGCGCATCAAGCGCCGGCGCTTGCTCATCGCGGTGGAAGATTACGGCTGCGGCTTCGATTGGCGCCGGGCGTGGGATAACCAGGCGGGCGCGCCGGAGTGCTCCGGACGCGGTGTCGAAATCCTGCGTAAGTATTCCAGCCACGTCCGCTACAACGACCGAGGCAACGCAGTGATCATAGTCAAACGTTTTGTTGAGGAGAAGCAGCCATGATAGCGGTGACAAAAGAAGACGACAAAGTAGTTCTTCGGCCGGCTGGGGACAGTATTGTAGCTGCCACCATTCCCGAATTGCGGGCCAAGTTGCGCGAGATCGTCGCCTCCGGCGCGCGCGAGCTGGTGGTGGATCTGAGCGATGTCCTCATGGTGGATTCGAGCGGCATTGGTCTGCTGATCTCGGCCCACAATTCCCTGAAAAAGGTGGGTGGGCAGTTGGCCGTGATCCACGCCTCCGCGGACGTTCTGGAGTTGTTCCAGACCATGCGCATGCACCAGCATTTCAGCGTGTCCGGAAACTGAGGGCAACACAGTTGAGCAACCATTTGAGGCAACCATCTGAGGCAACCATCTGAGGCAACCATGATGAGCGAAATTAATACCGATGACGAATTGATCCAGGACTATCTGGCCGAATGCCGCGAACACCTGGCCACCATTGAGACCGATTTGCTGACCATCGAGCAGGGCGGCGCGGACATCGACGAACAGCTGGTGAACCGCGTCTTCCGGGCGGCCCACTCCATAAAAGGCGGTGCCGGTTTTTTCGATCTGGCCAAGATCCGGGAATTGGCGCACCGCACCGAGAATGCGCTGGACCTGGTCCGCTCCCGGCAGATGGTTCCAACGCCGGAGGCTGTCAGCATTCTGTTGCTGGCCTTCGACAAGCTGCGTGAATTGATCGGCAATCACCGCGAAAGCAATACGGCCGACATCGGCGAATTTGTCCTGGCTCTGACGGCGCTCGCGGCCGGGAGTTTGCCCGAAAACGAGAAAAGCTCTCTTTCCGAGCAGGTTACCGTGCAGGTGCCGGAAGCGAACAAAGGGATTCAGGTATCAGCATTCGACTTGAGCCAGGCACGCAAGGGCGGCAAGCGAGTTTACCTGATCAAATACGATCTGATCCACGACATCGAGCGTCGCAACAAGACCCCTTGGGAGGTATTCAAGCGCCTGATCAAGTGCGGCACGATCCTCGAGACGGTCTTCGATCTGGACTCCGCGGGAACGCTGGAAGACGAGCCCTCCAAGCAGCTGATGTTAGAAGTGCTGTACGCCACGGTGCTGGAGCCGGACCTGCTGGAAGGCTTGGTGGAAGTACCTCCGGAGCGGGTGCGGTTGATCGAGAAGGACGGCGCCATACGTTCGCTGGCCGAGCCGGCCATACCGGCGCCAGTACCAGCGCTCGTATCAGCGCCGCCTTCGGTGGAGGAAACCCCCAAAGTATCCGCCGTCGCGCCCAGCGTCACGCCCTCGGTCACGCCCGCTGCCGCCAGCGAGACCACCATCCGGTTGAATATAACGCTGCTGGATTCCCTGATGACGCTGGCCGGCGAGCTGGTGCTCAGCCGCAATCAGCTAAACGAATCGCTGGCGCGCCAGGACGACCGGGGCATCCGCTCCGGCGCGCAACGGGTGAGCCTGGTTACCTCCGAGCTACAGGAAGTTGTTACGCAGACGCGTATGCAACCGGTGGGCAACTTGTTCAGCAAGTTTCCGCGGCTGGTGCGCGATCTGGTTCGCGATCTGGGCAAAGACGCGCAATTGAAGCTGGAAGGCGGCGAGGTGGAGATCGACAAATCCATCCTCGAAGGCTTGAGCGATCCGCTGACCCACATGGTCCGCAATGCGGTGGACCACGGCATCGAAGCGCCTGCCGAGCGAGTGGCCGCCGGAAAACCCGCCCAGGGAACGGTGACGTTGAAAGCCTCTCATCAAGCCGGCCAAGTTGTAATCGAGATCTCCGATGACGGCAAGGGACTGGCGGCGGAAAGGATTGCGGCCTCAGCCGTGGCCAAAGGCATGGTAACGCGCGAACAGGCGCAAGCCATGTCCGAGCGCGAGAAGATGGCGCTGGTATTCCACCCCGGGGTCTCTACGGCTGAAAAACTGACCGCTGTATCGGGACGCGGCGTCGGCATGGACGTGGTGAAGACCAACTTGGACCGGCTGGGTGGCAAGATCGAAATCGATTCGGCTCCCGGCAAGGGCTCCCGCTTCCGCATCAAGTTGCCGCTGACCCTGGCGATCATTCCTTCGCTGCTGGTCTCCGACGGCGGCCAGCGCTTTGCCATCCCGCAGGTCAGCGTGGGTGAGCTGATCCGCATTCCCGCCGCGCAACTGGCGGAACGGACGGATCGGGTGGGCGATGCCCAGATTTTGAACGTGCGGGACCGGCTGGTACCGCTGCTCCATCTGGCGGACGCCTTGGGAGTGCCGCGAGCGGTGACTTCCAGGCGCGCTTTCAATGTTGTGCTGGTGGATACCGGCGCTTTCGAATATGGGCTAGTGGTGGAAGAGCTGCACGACACGGTGGAGATCGTGGTGAAGCCGCTGGGCCGCCATCTGAAGGGCCTGCACGATTATGCCGGCGCAACAATTTTAGGCGACGGCCGCGTGTCGGTGATTCTGGACGTGGCCGGATTGGCGGCGCGGGCGAACCTTACCGCCGGCACGGCGGAAGCCGCGTCACGGCAGACGGTGGAAGAGACCGCGGCGGGCGGTGAACTGCACGCGTTGCTGGTGTTCCACAATACACCGGATGAAACCTGCGCGGTTCCCATCGAGCAGGTATCGCGCATCGAGCGAGTGCGGCCGGCCCAGGTCGAACACTTAGGTGGACGCCGTACCATGCAATATTGCGGCGCGAGCCTTCCGCTAGTGGCGCTGCACGATACCGCTGCCGTGGGCGAACTGAACGAAGACCAGCAATGGGTGGTAATCGTTTTCGAGCGGCTGGGCCGTCCGCTGGGACTATTAGCCGCGGAGCCCTTGGACATGCTCGAAGCGGAGCTCAACGTTGACGCGGTCACGCTGCGGCAGAAGGGCATTGGCGGCTCGGCGGTGTTGAAGGACCGCACCATTCTGCTACTGGACATTTTCGAGCTGGCCGATACCGTCCGACTGGAAGGCTCGCCAGCCGAACTCCACAACCTGGCATCGAGCGTGGCGTCGGCCGGCGAGCAGGCTCTCACGGTATTGGTGGCCGACGATTCAGACTTCTTCCGCGGCCAGATCCAGCGTCTGGTGGAAGGGGTGGGCTGTAAGGTGCTGAGCGCCGAGGATGGGCAAGCGGCCTGGGAGATTCTGGATCAGCACGCTGGCGAAATAGACCTGTTAGCAACAGATATCGAGATGCCGCGCCTGGACGGGCTGGCGCTGACGCAACGAATACGAGCCGACGGGCGCTTTCGCGAACTGCGGGTAATCGCATTGTCCTCGCTCGCGGGGGAAGAGGAAATCGCGCGCGGGATGGCCGCGGGCGTGGACGAATATCAGATCAAGCTCAACAAGGACCAGCTGACCGAGAGCATCCGTAAAGCGTCGCGCCAGCGAGCGTTGGTAACGGTCTAACGAGACATCACAACTAAAAGGAACAGAAAAATGACTTCACTATCGAACATTAAAATCGGAAGAAAGATTGCCCTCGTGTTAGGGGGAATTGTTCTTCTTCTTGCAGGCTTGTCGGTCCTGTCCCTATGGGGAACCAGCAGTAACCAGAAGGCCTCGACGACGGTCGTCCAACGCCTCACGAAGGCGCGGTTGGCGGAATCAATCACGGGCGAGAGTGCGGCCATCGCTCAGGACATCGGAACAATGGTCCTTTCGGGAAAAACAACCGATGACGCGCTGACTCGAGTCGCGGAGGCGAAAAAGATCCGCGCCGCAGCATTGGAAGAGTTCAAGGCACTGGCGGACACGCCGACCAGTGTCAAGCACGGCGCAGATATGGCGGACGCCGTCCAGGGCGCCGCTGTCCATCTCGAGAACGTGATGGGAGCGTTAAAAGCTCACCGGGCAGTCGACGCGGCTAAGGGGTATCGCCTCTACACGGAGGCGGCCCTGGCGCTTCGCGTCAAGGCGAAAGAGGCCGCACTGTTTCAGACCACGAAAGCTGCTGAATCCGAGAAGGTCAGCCAGGACACCGCGAGCACAATTTGGATTTCATTGATCATCGGAAGTCTGTTTGCGCTTGCCGCCGCGATTTTCGGTGGAATCGTTCTCGCCCGAAGCATTACGGTACCGCTTGGCAAGACCGTCACGCTGCTCGACAGCGTCGCTACCGGAGATATCCGGCAGGACGTGCTGCCCGAGCTTCTGGCCCGCAGGGACGAAATCGGCATGCTGGGCAAATCCGTGCAAGCCATGTCGGTCAACTTGAGGGATGTCGTTAAAAACATGACCGGAGGAATTCAGGTGCTGTCCTCCTCCTCAGCGGAACTCTCGGCCAATTCCAGCCAGAT
>Ga0210388_10005312_pt1 | contig 10080 bp, 6 predicted proteins | sample IncBWC19OmetaG_FD_155485 | JGI IMG/M metagenome (GOLD analysis project Ga0210388, IMG submission 155485) | Forest soil microbial communities from Barre Woods Harvard Forest LTER site, Petersham, Massachusetts, United States - Inc-BW-C-19-O ...
CTGGAAGACCTATGTGGACAACTATCTCGAGGGGTACCATCTGCCGAGCGTGCATCCGGGACTGAATCGCGAACTGGATTTCAATGCTTATGTTGTCGAGCCGTATGAACGGCACGTGCGGCAGTTCAGTCCGATCCGGGGGGCGCAGCCCGGGGATACGACTCCGCGGCGATATTCGGAAGCGCGCGAGGATCTGACGACGGACTATTTCTGGATCTTTCCGAATTGGATGCTGAACTGCTATCCCGACAATGTGTCACTCAATATTGTGTTGCCGCTGGAGCCGGAGCGCTCGCTGGCGATCTTTGAGTGGTATTTGCCGGAGACGGAGCATGGCAGCCCGGCGGCCAGGGCTGCGGTGGAATTCAGCGACCAGATTCAGGTTGAGGATGTGGGCATCTGCGAGCGAGTGCAGAAGAACCTGAGGTCGCGCAGCTATTCACGCGGGCGGTTCAGCGTGAAGCAGGAAAAAGGCGTGCATGCGTTTCATAGGATGTATGCGGAAGCGATGAAAGACGGTTAAGGGCCGGGCGCTGGGAATTCGCTGTCGTGGATGGTCTGTTCTTTACTCTGCTTGTTCGTCACACTTCTTTAGTTCTTCACTCCGTTTGTTCGTCACTCCGCTTTGATGAACAGGCAGGTTATGTCGTCGTGCTGCGGAGTTGAGCCTACGAAGAGATCGAGCGCGGCCATGAGACGGTCGAGCAATTCTTTTGGAGTGCCGGACGCTCCGGCTTCGAGCGCGCTGATCAGCCGCGGTTCGTCGAAGTCTTCGTCGCGGGCATTGACGGCTTCGACCAGGCCGTCGGTAAAGATGATGAGCCAGTCTCCGGGCGCGAGCGTGACGCTGGCCGACTCATACCTGGCTTCGGGCATGATGCCGAGAGGGAGTCCGCCGACGTCGAGACGTTCGATGGATCCGTTGCTGCGGCGCAGGATCGGGTTGTTGTGACCGGCGTTGATGTAGTGCAGGACGCGGCGGGCGGCGTCGTACTCCGCCAGAAACGCGGTGGTGAAGCGCAATCCGCCCTGGCTGTTGGAGCAGGCGTATTTGTTCATGTTCGCTACCAGCTCTTCCAGGGGAACTTGCGCGGTCGAGAGCGTTTTCAGGCTGGCCTGGAAGGTGGCCATGAGCATGGCTGCGGGAATGCTCTTGCCGGCGACGTCGGCCACGGCGAAGATCACGCGATTCTCGTCGTTAGTGCGGCCCGGACGGGGAAACACGTCGTAGTAGTCTCCGGCGACGGTGTTGGCGGGGCGCGTGGCGTAGGCGATAGAGATTCCTGGAATCTGCGGCGGGGCGCCGGGAAGAAGCCAGGTTTGGATTTCGCGGGCAATCTGCAAGTCGCGCTTCATCACGACGCGGTCGGCAATCTCAAGCATGAGCAGCAGAAAAAGAAGCAGCCCGCCCCAGAAATGGAAGTCGAGTTCCACGACGTGGAGTTCGTGTTCTGCATCGTGATAGGTGAAGCCGCCGCTGGGAAACACGAGCATGATCAACGCCGCGAGGAGCAGCACGCGGCGGGCGGGCGAAAGTTTTTCGAGAACCGCCCAGAAGAATTCCTTGACGACGTGCAGGTGGCGGCCGCGGTGAGTTAATCCCTCAGGCGTTTTGGCGGCGACGTCGCGGGAATAGAGGCGGTAACTGGCGCGGGCTTCGTTTTCAAACTGCGACCAGAGTTGGCTGACTTCCAATCCTTCGGTGACGCGTTGCCAGAAGCGGTGCAGCCGCACGCGGATGGGAGGGCGTTCGGTGGAAGGGGATTGCGCCGGTGGGGAAGCGGTCGCCATGGGGTCAGGTGATTATAGAGGAAGTGCTGCAGTGGCCGGTGGGCAGTGATTAGTGGTCAGTGATCAGTGGCCAGTGGGCGGACTTCGATCAACTTCGCTTGACTGGCCTTTGGCTACTGCCTTCAGAACAATGCCAACTGCTCATTGCTGGTTTGTATTGGAGACTTTTCGGTGGAGATCTGGCCTCGCGGGTCGGCGCGGGTGATGCCGTATTTTCGGCGGAAGCTCGAGATGAGTTCTGCTACGCGCTTGCCGTAGGAGGGCGGCAGAAACGAGCGGTCCTGGTAGCGCTGGCGGTAGTTCTCGACCAACTGTGGAAAGTGCTCTTCGAGAAAAGGAAGGAAAATCGCGGCCGAACACGGCTTGAGAAACAGAGGTCCAGAGAAGATGTGGCGGGAGCCGGCTGCGGCCGCGGCTTGCACTACTGCTTCCAGACCGGCGGGCGAATCGGTGATGCCGGGCAGAACGGGGCAGCAACTCACGCCTACGGTGAGTCCGGCTGCGCTGAGTTCGCGCACGGCCTCCATCCGGAGATCGGGGCGCGGGGCGCGCGGCTCGAGGATGCGGGCCAGTTCGACATTCAAAGTTGTGACGGTGATGTGAATCGAGAGCGTGTTGTTGCGGGCGACTTCGCGGAGAAGATCGAGATCGCGCACGACCAGGTTGGACTTGGTGACGATGCTGAGCTCGAAGCCGCGATGGCGGGCGAACTCTTCGAGAATGCTGTGCGTGACTTCGTAGCGGCGCTCGGCGGGCTGGTAGGGATCGGTGGCGGTGCCGAGAGAAATGGCCTCGCCGGGCTTGACGCGCCGGAGTTCGCGGCGCAGGAGTTCCGCGGTGTGCTGCTTGACGTAGATCTTCTGCTCGAACTCGGCGCCGTCGCGCATTTCCATAAACTCGTGGGTATAGCGGGCGTAGCAATATTTGCAGGCGAATTCGCAGCCGCGGTAGGGGTTGATGCTCCAGGTGAAGGGCATGCGCCGTTGGCTGTTGCAGCGGTTCAGCAGGGATTTCGCCGGGAGCGTGAAGTATTCAACGTTATGACCTTCGCGTAGGGACTCGCCTGCGGCGGCGAGCCGGGCAATGCCGACGAGCGGGGATTTCAGCGGGGGCGCGAACAAGGGCAGGCCGGACATATTCGCCTTTTCTTCGCCTACTGTAGAGCTTTAATCTGGCATTGTCAAGCGGTCGCGGGGGTGGTGAACTCTATCGCTTCAAACGTCTGGTAACAACAGTTGACTTTCGGTTTACCTATGCCTCGGGGTGCAATCCAGAACCTGAGGTGATTTCCGTGAGGGCTGGCAGTTCTGCCAGTTTTTGGGGCGGCGCGATGCTCATATGCTCGTCCGCATGGAGGTGTTCCAATGATGGTGCGTGACGGTCTGGCTTCGTGGAACGATGGCGCGGCGAAACGATCAATCCTTGATTTCGTTCAGCGGGTGACGACCGAGGGCGGGAAGGACTTCGTGCCTGTGCCGGAACGGATCGCGGTCTTCGATAACGATGGGACGCTCTGGTGCGAGCAGCCATTCCCATTTCAGGGGCTTTTCGTTCTGGACCGTATCCGCGCTTTGGCACCCCAGCATCCGGAGTGGAAAGACCAACAACCCTTCAAGGGTGTGATCGAGAATGACATGAAGAGCCTGGCGGCCGGTGGCATGCCAGCTCTCGTTGAACTGGTGATGGCAACCCACGCAGGGATGACCTCGGAAGAGTTCGACGGTATTGTCAAGGATTGGCTGGCTACGTCCCGGCATCCGAAATTCAACCAGCCGTACACCGATCTTGTGTATCAGCCGATGGTGGAATTATTAGCTTTCCTGCGAGCGAATGACTTCGAGACCTTCATTGTCTCCGGTGGCGGTATCGAGTTCATGCGCACTTTCAGCGAAAAGACTTATGGTGTTCCTCCCCACCAAGTCGTCGGCAGCAGCATTGTGACAAAATACGAAGTGCTAGACGGGAAACCGGTACTGATGCGCGACGCTAAGCTGGACTTTTACGACGATCATGACGGCAAGCCGGTGGCGATCAATAAGTTCATCGGACGCCGACCAATCGCCGCGTTTGGCAATTCCGACGGCGATTTTCAGATGCTCGAATGGGTCACAGGCGGCTCGGGACCACGTTTCGCACTTCTCGTTCACCACGAAGATGCCGTCCGCGAGTTCGCATACAACCGCTCAGCTGTAGGCAACCTCGAGCAGGCCCTGCAGGAAGCGCCCAAACGTGGCTGGATCGTCGTGAGTATGAAGAACGACTGGAATCAAATCTTCGCGTATGAGGATAAAGAGGCTCTCCAAAGAGAACCGGAACTCTCAGCTTCCGTGCGCAGTTGATGTCTGCGCACGGAGCAGCTGAAAGTCTCTTTCACTCACTTGCCCAGCTCGAACGAATGGAGCTTTGTCATCGCGGTTCCGTAGTTTCCCAGGTGGTAGACCGATGCCGCCACGGGCGAGAACGTGAACCGGTCGAACGGCTTGGCGAGCATCGCGTCGAGAAAGTCGATAGTCCCAATGCCGATGGTGACGTGCGGGCTGTAATGGTCTCCGCTGTGCTCAGGAACAAATACTTTGACATATTGAATCACCGCTTCGAGGATGTCGGGGTCCTGGGGCGTGGTTACGTAGGCGGCGGCTGTCCCGGCGGGCGCGGTGAACGGCGCAACTGCATCGATCAGTTCCTGTTGCAACCTTAGCAGGTCAGAGGTGGGCTCGATCACGATACCGGCAAGCCCGATGGGCTTCTGAGGAATGTAGTAGTACTTGAACGCCTGCAACTTCCAACTGGTCGCCTTCTCTGTGGCAAACACGTTGCCGGCAGCTTTATACACGTTGTCCAGATCTGCGGTGTTGACATACCGTTGCAGCACCGTGACGTGAGGGGCGTATTGGCCGCCCAACGGGAACCCTTTGGGAAAATTCTTCAGGAGCTGGGCGTTGGCGTCATGAGCGCGTTGGATCATGGTTGCGTCCGGTTCAAGTAGGATGTCGATGGCGGTGATGTTGCTTTGTGCGACCGCCGGTGCTTGTTCTGCAATCGTGGCTCCACTAGTTTTCATAGTGCTCCTTTCGCTTCCAGTCGTTCTTTGTATTGATCACCTGATCGTATTGATCACCTTATCCATGCTCTTGATCGCGAGGTCGTTGTACTTTGCAGGATGACGCCCATTTCATGGTCTTGCTATGCGTTCGCGAAACAATGTCCAGTGAAAAGCAACTTCCGGCGGCGGGACAACTGTCTTTTTTGACAGGGAATGAGAACTCCTCGAAGGAACCCACGCACCGTTTCGGCCATCTGGAATCCGCCATCGGCACTGTCTTTTTTGACAGTTAGCCAGGGCGGCGTCCATCGCGTATCCTTCTTGGCGCCAGAGAGAGGAGCGGATCTAGCTGCGCCCTGCCCCGCCCTAGCGGAGACTTGATGAAGTGCCCAGCGCTCACATTGATTCTGCTTCTGACCGTTGTCGCGGCCCGTGCGCAGACAGAAAGCGCCCGGATTTCTGGCAGGGTCACGGACCAGACCGACGCCGTGATCGCGGGCGCCGAGTGTAAGATCACCAACCTCGAAACCAACGTTTCGACCATTACCACGACGAACCAGGACGGGATCTACGTCATTCCTGACCTGCGTCCTTCCACCTACCGGCTGACCATTCAGAAGAAGGGCTTCCGCACCGTCGTCCAGCCCAGCCTCCAACTTTATGTACAAGACGCGATCAATGAGAATTTCAAGCTGGCGCTCGGTGCAGTGTCGGAGATTTCCATCGTCACTGCGCCAATGTTGCAGACTGATTCCGCCTCGGTCAGTACCGTCGTGGACCAGCAGGTCGTACAAAACATGCCGCTGAACGGCCGCAGTTTTCAGTCGCTAATCGCGCTGACCCCGGGAGTGGTGTTCACGTCGCAAAACCTCGGGGCAGGTCAGTTCAGCGCGAATGGGCAGTACACCGACACAAACTATTTCATGGTCGACGGCGTGAGTGCGAATTTTGGAATTCTTTCCGGCCTAAGTCAGTCGATAGGCGGCAGCATACCCGCGTTTACCGCTCAAGGGGGCACGAACGGATTGGTTTCTGTCGATGCGATGCAGGAGTTCCGCATACAGACGTCGTCGTACGCGGCGGAGTACGGGCGCACTCCGGGGGCCCAAATCTCAATCGTTACGAAATCCGGTACCAATCATTTTCATGGCAATGCTTTCGATTATCTGCGAAACGATCTGTTCGACGCCCGGAACTACTTTGACAGTCCTCCGTTACCGAAGCCGCCGCTGCGCCAGAATGACTTTGGAGGCACCTTAGGCGGCCCCATCCTGAAGGACAGGACTTTCTTCTTCTTTTCCTATGAAGGGCTGCGGTTGTGGCAACCCCAGACGGACACAGAAGAAGTCCTGACGCTTTCCGCGCGGGCGGCCGTCGCTCCAGTCTATCGACCGATTGTGCAAGCCGTACCGCTTCCGGACCCGGGTGCCCCGGTGGTTGATCCGACCTGCGACAACATCCAAAATCCATGCCGGTCGAACCTCACCATGGCCTACTCCAACCCTTCCTCTCTCGATGCAACCAGCCTTCGCGTCGACCACAACCTGTCGAGCAAGGTCACTTTGTTTGCACGCTACAACCACGCGCCGTCGTACTCCGCGTCACGCTACATGGAGGAATTAGGTTATGGGGACGTGAATGCCGACACGTTCACAGTGGGAGCTGACATGCTGGTTGCTCCCACAAAAGTGAACAATTTCCGTGCGAACTGGAGCCGAAACACCGCGATTGTTGCGACGAGGCTGACCGACTTCTACGGCGGCGTGGTGCCGCCCCCTTCAGCGCTTTACCCTTCGGCTTCCCCATATCGCTTTGACACGAGTCAGGCCCTGGTCTTTTTCCCCGGGGGCGAGGTTTCGGAAGGGTTTTCCAGCTCCCTCGCCGAACGGCAACTCAATTTCGTGGATACGCTCTCCTGGGCCGTCGGTGTGCACCAACTCAAGTTTGGCGGTGATTATCGCCGCATTCACTCCGAGGAATCGCTGGGCACAGACTACGGCGTCTTTCCGGCCTATACGGACTTGGTGGCGGGGACGACCGGTACGATCCTCCTGAGCGCGGACGATCCTTTCTCCGTGACCGTGAATAACACCTCCCTTTTTGCTCAGGATACCTGGAGAGTGACCAATCATGTGACTCTGACCTACGGGTTGCGCTGGGAGATTAATACGCCGCCGGTTTCGGCATCCGCGGGCCAGCCGCTCTACGTAGTGCAGGGAATCTTCGACTCGAAACCCATCGCGGCGGTGCCGGGAGCCCTCTGGCACACCACGTATGCCAATTTTGCACCTCGCATCGGAGTGGCATACCAGGCCACTCCCAACGCCGTGTTGAGGGGAGGGGTTGGCATCTTCTATGACCTGGGCTACGGGGACGCGGGCTACGCTGCTATTAATTTCCCGTATGTGCGTCATGAGTTTCTTCCCGGGCACATTCCTTTCGATGTCACCCAGTCGGCGTTCCAGCCCCCGCCGTTCTCGGCCGCGTTCAACAAGAATGTGCTTTATGCAGTCGCTTTCGATCCGGACCTGGGACTTCCGTACACCCTGCAGTGGAATGTGGCGGTTCAGCGAGAGCTGGGAGCAAAGCAGACTCTGACGGCGACTTATCTTGGCTCGAGAGGCGAACGACTCATGCGCGGGGATAGCGTCCTTCCTCCGGCGCTCAAGACTTCGAGCGGCAACGTTGCGGTCACCGCGATCCGGAACGCCGGGTACTCACACTACAACGCGTTTCAGCTTCAGTTCCGGCGCCGCATGTCGCACGGCTTGCAAGCGCTCGTGTCGTACAACCTGGCAAAATCCAGCGATCTCGGTTCCAGTGACGTGAGCGGCCTGGCAGCGCAGAGCTTGAGCGAAATTGTGCTGCCTCCACTGACGCCCTCCGACTACGACGTGCGGCAATTTCTTGGCGCTGCCGTCTCCTACGAGATGCCCACACCTGCCTGGGGCGGCAGCGCCAAGGCGATCCTCAAGGGCTGGGCGGTGGACGGCCTGGTACGCGTCTTCTCAGGGGCGCCACTTAATATTACTGTTGGCGGGTTGTCTCCTGTTGCCGGCTTTTACAACACTCAGGCTGAGATCGTGCCCGGCCAACCGTTCTGGATCCCTGATCCGAGTCAGCCGATCGGCAAAGCGCTGAATCCCGCAGCTTTTTCATTTCCGCCCGCAGGGCAGGTGGGGGACTTTCCCAGGAATGGGCTGCGCAGCCCTTACTCGATCGACCAAACGGACGTTGCGCTGCGCCGCCGTTTTGACCTGACAGAGCGCGTCAAGCTGGATGTGCGCGCGGAATACTTCAACGTCTTCAACCACCCGATGTTTGGACTGCCGGGATCAAACTGCGCACCCAATGATCAGTGGGCTTATAACGGCGGCTCGATCAATCCAGGCTTTGGTAAGGTGTGCTCCACAGCGAACCTTGACGCGGGCGGCTCAGGTGGACAGAGCGCACTCTACGCCCCGGGCGGCCCGCGCTCGGCACAGTTCACGGTCAAAATCCTGTTCTAAAGACCACACGCTATAGCAAACGCGGCATGAGGCTATCAGATTAGAGAGAGTTGCCAGGTTCTGAGTGCAAGGGCCGTTCTCGCCGGTTTGCCTTCCGAATAGCGCATTGATCGAGCACGACTGCAGCGAAGCACACGCGCGTCGCCCTGTCTGTTTTGACAGTTATCGCCGGGTTATGGCTGAGCGTACTTTTATTCGAGACGGGGGGACGACGTATATGAAACTGCGTCTTAATCATTTCAATTTCATTCCGTGCATGTTCGGCGTCGTGATCGCACTGTTGGCGGGAAATCTTCAGGCACAGAAGGCATCAGCCCCTGCCGCATTCTCTTTTGATGTGTACGGCGACTCGCGGTCGATGATGTACCTCCCGCACAAAGCCGACCAGGAGGCGGACGCCCGGAAGCTCATGGTTGACATGTTCGAACTGGCCGTTCCGCCGGAGCTCGCGCCTGGGGTGGTCGAGAAATACGTCAAGCTGACTTATGACCCATCCTCCAAGGAACTTGTGCAGATGGTTATGCCGTACATGACCACCAGCGAAGTGACCACTCTGAAGTTCGACCGAGGCTGGGTCACTGAGGCTTCGGTTGAAGACGTAAAGCTCCTTCCCGGTGTGAACTTCACCATGTATCGCGCGGCAGGCGGAGAGTGGGTTGCGCGTGAAGTGGTGAAGGACGTCCTGACGAAACAAGCCGACTTCATTCTCAGCACTGGGGACCTCGTGTGGTGGGGCATGCAGGGCGACAAACCATCCGACAGCCCGTACTGGAGGCTGGTAAACAAGGATGTGCTCGAGCAGTTGCCGGGTCCGGACAGACGCTTGAAGGAAGCGGGCCTGGATGGGCGCGTATTTCCTGCCGTCGGAAATCACGAAGTGTGGGGCGACACCGACGTAGAAGGGCTGCTGACTCTATTCCCCTATCTGAAGAAGATGGGAGTTTCTGACAAGAACTTCATCTACACATTCGATTACCAGGGCGTTCGCTTCATCTTCTTGTGGACCGGTGGATACGACGAAAAGGAGCCTTCAGCGTGGAACGCCACCCAGCCTGCCTATGAAGCGCAGATGACGCAGCTCCGGGCATGGTTGGATGAGGCCAAGGCGAAGAGCATCAAGAAGGTCTTCATCTCTTTCCACGCTCCTGCCTTTGCCAGTTGCGGTCTAGGGCCTATTCCGGAGGCACAGAATCCTCACAAAACGATTGCGGCGTACGCCAAAGACCTGGACATTGTGGTTTTCAATGGGCACGTGCACACGACCGAACTGTACCAGGTCGATGGCGTGAAATACCTGCTGTTGGGCGGCGGCGGTGCGGAACAGGACCCGATCCTTCCCGGCAGGACGCACAACAAGCTCCCCGAGGGCTACCCCAAGGATTTGTACTGGAACGGCGAAGACCCAAAAGAGGACTATAGCTACCTGCATGTAGACGTCATACCAGGACAGCCGACGAAGCTCACACTCAATCGCTTCCGGCCGTGGTCGGCTCAGCCTTTCGAATCGCTGGAATTGTTCAAATGAAGGGCCATGGCGGTATGTCTCTCCGCACTGAGCTGCCTTTGCCGGCTTTTGTCCTGCACCCGCTCACGGCAGTGAGCATCGCAGTTATGCATGTTTACCTTGCCGCTGGGCATCTCTTGAAGCTGATCAGCGGCGAGGTAACGTGGACAAACGTCTGGAAGGGCTTTGGCGCGCTTGCTGGTGCATATGTGTTCGCGGCGCTCGCATCACGC
>Ga0210388_10005314_pt1 | contig 10080 bp, 9 predicted proteins | sample IncBWC19OmetaG_FD_155485 | JGI IMG/M metagenome (GOLD analysis project Ga0210388, IMG submission 155485) | Forest soil microbial communities from Barre Woods Harvard Forest LTER site, Petersham, Massachusetts, United States - Inc-BW-C-19-O ...
TGACAACAATCCCAGTTGCTAAATAAGTCTGGCAGAAACAATATAAGAATCTCTTCGTGGACTGCAACTTCTGGAAAACTCTCGAATGGCGAGAACCAAATTGGATTGCCGCCACGCTACTTCAAACGCATCGGTTCTTGCCGTCGCTAAAGAATGAAAGTTGCGATTATTCCAGAAGGGAGAAGGCGAGACAATTAGATGCCGCTGTTGGAGTGATCCTCGAGTTCGTTCAATCTTCGGGTGAGAAATCGCCGCGTGGGCTCCTGCCGCGCGAGGTTGAGAGCCCGCTCGTAAGACGCGCGCGCTTCCGTTCGTCTCCCCAGCCGCCTACAGAGGTCCGCCCGCGCGGAATGGGCAAGGTAGTAGTCTTCCAGATCGCCGCGCTTGAAGATTGAGTCGATGAGTTCAAGACCCGCCGATGGCCCGTCTCGCATGGCTATGGCCACGGCGCGGTTCAATTCAACCACCGGCGATGGATTCGCACGCGCCAGCACGTCGTACAGCCCGACAATCTGCGCCCAGTCCGTAGCGGCAGCGGTGCGAGCCTCAGCGTGTACCGCCGCGATCGCCGCTTGCAATGTGTATGGACCGAACCGTCGAGAAGACAGTGCGCGTTCCACCAATGCCAGTCCTTCCGCGATCTGATTCTGGTTCCACAACGAGCGATCTTGTTCTTCCAGCAGCATCAACTCGCCTTCGGGTGAAGTGCGAGCTTCGCGTCGCGATTCGTGCAACAGCATCAGTCCCAGCAATCCCACGGCCTCGGGCTCCGCCAAAAGTTCACTCAGCAGACGTCCAAGCCGAATTGCTTCGCGCGAAAGACCGGGCCGTGTCAGTGCTTCGCCCGCTGAAGCCGAATAGCCTTCAGTGAAAACCAGGTAGACGACTTGCAGCACAGCGTCCAGCCGGTCCGGCAACTGCGTCCGTGCCGGCACTTCGTAAGGAATGCCTGCGTCTCGGATCTTTGCTTTTGCACGCACAATCCTTTTGGCAACCGTAGAAGCCGACGTGAGGAAAGCACGCGCAATTTCCTCCGTGGTGAGTCCGCATACCTCTCGAAGCGTCAGCGCTAGCTGCGCGTCCGATGGCAGTGCTGGGTGACAGCAGGTGAAAATCAGCCGGAGGCGGTCGTCTTCGACATCGTGATCTTCTTTTGGTAAGTCTGGAGTGGATGCGGTGGCATCCAGTTGTTTGGCAAACTCCGCGAGAGACGCATCGAACCGCGCGCGCCGTCGGACAGCATCGATGGCCTTAAAGCGGCCCGCTGAAACCAGCCACGCTCGTGGATTGCCTGGTATTCCATCGCGTGGCCATTGCTCCATGGCGGCGATGAAGGCATCGTGCAGCGCCTCCTCGGCCAACTCAAAATCTCCGAGCAGGCGGATCAGTGTGGCGAGGACACGGCGCGATTCCGTGCTGTAGACCCCATCGAGAATGTAGCGGACCTGTTCCGCAGGGATAGCATTCATCAGCGACGTGCTCTCATGCGCAGATGCCGGTTGTCATGTCGAGTAGCATGTCAGCAACTACAGAAGCTCACGACGCGTTTACGGCTGATGCTTCTCGCACGCGCACGGCGAATCCGTCCGCGCTGGCTCTTCATATCGGTCATGGTGCCGCACCCAGTCGGTTAAATTGTAACCAGGACCCGTCTCGTTGCGGCCCTTCGGTGTGAGGTCCAGATACATGTATGCTGCGGCCAATGTTTCGTCTCCGCGCCCGTAAGTGGAGTAGGTGTGGAACACATTGCCGGCCGTGTCTTTATAAAAGACGCTATTGCCGGGCCCTTCCTCACCGCCGACGTCGCGCATGGCGTAGTTGTAGTAGGCCTTGCCCGCGGCAATATCGTCTTTCGGGAACGACACATGGTAATCGAAATTGAAATCGTTGCCAGACGAGGACACCCATTTGAACCGCCAGCCCATGCGCTTTTTGAACTTTTCGATCTCAGAGATCGGCGCTCGTGACACCGCTGCAAACTTTACGTCGTGATGTTCCATATGCTGCAAAGCCGCATCCACATGGTCGGCCTTGAACGAACAGCCCACACAACCCTCTTTCCAGCTTGGTCCGAACATAAAGTGCTGAACTATCAGTTGACTACGCCCTTCGAAAAGATCCGCAAGGGTCACTTTGCCGCTTGGGCCATCAAATGCGTAATTATTCTCCACCTTAACCCACGGAAGTTCGCGGCGTTGCCGGCGCAACTCATCCCACTGGCGGGTTAACTCCTTTTCCTTCGCCAATAGTTCCGTGCGCGCTCGAAGCCATTCCTGTTGTGATACCACCTTCGGTGCAACTTCCATATTCGTTTTCATGACCATCTGCCTCCTTTATGTCTGATTTCGGGGATTTCTCCAATTTCGAATTTCGAGACAAATTTCTTGCGATCAGAGCGGAGAGTCCGCCCGTCGACATCACGCCACTGGCAATTGCGGCCGCCGTGGCAATACATAATGGACACATTGGCTCGTCCTCCGCCATTCCTCGGCTACAACCGCCTGCGCTCTTTCATCGGTCGGATTTCGATGGCTCCCAAACGGGCTGGTGGAATCCTGGACGCCAGCTGGATAGCCTCATTTAGATCTTTGGCGTCGATCAAAACGAATCCGCCTAACTGTTCGTTCGTCTCGGCGAACGGGCCATCGGTAATCGAGACTTTGCCGTGCTGGACCCGAAGCGTCGTGGTGGCGCTGATGGGCTGAAGTGGGCCAGCGGCGATAAGGTGACCGCTTTTCCGGATGGACTCGTCGTACTCCAGACTCTCCACCTCCAGGGCCTCCAGTTCGGCTTTGGACATGGCCTCCAACCTCTTCTCGTCATATACAACCAGGCACAGATACTTCATGGCTCCTCCCGAACCGGCGCAATCGCTTGCTACAACAGATAGTCGTCGGAAGAGCCGAAAATGGACATCTTTTTTGTGGGAGCTTGCGGTAATTCATGGGGCGATGGGAAATTCCACCAGCCTAATTCTGGACTGGTCTTCTGGCAAAGATGAAATGACGGATGCGGACCGGGCTCAACACGTAACCGAAGACTTGCTCCTCAACGGACCGGTCTGCCACTGTAAATCGATCATGTTGCCTCTGATGTTCCGCCCAGGAATCGACCAGGAAGGTCTCGATATAGACGCCAGCGGACTCGGAGTCATAGTAGACGCCCCAGCGCGTCGCGCCGTCTCGGCGGCGAATCCGCTGGTTTTTGTGAATCGCTTCCAGGAACTCCTCGGCTTTGTCCGGGTCGATCGTATATTCAATCGTGACGAGTACAGGACCCTCGTCGGGCTCGGGCTCTTCAAACATGGTGGGCTTTGGCCAGTGATTCCATGCATCCAGAGTTTCGCTGGGCTCCGGCAGCGGAAAGGGCAAGCGTAAGAAGAGGCAAGCGGCGATTCCCAGCGCGGAGGCGAGAAGAGCTTTTTCCAAAGTGGCCCGTTCTGCCGAGACACCCCAAAGTATGCTGCCAACGGCCATGCTGCCCTGGAACACGAAGAGATAGACGGCGAGTACACGTGCGCGAACCCAATCGGGAGCGAGACGTTGGATCAACGTGTTGAAGACAGACATGAAGATCGTCCACGCGACCCCACCGAAAAACGAAAAAAGTGAGAGCATCCAAAGATTGTGAAGGAGTGCTGCTGCGGCCAGGACGCAAGCGAATGTTCCGGTAGCGACGGCAACCACGGCCTCGACAGAGTAGGCTTTGCGCAAACGATCGAGGATGACGGCTCCAAGGACGGCCCCGGTGCCAAAGAACCCGAGCAACAGTCCATATCCAAGCGAACTGTGGCTGACGTTTTTGACGACGGCAGGCAATAAGGCCCAAAAGGCGCTGGAGAAGAAAATAACGAAAGCGGAGCGGACGAGCAGGCGCCGAATGCCGGGCGAATATCGGACGTATCGAAAAGCAGCAGCGGTTGCTCCGATGAATGTTTCCGCGGGTAGGCTTCTTTTTGCGACTGGTGGTTTCCAACGAGCAATTACGACGATCACGCCGAGGAACGAAAAGACGTTCAGAAGGAACGCGGTTGCGACTCCGGCAATCGCAATAATGATGCCACCGAGCGCTGGGCCAACGGCACGAGCCAGGTTGAACTCAATGCCGTTCAGCACCAGCGCGGGAGTCAAATCTTCCTTGGACACCAGGTCCGGGAAGATTGCTCTCCACGCCGGGGACTCCAACGCGTCGCCGATTGAGAGCACGAAGGTCAGCAGAAGTAACAGCCATGGATTGATGAAGTGAGCGAACGTGGCCACCACGAGGATGACGGCCATCGCCAACATCCAAAACTCTGTGCCAAGAATCAATTTGCGGCGATCAACAATATCCCCAATGGAACCCGCTGGAAGCGCCAGAAGGAAGAAGGGAAGTGCGGAAGCTGTCTGAATGAGCGCAATTTGCAGGGGACTGCTGCTGAGCGAAGTCATCAGCCAGGCTGCCCCCACACTCTGCATGAAGGCTCCAACGTCAGAGGCAAAGTCCGCGATCAGGAGGTTTCGGAACAGCGGGATGCGAAGAGGCCGCCACGGACCTTGTGAGGCGTCATGTGTGCTCGCGACTTGAGGCATGGTTCGACCCTTTATACCGATGCACTGGCCGAGAACCATACGGCCGGTTTGGCAGAGTTAGTGGAAAAATGGGGACGTCGGAAAAATCCTGATGGTAATTATTTCTTCGTCTTGGTTTGCGGGACCGATGCGACCGCAGCTTCGCCGGTGAGCAGCAGGAAAGTGAATGACTCCTGCAGGTAAAGTTGAACCGCCGCGTCGGTGTGGCTTAAATAGCCGATGGAGACATCCTGGCCGATGTACAAAGCAAAATCCCCGCCGCGGGTTGTCAACACAAAGGCGCCTTCAATCGCGGGCGCCCAAATAATTTCATCTTTGACGAGCCGCTTGACGTGTTCCAGCACGGGGTAACCGTGATCGCTGGTCTCAGCGAGAGCCGTGTACGCATCGGCGCCCAGCAACACGGAATATGGGCCATTGACGCCAACGAGCCGCAGACGGCTCAAGGCTTGAGCTATCGCCTCCGGGTATTCGCGGACGTCGGCCGGGAGCGTTAACGTGGGATTGCTGTTGCCCTTACGAATCCCCACGATGCCGGCTGCGGCGTAGCCTTCGAAAATAGCTCCGTCTTCGGCAAATGCAATTTTGCGTGCAGCGTCCTTCGCTGGCTGCCAGTCGGAGTCATTCGCACCGCGCTCGACGTCGTCGATTGCTTGGCGCTCCAGCTCGAATGGCACGCGCAGTTCCACCAGAGCCTTTACTTCTCGCTGCCTGGCGAGGATTCCGTCCTTGGGCGCCGAGATTTTTTGCAGGTGGCCGGTGCCGACTGCCGAAAGACCGGTGCCGACTGCCGACTGCACATCGACAACGCGCCGCCCGGTCAGGTAACGCTTGAGAGTTCGTGTTGTTTCCTCTTCGATCTGCGCCCAGGCCGCATCGGAAATGGGGGCGAGCTCGCGATGAAGATTATTCATGGGAAGTTTCTCCTTTTAGGGAACCGATACCCAGCGAACCATCGGTGTCATTTGTCACGGACGGAGATGATTCGATCGTCGGCGGAGTGACGGAAGATTCCGCAGCCGCAGGTTGATCTTCCGCCACGTTGTCCAAAAATGTCGCGGACGGCACGAAGAACAAATTACCCGTGACGGCGCGGCTGAAGTCGAGCAGGCGATCGTAGTTGCCGGGAGGGCGGCCAAGGAACATGTTCTCTAGCATCTGCTCGATCGTTCGAGGCGAACGGCTGTAACCAATAAAATAGGTCCCGAACTCGCCTTGCGAGGCCTTGCCGAACGGCATATTGTCGCGCAGAATCTTGACTTCTTTCCCGTCTTCGACAATCGTCGTCAGGGCGCTGTGCGCGGAAGTTGGCTTCACCGAATCGTCCAATTCAATGTCCGATAGTTTTTTGCGGCCGATAATGCGCTCTTGCTGCTCGGTGGACAGCGCGTTCCATCCGTCCAGATCGTGAAGATATTTCTGTACGATGACGTAGCTTCCGCCGAAAAAGTTTGCATCTTCCTGGCCGACCAGGACGGCGTCGACAGCCTGCTGCCCCCTCGGGTTTTCCGTTCCGTCGACAAAGCCGATCAGATCCCGATCATCGAAATAGCGGAAGCCATGTACTTCGTCTTCTGGCGTAACAGCCTCGCCGATACGCGACATAATTTGCGTGGCAAGTTCAAAACATAAATCCATGCGCTTTGCGCGGATGTGAAACAGCAAATCGCCCGGCGTGGAAACGGCGCGACGAGTGCCAGCATGAATCTCCCGAAAAACGTGCAGCTCTGCCGGCCGCGGTGTTCCAAATAGCCGGTCCCACGCGTCAGATCCAAATCCGAGGACACAGGATAGGCCCGCTTCAATATCGCGAAATTCCACGGCGCGTAAAACCGTGGCCAAGTCTCCGCAGAACGACCGAATGGTTTCGCGATGTTCAGGACCGGGTTTCAGCGTTCCGACCAGGAAGATGGCGGCTCGCGTCAGCGGCGCGGCCACCGGTTGCGCGAAACCAACAATGCTGCTTGCTTGTTCGGGCGTGCTGATCGGATCGGACGTCATCGGCTCTCATCCTGGCGGAACGTGGATTCCGCCTCTTTGAAATATCGCGCATTCCTCATATGTATACAACGGGACCGAAAGCTTAGCATCGCCTCCAAAAGACCGTCGATGTTGAGCGAAACCGGCGAAAGATCAGATGACCGCCGAGCGGAACGGGTTTCAAATTTCGATGATGCCTCGTCTCAAGGCGATGGTCACCGCGTGAGTGCGATCGTTAGCTCCGAGTTTGGACAGAATACTCCTCATATGAGCTTTGACGGTTTCTTCCGAGATAGCGAGGTGGTCGGCGACCATCTTGTTGGCATTACCGGCGGCCACCTGCCGCAAAACCTCGATTTCACGCTCCGTCAAGGAGTCACCCGTATGGTGCTCTGCTATTTCAATCGCGATCTCCGGGGGGATTCGCTTTCGGCCCGCATGCGCGCTTCGAATTGTTTCCAGGAGTTCCTTTCGCAACATACTCTTGAGCAAGTATCCATAAGCCCCGGCTTTGAACGCGCGCACGGCCTGCACGTCTCCGCTATAGGTTGTCAGGACGATGATGCGCGCATCTTGAAATTCCTTTCGGATGGCCATGATCGTGTCGATGCCATTCATTTGCGGCATTTGCAGGTCCATAAGCGTGACATCCGGTTGAAGGGTGCGGAACTGGTCGATTGCTTCTCGTCCGTTGTTCGCCTCCCCGATCAGAACCATATCTGCTTCGCCCTGTAAGACCGCCGCGATCCCTTCGCGCAGCATAGGATGATCATCCACGGTGAGAATCTTGATTAGGTTTTCCGAAGCTGACATGTGTCACCCGTTTCGGCCGATCACTCGGCGTAACCAGAACCAGCGAAAACCTGCGGAACCTTGTTTGTAAGCCCTCGCCGCGGGAATCCTCAGATCAACTTCGGTTCCGCTCCCTGCGCGGCTCCAGATCTGGACGCGCGCGCCGATGTGGCTCGCCCGTTCTCGTATTCCCTGAAGTCCCCAATGGCCGTGGCGGCCGCCCGCGGTAAGGACTTCCGGGTCAATCCCGCGTCCGTCATCACGGACCCGCAAACGCAATTGCCCGGGTTCATACGCGATATCAACTTCGATGTGAAGGCTATTGGCGTGGCGAAAGGAGTTGGTGATGGCTTCGCGTCCGATGGAATAGATCTCTTCTCGAATCAAAGGATGCAGCTCGCGCGAGATGCCTTCCACGACGACCGTGAAAGATGCCGCGCTGCCATTCGCAGCTTCCTGGCCGGCAAGCCGCAACGCCTCGGCAAGGTCACTCGGCCATTCGGCAGGCGCGCGCAAGTTGTGAACGCGCTCTCGCCCTTCAACCAGCACCTCGTCGGCTCGATCCAGCGCATTTTCCAGTGACTGGCGCGCCGGCTCTTGAGGTGGAATTTGCTTTGTCGCGGCATGAAATCGAAGAATCAGGCCCTGAACGCTTTGCAGCAGCGTGTCATGCAGTTCACGCGCAATACGCTCCCGCTCACCCAAACGCTCTTCCATCCTCGCGCGAATTTCCGCGGCCACCTGGCGCATTCGCAAGAGGTAAAAGAGCCACAAGATAACGATGAAGGCGCCCAGGCAGAGAGCCGCGAACCAGAATGTCTGGAAAAATGCCGGCGCCACACGGAAGTCCACCGATGTACCGGTTTCATTCCAGATACCGTCGTTGTTGCACGCCGCCACGCGGAAGCGATATTTGCCGGGCTTCAGATCGCTATAAAACGCCTGACGACGGGTCTGGGATTCCTGCCAGTCCGTGTCGTGTCCGTCCAACTTGTAGCGGAACAGCACCTTCTGTGGAACAACAAAGCTTGGGGCGGCGTAGTCGATTTCAAGATTCCGAGTGAGCGCGGGTAAAGCAAAATTATCTGGACGATGAGAATAGTTGATGCCATCCGCGATGACCCGTTCTACAAGGACATCGGGAGGTTGAGGGTTTTTCCGGAAGGCATTCGGATCAAACTCCTGCAAGAGCGTATCGTTCGCGAACCACAAACGTCCATCGCGAGAGATCGAAGCCTGCGGCTGCAAAGGAGTGAGTCCCGGCTGCACGCCATCAAACACATCGTACGTTTTCATGTTGATTTGGCTATTTGGATTGCTTTGCCAGATTTTCATTTGGCTGGCAGTTATAGAGACCAACCCACAACGTGAATAGAACCAGAAGGTCCCGCCGTCGTCCTTTACAGCTGTATATAAATCGTCGCAGGGCAGTCCATTTCTGGTCGTTAGGATTCGCCGTTGTTTGTCTTTCCACCAGACCAAGCCCTTTTGCGTGACGCTCCAGACCGAACCGTCCACCTCGGGCAGAAGTTTGCGGGGTTGGGCAGTACTGACGTTGGGGTCGGCGGCAAATACTTCCAATTGATCGTCGTGATAATGGGCGATATCCCCGTTGTCAAAGCCAAGCCAGATGCCGTGTACCGGATCGGCCGCAAGCGAATAAGATTTTGAGATTTGTGGGACGTCCACTTGCCGCCGGACTTTCAAATCCTCGATGTAAAAGAGCTTTGTTCCCGCGCGCACCCAGATTCCGTGATCTGTATCCTCGGTCACGCAGAAGGTGATTCCCATTGGTGTACCATCGGGTTGCCGAATTTCCTGAAACTTTTCCCCGGCGAACACGAACAGGCCGCTGTCCAGACCGAGCCACAAGCGGCCGGCGTGATCTTCGAACATCGTAGTGACGTCGCGTCCGGGAAGTCCGAAGCTCGTGCGGATCGCCGACAGTCTGCCGTCTTTCAGGAAGTCCAATGCTCCGGAATTTCCAATCCAGATTTTGCCGTCGCGAGTTGCCAACACCGTGCTGACACTGTCTGCCGTTAATCCTTCTCTCATGGAAAAACTGACGACCGGCAAGCCGCGAAAGCTGTCGATGCCCTTTGATGAGGCTACCCACAGTGTTCCCTCCCGGTCCTGGAAGAAGCCGGCAACGGCATCGCTCGACAATCCATCGGCGTTCGAAAAGTGATCGGTTTTGTCACCGTACATCCGGAAAATTCCGCGCCTTCCGGTTCCAACCCACAAGGAACCATCGCGGTCAGCAAAGACTGCGTATACTCCGGGGTCAGGGCCGCTGACGCCAGGCAGCGGAACGTGTTTCCACGCTTCATCCGCAAAGTGCCAGAGCTCCAGGCGCCCCCCCGGTCTTTCGAGACTGACCCACAGGTCGCCGTTGCCCGCGACCGCGAGCGCCACGATTCCTAGCAGCAGTCCATGCTCCTTCAATTCTTTTTGGAAAAATGTTGTGGAAGTTCCCGGCTTCCACCGGCAAAGACCTCTAAATCCGCCGATCCAGAAATTTCCGGACTTGTCTATTGCTAACCGTGTAGCCGTGGGGAGAGAGATTCCGTCGGCCTCGCCATAACAACGCTGAGCATTTCCCGTCACTCTGCAGAGCGGGCCACGATCGTCGGTAACGAGTGACCGCGCGATCCAGATGTTTCCATCCGCATCTTCGACGATCGCATTCACGCGGCCAGTTAGCTGCGAATATATCGATAGTTCGCCCGGCTTCCAG
>Ga0210388_10005315_pt1 | contig 10077 bp, 9 predicted proteins | sample IncBWC19OmetaG_FD_155485 | JGI IMG/M metagenome (GOLD analysis project Ga0210388, IMG submission 155485) | Forest soil microbial communities from Barre Woods Harvard Forest LTER site, Petersham, Massachusetts, United States - Inc-BW-C-19-O ...
GATCCGCGCCAAAATCAGCGCTCTTGGCACTTATTTGCCTCCGCGAATTCTTACCAACGCCGACCTGGAAAAAATGGTCGACACAACCAACGACTGGATCATGGAACGCGTCGGGATACGCGAGCGTCATCTTGTCGACAAGGGCGTGGCGGCCAGCGATCTGGCCGTGGAAGCTGTGAAGAACCTGGTCGCGTCGCATCCCTTCGATTTGCAGGAAGTTGACCTGATTGTGGTCGGCACGGTGACGCCTGACATGATGTATCCCTCGACCGCCTGCCTGGTGCAGCATAAGTTGGGCATCGAGAATACCTGGGGCTTCGACGTGTCCGCCGGCTGCTCGGGCTTTCTCTACGCATTGAACACGGGGGTCAAGTTCGTCGAGTCGGGCCAATACAAGAAAGTATTGGTGATCGGGTCGGACGTGAATTCGTCGATGACCGACTACACTGATCGCGCGGTCTGCATTATTTTCGGTGACGGGGCGGGCGCAGTTTTGCTCGAACCTTCGGAGGATGACGAGCTGGGCATTCTCGATCACGTGGCGCAGATTGAGGGCATGGGCGGGCAGTATCTGTTCATGCCGGGCGGAGGCAGTCTGAACCCGGCCACGCACGAGACCGTCGACAAGAAGATGCATTGTATTCATCAAGATGGCAAGAATGTCTTTAAGTATGCGGTGAGGAAGATGGCAGAGATGGCGGAACGCATTCTCGCGAAGAACGAGCTCACCGGCCGGGACGTGGATTGCTTTATCGCCCATCAGGCCAACCGGCGCATCATTACAGCGACCGCGGAGCGGCTGGGGATGCCGCTGGAGAAAGTCATCATTAATATTGACCGTTACGGCAACACCACCGCGGGAACGATTCCCATCGCTATGCAGACGGCGCTCGAAGAAGGCAGATTGAAAAAAGGAGACCGGGTGCTGATCGCGACCGTGGGCGCGGGATTTACTTCCGGAGCGACGCTGCTGCGGTGGGCGTTCTAGATTTCTTGTCATCCTTCGCTTTTTTCAGGAAGACAACGCGGTGGCATTTTGCTCCAGACAACATCCGCCGTTAGACATTCTTCCTCCAATCCTTCAAAATACTGGAGCCTTCATCCCTAGGAGCTCTTGTTGACGAAACCGATCCGCGCCAAAATCAGCGCTCTCGGCACCTATGTGCCGCCCCGAGTCCTCACCAACGCCGACCTGGAAAAAATGGTCGACACCAACAACGAGTGGATCATGGCCCGCGTCGGCATCCGCGAGCGGCACATCGCCGAGAAGGGCGTGGCCACGAGCGATCTGGCCGTGGAAGCCGCGAAAAAGGCGTTGGCCCAGCGTGGACTTGAACCGACCGACATTGACGCCATTATTGTGGGTACCGTCACTCCGGACATGTTTTTCCCCTCGACTGCCTGCCTGGTGCAAAACAAGCTGGGCGCGAAGGGAGCGTGGGGGTTCGACGTTTCGGCGGCGTGCTCGGCGTTTCTGTATTCCGTGCAGGTGGGAGCGCAGTTCATCGCCAGCGGATCGCACCGGCGGGTGCTGGTGATTGGCGCGGATGTGATGTCGTCGATCATCGACTACACCGACCGCGCCACGTGTGTACTTTTTGGAGATGGCGCCGGGGCGGCAATTCTCGAGCCTGCTGAAGACGACTCTGTGGGCCTGATCGACTTCATCCACGAAGTCGACGGTAGCGGATCCGGATTTCTCTATATGCCCGGCGGCGGCAGCCTGAACCCGACCAGTAAAGAGACGATTGCCAAGCGCATGCACTACGTTCACCAGGACGGCCAGCAGGTTTTCAAGTTTGCCGTGCGCAAGCAGACCGAGCTGTGCCAGAAGTTGCTCGAACGCAATGGGCTGAAAGGCTCCGACATCGATGCGTTCATTCCGCACCAAGCTAACTTACGCATCATCAATGCTACCGTGGACCGACTGGGCCTGCGCCCCGAGGCCGTGGTCATCAACATTGATAGCTTCGGCAACACCACGGCGGGAACGATCCCGCTGGCCATGAATACGGCGATTGAACAGGGTAGGCTCAAGAAGGGAAGTCTGGTGATGCTGGCCTCGGTGGGGGCCGGATTTACTGTGGGTGCGACGTTGTTGCGCTGGGCATTTTGACGGCAGACCCCTGACGGTCCGTAACGTTGGTAACCTCTCCGTGGTCTATTTCCGTGGCTTCGGCCGGGCGGGGGCTGCTATCGTTTTAGAACGTCCCTCCACGTTGGGATGTCGCGAGCGTGTAAGCCAATGATTCGGACCACCATCTGCTGCTGTGTTCTGCTGGTTTTGGGCGCGACCGGACTGGCCGCCCAGCAGGCAGATCCACGCGAAAGCAAGTTGCTGGTTCTGGAACGTCTATGGAACGAGGCGCAGGTGAACCGGGACGGGTCTGCGCTCGATGCCCTGGTTTCGAGCCGCTTCGTCAACACGGAGTGGGACGGCGAGTTGAGCAATAAGCAGCAGTTTCTTGCCGATATCCGGGACCCCCGTTTCAAACCTGCCGTGCTCAACATCCAGGATGTGAAGATGAATTTCTTTGGCGACACAGCGGTAGTCACGGGAATTTATCACACGCAGGGCAGCTACCAGGGCAAACCCTATGACCACGTCGGTCGCTTCACCGACACCTGGGTGATGGACGCCGGCAAGTGGCAGTGCGTCGCCAGCCATACCAGCCTGATCAAGAAATAGTTTCCACAGCGAACCGGATTCCAGCGGTTCGACGCTACGGGTGCGTCATCTTCTCCGGTTTCACGAGTTGATCGAATTCCTCGCCGGTCAGATATCCCAGTTTCAAGGCGGCTTCGCGCAGGCTGGAGTGCTCGACGTGCGCGGTGTGCGCGATCTGCGCGGCCTTGTCGTATCCCACTTTCGGGGCCAGCGCGGTGACCAGCATCAGGGAATTCTTCACGTACCAGGCGACTTTCGCGCGATCGACTTCAATGCCGTTGAGCATGTACTTGACATAGCCGTGGCAGGCATCGGTGATGAGCGTGACGGAGTGCAGGAAATTGTAGATGATGACCGGCTTGTAGACGTTAAGCTCGAAGTTGCCTTGCGATCCGGCGAATCCGACTGCGGCAGTTGCGCCGTGCACTTGCACACAGACCATGGTCATAGCTTCGCACTGCGTGGGATTGACCTTGCCGGGCATGATGGAGGAGCCGGGCTCGTTCTCGGGAATCGAAATTTCGCCGAGGCCGCAGCGCGGGCCGGAAGCGAGCCAGCGAATGTCGTTGGAGATTTTCATCAATGAGGCGGCCAGAGTTTCCATGGCGCCTTGTGCAAAGACGATCTCGTCGTGCGCCGAAAGCGCCGCGAACTTGTTGCCATGGGAGCGGAAGGGAAGGCTCGTGAGTTCCGCGATCTTTTTCGCTGCGCGCTCGGCGAATTCGGGATGCGTGTTCAGTCCGGTGCCGACTGCGGTTCCACCGATCGCCAGATCGTAGAGTCCGTCGAGCACCTGTTCGAGGCGATGGATGTCGCGTTCCAACAGGCTGGCCCAGCCGCCGAATTCCTGTCCAATGGTTAAAGGCACGGCGTCTTGCAGGTGAGTGCGGCCGATTTTCACGATGCTGTCGAATTCCTTTGCCTTGGTACTGATCGCGTGGTGCACGGTCTTGATCGCCGGAATCAGCGCGTTCTTGACGCGGTCGGCCGCCGCAATATGCATGGCCGCGGGAAACGTGTCGTTCGACGACTGCGACATGTTGACGTCGTCGTTGGGATGGATCGGCTTCTTCGATCCCATTTCGCCGCCCGCAATTTCGATAGCGCGGTTGGAGATGACCTCGTTCACGTTCATGTTGGTCTGGGTGCCGCTGCCGGTCTGCCAGACGCGCAACGGGAACTGGTCGCGGAGTTTGCCGGAGATGACTTCGTCGGCGGCCTGCACGATGAGCTTGGCTTTGTCGGCGGGAAGCTTACCCAGATCCTGGTTGACCAGCGCGCAGGCTTTCTTGAGCGTGCCGAATGCGCGGATCAATTCTGGCGGCATTGTGTCGCGGCCGATGTTGAAATGCAGCAGCGAACGCTGGGTCTGAGCGCCCCAGTAGACATTCGCCGGGACTTCGATCTTGCCCATGCTGTCGGATTCGATGCGGGTCTTCACCTGGGTCTGGGCGGCGGGCTCGGTAAGAGTGGACATGAGAACTCCTGGTGCGTGCGGATGGATGAATGCAACCCGAAATTATAGCGCGGACGGGGTGTTGGATTTGGTTGGTGCGGCCATCTCCGAGATGGACGCCGGTTGGTCATGCGCGCTAGGATTGACGAAGTAGGAAGGCGACCGTTGGGCGTGTCGATACGCGTTTATAAGTTTCTTAGCAGTGAGCACGCCCTTCAAGACATCAGGCAGCGCCGGATCAAAATCTCGGAAATACACGACCTGAATGATCCATTCGAGCTGATTCCTTGTGACCTATCAGACCCGCTCAAACGAAAGGCGGTTCTTAGCACGCGCGACCAGTTAAGCGGGAACCGCGGACTCGTCTGTTTTGCCAGTGCTTGGAACAATCCGGTCTTATGGGCTCACTACAGCGACAAGCACCGGGGAATATGTCTAGGACTTGATGTGAAGGACGAAGTCGTAATGCGAATTAAGTATTCGGAGCAACGAATCCCCTGGAGAGAGCCGGACCTAGAGTTCATGAAGGAGATACTCTGGACCAAGTTCGCCCGGCTGGAGGTATGAGGATGAAGTCCGGGCGTACGCCTCGCGCGATGATGAAGAAAATGGAATGTACTTCAAGAAACTCGACGACGATTTCAGGCTGCGGGAGGTAATCGTGGGGCACAGATGCTGTGTCGGGCGCGGCGAAATCTCAGCAGCGCCGGCGTCCTATGCGGAGCCCGTTAGCATCACAAAGGCATGTTTGTCGTTCACGTCATTTGACGTTATCGAAGGATACAAACGGATTCACGAGCTGAGTTGAGGGAGTCTTAGATGCCCAGGTTGCAAAGGTTGCTCCGGCCAATCCACCCCGGGGAGATTCTGAATGCAGACTTCATGGAACCGCTCGGTCTCAGCATGAATCGGCTGGCGCTCGACCTGCGTGTTCCGGTAACGCGAGTAGCCGAAATTGTGCACCAGCGCCGCGGGATTACTCCAGATACGGCCTTGCGGCTCGCCCGGTATTTCGATACCAGCGCCGGCTTCTGGGTGAATCTGCAGTCCGCTTATCATCTGGAAGTTGCGCAAGACAAGCTTGCGCGGGTCATTGAACGGGAAGGTCGGCCGGCTTCGCGGGCCGCGGCCCATGCAGCATCTTGACGGCGCATTGCTGACTCCAACCTGCACTTCCCTCGCGTGCTAGAATCATCGGTCTCCGAGTTGGGTTCGAACCGTTTTTTCACCTCGACCGACTCTGTACTTGCTTCCATGCCTGATTTCCTTGCCGCCGAAGAACTCGCCACTCTGCCGAAGGTGAAGGTCAAGCCGCGCGCGGAGATGCGCACTGACGTTCTGGTCATCGGAGCGGGGCCAACCGGGTTGGCCTGCGCGATTGAGGCGCAGAAAGTCGGGCTCAAAGTCATCGTCCTCGACAAAGGGTGTCTGGTGAACTCGCTGTTCCACTATCCCGCGGGCATGACTTTTTTCACTACGCCGGAACTGCTGGAGATCGGCGACATCCCCTTTACCACTGCCTTGCAGAAGCCCACGCGCGAAGAAGCGCTTGAGTATTACCGGAAAGTTGCCGAGCATTACGAGCTCGATCTGCGCCAGTACGAGTGGGTGAAAACCGTCATGGGCGATGATGGAGATTTCAGCATTACCGCGACGGACCGCGCAGGGCGGCCACATGATTACAAAACAAAGAAGGTCATCGTATCGACCGGCTATTACGATCTGGCGAACCAGTTGAGCATTCCCGGCGAGGACTTACCGAAGGTCTCGCACTACTACGGCGAGCCGCATCCTTATTACGATACTGATGTGCTGGTGATTGGGGGCAAGAATTCCGCCGCGATTGCCGCGCTCGACTTATGGCGCCACGGAGCTCGCGTGACCCTGGTGCACCGCGAAGAGCGGTTGCATCACCACGTGAAATACTGGATCAAGCCCGATCTCGAAAACCGCATCAAGGCAGGGGAGATCGAAGCTTACTTCAGCAGTTCGGTGCAGGAAATCGGCATCGACCACGTGGTCATCAACACGCCGGGCGGACCGATACGGCTGAAAAACGATTTCGTGCTCGCCCTGATCGGCTACCATCCTGACTACGATTTTCTGCGCAGTGTGGGGATCGAGTTGTCGGAACAGCAACACCGTCCGGTGTGCGATCCAGTTTCCCTGGAGAGCAACGTTCGGGGCGTCTATGTTGCCGGAGTAATCGTCGCGGGATCGCGGACCAACGAAATCTTCATCGAGAACGGCCGTTTTCATGGCAAACAGATTGCCGACGATCTGAAGCGTAAGCTGAAACCTTAAATGTCGAGCCTCCGACTGCGAGCAGGAGGTTGGGCCTCAGCCTTTGCCCGAAGTGCTTCCACCCTGTAGATTGAAACACTCCCCATGGAACCTGAACCGGAGCACGGCGCGGCCACGATCTCGCTCGCCGCTTACACGCGGCTGCTGCGCGGCAACCGTAATTTCCGGCGGCTGTGGCTGGCCCAGATTGTCAGCGAGATTGGCGACTGGTTCTACACGCTTTCGATTTATACCTTGCTGCTGCAGTTGACCGGAAGCGCCGGTTCCGTGGCGCTGGCGCTGGGGTTGCAGGTCCTGCCGCAGACGTTTGTGGGACCGATGGCGGGCGTGGTGAACGACCGGCTCAAGCGCAAGCACGTGATGATCGCGGCCGACCTGGTTCGCTGCGGCGTTGTGCTGGCGATGCTGTTGGTGCGTTCGCGATCGATGGTGTGGCTGGTCTATCCCTTGCTGGTGGCGGAAACCTCCATGACCGCTTTCTTCGAGCCGGCGCGGAGTTCGGTGATTCCCAACATCGCCGCGGAGAGTGAAGTTCTGGTTGCCAACACGCTGACTGCGACGACATGGTCGGTGAATCTGATGATTGGAGCAGCGGTTGGGGGAGTGGTGGCCGCGCTCTACGGACGCAATACGGTCCTCATTCTGAACGCACTTTCGTTTCTTACTTCCGCCATTCTGATTAGCGGGATGCGGTTCCCCGAGCCGCATGCCGAAGCGGCGGCTCCGTTGCGCCCGCGCGATCTCGTCGATTTTTCTCCCGTGCTGGAGGGGATTCGCTACATTCGCAATCATCCGACGTTGTTTCCGGCCGTGTTCGCCAAGGCTGGAGAACTCATGGTGGGACCGAGCTGGGTCATCTTCACCGTGATGGGTGCGCGTGAGTTTGCGGTGCACGGGCACGGCATTGATGCCGCAGGCGGGGCCATGCTGGGGATGAGCATTCTGATCGGAGGACGTGGACTGGGGGCACTGGTGGGCCCGCTCGTATCCGCGCGCTGGGCAGGGCAGAATGACCACCGGCTTCGGCTCGGAATTCTGTTTGGTTACATCACCGTAGCGTTCGGCTATGGCATGCTGGGCGTGAGCCGAACGGTGTGGATGGCTGCCGCCTGTGCCATGCTCGCCCATGCAGGAGGGTCGACCGTGTGGGTCTTCTCGACCACTTTGCTACAGGTGCACACCGATGACCGGTTCCGGGGACGCGTGTTTGCCGCAGATCTTGGCCTGGGCAGTCTTACATTCGCGGTCACGGCATATCTGGCTGGCCGCTTCCTGGATGCAGGAACTCCGGCTCATACCCTCGCCACCAGCACGGGGGTGGTGATGCTCTTGCCGGCAGCGATCCTGGCGTGGGCGCTGTGGAGCGGCCGGTCCAGCGCTAAGGGCGAGAGCTCATGATTGCTCTCAGTTTGGTTTTCTCCTACACTCGCGTACGGCCGGCACGGCTAGAATACGGCCTGCCAATTTATTCACGCCGACGCCATGCAGTCTTTCGATTTTCAAGTCGTGCTGCGCTGTCCCCTGCAAACGGTTTTCTCCATTTATGTTGACACCGAACGGTGGTGTAACCGCAACGAGTTCGGCGAGATTCGCTGGGTGCAAGGCAAGCCGTGGGAAGTGGGAAGCCGGTTGCGTGTCGAGACTCGGGTTCCGATCCGCAGCACGGTTGACCAGGTCGTGCAGCATTTCGCGCCCAACGAAAGCGTGTCTTACCTGAGCCACGCCTTGGGGATTACCTGCGAGACGCGCGTTACTTTCACATCTGTTTCCGTCCGTGAGACTGCGGTGAATGTGGTCGTGCAGTTGGCGGGCACGGCTTCGCGCGCCCTCGATTTTGCCCTGGCACCCGTCATCGCACACGCCACCAAGGGATTCTTCGACGAACTTCGCAAGGATTGCGAAGCTGGGTTGGAACAAACGCCGCCGGCTTAGTCACCGCGGGTTTATTCGCCGTTGAGCCGGTCGATCTTCGCCGCCATGATGAAATCGCTTTCGGTCAGGCCGTCAATCTTATGCGTCCATAGCGTGATTTCGGCGTTGCCCCACGCCAGCAGGATATCCGGATGATGTCCTTGCTCCTCGGCCAGCGCACCAACGCGATTGACGAACTCCAGCGCCTGCTTGAAGTCGGGAAACTTATACTCGCGTTGAATGTGATGATCCTTGACGACCGTCCACCGGGGAATCATGCGGTGCAATTTTTCAGTCTCAGCTCCCTTGAGTGGCGGGACGCCGCCACGGCAGGGCACGCATTTTTTGTCGGCAAGCTGCTCGGTCATGAACTTCACCTCGAAATGTAGAACTCAATAAGTAGAATTGATTAAGAAGTCTTCAGCCTGCCTGCGAGGGGAGTGCGGCTACTGTGGTCCCGGCATCTGGCGTCTTGAAATAGCGTTTCAGCCACAAGAGGTAGCCGAAGAATACCATCATCAGAATTACACCCCACCACAGAACGACGCGGCTGCGAAAGAGCGGGCTGGAGTTGAGCATGTTCATTTGCTCGTCGGACCAGCCCATCTTCGAGTACGCCTGCATCAGGCCTGCGCTGCTATAGCTCGAGAGCACAAACGACATGCGCAGCGGGGCGGCAACAATTGCAATCCACCAGCCGGACGAGCGCAGACGGAAGAGCGCGATGGCCAGATACAGATCCAAAGCCGCTAATCCGACCAGACATCCCGCCGCTGGAAGTCCAGCGAAATAGTGTCCGAAGAAGGGAAACACGGGTGTTGACAGCGCGATGAGCAAGCTGTACAGCGACCCTGTGAAAAAGGCGACGCTGGCTCCGAGCACGGGCAGAGGTGCTCGGTCGGTCCAGCGCTCGACGGGGTCGCGATGGCGACAAGTTTCGGCGACGTCGTTGCGACTATAGAAAATCACGAATGCGATCGGCACCAACACCAGGAAAAACGCAAAGAAAACGATCATGAAGGTGATGATTACCGCCATCACGCCAGTGGTAATTTCCGGCGAAGAGGTTCCTGCGGAATTCTGTTGCGCCTGCGCCATCGCGGTCCTCATGGTTACGGGCAGTACCGCGGTCAGCAAGACGGTGGCGAGTGTGCCCAGGATCAGCCAATACCAGGAGGTGACCAGGGTGAGCGCGCGCGCCCAGCGCTTTATTCGTACCGACCCGATGCCCAGAGCGAGCAACGCCACAGCGATGAATGCATAGGTGGCCACGCCCGAAACCACTTGGCCGGGACGCATAGCGCCGCCGGGCGCGACCCGCGACATGAAGGCTCCCAGGGCGATCAGCGGCACCATGAGCGCGGCCAGCAATCCCAGGATGATCTGGGCCACGCCGAAGATGACCAGGCCGGTGCCTCGGTCGCGGTATGCGGGCCCGCCGGATGTTGGCGATTCTGGCGGCAGCGGAGTGACCGCGGCGTGGACAACTGGCATGGACGTTGGAGGCGGCGCGGGTGCAGGTTCTGGCGTCGGTCCCGGATCTGGTGGCAGTGCGGTTTCCACGAAACCTCCCAGGAGGAAGAGATATCTTAGCAGGCCAGTCACGATCATGATGGCGCGTCTGCACGCCGGCGCTGGCCAAAGTACTTTCGATTCCGTTCTGTGTACAATGTGCTTCTGCTCCCCTCCCGGTTCTGGAAACTTATTCCGGCGATCGATGAAGCTGTTGGATATTACC
>Ga0210388_10005317_pt1 | contig 10074 bp, 7 predicted proteins | sample IncBWC19OmetaG_FD_155485 | JGI IMG/M metagenome (GOLD analysis project Ga0210388, IMG submission 155485) | Forest soil microbial communities from Barre Woods Harvard Forest LTER site, Petersham, Massachusetts, United States - Inc-BW-C-19-O ...
ATCGAGCCCCTGCGAGCTGCGGCCGATGGTCAGCAGGGTGGCGCCGGTTGCGCCGCCCAGCAGCTGGTGCGCCGAATCGGCCTTGATGCCGCTCGCGCGCGCCACCGCGTCGGCGATCTGCGACCCACGTGCGCCCGTCTCGCCGTCGAACAGCGTCGTCCCCTGCGCGCGACCCGCGGTCGAGCCGAGGATCGAAGCGACGCTGTCGGCCCCCGGCCGGTTGGCGTCGATTCCACGGATCACGCGGGTGAGGTGGCTGGCGCCAGTCTCCGAGGAGGCCACGTCCGACAGAGCGGTCAGCACCGAAGGCACGGTGGTCGACAGCGCCGAGCGCAAGCGGTCGTCGTCCTCGCCGAGCTGCAAGGCTGCGCGGTGGATGACCTCTGGGGTGATTTCACGGTTCACCAGCCCGAGGATGTCGGGTGTCGACGTCGATCCGTTCATGAGGTACCTCGCTTTCTAAGCTTTGCACCCTGCATCCACCGGGCCGCGCGAGCGCGACCGCGACCGCGATCCGGCGGTCTACGGGTTGCACCTGATTCGAGTGAAGCAAGGAGGTGCCCGATGAGATGGACTCGAAACGAGGTACATGCAGGAATGGCCGTGACCAGCACAAAAGGGGAGCGCCTCGGCAACGTCATCCGCACTGGCTCCGACACCTTCGTGGTCGAGAAGGGGGTGTTCTTCCCCAAGGACTATGAGCTTCGCTACGATCACATCACCTCGCTCGAAGATGGACAGATCGGCTACTCGCTCTCCGACACCGACTCGCGGTTCGGCAGCCTGGCGGAGACGGTTCGAGCGGGCACGGCGGCGGCCGCCGCCGCGACCGCGGCGCGCGCTGTCCCACCGGCGCCCCCGGCCCGGGCAGCCGCCCCGACGTCGATCGGGACGAGCAGCAGGGACGACGTCCGGATCCCGCTCATGGAGGAGGAGATGGGAATCGAGAAGGTCTCTCGCGAGACCGGGCACGTCCGGATCCACAAGACCGTCAAGACGGAGGAGAAGCACTTCACTGTTCCGGTCACCCGCGAGGACGTCGTCATCGAGCGCATCAGCGCCTCCGAAGACGACGCCCGACTCTCGCCGGAGCTGGAGTTCGAGGAACAGACGCTGGATCTGCCGCTGCACGAGGAGGACGTGCAGGTCACCAAACGCACGCGCGTGCGCGAGCAGATCGTGGTCCACCCCGTCGTACAGGCGGTGGAGAAGGAGGCGTCCGCCAGCCTCCGCCACGAGGAAGCCGAGATCGAAGACACGCGCGGACGCACGTCGCGCGACAGCGACGGCGGCGTGACCCGTCCGGGGTTTGGCGCCCCCGGCAGCCGCTGAGGAATCGGGCACAGAAGAAGGGCGACGCCCGTCCCCGGCATTCGAGGCCGGGCGACGGGCGTTCGCGATCGCGGCGCCGCGGGTGAGCGCGACACGGATGTCGCGTTCTCTTGAACGCAGGGCGCGCGTTCGCTGAAAGGCGGCGCGATTCCGCGCCTGCGAAGTGGCACGAGGGTTGCCTCGTTGCTCGCTCGCATGAAGCTGATCCTCGGCAGCGTTTTGTTGTGGGCCGCGGTGGGGTGCGCCGGTGGGGCAAAGTCCGCCGGCGAAAATTCTTCATCGCCGCCCCCGAATGGCACCGGGACCGGCAACGGGTCGGGAACCTCGAACGGCACAGGGGGATCGACGGGATCGCTCGATGCGGGCGGCCCGCCGCTGCCGCCCGAGATGGAGGTCGAGAGCTCGTACGAGGTTCCCGTCGCCACCGGCAGCTACATCTGGGTCGCGAACCCCGACAGCGGCCGCGTCGCCTACGTTGCGGGCGCGACGCTGCAGGTCCACACCGTCGAGGCCGGCAACGCGCCGACGTACATCAGCGCCATCCCCAGCGCCACCGACGACGCGGTGGTGGTGCTGAACGTTCTCTCCGGCGACGCCACGATCCTCCGGGTCGCGGCCGGTGGCGAGCTGACCAAGAGCACGGTGAGCGGCCTCGCCGCCGGCGCCAACGCGCTCACCGTCTCGCCGAGCGGCCGCTGGGTCACGGCCTGGACCGACGCGCGCAACGTCGCCAGCCCCGACCCGCTGCAGGGCTACCAGGCGGTCACCCTGATCGATCTCTCGCTCACGCCGCCGGGAAAGACCATCCTCTCCGTCGGGTTCCGTCCGGTCGACGTCGCCTACGCGGCCGACGACTCGGCCGCCTTCGCGGTGACCGAAGACGGCGTCTCGGTCGTCGATCTCACGCGCTCGGACGCGCCGCAGGTCACCGGCAACGTCCCCCTCACCGACGATCCAACCGAGAACGCCGATACCCGCGACGTCTCGATCACGCCGAACGGACGTCTGGCGGTGGTGAGACGAGAGGGGAGCGCCTCGCTGGGGATCGTCGACCTCACCAGCGGCACCCTGGGAGCGATCGACCTTTCGGGGGCGATCACCGACGTCGACCTCACCGCCGACGGGCAGAGCGCGGTGGCCGTCGTGCGCGACACCGCCGAGGTGGCGATCATTCCGCTCGGGGGCGGAATCCCCGACCCGGCGGCGGTCCAGCAGGTGACGATCGCGGGGGAGACGGTCGGCTCGGCGTCGATCGCCGCCGACGGAAAGACCGTCCTCCTCTATACCAACGCGGTCGCCGCCGAACGGTTGACGGTGCTGACGCTGGGGCCGACGCCCAGCTACCGGGTGATCAAGCTCCACGCGCCGGTGCTGGCGGTCTTCGCCACCGCCGACGCCTCGAACGCGATCGTCTTCCACAGCGAATCGGCGGCGGCGACGACGGCGACGACGACTGACGGCGGCGCCGGGGCGAGCGCCGACGGCGGCGGTGCGGTCACGATGGACGCCGGCCTCCCCTCTCAGACCGCCACCAACGCCTTCAGCCTGGTTCCTCTCGGCGCCGATCTTCCGGCCGTGATCCAGGAGACCGACGTGCCGCCGCAGGCGGTGGCGATCACCCCGGCGGGCGATCGCGTGCTCGTCACCGAGCGCGACGACGTGAAGAAGATCTACGGCGTCTACGTCGGGGAGTTCCCCTCGATGGAGATCCAGAAGATCGCCCTCGCCAGCCCACCGATCGCGGTGGGCGTGCTGGCCGCCGCGAACGAAGGCTACGTCGCGCAGAAGAACGCCGAGGGGCGCATCACCTTCGTCGCGCTCGACAGCGGGCAGGCCCGGACACTGACCGGATTCGAGATCGGCGCCAGCGTCGTCGACTGGGCCCAGGGCAGCGACGGAGGAGCGAACCCATGACCCGGGCGAGTCGCACGGCCCGCGCGTTCACCTGGCGACTGCTCTGGGCGGCGGCGCTCGTCGCGGGCTGCGGCGGTCGGGCCTCGTACTGGTCGAGCCCGATCGCCTCCTCGCCGCCGACCTTCGGCCTAGGGGACGAGATCGCGCTCGTCGACACCGGCGCCGACCGCGTCGTGCTGCTCACCGCCGGCGCCAACCAGAGCCTGACCACCACCGTCATCCCGGTCGGCGCGAACATCCTCAACGCCGCCGCCTCGCCCGACGGCGCGAAGCTGTTCGTCGTATCGGGCGGCCACCGCGCCCAGCTGGGCGACGACCAACCGAACGAGTGGCCGTCGATCACCGTCATCGCCGCGGGCGCACAATCGGCGCGCTACGACCTCACGAACATCACCGACCCGCTGGCCGGCCTGGCGATCGATCCGGCCGGGCACTGGGTGGTGCTCTACCCGGGGAGCGGAACCAACCAGCCGTTCGTCGAGAACCCCAACGAGCTGGTCATCCTGGACGTCTCGCGGCCGCCGCCCATCGTCGCGGTCCCCCACACGCTCATGAGCTTCGGTGGTCATCCCCAGCGTTTCACCTTCATCCCCTCGCTGGCGGTCCCAACCGGACCCTACCCACTGCTCATCGTCGAGTCCGACCAAGGTCTCTCGGTCTTGCGCCTCGACGATCCGAGCAAGCCGGAGATCACCGTGCCGCTCACCAACGGCTCCGACACCCAGCTGCTCTCGCCGGCCGGCATCGCGGTCTATCCGGGCGACGCGATGACGGGCGCGGGCGCCTGCATCGGCGTGCGCCTGGCCAACGACGACGACGTGGTGGCGCTGCAGTTCGTCCCCAACGTCGACGCCAGCGGAAACTCGGTCGGTAACGGCTTTCTGCCCACGGTCAACCTCAACGACGTGGGCGGCATCGCCAGCGACATCGCCTTCGTGAACACCGACAGCGGACTGCGGCTCGCCGCGCTGGTCCCGGGCGCCAGCAAGGCGACGTTGATCGATCCCGTCACCAGCCTGACCCAGGACGTGGCGCTCCCCGCCCCCTACCAGAGCCTCTCGGTGGTGACCGACGCGCTGGGGAGCGCCAGCGGCTGCGACGGCGGCACCACCAGCGCCGGAGCTCCGACCGACGTCGCGCTGCTCTGGAACGGGACGACGGTCCAGGGACAGGAGGGGGTGGCCTTCTGGGAGCTGGGCCAGGCCGGCTGCCAGCCCTATCGCAGCATCGCCACCGTCGGCGTCACGGACGTGGTCGCCGCGGTGCTCGACGTCCCCACGCCCAACGCGACGCTCAAGGTCCTGCAGACGAGGGACGCCGACGCGTTCTACATCCTGAACCTGGCCAACCGGACCGCGGCGCCGCTCGAGACCTCCAGCTCCAACATCGCGCTCAGCATCTCGCCGCTCGGCGATCAGGTCTGGAGCTACGTCCCGTCCGGGCTCACCGTCTTCGCCACCGACTTCGCGCACGAGCTTCCGCGGTCGCTGCTGATCGAACGGCCGGTCTTCGGCGTCTACGAGATCGCGCGGACCGGCATGGGGCCCGCGGTCGTCGTCCTGCACGACGAAGGAGGCGTCGGCGCGACCGTGTACGACGCGACGACGCTCGATGACTCGACCCGGCGCCTCTACGCCGGACTCTTGCTGGGAGGAGCGCCATGACCGTCGGCTCTCGCAAGGCGCTGCTGCTGGCGCTCGGCCTCTCGCTGAGCGCCTCTGTCTCCCCGCGCGCGCGGGCTCAAACGATCGAAGAGAGCGCCCCGCCGCCGCTGCGGCCGCCGACCTGGGAGGTCAGCGCCGGCGTCCGCACGATGTACATCAAGAGCGCGGGGTTCGATCCCTTCTCGACCAACGACGGGTTCGTGCAGTTCTCGCTCTCGGGTCTGGGGGTCATCGCGCACCGCGATCGCCTCTCCTTGGCCGTCGGCCTGGGCCTGGACGTCGGCAGCTCCAGCGCCACCGCGCGCGGCGCGCCGTCGAGCCTGACGCTGACCCACCTCTCTGCCCTGGCGGAAGGACGCTACCAACCCTGGTCGCGGCTCTATCTCTTTGCGCGCCTCGCGCCGGGGATGGTGCACGGATCGGCGACGATCCGCGACGCCTCGTCCCCCGCGAGCTCCGGGCTGAGCGCGGACTTCGACGCGTTCTCACTCGACGCCGGCGGCGGTGCCGCGTTCTGCCTGGGCGCGGTCGGCGCCGCCCGGGTCGGGGTCTGGCTGCTCGCCGACGGCGGATACGGCTGGGTCGCTGGCCAAGATCTGATCCTGGCGCCGACGCTCAGCGCCGATCAGAGCAAGGCCGGCACCTTGGACCTCGGCACCCTCGCCCCCCGCGGCGGCTTTTTCCGGATCTCGATGGCCCTCAGTTACTGACGCCAGAAAGCTTCATTCATTCCTGCCCAGCGCCTTGAGGAGCTGGGCGCGCGCCGTGTAGAGCTGGTACTGCGCCGAGACCTTCTGCGCGGCGGCGGTGGTCAGCGCCACCTGCGCGTCGCCCAGCTCGATGATGCTCCCCACGCCGGTGGCATAGCGCCCCTCGGCAAGACGGAGGCGATCGCGGGTGTTGGCCAGCGCGTCCTCCGCGGCGGCGATCGCGCCCTTCGCCGAACGAATGCCGAGCCGCGCCTGCTCGACGTCCAGCCGGACCTGCTGCCGCTCGGTCTCGAGCTGCGCCTTCGCCTGGACGACCTGCCCCTGGGCCTGATGAATCTGCGCGTCGATGGCCCCGCCCTGCAAGAGCGGCACGCTCAAGGTGACGACGCCGCTGAAGTTCCAGTTCGTACGATCCAGATAGGGACCGCTGTCGTTGGCGCTGCCGGCGAGGCCCAGATTGGGCCAGTACATGTCGTGCGCCGAGCGCAGCCCCAGCTCCTGACTCTGCAGGTTGAGCCGAAGGTTCGCCATCTCCGGGCGGCTCTGCTTGGCGAAGTCGATCAGCGCCTCCACCGGGGCGTCCTCGCCTTCGACCGGCGGTTGCTCTTCGTCCGACAGATCGTAGTCGACCGAGCGCTCGACCCCCATCGCCATGTTCAGCATGGCCTTGGCGACGGCATAGTTGTTCTCCGCGTTGATCAGCTGCAGCTGGGCCGTCGCGCGGTCGGCCTTGGCCTGGGTCAGATCGATCTCGGGATGCGTCCCGACCTCGACGAACCCCTTCACCTGGGCCAGGTGCTTCTCCTGATTGGCCAGCGTGTCGCGCGCGACGCCGACCAGATCCTTGGTCGCGCGCGCGGTGAAGAAGGCGGAGCGGGCGTTGAAGGCGACCTGCTCCTCGGTGGTGTGGGTGCTCTCGTCGGCGGCGTCGGCGGCGACTCGCGCCGCCTTCCAGCGGTTGATCGTCTCGCCGAAGTCGTAGACGAGCTGGCTGGCGGAGAGCCCGGCGAACCACTGCGGCACGGTCGCCAGCGACGAGGTCAGCGCCGGGGTGGTCCCCAGCGTCATCCCGCCCGGCTGCGGGACGAAGTTGGTGGTGCCGCGCTTGTACGACACGGTTCCGTTCAGCTGCGGCAGAAGGGCGCCGCGCGCCTGGTCGGCGAGGCCGCGCGCGGTGGTCGCGTTCCCGCGCGCGAGGTCCAGCGTCGGCTGGTGCGCGCGCGCGGCCCGGAGCGCCTCGGCCAGCGTGACCACCCGGACGCTGGCGACGGCGTCGGGCGCGGCTCCTTCCGCGTCCGAAGGGTCGGCCGCCCGCGCGGCGCGACCGGCGCCGAGGAGACCCGCAGCCACAAGGATGGTCAGCGCGCGTGCAATGGCGGATGGCTTCATGATCGTCACTCGTAGCGAAGGGCGTCGATCGGATCGAGCTGCGAGGCCTTGCGCGCGGGATAGAGGCCGAACACCACGCCGACCAGGCCGCTGAAGCAGACGGAGATGACCACGATGTCCGGACGCACCAGAGTCGGCCAGCCGAACTTGGCCGCCAGCCGCCCGGCGGCGAACACCCCCAGCGCCACCCCGATCATCCCGCCAGCGACGGCCAGCGTGAGCGCCTCCACCAGGAACTGCAGCAGGATGTTGAGCGGCGTCGCGCCCACCGCCATGCGCACGCCGATCTCGCGCGTCCGCTCGGTCACGCTGACCAGCATGATGTTCATGATCCCGATGCCGCCCACCAGCAGTGACACGCCCGCGATGCTGGCCAGGAGCGTGGTCAGCGTGCGCATGCCGTCCGCCTGCGCGTTGGCCATCTCGGTCAGGTTGTGAATCGAAAAATCGTCGTCGGCGCCGACGTCGAGGTGGTGACGATCGCGCAGGAGGTCCGTCACCTGCGTCTCCGCGCGGGCGGTGGCGTCGGTCGAAGTGGCGCTGATGAAGATCGTGCCCGAGATGAACTTCGGCAGGCCACCCTGGATCTTGGTCAGGAAGGTGGTCTGGGGGACGAACGCGCAGTCGTCGTAGTCCTGCCCCGTCGGCGATTGCCCTTTCTTCTCCATCACGCCGACCACCTCGAAGGGGATGTTCTTGATGCGCACCGTCTGACCGATGGGATCGACCGCCCCGTAGAGCTTGTCCACCACGGTCGCGCCCAGCACCACGACCTTCGCCGACGATTCGACGTCGGCGTCGAGCAGCAGCCTCCCGCTCGCCCCCTTCCAGTTGCGGATCAAGAAGTACTCGGGCGAGGTGCCGTTGACCGACGTGGCCCAGTTCTGATCCTCGCTCATGAGCTGCGCGGTCGACCGGAGCTGGACGGCCGCGTAGCGAACGGCCGGCGCCTCGCGCCGGATGGCGCGCAGGTCGTCCCAGGTGAGGGTTGGCAACGAGCCGAACCCGCCGCGCGCGCCGCCCGACTGCGTGCTCCCCGGCAGGACGACCAGCAGGTTCGAACCCATCGAGGCGAACGACGCCTCGACCTGCGCCTTGGCCCCCTCGCCGATGGCCACCATGGCGATGACGGCGCCGACGCCGATGATGATGCCGAGGACGGTCAGGAACGAGCGCATCTTGTTGCGCAGCAACGCCCGCAGCGCCACGCGGAAGGTCTCGAGGGGGATCACGACGCCGCCTCGTGCGGGTCTTCTTCGCGCGCGATCGCCAGATCCACGGCCGCTTGCCGGGGAGCCTGCCGGGTGTCGGTGCGAACGCGACCGTCGCGCATCACCACCACCCGCGAGGCGTAGGCGGCGACGTCCGGCTCGTGGGTGACGAGCAGGACGGTGATCCCGGCGGCGGCCAGCTCCTGAAACAGCACCATGATCTCGACGGTGGTGCGCGAGTCGAGGTTGCCCGTCGGCTCGTCGGCCAAGATGAGCCGCGGATGGGTGACCAGGGCCCGCGCCACCGCGACGCGCTGCTGCTGGCCGCCCGACATCTCGTTCGAGCGGTGGTGGACCCGCTCCGCCAGACCGACCCGCCCGAGCGCCTCCAGCGCCCGGCGGTGCCGCTCGCGCGCGGGGACGCCGCCGTAGAGCAGCGGCAGCTCGACGTTCTCGAGCGCGCTGGTGCGCGACAGGAGGTTGAAGCTCTGGAAGACGAAGCCGAGCGTCTTGTTGCGGACACCGGCCAGCGCCCGTCGATCGAGGCGCGACACCTCGTCGCCGTCCAGCCGGTAGGCGCCGCTCGACGGCCGGTCGAGACAGCCGATGATGTTCATCAGCGTCGACTTTCCCGAGCCTGACGAGCCCATGACGGCGACGAAGTCCCGTTCCTCGACGACCAGTGAGACCTCGCGCATCGCGTGCACCTCGACGTCGCCCATCCGGTAGACCTTCGAGACCTTATCGAGCTCGATGAGGGGCATCGTCAGAAGAGCCGCCGCATCCCTCCAGGAGCCGCCGCGGCCGCCTCGGGCTGGCTCTCGGTGGCCGCGGCATCGACGATGAGCGCGTCCCCCTCATGTAGATCTCCCTCGATGAGCTCGGTGAGGTTCCCATCGGAGAGTCCCACACGCAGGGAGACCGTCTGTGGTTTCCCGTCGCGCAGCAGCCAGACGGAGCGGCGATCGTTGGGCGCGTCACCGCGCCCACCTGGGCGTCCGCGACCACCGCCGGCGCCCGGACCGCCCGGCCCACCCGCACGCGCGCCAGCTCCCGTGCCGCTTCGGACGCCGCCCCCCGAGTTGGCGCCCGCCCGCGCACGATCGACCGCGTCGCGCACGGCCGCCGGAATGGGCATCCCCAGTGCCGTGAAGATCTCCGGCGTCGGCCGGAAGCGCATCGCCGCGTTCGGCACGCGCAACACGTTTTCTTTCTCGTTGGCGATGAAGGTGATGTTGGCGGTCATCCCTGGACGCAGCTTCAGATCGGGGTTGGCGACGTCGATGACGGCATCGTAGGTGACCACGTTCTGCAACGTCGTCGGGGCGTTGCGAATCTGGCGGACCTTGCCGCGAAAATGTTCGCCGGTGAAGGCGTCGACCGTGAAGCTGGCCGGCATGCCGGGCGACAGCTTGCCGACGTCGGCCTCAGCGACAGAGGTGTCGACCTGCATCTCCCGCAGGTCCTGGGCGATCACGAACAACGTCGGCGCGGAGAGCGACGCCGCCACCGTCTGCCCCACGTCGACGCTGCGCGAGATCACCGTCCCGTCCGTGGGCGAAACGATGCGCGTCATGTCCAGGTTCACCTTCGCCTGGTAGAGCGCCGCCTTCGCCTGCGCCAGGGATCCGCGCGCCGCCGCCGTCTGCCCCTTCATCACCTCCTGGTTCGCCTGCGAGGTGTCGTAATCGGCCTGGGCGATGAGCTTGCGCTCGAGCAGGCTCTTCGAGCGCTCGAACTGCCGGCCGGCGTCGCGCTCCTGCGCCTCGGCCTTGACCAGGTTCCCCTCGGCCGCCTCGTAGTTGGCCTGCGCCTGCTGCAGCGACGCATCGAACAGCTGGGGGTCGATCTTGG
>Ga0210388_10005318_pt1 | contig 10074 bp, 6 predicted proteins | sample IncBWC19OmetaG_FD_155485 | JGI IMG/M metagenome (GOLD analysis project Ga0210388, IMG submission 155485) | Forest soil microbial communities from Barre Woods Harvard Forest LTER site, Petersham, Massachusetts, United States - Inc-BW-C-19-O ...
CTTCGAGCTGCGCCAGCTCCTCGCGCGACTGTCGCTTAATCTCCTCCATCTCGTCGCGGCTTCTGTGCAAATACGAGATCAAGTCGCGCGCCTCGCGCGATTCAGTGGAAAGGCTCGACTGCGCCGCCGCGATCACGCGCTCTGGCAGCCCGAGTCGCCTCGCGATCTCGATCCCGCTCGACGTGCCCGGTAGGCCGACGAGCAGCCGGTACGTCGGCCGCAAATGCTCTTCGTCAAACTCCATAGCCGCGTTCACGATTCCCGGCGTCGTCGATGCGTACGACTTCAGCCGGTCGTGATGCGTCGTCGCGATCGTCAGCGCCCGCCGCACGCGAAACTCCTCGAGCAGCGCTACAGCCAGCGCCGCGCCTTCTTCCGGCGCCGTGCCCGTGCCCATTTCGTCCACCAAAATCAGCGAACGATCGGTCGCTACCGCGAGCATCGATTTCAAATTCATCACGTGCGCCGAAAACGTAGAAAGGTCCGCCGCGATCGACTGTTCATCGCCGATGTCCGCCAGCACATGATCGAAGATCGGCAGCACCGCCGTTTCCGCCGCCACGGGAATTGACGCCTGCGCCGACAGCGCGGCCAATCCGACCGACTTCAGCGCGACGGTCTTGCCTCCGGTGTTTGGCCCGCTGATCACCACGATCGTTTCGTCGCCGCCCATCGCGATCGAAAGCGGGACAGCCTTGCGTCCCTGCGGACGCAGCGTCGCTTCCAGCACGGGGTTGCGCGCATTCTCTAAACGCAGCGCATTGCCGCTGGAAAATTCCGGCACTGTGCAGTCGAGGTCCCGCGCGTAGCGACCTCGGGCAAATACGGAATCGAAGTGCGCAATCTCGGCTGCCGCTGCCTCGAGCGGCCCGCGATTCGCGCGCGTCCGCTCCGTCAGCTCCTGCAAAATTCGCGAAATTTCTTCAAGCTCTTCCTCGGTGAGTTGTACGAGCCGGTTATTGAGGTCGATCGCCTCAAGCGGCTCGACGAAAACCGTCTGCCCCGTGCCGCTCGCGCCGTGTACGACGCCCGGCACGCCGCGCCGGTCCGAAGCGCGCACCGGAATCACGAACCGGTCGTTGCGCAACGTGATGTAATCGCCGGCCGTTTCGCCGCGTCCGCGCAAAATGCCTTCGAGCGAGCGCTGAATTTTTTCGCGGCTCTGTGCGATTCCCGTGCGGATGCGGCGCAATTGCGGCGAAGCGTCGTCGCTGATCTCGCCATTCGGAAGCACCGCGTGACGGATCGCCTTCGTAAGCCAGCGCTGATCTGCAAACGCGACCGCGCGCGCCGCAAGTTGCGGGAACTTATCCTTAGTCTCCTGGAAGGCTGCTCGCACCATCTCCACGGAATCGATCAGCGTGCACACGTTCAGCAAATCCTGCGGCGTCAACACCGACGCAGGAATCGCAAGCCGCGCAAGCCAATCGTCAGGGTCGCGCAGCGATCCAAATCCCAACTCGGATCCGCCCCGCAAATACTCGGCCGCCTCGCGCACGAGCGCGAACTCCGCGTTCAACGCCGCGGCATCCTGGCTCTGCTCGAGCGCCTCTATAGCACGCCGTCCAGGCACACACGTGGAGTAGCCGCCGACGATTTCCTTCAGCTTGTCGAATTCCAGAACTTGTTGCGCGGAGCGGGACACGGATGCCTCAACTATAGGATGAAGGAATCGCTCGCGCGCTTCAATTGAAGCGCCTGTGGAAAATCGAGGATTACTGCGCGGAGTTCTTCCGCTTCTTCGCCTGCGGGGCGGGTTTTGCGGGTGGCGTCGCGCCGAGTGTCTCGACCATTGCCACGCCGATTGCGTCGATCACGTTCTGCGCGTCGTGGCCCGGCTGATTGTTGTTATTGCCAAAAATCGAAAACACGAGTCTCTCCTCTCGCAGGGTCGTTGCGAATCCGGACATCGACCGCACGTGCGAGAGCGAACCCGTCTTCGCCGAGATCAATCCTTCGGCCATCGTTTTTTTCATTCGCGTCTCGAGCGTGCCGTCGACGCCCGCCACTGGAAACGTCGAAAAGTAACTGTCGCCCCACGATTGCTGCGCGTCGTAGCGAAGCACTTGCACCAGCGAACGCGGCGTTACTAAATCGTTGCCGGAGAGCCCCGAGCCATCTTCGAGCGTCACATCGCCGTCCGCCACGCCGATCGACGCCAGAAAATCCTTCTCGGTCCAGATCCCGGCGTCTGTGACGCCAAATCCCTTCTTTGCGTATGCCACCGCGCGTAACAAAAGCTCCGCGTGCAAATTCTGGCTCACCTTGTTCGTGAGCCGCGCCGTCTCAAGCAGCGTAGGTGACAAATGCTCCGCCAGCACTTGCGTGTCCGGCGAGGGTGGGGTGGGCGCCGGCCCCAGCACAACGTCCTGATCGTTGTAAATTTCCGGCGGCAGCGCGTGATGTACCGTCGCTATACCCGTCACATGAACACCTCGTGCTTCAAACACCTGCTTCAGCGCCTCGGCCGTAATCGCCGTTGAGTCGCTCATGGCCAGGTCAAGCTTAACGCTCGCGTGCCCCTGCGGAATCACGCCACGCAGATAAATGAAGTTCGTTCCCGGCTGTCGCGTCACCGAAAAATTCGGCTTGTCGCCCGCTGGACTCGTCACGATCGTCTGCGTAAATGTGCCGAGCGCCGCCGCTGGCTGCACCGCAATCACTGCCGGGTCGCCAACGTTGGCACCCGGGCTCACCTCAACAACAAACGAGTTGTCGTTGAAACAGATCGCGCTCACCGGCGCGCCGTAGGTGAAAAAAAGATCGCCGACATTCCAGCCCGCCGGGTAAGGGTCGTACGGATAAAAACTGTCGTCCGCCACCACGTTTCCTTCGAGTTCTTTCACGCCTTTCGCGATCGCGGCATCGGCCAGCTCGTACAAAACCTTCTCTACGGGACCGTCGCGCTCCACCTTTCCCGCGTACGGAAACACACGATTCGAAAGATTCGGATCGCCTCGCCCGATGAGCACCAAGTCGCCCGTAAGCTTCCCCGCCGCGTCGATTTTTCCGATCGTTTCCAGCGTTGTGCGGAAGTGATAGTCCGGCCCGAGCGTGGCAAAAGCGAGCGAGGACGTAATGATCTTTGCGTTCGAAGCCGGCGTGAAAAACTTGTCGGCGTTCAGCTCGTAGAGCGTCTCGCCGGTCTCGCGGTCGACGACCAAAATCCCCCAAAAACTTTTCTGCGCCTTCGCTTCATCCAGCGCCGCGCTCACGCGCGATTCGAAACGAACGACGTCCGCGCGCCGCGCAGGGTGGGCACTCGCGACTGCGGTTTTCTTCGAAGCCGTGGCTGCGCCAGACGGCGCGGTGCTCGTCTTCTGAGCCTCCGCAACACAAACGCATCCCAACACGCAGAAAAATATCGCCGCGCACGCCGCGGTCCAACGCTTCGCTGAAATCATCAAACTAATCATACGGGAACCCACACCGCACTCTGAGCGCTTCGCCAAACTTGGTTGCGAATCAGTCCCTAAATCCATATGATGAACGGCATTCCCCCGGAGGGAACGATGAGAAAACTAGTGTCAGCCCTACTTGTTATTGCGATGACCGGAGCGCTCGGCCTTTTCGCTCCCGCCACCGTCCGCGCGGACGACGATAAGACCACCGACCAGGATCGCATCAAAACAGCCGGCACGGTTCTCCACGAGATCATGGATATTCCTGACGACATTCCGCAGGACGTAATCGACAAGGCTTACTGTGTCATCGTATATCCCACCGTGCTGAAGGCTGCCTTCATTGTGGGCGTCAGCTACGGCCGTGGCGTGATGACGTGCCGCTCCGGAAAATACTTCCGCGGTCCGTGGAGCGCTCCTTCGATGATGGCTCTGGAAGGCGCTAGCTTCGGCCTTCAGGTCGGCGGCCAGGCAACGGACTTCGTTCTGCTCGTCATGAACCAGGGCGGCGCGAACGGAATTCTCGCCAGCAAAGTGAAACTCGGCGGCGACGCCTCGGTCGCGGCTGGTCCGGTGGGCCGCACCGCTTCCGCGGAGACCGACGCCAGCATGCGCGCGCAGATCCTCAGCTACTCGCGTGCCCGCGGCGTGTTCGCCGGCATCTCGCTGTCGGGTTCGACAGTTCGCCCGGACAACGATGCCAACGAGCGCGTATACGGCAAGAAGATTTCCGCCCGCGCCATCGTGCTGGAAAACGCGGTGAAGCCCACGGCCGACGCCGACGAGCTTCTCAACGTGCTCCGCAAGCACAGCCCGAAGCGCGGGAAGTAAGGCCTAACAAAACGAACTCAACCGATGCGCCGGAGGCGGGTCCTCCGGCGCATTTTTGTTTTACGGCCCTCCCCGCGAAAACCTTACGATCCAGTCTCCCGCTCTGTTCCATTTCGGTACACCCGTTCCTCGAGTCCAACTACCGCCCAATTGCATCTCTTAGAGTACGCCGTTCATGCTCGACCTTGGCCCGAACTTGACCATTGGTCGACTTTGGGCTATAGTCAGAGTCACACAAGTCCCGATGGCCACTGTCCCCAATAAGCTGTCATTGAACAAAATCCCGCGCCGAGCCGCCGGCCGCCGCGAACGCCACCGCGCGGAAACGCGCGATCGTCTCTATCGCGCCGCGCTGGATCTTTTCGCCGAGCGTGGCTTTCTGCGCACCACGGTAGAAGACATCACCGAAGCAGCCGATGTAGGAAAAGGAACCTTTTTTAACTACTTCCCGACCAAGGAACACATCCTGGCGGAATTCGGCGGTGCTTACCTTGTCGCCGTGCAAAAAGGCCTGGAAGAAGCGCGCGAAACCGAAGGTCCGATCATCGACGTGCTCCACAATCTCGCCACTCACTCGATTCGCCAGATCAATGAAAACGGGGCGCTAATCCGCGCGATTTACGCCGCGCACGCCTCCTGCGAATCGGTGCGCCGCGAGCTGCAGCAAAGGGTGCAAGCCTGCCGCAAGCTGCTCGCGGAAATCATCAAAATCGCGCAGGACCGCGGCGAAGTACGGCGCGACATTCCGGCCGCCGAACTTTCCCGCTTGATCCAAGGAATCATGATGGGCGTCACCATGGGCTGGTCGATATATCCCTCCGCCGCTCTGCGTAAGGTATTGGAAGAGACCTGGGCGTTGATGGAGCCCGGCTTGCGCGGCGCCGCGTCCCCCGCGGGTACGAGCCGCCGGAGGAGATCGAAGTGATGAATTTCCGTGTGGTTTGGAACGAAAAATCTCACGAAATTGATGAGTCGCGGAGGCGCTCGCGTTCATCCATAGAGAAACCGGAGGGTGTCTCCGTGATACGCCGCTTCACAATTTTTGCCATGCCGCTGGTGCTGGCGGCCGCCGCTGCCGTCCCCTCGCACGCGCAGAACGTGCCCGGAGCCGTACCGGGGCCGCAGGCTACATCGACCTCGGGCAGTACCTCTCCGGCCGCGCCTCTGGCTCCGCAGACGTCGCAGAATTTCCAGGGCAGCGTACCGGGACAGCTTGTTCCGGGTGTTCTGCCGATTTCGCTAGAGGATGCGATCGATCGCGGTCTAAAGACCAATCTCGGCCTGCTGCTCTCGAACCAGGGCGTGCGCTCGACGCGCGGCACACGTTGGCAACAGTTGAGCAACCTGTTGCCAAACATCACCACGACGAGCTACATCAACGCGTCACAGATTGACCTGGCGGAATACGGCTTCAACTTCAATTTTCCCGGCGTCTCGATTCCATCGATTGTGGGCCCGTTCGCGTATGTCGACTCGCGCGCGTACCTGACGCAGTCGATGCTCGATCTGAAGGCCATCAACAACGTCCACGCCTCCACGCAGAACGCGAAGGCCGCCGAATACACCGCGAAGGATGCGCGCGACTTGGTCGTTCTCGCGGTCGGCTATTCGTATTTGCAGGCGATCGCGGATGCGTCGCGCATCGAAAGCGTCTCCGCGCAAGTCGACACCGCGCAAGCGCTGTTCAATCAGGCTTCCGACCAGGTGAACGCCGGTACTTCACCACGAATCGATGGCCTGCGCGCTGAAGTGGAATTGAAAACACGCCAGCAGCGATTGATTCAGGCCAAGAACGATTACGCGATTCAGAAGCTTACGCTGGGCCGCATCATTGGTCTCAATCCCGCGCAACAGTTTGAACTCACGGACAAATCGCCCTACGCACCCTTTACGGCGATGAGCGTTGACGACGCGATCCAGAAGGCGGAAGCATCGCGCTCCGATTTGAAAGCTGCTGAACTCTCCGTCCGCGCCTCGGAGTATTCAAAGAAAGCCGCTCGCGCCGGCTACTATCCATCATTCAACTTTTCCGCCGACTACGGCATCGCCGCCGTCTACTCGACGCTCGGGAGTCACGGCGTGTTCGACGTGCGCGGCACACTTTCGATTCCCATTTTTCAGGGCAATCGAGTGAAAGGCGATCAGATGGTCGCCGATGCGCAACTCGAGCAGGCGCGCGAGAACTACGAAAACCTTCGCGCGCAGGTCGACACCGACGTTCGAACCGCGCTCCTGAACCTTCAGTCCTCCAGCGAGCAGGTCGCAGTCGCCAAGAGCAACATCGACCTCGCGCAGCAAACGCTCGACCAATCGCGCGACCGTTTCGCCGCGGGCGTGGCGGACACCGTCGAAGTCGTGCAGGCGCAGGAACAAGTCGCGAGCGCCAACGACAGCTACATCGCCAGTCTTTATAGCTACAACTACGCCAAGATTTCTCTGGCCCGCGCCATGGGCCTCGCCGAAGTGGGCGTGAAGGAATATTTCAAAGGAAACTAGCGATGCCACAGACTACGGAAACCACCGCCGTCCCCATACAAACCAACGCTCCCCAGCCTGCCGCGCAGCCCGCGCCGCAGAAGCTGCCGGCGGAGAACCGCTCCGCGTCCGAACCACCCGAGCGGCCGCAGGGATTTTTCGCGACGCATCCGAAGGCGCCGTTCTACCTCGCGGTGATTGCGCTCGTCCTGCTCGTTGGCGGATATTTCGCGTACAACTATTTTTCGAGTTACGAATCGACAGACGACGCGGAAGTTGATGGCCACTTGCAGCCGCTCAGCGCGCGCATCTCCGGCTACATCACCAAGGTCAACGTTGACGACAACCAGACCGTTCAAGCCGGAACGGTACTCGCTGAAATCGATCCGCGCGATTATCAGGCAGCTCTCGATAAGGCTGAAGCCGACCTCGCTGACGCCATCGCGACCGCGCGCGCCTCGAATCTCAACGTCCCCATCACTGCTGTAAACACCACGAGCCAGATCAGCGTTTCGAAGGCCGACGTCGAGAACGCACAGGCCGGCATCACCTCCGCCGAACAACAGTACGAAGTGACCAAGGCGCAGCTCGACCAGGCACGGGCCAACGACGTGAAGGCGCAGAACGACCTGATCCGTTACAAGCAACTCGTCGATAAGCAGGAAATTTCCCAACAACAGTACGACTCGGCCGTTGCTGCGGCAAAAGCCAGCACGGCCACCGTCGTTGGCGCGCAGTCCAGCGCTGCTTCCGCACTGCAGCAAATCACGCAGGCCAAAACCAAGCTTGCGCAAGCAGAGGCCAATCTGCGCTACGCCGAAACGGCGCCTCGCCAAGTGGAAACCACCGAAGCGCGCGCCAGTTCCGCCGATGCGACCGTCAAAGAAAAGCAGGCCGCCGTCGAAACGGCCACTCTGAACCTGAGCTACACGAAGATCGTCGCGCCGGTTTCCGGCACGGTCACGAAAAACGCCGAAGTCGGCATGAACGTGTCGCCAGGCCAGCAGCTTTTTTCGATCGTGCCCCTCAACGAAGTTTGGGTCACCGCGAACTACAAAGAAACCCAGCTCAAGAATATGAAGGTCGGCCAGAAGGCGGTGATCAAAGTCGACGCGAACGGCCGCGAATACAAAGCGCACGTCGACAGCATCGCCAACTCCAGCGGCGCGCGTACCAGCCTGCTCCCGCCGGAAAACGCCACGGGCAACTACGTGAAAGTCGTGCAGCGCATTCCGGTGAAGATCGTTCTTGAGCCCGGGCAGAACGACGATCTCTACTTGCGCCTTGGCATGTCCGTCGAACCCAAAGTCTACGTGAAGTAAAATGAGCGCAGCCGCAGCACTCCGGTCGGACGCGACGTGGCGTCCCGCAGTAAATCCGTGGGTCATCGCGATCGTGGTGACGCTCGCCACGTTCATGGAAGTGCTGGACACCAGCGTCGCGAACGTCGCGCTGCCCCACATCGCAGGCAGTCTCTCCGCCGGCCAGGATGAGAGCACGTGGGTGCTCACCTCGTACCTGGTGTCGAACGCGATCGTTCTTCCCTTAAGCGGTTGGTTTTCGCAACTGATCGGACGCAAGCGCTTCTATATGACCTGCGTCGCGCTCTTCACGATCAGCTCGTTCCTCTGCGGCATTGCGCCCAATCTCAGCATGCTGATTTTCTTCCGCGTGCTGCAGGGCGCGGGCGGCGGCGGTTTGCAGCCGAGCGAACAGGCCATCCTTGCGGATACGTTCGAGGCTCGCAAACGCGGCATGGCCTTCGCGGTTTACGGCATGGCGGTGGTTCTCGCGCCGGCCATCGGCCCGACTCTGGGCGGGTGGATCACGGACAACTTCACCTGGCGATGGATCTTCTTCATCAACATTCCGGTCGGCATTGTGTCGCTGCTGCTGACGAACATGCTGATCCAAGACCCGCCGAGCATGAAACGCCACGACACCAAGGCAGGCTTCCGCATCGATTTCATCGGCCTCGGCCTTCTCGCACTCGGACTTGGCACGCTGCAAGTGGTGCTCGATAAAGGCCAGCGCGACGATTGGTTTGGCTCGCACTTCATTGTGGTGATGACTGCCATCAGCGTTGTCTCGCTCGTTGCCGTGATCATCTGGGAGTGGTTTCACAAAGATCCGATCATCGACCTTCATTTATTCAAGGAACGATCATTCGGCGTCGGCAATCTGCTGATGTTCATGGTCGGCTTCGTGCTCTTATCGAGCACGGTATTGATTCCGCAATTTCTGCAGGAATTGATGGGCTACACCGCCCAGCGCGCCGGCCTCGCGCTGATGCCCGGCGGCATCGCCATCATCATGTGCATGCCGCTGGTGGGATTTCTGCTCGGAAAGACCGACGCGCGCCGCCTTTTGATTTTCGGCCTCGCGATGGTCTGCTTTGCGATGTTCCGCATGACTAATTTCGATCTCGACATCGACTTCCGCACCGCCGCCACGGCGCGCGTATTCCAGGCCATCGGTCTGGCGTTCCTGTTCGTCCCGATCAACACAGCCACCTACGCCTTCATTCCGCCCGGCAAGAACAACGCCGCCTCAGGCTTGATCAACCTCGCCCGCAATATCGGCGGTAGCGTCGGCATTTCTCTCGTCACCACAATGCTCGCTCGCCGCACCCAGGTTCACCAGTCCGACCTAACGCATAGCCTCAACAACGGCAGCCCGCAACTCCAGGCCGCCATCGCGAACACGACGAAGCTGCTCATCGCTCGTGGCTCGAGTCCCGCGCTAGCCGCACAACAGGCTTATGGCCTGGTCGCAGGCACGCTTCAACGCCAGGCCAGCATGCTCGCCTACATCGACAATTTCTGGATGCTGGCGATTGCCATCGGGGCTATGATTCCTCTGGTTTTCTTGATGAAGAGGGTCAAGCCCGGTGGACCGATGGCGGCACACTAGGGCCTGACATCCACATTTGCCAATTCGTATCGTCACCGTCGAACGCGAATACGGAAGTGGCGGCGCACTGATAGCTAGAGCTCTCGCAGCGCGGCTTGGCTGGAAGTTGTGGGATGAAGAGCTGAGCAGCGAGATCGCCCGCGTCGCCAACGTCGACGTAAAGGCCGCGAAAAGCTGCGACGAACGTGTCGATCCTTTCCTCTACCGCCTGTTTCGCATCTACGCGCGCGGCAGTTACGAGCGCGCTTTATCCACCGGCAACGACTCGTACTTCGACACCGATCAGATGGTCCAGGTACTTCACAAAGTGATGGAAGACATTGGCTCGCGGGGAAATTCGGTGATCGTAGGCCGCGGCGGGCCGTACATCCTGCGGCACCGGCCGGACATGTTCAGCGTTTTTATTTACGCTTCGGATGAAGAGAAAATTTATCGCTTGAAGGCGATCGGCAAG
>Ga0210388_10005319_pt1 | contig 10073 bp, 12 predicted proteins | sample IncBWC19OmetaG_FD_155485 | JGI IMG/M metagenome (GOLD analysis project Ga0210388, IMG submission 155485) | Forest soil microbial communities from Barre Woods Harvard Forest LTER site, Petersham, Massachusetts, United States - Inc-BW-C-19-O ...
TCCATATCTACCGGCATACCGGCGGCGAGTGCGGACAACGCCGCAACACCTTGGTAGATAGTGTTGGTGTCGGACACGACAGCCCACGTTGCGCCATCGGCGGCTGCAACCGTAAAGCTGTTGGTCGCGGCGTTCACGGCAGAAATCTCTCCGACCAGACTGCTCATTTTGCCGTTTTGCGGATTTGTCGGCGAGGAGGCCAGCGCAACGGGCGTAACCGTGAAGGTCGCGTTTACCGTCGGATTCGCAGGCGTGAGAGGACAATTCGCCGGCATCACGGATTGTGAGACTTGGAGGTTCAACAGCAGCCCCATCGCAGATCCCGTGACGCGGATGGCCGCTGGCAAGGACAGCGTAGCGACTGGCGCTACATTCGACTGAAATTCATCCGTCAGCAGCCCGCCGTTCGGTTGCAGCATAACGCACGTGACTTGCACGGGCTGAACCATGGCCGACGCTCCGGTGTACGTGTCTTGCGGGACGCTCACGGTTAGCAGAGGCTCGGCGGAACCGTTCACGTGGATGAATTCGGCCTGTTGCGGCGTCGTGAACAGACTGACGGTCTTTCCGGATTGGCTGGTCAACGTCAGGCTGTCGAACGTGACGTTCATTTGCGAGAGCTGATCGTTGGCCGTGCTGGAGAGCATGACCGTAACCGACGTGTTTTGCGGTGTCGGGGGAATGCTAGACATGTTCATGCCACAACCCGTTGCGAGCGCGGCCAGCAACGTAACACTGATGGCTAGTAAGAACTTGGAAACACGGGAATTGGGTATGGCACAAAAGAGCGAGGCGGCAGATTTCACGTGCCCTCCTGGGATATCAAACGCAAATAGTCGCAACCGACAGGGCGGCAGGCCGCGACGGCGAAGCTATTTTTGGCTTACTTTGATCGTTAGACGAGTACTGACTTGGGCGAGTTTCCCCAAGTTTCATCAATTTGTTATCTCTTAATATTGGGTAATATTGGGTGGCGATGAGCAACGTAGCTAAGAGGTTCTCGCGAGGGAGATGAACCGGCCACAGGTGTCCAGCGACGTGCAGCGGCGAACAGGACCAGGGCGGAGAAGAGGAAATGGGAGCTGAACACACCGGGCATACAGCGATGATAGTAGGCTTAGGTGAGCAGGTGCAGTCTGGCGTTGGCTATCCGACGACCAGCGAATCCTGAGTAATCAGGAGCGAAATAACAATTCGCCGGAGACAGCCCCAAATTCGAGTACGCGGGCCCAATCCAAACATGCAGCGATTGATCGCCCGTGAGATTGGGAATTCCGCGACAACGGGCGCCGTGCTCGAAGAGTAAGCTAGGCTTGTCCGCGGCCAACCCTAGTCTATAGTCTAGACACCTCTCGGGATTCCGCCCGAGTTACGCGCTACGCGGAAGTAATTCCAGGAGACCCGATTCGCCCACCCGGAATCTGGTTTGCCAATCTCAGGCCGTTCTTGGAGATCCGAATTCACCAATCTGGTAAAGGCGACCAACCGTCCAAATGGATCGCTCCGTTGTAATGGACTCGCGGATGGGTGTGCGTTACCGTCGGCTGGAAGTCAAAATGGAAATCCCGGCTTAGACCCAAGATCAGCCGAGGCTCAGGCGGAAATGTTGAAAAGGGCACGGAGAATCTCGAAGCCAATTGCCGTTGCTTGGCTTTGTGTTTTGCTTAGGGGCTCCGCGAGCTCAAGTGTGCCGATCAGTTGATGAGATTCCCGCGGTTCGGCAGGTCCCCAGATCGCGCGAACTTCAGGACGTCAACGCTTGCTCTGACCTTCGTAGAGACTCGCGCGGCAGCAGTCTGTAAGCCTAGATACGAGAACCAAACCACAGCGGAGAGAAGAAGCCCGGTCCTGGGGTACATCGTTCACTCCACTTGCTTGCCTTCTTGAAGTGGTCAGACACCCCGTAATCCTATTTCTTTACAGTCGGCCGGTTGTCCAAGAACGTATAGTCGCTCGGGATCGTGAAATATTCCGGATCCGGCTCGTTGCGCGAAAGAACCTCTATTTTCCTCACAAATTTTCCGGATCGCGGGTCGACCTTCGTGATCAAAACATCCAAATCCAGCTCGGGCGAATGCCACAGCTCTCTCGTGATGACCAGCGGCTTCGAATTCCCGTAAGCTCCCGCCGCCACCGAGGTGGTCTGGCGTGTTCCCTCAACTGTGACGGTGTCAAATACGCTCGCCCCCAAACTTACCGACTCCATCGTTGACGCCCGTGGAGCATCCTCAGCGCCCTGTGATTTCGCATAGACGGCGCGCAGAAACGCGTTAATCCTGCAGGTTTTCGTCGCGACGTAACACGTCGTTCGCGTCTCCTCCTTCGGATCAATAATGATGAAGTTCCACCTGGGCTGAACCTCACCCGATGGCATCATCCTCCGCCGGCTTTCAAAGTATAGTTTGCCGGACGAATCCCGCGCCAGCATGCTTATAAACGCCAAGTGCGACGTAGACTCATCCTCGCCCGTCCAGGTCACCACCGATTTCCCCGTGAAGGGCTGCCCTGGCTTAGGCGGAACATACATATTTTCTACGCCGGGCATTGCGGCCACGTCGGGATTCTTCCCCGGAGGGCGTGTGTTAGCAAAAGGTTCCTGAGCGGAAAGGAAAATGGCGGAAACGGCGAGCAACGCAACCGGCAAACCCAGCCACGAAACGCAATAGCGCGGCATGGTTACCTCCAATTCTACTCCGATAAATATACGACGAAATCGCCCTTCAAGCTAACTCATTCAAACACTGTCCAAGAGACGAAGCGAATCGCAATGGCACATGAATCTCCTGATAAACAAACGCGGTATCGGTGGGGTGAAGCGGACTTTACCCCCGCGGCGAAGCCAACTCGCGGAAACGAGACGAGATGACGGAATACGCGGCAACCAATAAAGACGCGGTTCAAACCTCGGACGAGGCAGGGGGACCCCACTCTTTGATGCACGGTGCGTCACGGTTGCCGTGGGGTCCTCCGGCCTCAGTCACGCGTGGCGCGTGACCAATTTAGCCGCGTCCCAGAGCCGGAGTTTCGGAGTTGTAAGACAACTTTTACTGCACGCCGTAAGGGAGAATTCTGGTCCGTGACTGTGAAGACAATCCAGCAGCGTCAAGCACCCTTGTTAGGCAGCCCCGAAAAGAGAATTAGTGAGAAAAAGCTGTAATTTCATCACTTTTTTATTTTATGTACTTTCGCTCGAGTACCCGTAGGTGCTTTCCTCTTCAATTTGATCTGATTGTAATCAACGGCGGCACGCACGAGATTTTTCAGAGCACGCTCATTAATCTTATCGCCCTCGAACAAATCGATCGCTCGCCAAGCGTTGCCTCCGAGGCCCGCGTTGAAGAGCTTGTCAGGATCTGGAAGGCTCGCCCCGTGGGAAAAGGTAAGCTTCACCTTATCTTTGTGGGCGTTGCCAACCGCGATCATTCCGTCGTGAGACCACACAGGGCTTCCCATCCACTTCCATTCCTCGACTATCTCGCGGTCGGCCTCAAGGATATTCTTGCGGATGCTGGCCAACGTTTTGCCACGCCAGTCTGTGAGTCCTGCGATCAGTTGGTCAATACGTTCCGATGGATTCATTGGGCTTTTATGCCTCCGTTTTCCTGGGAGTAGGCCGAACTCTTCGAAATAAGCCGTCGAACGACATGGCCTTTCCACATCCATAATCCCGAAAGGACGAGTACGGGAACGAAGATAAACCGAGTTGCGGGCGCGTAGTTTGGAATTTGTTCAAACGGACTATAAATATAACCGGCTATCGGAATGGCAAAGACGATGTGAATCCAGCGAAAAATCGAACGTTTGGTAGCTTCTTTCATGATTAATTGTCCTCCATGGTCATCGCCGGCAGGATCAGGCCGACGCCTCGAAGAAACTCACAGACCCCGATGAAGATGAACAGGTCCTGCGGCACCGCGGAAAACCAAGGCAGTTCCTGGAGCCCTTGGTTCCAAAGAGCCGACTTGTAACATGAGATTTTGCCGAAACCGCTGAGGCTGAAGAAGATGCCCCACAACACTTGCACAGTCCAAAGTGCGGTATTCATGATAGAGCGTGGTTGTTGCATGGTTTGCGATCTTCCTTGATTCACGAATTTTGAGACGCTTTAGGCGGCCAGTTGGGCGTTTCAATACCGAACTGCTTAGCGTACTCCGCGTTCAGCCGCTGCCAGCCCCCGAACTTGATGGCCGCTGGTCCGACGATGCGGCCGATGGGACTTCCGCTGAGAAGGTGATCCAGAACATCGAAACAAATATGCCACCCGGCAGCACCCATTGAGATAAAGCGGTGACCGATGTTGGTCCACAGCGTCAGGCGTGTGCCGCCAGCCAAGGCTTCGAGTTCCCACCGCATATCGAAGCCACCCCAGTTGTACTCAAGCGCCCTGGGAGGGTCGGCACGCCTCACTTTTGTTTCCGTAACGTGAAGCGCGGGTGCTCCCACCGTGGTGAGCTTCACCGTGGCTCCAACCGTGCCCAGGCTCCCATCGGCGTCGAAAGGCGCCCACTCACGCAGATGAGCTGGGTCAGTAAGCGCCTGCCAGACTTTTTCCGGTGAGTGGCGCAGTTCTCTGACGAGAATGAGCGTCCACTTCTCTCCGTCCTTTCGTATCTGCGCCCCGCTTGCGGGACTCGGTGTGTACTGTTCGAGATAGCTCACGTTCTTCTCCTTAGCGTGAATGGCGTGCCAATTGGGTGAGCTGGATGAGGTTGCCGCAGGTGTCGTTCAGCATCGCAATGGTCGAGCCGGTGACGTCGGTGGGCTGCATAGTGAACTCGGCGCCGCGAGCGTTGATGCGTTCGTAGTCGCCCTTGACGTCGTCGGTGAAGAACATGGCCGCGGGCTGGCGCTGTTGAAAGATCGCTTGCTGATACGCTTTGGCTGCGGGGTTATTGTTTAGCGCCAGCTGCAGCTCAGTGCCGTCCGGATCCTCAGGCGAGACCACGGTCAGCCAGCGATATGGGCCCTGACTGAAATCGGTCTTCTTGGCAAAGCCGAGTACCTCCGTATAGAAGCGCATGGCCTTCTCCTGGTCGTCCACGTATACGCTGATCAGTTTGATTTTCACTTCGTTTCTCCTTTGTCACGTTCGCGGTTTGGGCCGCGTCGTCTTTTCACTGTCTTGCTTTTCCTTGGTGTTGCCCTTTGGTCTTGAACGTTGCATACGGTCGAGGTGCCGTTCCAGAGCATCCACGTGATCCGACCAGAACCGGCGAAACTGATCCAGCCAGGCATCCACCTCCTGAAAGGGTTCCGGTTTCAGCCGGTAGAGGCGGCGCTGTGCGTCCACCGTGGCCTCCACGAAACCGGCCTCGCGCAGCACTCGCAGGTGCTTTGACACGGTCGGCTGCGGCATACGAAGTTGACGCTCGATCTCTCCAACCGACTGTTGCGACGAGACCAGGAGGCTCAGTATCGCGCGGCGGTTCGGCTCCGCAATGATTTCGAACACAGATTCCATGCTCTTGATATACTCCACAGAGCATATACGTGTCAAGGTATATTCAGGCAGGGCCCCCAGGCAACGGTTTCAGTCGGCGTGCGGGGATGCACTCGGGCGATTTGTTTTTAGCCGCCGAGATTCACAGCGCCGTGCGCTCCGGTCGCCGTGGGATGAACGCAACAGTGCAGTAGCTTCTGTGGTGCGGCAGAAACCGCGGTGCGCCAAGTAAGCCAGGTTCCGAGCGCACCTCTATTGCAAGTTGTCTGGTAAACAAGCCGGCAAACTATTGCAGCTTTGCGTATTCGGCTTTAGCTTGTTTCAAGAGAACGAGATTGGGGTCGGCGTCCTTCCACAGTACGAGCAAGCGGTCGACGGTCTGTTTGGCTTTTTCCCGATTACCCTTGGCAAGATAGTCGGCAGCGAGCACGCAATGAGCCGCGAGCCACGGTTGTTGCGGCTCCCACCCAATCGCCCGACTGGGAAAACTCAAAAACTTTTCGTACCAGCTGATGGCGTCGTCCGTTTTTCCGGCTTTTTGGTAGGCGCGCGCGAGTGCTTCAACGCTAAAAGCTGTGCTGTTCTCCGTGTTGGAAAGGTTGAAAAGTTCGATCGCTTTGTCAGCGTGTCCCTGAGCCAATGCAATTTCTCCTTGCAAGAGCTGTAAATAGGCTCTTTGTTCGGCACTTTTCGTGTCGGTGAGCGGGGTGATGAGACTCTCTATCTTCTCTGCTTTGTCCAAAGCATCGCCACTCGCGTACTGTCGGCCCAACCACGCGCCGAAGACGACCTTTGGTCCGAGCGCCTCGAAGTTGTCGAAAGAAGCGTCGAGCTCGCGCCGCTCGGCGCGGAGGTCTCCTTCGCCATCCGCAAGAATGGCCAGCCAAAGATGGACGCGCGCCTTGCTCAGAGCTGCTTGTTGATTTTGTAGGATGGTCATACACTCGCCGAAGCGTTTTCGCGCGCTCGCGAAGCGGCCGTGATATGTGTCGAGCAATGCCAATGAACGCATGCCGCTTTCCCGCGTTTCCGGCTTATCCAACATGCCTGAGAAGATTTCCGCTGCGTTCTTGTCCTCGCCATTTTGGACGAGCAGAAACCCATATTCCCGGGCGGTGTCCCCTGCGGTGAGCCGAAGGGGATCCAGCCGAAACCCTTCCGCATAGGCTCTGAGAGCCTCCGGCACTTGATTCAGGCTCCGGTAGGCTGTTGCCATCTCGACATGAGTTTTGGCATCGTCTGGGGCGACCCTGAGAATTTCCTTGTACTGCGCGATGGCCTCTGGGGCGCGTCCGTGCCTACGCAGAAGGAGCGCATAATCGGAGAGCATGGACCAGTCGTCCGGGTACTGGCTCAAATAGGCACGATATAGGACGTCAGCGTCGACAATATGCCCTTGATCAGCCGCATAGCTAGTTTGGATAATCAAACGCTCGCGGTCAGTGGTTCGCGCGGAGAGCGCCAAGGCCTTGTCGTATTCTTCTTTCCCCTGGACCGGCGCGTTAACGATGTAGCTGAAATAGTCGTTTCCCAGAGCTGCATGGGCCATAGCAAAGTCCGGGTCCGTCTGGACCGCGGCACGAAGCAGAGTCCCCGCATCCTTGTAGTTCCCCTGATGCCACAGTGTGGTGCCATCCGCATACTGCTTGAGAGCGGTCAGCGACCTTGTCGTCACTTGCGGGAGCGGGCGGTCTGCGCGGTGAATCTGATAAAGCGATTCGCCGAGGTCGCGTCGAACATCCGCTGCGATAACGTCGAGGGCATCCAGCACATGATCCTCGCCGTAAGAGCGTTCTAGGTAGGAACGCACTGTGGCGCCTGTTTGCGGGTCGATCAATTCGGCGGAAAGTGCATACTCCTGGCCGGTGCGAGTGATGCTCCCGGTGATCAGCCCGCGAATATTCTCGCGCTGGCAAATCTCGCGTCCCACTGCAGGCGTGATTCGTTCCGTCTGCGACTTGCCCATCATCTGAAGGACCGTGCCAACACGGACTCGCGGGAAGACATTGGCGTGGCGGGATTGCGCAAGGCTGACAATGAACGCCGTGCGAAGGGCTTCGTCAAAGCGCGGGTCGCCCGTTTGGTTTTCGAAATCGCTCACGAGAACGGAATCGCGCGCACTAAAGGAAAACGCAGGTCTTCCATAAAGAAGCCAGAAGCCCAGGCCGCCCAGAATGACTAGAACCGCCGCGGCTGCGACCACCCAAGTTTTCACTCGGCTCTGCCGCCCATGGATCGCCGCTGAGGTCTCCCGAGCCGCCTCTGCCGAGGGCGTCTCCGCCACAGAAACAACTCCCCGCGCTGTCGGCGAAATCTGCTTCACGTCTGCCACGAAACGGTAACCGCGGCGCGGTATCGTTTCGATGTACCGAGGCGTTTCGGCGTCGTCGCTCAAAGCCTCACGCAGCTTCTTGACAGCGGTGTTCAACGCATCTTCGAAATCGACAAACGTGTCTTCCGGCCAAAGGCGCTTTTGGATTTCTTCGCGAGTGACAACTCGTCCCGGCTTTTCAGCCAGCACACTCAGCAAGCGGAGAGGTAGGTCCTGGATCTTGATGCGGGTACCGTTCTTGCAGAGTTCTCCTGAAGGCAGGTCGGCTTCATAAGGACCGAAGACGAATGAGGGCTGAGACCCCTTTGACGAGTGCATGGAAGTGGTCAAACCCTTGATTGGGGACGCGAAGCGAATGCTAGCATCCGGCCCGGCCAAGCGCAAGGTTGGTAGCGATTGGTTGTCAACGATTGGCGTTGTAAGTTTCTAACTTGTGCTGAGCCAGCGGGTTAGGCGTCCGGGAACAGTTCAGCAAAAGTCCGACTTCCGTCAATTGACCTCCGGTGTGCCATCCCACCCAAGTGGCCCGCATGTTGCTCAGGAGTGGCACACCCATGGTTTTAGTCGGGACCAACAACGCCGAGAAGGACTTCGAAGAATTGCTTTCTGCCATCTGGGCAGCGCGATCGGCACAGTTGCGCGTGCAGCCGGATTCGAGTGATTCGGCGGCAAGCAGCGGCGACAGTGTGAAAGCGCAGAAGGCTGAAAAATGAGCGGCCAAAATCGAAGCAAGGATCACCGGACGCTTATGGCGAGAATTGCGTGCGGTACAGTCTTCATTCGCACCCCCTCCACAACCTCAAGCGATCTCGCACGTGTCGAAGCTCAGGCCTGCTCCCAAATCAGCCGCCTCGGCTCCGCGGCCCGCTGCTGCCTCCCCGCCGGCAATATCGCCTGAATTCCGCGCGCGCACCATGAAAACGTTCGTCGCGCTGCCGATGATGTTCGAGGCAAACAATGGCCAGACCGATTCACGCGTGAAATTTCTCGCCCATGCGCCCGGCTACACTCTCTTTCTCACGGATAAAGAGGCTGTTCTATCGCTACCTGCCGGCTGACCGGCGCCAGCGTCACCGCATCAACACTCAGAGGGCCGTGGATTCAGGCGTCTTAAAGCACGCTGCGCCCCGAAGCCTGCCCGCGTCGTACGACTGTAGTTCGTCGACGGCGGCGCACCGGCAATCGCGGGAAGGGATCAACTACCTGGCAAGACGAACTGCTTTATCGGAAACGACCCGAAGCAGTGGCACACCAACGTGCCAAATTACTCCGCGGTCGAATATCGCGGCATCTATTCCGGCGTGGACGCAGTCTTCCATGGCGACAACCAGCGGCTCGAATTCGACTTCGACATAGCCCCGGGAGCCGATCCGCGCACCATCTCGCTTGAGGTATACGGGGCGGCGAGGATGCGCCTGAATCAGGCAGGGAATGTAGCGCTTGGCACGGACGGAACGCGCAACGTGGTTATACGCAAACCTGGCCTGTACGAGGCGTGCGACAAGTCAAGCATGCCGCAGGATGCCTCGATCAAATCACATAAAAACGCATTGCTTTAATGTATCAATACGGGCTAAAGTGTCGCCCGACGCTAGCTTCCATTTCTGATTGATCCGGGCGTGACTACTTTGGGATTTTCTCGTCGGCTTTTAAGAAAGGTGATCCATCGTGAAACGCTCTGACCCCTCGCAGACCCTCTTCCGCTACGGGAGGCGATGGAAAACTTTGACGCGCGCCGGCTACCTGCCGACGGCTGCCTCACTGCCGCTGGCCCCACCCTTCCTGCTGCTTTTGTGGCTTGTGATGGGGGCGTTCCCGGCGTGGGCCCAAACGGGAGCGAGCCTTTCTGGCGTGGTGACGAACCAAACTGGCGCAGCCCTTCCCGATGTCGCGGTCACAATCAAGAACCTCGATTCAGGTGCAACGCGCACGATCGCAACCGACGGCGCTGGGCACTTTCAGGCGTCCGGCCTGCCTCCGGGGCGCTTCGCGATTCGAGCGGCAAAACAAGGGTTCGCCGATGAAACGCGCACGGGAATCAGCTTGGCGGCTGGCCAGGACGCTACGGTCGACATTAAGATGCAGACGAGCGCTCCAGACGCGTGCGCGAGCGGCCACGAGTTCGCCACCACCGATTGCTCGCTGACCTGGCACGGCGTCACGGTGTACGGTGCGTATGACGTCGGCGTCGGCTGGGTCAGCCACGGCTTACCGGAAAACGGCTATAACTATGAAGGCGAATCTCTGGTGAACCGAAACGGCCATCAATCTCGATTCATCATCGCACCGAACAACCTGCAG
>Ga0210388_10005321_pt1 | contig 10072 bp, 8 predicted proteins | sample IncBWC19OmetaG_FD_155485 | JGI IMG/M metagenome (GOLD analysis project Ga0210388, IMG submission 155485) | Forest soil microbial communities from Barre Woods Harvard Forest LTER site, Petersham, Massachusetts, United States - Inc-BW-C-19-O ...
ACCATTTTTGTGATCAGAGTAATCCGGACGACCCGGCAGTTGCTCGCAAATGTCACTGGGCGGGAACTGAAATGCTGTTCGTGCGTTTTCAATTTCCGGGTTGGCGAAAAGGTGGAGCCTACTAATGGCATTCCGCGACCTCGGGAAAACTGGCAGTCCCTGTCTAGGCAAATTCGCCGCAATTCTGGATCGAAAAGGCGTCCTGGTTGTTCCCATATTGTTTCTGCTTACTGGCATCTCGACGGTGTCACAGGATCCGCTTTCGATCAACAAACCTTCTCCATCACTGTCTGAACAAGGGAAAAAACCAACAGGGGGCACCGTCCTTGAAGCGTTCAATGAGTCAAGTGAACCAAGACGTCGTAGCCTATTTGGACGAATTCAACACTACGTGGGGACCCACAAAGAATTGTTAGCTGCCGACACTGTTTTGTGGATTGCACAAGGCGCGGACGCTGGTGTAACGGCCCATTGTATAAGCGTCTCAAGAGCTTGCATGGAGACCAATCCTATTGTTGGCCCCCGTCCCAGCCCCGGCCAGCTCTTCGGCGGAGTGGTTCTGATAGCTGGTACGGCCACGATCTTGACTCATCTAGCCTGGCATCTGGAATCCGATTCCCCACTTCGCCACATGATATGGGTGTCGAGCGCAATATTTGCAATCAGGTCCGGAATGGCTACCTACAACAATGTCGAGGAAACGAATCGTTTGCAACAAGCTCGCGCAAGGCTGTTCATTAGTCGGGACCGAAGCTTTTCGATCTCGAAACCAAGCAGAGTCTACGACCAATTGGTCGATAAAAAGCATTGGAGGTGAGAAAGTGAACGTTCATCGGGAGTGGTTTGCCGCACTTGCAGTCTGGATCCTGTTTGCATCTGTATCGCCAGCGTTTGGACAGGAGAAGAAAAGGGATACTTTCTGGCAGGAGCCGCGAACTGAGCATCCAAAACTTCTCCGCTCCATCCGGTGGACGGCGATCGCAGCTGCGACCCTGGATGTCGGTCAAGGGACCTTTTGGAAGTCTCGGAATAATTTTGTCGAAACTGATCCGATTGCAAAGCCGATAGCAAACCTTCCAATCCCAGCGTATGTAAGTTGCAGCGCGACATTGGTGGCAATCGGGTATTTCGCTTCAGTAAAGATGGAACACAATCGGCATCCAATTATAAGGCGTGCCGCTTGGATAATACCTATCGCTTCGAGTATAGGGAACGGCTTTGCTTTTACCCACTCTGTCCTGGCCTACAGAGGAGTGCCAACAACTCGTTTGCCAGATACCCGCGGAACGCTTGCGCGCTAAAGGAACGAAATGGCTCAGTTATCTACATCGGTCTATCTTGGGAATAAAACCAATTCAGTATTCCGCACACGCCATTTTGGTGTTGCGCTTCTGAAGTCGCCACGATTCAAAAAGCGAGCGACAAAGGCTCGACGCCGACAATACGTAGATTACTCTTCGGTTAATACGAATTGTTTCCGCTTATTTTTCACTGTAAAACAATCACAACTTTATCTCCCCTTCCTGGCTATCGACGGTAAAGGAATACAAGTTGGAGATGTCTGGACGAAAGTGGAGGCGAAATGCCACGCATAGGTACACCTATCTTTGCACTAGAACATGTTCGTCGCATGAGAGGAGGGACACAGTCCCACTTGATGAGGTGTTCGGATGAAGAATTTTACGTCGTCAAATTTAAAAACAATCCGCAAGGAATTAGGATACTAGCCAACGAATTATTGGCCAGTACCCTAGCGAGCAAACTGGGATTGCCCGTAGCCGAAACCGCGGTAGTAGATGTGGATGCCCAACTCATTCGCTACACGGAGGAGCTGGTAATCCAACTCGAACATGGTCGGGTCCCTTGCCGCTCTGGATTGTGCTTCGGCTCGCGTTACCCGTGCGATCCGGTTTCTGATTCAAATTGTCTTCCACCAGCAGTCGATCTCATGCCGACCGATCTGCTTTATAAAGTTTCTAATATTACGGATTTCGTGGGAATGCTCGTCTTCGACAAATGGACAGGCAACACTGATGACCGGCAGAGCGTTTTTTTACGTGAGGGCCAATCCAGTTACAGAGCTTGGATGATTGACCACGGATTTTGTTTCAACGGTATGGAGTGGAATTTTCCTGATCGTCCAAGGCGAGGTGTATATTTTCGGGGACTCGTGTATGACGAGATACGGGAACTCAAGGCATTTGACTGGTGGATTAGCCGAATTGAACAAGAGATGACCGAAAGCGTTCTGGTCTCGGCGTTAGAGGCGATCCCGCCTGAGTGGTACGCTTACGACGAACGTTCTATCCTGCGACTCCTCGCCATGCTCGACCAGCGGCGAACAATGCTGCGAGCACTCATTTGCGCGACCGCCACAACACTCCCGGAACTGTTCCCGAATTGGAATCCGGACGGTGCGCGGCCTATGACGCAATCTGCCTCAGCTGCCGATTAGACATGCGGTCAAAGGTCTTTGCAAGAGGCTCGAACTGGAAATTAGTTGCTAAGGGCCTTGGAACTGATGAGCAGAAAAACTGGTTAGAATATCGTGCCACCCCGTACCAGCATAATTACTCTACGTCGACTGCGGTAAATACTGATTCGGTATCCCTTGACAACATCGAGCTGCGAGCCTACCTTTTTCAAATTCATCGGCAAATTCCCGAGCGGTTGACTGCGTCCGATCAACCTACGTGTCGCTCGGCACCCTTCATTTGGACGACATTTTCGAAAAAGGTTCGCAGATGGCGCTTCCAGGAAATTTAAGAGGAGTCAAAAGGATCAAAAAAGTTGAGGAGTTGCGAAAAAGCGAAGCCCTTTTGGCTAAGGCCGAGCTAATTGGAAATTTGGGATCGTGGGAGCACGATCTCCTAACAGGGCAGGATACCTGGTCTGCTAATCTTTGTCGGATCCTCGGTGTCGATCCCACCACGACGAAACTATCGGAAGAGCTGTTTTGGGAGATCGTTCATCCTGACGACCGTGACGCAGTGCGCGCCGTGATCGAGTGGGGGATGAAAGGTGGACAAGAATATGAGTATCAAGCGCGGTTCATCCTTCCAGGAGGACGCGTACGGACATTCTATACGCGCGGGAGAGCAATCCTAGGCCCGAATAACAAAGTTATAAAACGCGTAGGAGTGACTCAAGACATAACTGTGAGGGTCGAGGGCGAAAGGGCTCTCCTTGAAAGCGAAGAGCGCTATCGCGATTTGGTCGAAAACAGTCACGATCTAATCTGTACTCACGATCTCGCTGGTCGCATTCTTTCTATGAATGAACTCCCTGCTCGTCTCTTGGGATACCGTCCGGAGGAACTTATTGGGCGTTACATCCACGATCATCTTTATAAGGACGATACCGGCCAGTTCGCAGAATATCTAGAGCAGATCCGTCGGGATGGTTTCGCCAGTGGTTTGATGGTGCTACTTACCAAATCCGGCGAACGCCGTATTTGGAAATATCAGAATACTCTTCGCACAGAAGGAGTTTCTGCCCCATTGGTGCGAGGAATGGCCCACGATGTAACGGAACAGATCAAAGCCCAGAAGGCTTTGCGTGAAAGTACTGCTCGACTTCAAGCATTAGTGAATTCCATCGATCAGGTCGCTTTCGAGTTCGACGTGGCCGGGACGTTTCTTGATATTTGGACGACGAACGAGATGTTTCTATTTCGCCCGCGTAAGGAACTTCTCGGACGACGAATCTCCGACGTTACAAGTAAGGCACTAACTTCCAGCTATCTAGAGGCCTTTAGACGTGTGCTCGAAACCGGCAATGGAGAAGACCTAGAATACTCAATTCCAGCAGCCAGCGGAGACCGTTGGTTTTTGGGTCGGCTAACGCCAATTGCAGCACCCGATGGCGGATATAAATCTATCTGCATGCTGGCGCGTGACATTACTGAACGCAAGCAGACGGAAAAATCGCTCACTTTATTTCGAACCCTGCTTGATCGGTCCAATGACGCCATTGAAGTTGTGGACCCTATTACACTTCGTTTTCTCGATGTGAATCAGAAAGCATGTTCAGACCTGGGATATTCCCGTGAAGAGATGCTGCGGATGACCGTTTTCGACATTGACCCTAGTGTCGATCGCGCAACTCACGCTGACCGGACTGAACTGCTAAATCAATTAGGATCGTTCATCAAAGAAAGTATTCACCGGCGGAAGGACGGGTCAACTTTCCCGGTAGAATTAAATATGAACCTAGTTCACCTCGATAAGAATTACGCCGTATGCGTTGCTCGCGACATCACCGACCGCAAACGAGCTGAGGTGGCCTTGCAACAGGAGCGGGATCGTGCCCAGCGATACCTGGATATTGCAGACGTGATCTTGCTCGCACTTGACCTTGAAGGACGAGTCATTCTCATTAATCGCAAGGGATGTTCGATCCTTGGTTGGAAGGAATCCGAACTACTGGGTCGCGACTGGGTCAAGACCTGCGTTCCGGAAAGACTTAGGGACAGAATCGAATTATTGTTTGAACATCTCTTAGCTGGCGATTTTCCCTATGTCGAAAATGTCGTCATCACTAGGTCTGGCCAAGAGAGGTTGATCGGCTGGCGTAACTCTCTGCTGTTAGATGATCAAGGCTGCGTTATTGGTACCTTGAGTTCGGGTGAGGACATCACTGAGCGTAAGGTGGCCGAATGCGCCGTGCGTCAGTTGTCAGGGCACCTTCTAACGGCGCAAGACGACGAACGGAGAATATTGGCTAGGGAATTGCATGACGGCATTGGTACATACGTAACTGGATTGAGCTTGGCGTTGGGTAAGATTCGCACATTTCTTGATGAGAGTGATCCTGAACAATGCGAAGTGATAACTGGATGCAGAGAATTCATCCAAGCTGCCGGTAGAGAAATCAGGACAATTTCGTATCTGCTCCATCCGCCGACTCTCGAACCCTTGGGCTTGGAATCTGCTCTGGGTTGGCTTCTTAGAGGTTTCTCAGACCGTAGCGGAATCAAAGTAACTTTGGACGCTCCGGCGGACCTCGGCCGTCTTAGGCCTGAGATTGAATTGATGTTGTTCCGCGTCGCTCAGGAGGCTCTAAACAACGTGTACCGTCATTCAGAAAGTAAAACGGTGCGTGTCCGATTATTCCGGAAGTCCCTCAATCTCGTTTTGGAGATTGCTGATTCTGGGATAGGCATGAACTCACAATTTCTGGAGTCTACCCCAACTACCACGGTTGGGATTTCAGGCATGCGTGAGCGTGTCAAGAACTTGGGCGGAACTCTAACCATCAAAAGCGCCAAGAACAAAGGCTGTGTTGTGCGAGCGACAATCGTTGCTGAAGAAAAACCTCCATTGGGAATCGGCTTTTCCTCTCAGAGATTCGCCAATTAACCCTCACCATGAGAGACGCAAAATGAAATTGATGATTCCCGGACTGGTCCTGATGTGCGCGTCCTCGGCGTCTGCACAGAAGCTAAATGTGAAAATAATTGACCGACAAGACGACCAAGATGCGTATGACTATGTCGCCATGCACAACAATATTGCGGTAGGGAAAACTTTTAGGGTTCAGGGAGCCACATTCACTCTCCAGCTTCCGGATGGCCGATTAGCGGTGGTCAATTGCAAAAGTAAATTTGCGGGACCCCTGGAGGGCCATGCGGATAATCGGCGGAGTTGCCGCACACCCATGGTGGACAACATTGAGGCTGACTTCAAGGGTGACAAGGCAAAGTTGATTTGGCCGGCGAGCCTAGATGGCAAGAAAACGGAGTCGGAAACGTACAAAATCCTAGGCGTTCTGGACAAGCCCAGGAACCTCAAAGATTAGCGGAGCTGGGGCCGACTGGCACGCTGCGTCCTTTGACGACATTTAAAATCCTAAACGCAGTTGATCCGTAATCTATGTAACTGTGCGTGCGGTCATTACGAATAGACTTGTCCACGCTATTGCAATAGAACGTCTCTGCGTTTGATGGTTCCCCTAGACCCCATCCTTCAAATCGGGCCAGGAGCCGGGAGCGGTCGCGTTCCCGGCGTTGCCGTTCTCGTGACTTTTGCAACAGGAACCGAAATGAACCCCTAGTTCGGTAGAGAACGAATGCTCTTGCCTACTCCGTGATCACCGTTGTTTCAGGGGTATAAGCCTCGGATTGATTAAAAAACCGCGCCAATCCTCAGTGAACGAAGATCGATTAATGCCGAGGCCGTGCAAGCTATTCGCAAGAAGAATGCTATTGGACGGAAAGTTCATCGCACACCTAGAGACGTGCCAATTCTGTAAGCTCGTCATAGCCTATCTCAATCGCGAGTCTGAAATGCCGAGACGCATCCGAATCAAAAGTACGAAGAACTAAGGCTGTGTTGCCGGGCTACGAATCGATGCTGACGATGCTAGAAGTCTCTTATTTCAAAGTACCGTTCGGTAGAACTGCTGAAATCAGTTTGCGGTTAGTTGGGCATTCTAAGCCTTGACATAGTTCCGGAATGAGAACAAATTGCAGGCGGTAGGCAATCCCTTCAATCTCTAATCCTGGGCGGGGGTCGATTCGGACTTTAGCCTGTGCTCCTTAGTCAAGAAAGATGGGAGCGACGGGGTTATTCTGAATGAAGGATCCATCCGATCCTAGGGAATTCAAGCGAAAACTTACAATATGGAGAATCCGAAGTAAGTTCTCCAAAAAAGCTCTCACCCGGGCCCGAAGTACCCCACTTTCCAAGCCTCCGCCCAATCGACCTTCGACTCAAGCTCTAGTTGTCTGGCTGTGGCTATGTCAGCCGACCGAGGCTGCAATCGCTTCAAACTCAATCCACAGGTGGACAGTTTTCTGCGGCAAACGAGGGTATGGAAAATGACGAAAGAGTCGATTCCCGCAGCAACAGCCTACCGGATTCTCGTAGTAGACGATCATTCCATCGTGCGTCGAGGAATTCGTTCACTGCTCGAATCGCAGTCCGGGCTGGAAGTCTGCGCCGAGGCTGCGGACGGTATCGAAGCGATCCAACAGGTAGAAAAGGAGAGGCCGGATCTGGTCGTTCTTGATCTCACGATCCCGCAGAAGAATGGCCTTGAAGTTACTCGCTGCATTCGCGAAGAATTTCCTACCACGGCGGTGCTGATACTGACTATGCACTTCTCCGAGGAGGTTGCGCGAGAGGTGCTGCGCTGCGGCGCGCGCGGCTACCTGCTGAAATCCGACGCGGACATAGAGCTTCTGACCGCGGTGCAGCAGATCAGGAAGAATAGGCCATTTTTTACCGGAAAGCTGGCTGCCTCTATGGCGGAAAGCTTTGCGCGGGATAAACCCAGAGGAGGTGATACTTCCGGAGACATTGAAGCTCCTCTTTCGGCAAGGGAAATAGAAGTGGTGCAGTTGTTGGCCAGCGGCAAAGGCAATAAGGAAGTGGCGGCGATGATAGGAGTCTCAACGCGGACTGTCGAAAGCCACCGAAACCACATTATGCAGAAAATGGCCTTTGGAAGCTTCAGCGATTTGATCCGCTTCGCCATCCGTAATAGTTTAATTCAGCCCTAGACGCATGTAATGTATTCGCATATCGCCATTGAGTTGAAAACGGTTCGAATCCCAGAAGATCTGCCCGACATTCTCGTTTAAACGTTAAGGGATGACGGTGACGCTCGTCACCGGATGAATCTCCATCCACTGGGAATGATTGGTATCCCGAACATATGTTCCTATAATGCGGACGTGAGAACCGACAGGAGGTAATTGGACCTGATTGTGGAAGGTCAGAGGACATGCCGCTTTGGCATCCGCTTGGGTAACGCGATATTTACAGACGATTTCGAAAACCATATTGCCGTCTTCATCGTTCAAATTTCCGGCGTTCAATAGGTTTGTGAAAGCGGCATCGAGTTTGAGCCACCCGTGCGTATCGCCATCGGCTTCGTGCCGAACGCCGTCAGCATTCTTTCCGTTCGTCGCGTCCACGGTCGTTCCCGTGACTGCGATACATTTCTGTTTCACTATGAGCCGCTGCGGGTTGTAAACGTGATCCCACAAACTATCGTCACACTGTGCGGTGGTAGATGACGCGGGCGATGGAACGCCGGAAATAGTTATATTCTTCGACCACACCCAACCTTCCTGACCGTCTTCAGTCTTTACGTGGTAGAAGCCGTTCTGCTGAGTCGAATCCAACACAGTTAGTGTCGTTCCGCTTTGAAGAAGCTTGATGGGTGAATTTGCCGTCGATGGATCTGCGCGAAGATTTACGGGTCGAACTGTGGTTGCCTCTTGGGCAAAGATGGCGGATGCGAAAAGAAACGAGAGACCGAAATAAATCACGATTTGACGTGAAATCTTGTAAATGTTCATGATGGGTTCGTCGCTTATAAATTTACTGCGACTTTTACAATTTCGCATCTATTTCATTTCCGATCCACCAACTGCCGAGAAATTGCTGCGACCAATTCTTGTAGCCTTTCATGAGCATGCGAACTACGTCAAACAACACCTAAGGTTTGCAGCAGTACCTTACATTGTTGCCCGAAAACAGTTCTTTTTGAGTTAACGCGGAAGCACTTTTGGGCAAGCACATTTGGCAATAATTCGGCACCTGTAGGGAATAGGGATTCTGGGCAAGGAGAGTTTTTGGGCAAGAGCCTACTTGTCCGGTTTGCGCGTTAATCAGGAGTTGGGATACACATGCTGGAAAGCTAGTGTCAGGAATGGCTAGAAAGTACTTGAGATGGCCCAATAAGGTTTATGGCGAATCAGGTAGTTCGAACTAATCAGATAAGTACACCGTCCAGTTGTTGGATGCAGCTTCGATCGTTGGCGCGTTAAGCAGATGATCTTGCTTGTCAGGGGTCATAGTCGAGCCTGAAATCCCGGAATAATGGGTGAGTGAACCATCGGCACTATGCCAAATTCTCGGCGGTATGAATTTGAGCGTGAACGATACGCGGTAGAAACCTTTCCCAAGAAACAAGAAATAGTTGGAAGGATCTCCAACGTCCATAATCTGTGTTCGCTCGCCCGGCTGGAGAAAAATGAAGTCGTCGTCTCCAACCGATGGCGCGGACATCGTTCCACAAATGAAAAGGGAAGGTACTGGCAGAACTCGGCCAGTGGTGTCAGTGATAGTCCAGTTGAACCTCGATCCGTAAACGCCCGTTGGTGAAGGAACGGCGATTAGTTGTGACGAGAGGTTCACAAGGAACGCGCGAAATTTCAGATTTTGACCGGCGCGAATCAAGCGCGGGCCTGAGATTTCAAGCTCCACCGATGCACGGGCTGGAGAGGTAGCCTCTTGCGGGTCGATCCGTGGCTTCGGCACCGGTGCCCCGGAAGCGAGAAACGCAGAAAGCAACAGCGCGAATATCATGTGCAAGGAAACTCCTCTTGCATATGAGACTCGCAAAATTCCAAGTGCTTGTCACTAGTACACACGGACTATCGGCGGGAACAGAAATACGGCCTTGCGTGACAAGATCTCTCGGTCAACTCCCGATTAGTCGGATTACCGGACATGTCCTTTCCTAGTTTTACGCGAGCGCTGCCGACTGACGATTTTCCTGGTACTCCCGATACGCGGGTGAAACGAAGAAATTTCCTAGTGGAAAAGTGGATGCCACCGTAAGCAGTTGATTCTAAGCCGTTGATTAAGTGCGCCGCGTGGCCACTCGTGTGCTCCGGTGCATGTGTGCATCGAAAGACCTGGGATTTTTCAGTTCACCTGTTACCTGAATCACCCTCGGCCAAGACAAACCAAGACGTTCAAGGAGATTCATGAACAATACAATTACACACAGGGATCAGTTACGTGGTTTTACGCTACAGAACGAAGTCAATCGTCTATTCGACGACAGTTTTATTCGCGACCACTCGGGTCATGCTGATCTAGCGACCTGGGTGCCGCCCGTAGACATCTACGAAACCGAGAATGAGTTGGTCGTAAAGGCCGAATTGCCGGATTTTCAAGAGAAAGACATCGACGTCCGCATTACAAACAACACTTTGACCATCCGTGGAGAACGCAAATTCGAGACGGGCGTCAAGGAAGACAATTACCTCCGGATTGAACGCGCATATGGTGCATTCATGCGGAGCTTCTCCCTGCCAAACACAGTCAACTCG
>Ga0210388_10005322_pt1 | contig 10071 bp, 7 predicted proteins | sample IncBWC19OmetaG_FD_155485 | JGI IMG/M metagenome (GOLD analysis project Ga0210388, IMG submission 155485) | Forest soil microbial communities from Barre Woods Harvard Forest LTER site, Petersham, Massachusetts, United States - Inc-BW-C-19-O ...
GGCGTTTCAGTTCCGGCTACTCAACGAGGGTGGAGGCCGTCATGCCGCTGCCGAATCCGACAATGAGCACGCGGTTTGGCGGATGCGCGAGGGCGGCGAGATGGCCGAGGAGGAGCTGCGTCGTGGCGTCATGATTCGAGGCGTCCACTTTCCCGTTGGTGCGCAGGGCCATGTAGTCGTCTGTTCGCGCCACGGAAATGTTGGCGTTCAAGCCGTCGCGGAAATAGACGATATCCAGGGCGTGGGCATTTTCCCGCAGCGTCATCGGGCGGTCGTAAAGATTCCAATACATCAGCGTGTTGAAGGAGGCGACCGCGGGATCGTAAAAATAATTCGAGAAGCCAATGAGCAGTGCCGCGATGAGCAGGAGTAAATTTCCCGCGACCGCGAACAATTTCCACGGTAGCCTGCTCACCGATGCAAATGAAATAGCGGCTGCGAGTGCGAGGTTCGCGCCCGCCGTCGCCGCGAGCAGATGAAAGCTTCCGAGGCGCGGCATCAGCCAGAAGCCGGCCGCGATCGCGCCTACGATCGCGCCGACCGTATTCCACGCGTAGGCACGGCCCACCGCAGCGCCCGCGGCGGTTCCCGTCGCCTGCCGCGAACGCGGGCCGGCAATCAGCACAACCACGGCCGGAAAATTGAATCCGAAGATCACCGCCGTGGGCAGCATCGCCAGCGCGCTCGTGGCGAATTGAGCGAGCACGAGGCCTCGAAACGATTCGTGCGTCGCGCGCAGAATCGGCGGCAGCACTTCGATGAGGCGCGTGAAAAACACGAGAAAGGCAAGGGCGGCGAGCGCCGTAAGCGTCTGCGTGAAGGCGAAAGTCATCGCCCCCGGCTCGCGGTGGCGGCTCCATCGCTCAAAAAGTGCGCTCCCCAGGACGATGCCGGTGAGGAATGTGCCGAGCATCAGCGTGAACGCGTATGTCGAGCTGCCCAGCTGCGTCGAGAGCAATCGCGTCCAGCCAATTTCGTAAGACATGGCCGTTGCGCCAACGATTGCAAAACAGGCCAGAAAAAATTTCGCTGGCGGGAATTGAGGCGGCGCGGGATGAGGCGCCGCTTCCGTTTTTTCCGGCGCACTGAATCGATCGGGTTCGGCGGATAGTGAGGCGGGCTCCTGGCGGGCAAGGACGAGCGCCAGCGCTCCCGCGGCTAGATTGAGCGCCACGGCAATTCCAAGCGTGAGGCGCAATCCGAGCGAAGGCAGAAACAGGAAACCAGCGGCCAATGTTCCGGCCACCGCGCCGGCAGTGTTGATCCAGTAGAGGCGCGACAAGCGCGCGTCCAGCTCCTCCGCATTGCGCGTGAGCCCGCGCACGAGCACGGGCAACGTGCCGCCCATCAGAAATGTCGGCAGGAAGAGAACCATCGCGGCGCCCACAAAACGCAACGCGAGCAGAACTGTGCCGCTCCCCGCAGCCAAGGGATATGCGGCCACGTAGACGGCCCGCACGCCCGCAAGTCCCGCCAGAGAAATTGCCGCAGTGGCGGCAACGCCAAATTCAAGCCACGCGTAGAGCTTAATTGGACGGCTCCAGCGCTCACCATGCCCGCCGATCCAGGCGCTTCCCGAAGCGAGCCCGGCCATGAACACGGCGAGGACCGACGCGACCGCATATGCGGTGTGGCCGAAAATCAGTCCGAGCGCCTTGCTCCACACCACCTGATCGATTAATCCCGCGGCGCCGGAAAGAAAAAAGCACACGAGCAGCGCGGGAAACAAATAACGGCGAGGAGATGGTTCTGGCATGGCGTCGCGAATGGTAGTCCGCGCATTTCGCGGCGTCAAATTCAACGCCGGGCAAATCGCCACAGGCTGAATATAGCTTCATGACAGATGGCGACATCCTGCAGGTTGCGAAGGAATACTTTCGCACGCCTCGGAAGTAGCGCATCCCAAACGGGGTTATCGAAAGCGATCTCCGGCGGTCTGATTGGCCTTTTCGGAGATCGGCTCGCGTGAATGCCGAGCCGACACGTTCCGATCTTTTGTGATACCCTCCCACGCCGAAAGGAAAGAACATGGACAACGTAAACTTTGTGAGGAATCTCTACGATGCGTTTGGACGGGGAGATATTCCGGCCGTTCTCGGCGCCATGAGTTCAAAGATCCAATGGCATGAGGCGGAGAGCAATCCCTATATGCCCAGTGGCGAGGCCTGGGTAGGACCGGACGCCATCCTGAATAACCTGTTCATGAAACTGGGCGCGGAGTGGGATGGATTCTCGGTCCATCCGAAATCATTTTACGGTGCCGGCGACAGCGTTATCGTTGAAGGCCGCTACAGCGGGAGGTACATAGCGACCGGTAGGACCATCGATGCGCAGGTATGCCACGTCTGGGACATCAAAGACGGCAAGGTGACCAGATTCCAACAGTACGTCGATACGGCGAAACTCCACGACGCCATGAAAGGCAGCTAGAAAAAAACGGATTCCGCGCGCGAAAAGGGTTCACCGTAACTGGCCGGGAGGTACTCCCGGGGACGAGGTTTCCGGAACCCAGTTTGGTATCAGTCAACTCTCAGCAAGCTGAGCCGCGAGTGCAGCGGCGTCCCAGTTCTGCCAGGCTTCAACGAACTGCCCGTTCCGTATCCGCACTAAAGACGTCCCTGTCAGATGCACCGGCTTTCGGGTTGCGGTCTGGACGAAGTCGGCAGACCAGTGCACGCAGGCGAGGTCTCCTTCCGCAAGCGAGATGATTGGCCGTATTGAGAATTTCGAAAACTGCTCGCGTAAAGAGTCATGGAATCCGCAGAATTCTTCCGGACCGCGATAGACATTGGCGCCATCGTGAAGCACACCATCCGCGGCAAAGAGCTCCTTGATCGTCTCGCGGCGGCCCTGGTTCCAAACCTCGTCGAACCATCGAATAGCCAGAGCTTTGTTCGCTTCCAACGTCAATTGAACAGAACCCGAGGGCATCTGAGTCACCTCCTATGGCGAGGCCCGAGTGTATAGGACTTCCAATTAATATTCTAGTAGAGGGGACAAGCTCCCGTGAAATGCGATTATCCTCAAGCGGCCCGACACGCCCACCGCACAAAAGCCACATGACGACAAGACGGCGTGACGGGCACAATCCAGCGTTTAGAAATCCGTGCGGCCTGAGTCACATGCAGTCAAAGACGACCCGGTACTTCAGCTGTTAAATTTTGCATCAACGGTTATTACCTAATGTATAATTCTTCCAGGAAATTCCCTGATGGGGAGCGCGGTTCTAATGAGCCCTAGCCTGTGTTTGGAATGTGGCCGCGTCATTGTCGGTGATGAGTGCCAGAGCCCGCAATGTGCCGCTCGCTTAAGTTCGGTCAAAACGGCCCGTGACTTGTACTTGTTCGTGGGCGGTGCGGGGCTTTTGGGGATGGTGATTTCCGCTTTCCGTCTTTACCCTGCGCTCGAACACAAATCGGTCGCCCGTCTTCTCGTGCTTCTATTTCTGGTCGCCACTATAGTGAACCTTGCTCTCGACGATCGATACCCAAAATTTACGAGGATAATGTATCTCGTGGTTACCGCTGTCATGGTCGTGTCCGCGACCGTATACTTCCTCAACGGAGCTCTGGACAGGCACATCCCGACGGAGGTCAAAGCTACCGTCATCGGTAAGGTCGCGAGTCGGGGGCAGGGTGGAGGGGATGCCACCGCTCTGACGGTGATGTGGCACCAGACGCAAAAGCAAATCGTTGAAAACTTTAAGGTCAGTCGCCAGACATTCGCGACTATAGAACCGGGCGATTCTGTCTACTTGATCGTTCACCAAGGAGCATTCTCAATGCCTTGGTATGGTGGTCTGCTGTCTTCCAAACCTACTAGCGTTCCTACCGAAAAACGGTGAAGGTCGGTCGCATCGCAGCCCTGCTGTTTTTTCTCGGCGCCACTAGTTGTGCCAAGGGCTATGCCCCGAACAGATGTCCGATCGACGGAACACCAGCGGAATATTCAAAAAGAATCAGGGCAAATTCATGCCAATACTCCCACTTCAGTGCAGTCGAGCGTCAAATGCACTCATGGGTTGCGGATTGTGTGAAGTAGATAACGTTTCCGGCCAAATCCTGGTATTCAGGATCATCGGATTGTGGGAATTTGGTCAGTCCACGACGTCTGCTAGGAGCCACCCAGAGCCTCATGTAGGAATTCAATGCGCTTCAATTCCTCTTTAAAACTGCCATAGATGCTCTCGCTCGCCTCAAACATCGATTGATTCATCGTGACGTATCGAATGGCGTAGAGGTCGTCCGGCCCGATTCCTCCTGGATCTACGCGAAGCCTTCTAATTTTTCAATCCTTACTGAGCGTTACCGACGAGCTTGACGAACTCGTCGTTTGACCCGACCCGCTTCCCCACGATCGATACGTGCTGGGCAACATCGAGATCCAGCTTCTTCATATTTAGATACAAGGTTCGCATCCCGGCGCTTGGAGGAGTTGGTTTTGCGCCTGGTTCCGGCGGCACGTAGAGATCCGCGTTGATCAGTATCTTCTCTTTTGGGAGATAGGCCATCAACATGTCAGCCGAGTGATTCCCCCTGGCGAGCGATGGACCGGGGATCTTGAGGTACGTTTCGCCCACTTCGTAGGCCATATCCTGCACATGCCAGACCTGCAACTGGCGCTCGTCATCGCTGACGACGTATTTTCCAATCATCGTCGTGCCGCCCACGGTCTCAATCGGAGGAGGCCGCCGGCTGATCATGTACATCGGGTTGTATGTTGTCATCAGATCCGGGTCCACCGTCCGCGGAAAGGGACTGAACAGGATTCCGACATAATAGTCTCTGTTCGTCATGTGAGTTACGACCGTGGTTCCCTGCGAGAAATATGTACGGAGACCACCGGCATAAGCCATGTGGTGATTTGTATTGACCACGTACTGAATCATTTTACCGGGAACGAGTTTATGAACTTCGTCGATGACTGCGAGCGACCGTGCCTCGTTCTGCGGCGCTTCGACGACCGCAACGAAGTCCTTGAACTCGACGAGCACACTGTTCAGCGGGCCGCCGCCAATCAGCCAGACATGGTCCGCAAGTTTCTGCGTTTCCACCTTGACGGGGTCGAGTTTCGCCGTCCGCACGACATCAGGAACAGGAATCTTGTTCACAACCACATTGGGTTGGACATCCTTTATATAAACCTGAAAATAATTTTCCGCGGTGTTGATCCTCGGATCGCCCTGATGGACGTGGATTAACCCGGGAAACATCACCCCGTTGTAGTCCTTGTATTGTGTGTAGCGCATTTCATAGGGCATGTCGCCATAGACAGGGTTGGCGATCCACGTACCGGTGAATTCGACAAGATTCTTATCATTGATCGTGCCGTTGACTCTGTACTTTCCAAAGTGGAAGGAAACGATCGTCACCCACTGGCCAAACATCGAGAGACCGAAGTCCGAGGGACCCACGATGGGTTGCCTGATGGCGGTCGCGTCGGTGGAGGCCAACGCCGCCTTAATAAATCCGTGTGGAGTGAGAACCATCTCGAGTTGCCGAAGCTCCCCGTACGGCATGCCATCAAGATACAGGCGCGTGAAAGGTACGGGCGTATCGCCCTTCATATCCCACGCGTAATTGCCGCTCAGGATGTTTGTGACGTGCTCCTCCGGCACCGGCGGGTAACCGTTCGCCGGGTAGTTGCCCTGCTTTTGGTTATAGTCCAGGCGCATGTACTTGGCGTCGAAATCGATCGTGCGCGTGTATTCCGAAACATCGAAATGCGGCCAGTCCGTCGTCAAATCGTACTGCTCGCCTACCTTGGACAAAAAACCTTCGGCGGTAAATTGAATCGACTTCAGATTCGTGGTGCCCATGGCCTTGGCGGCAGCCTCCAGGGCCTTCCGGGCATCCACAGTCTGCGCGGACGTCGTCCTGGCGCCTAACGTAAGCAGCGGAACAAAAAGAATCGCAAGAAACAAAAGCTTTCGCGTCATTTGCCTCACCTCACGGTAAGTGGAAATATGTAGCCGCGCCATTTTTTAATCAACCGATTAAGCTTCGGGCGTCTAAATATCTGATTTGACATCCGCGCAATCGCGCACCACAAACTCTCGCCCATCATTGGCCGGTTGATTCTACTCCGAAAAGAGCGAGCATAAAGGCGCAAGATTCTCTCGCACGATCTCCCGGAGCGCATGACAAAACTCGCCCCTGGGGAAATTCGCGAGGATATTCCGAAAAGCGCTCTAAGGTTTCAGCTCAAAGACCAGCGCGGGATTTGTTTTCACCATCAGGTTGATGTCGTCCACGGAGATTCCTTCCTTGTGCATCGCCTGCATGAACTCCAGCAAGCCATCGGGCTCGAGCGAGCGCGGAGGAGTCGCCACCGCTCCGTAATCCGTGGCCAGGATGCAGGACTTCGGCCCGATCTCGCGAATCGCCTTCGCATAGTCACCGATGGTGACAAATGGATTCGAGCCCTGCGTGGCGCCGTATACAAATTCAATGAACGCGCCGTCCTGAGCGGCAACTTTCATTTGCGGGATCGACATTCCGACGGACGCCGCCATCGCATGCGTAACAACGATATGCTTTACGCCCCGCTGGTGCGCCTCATGAACGGCGAGGAGCACCTCTTCCGGTGAGACGTGCCCGGTTTCAAACACCAGCTCATGATGCTGCGCGATGAAATCGATCAGCTCGATGACGCCGGGAAGCAGATGGCCGTCCTTCGACACGGGAACGAACGGCGCGTTGCTTTTCGCGGCTTTCACGACGTGTTCCGCGTCAAATGTTGGCAGCCAGATGATTCTGCCGTAGCCGCCCTTGATCGCCACCATGTGTTTCACGGACTCAAGATTGATTCCGCCCTCGGCCAGGTCCTGCGTGATCCCGCCAAAAATTTCCAGGCCCGGCACTTCCTTCCGCACCAGATAAGCCATGGACGCCGTCGGCTCATAGTGGCTCTTGAAAACAATTCCGCGCATGCCTTTTGATTTGGCAAGGCGCGCGAGGTCGTCGGCGTCGATTGCGCGAGGCGTACTGTCCGGGCCTTGATGATTGTGAATGTCGATCGCGCCCTTTAAATTCAGTTCCTGCGCGCAAGCTGGCACGACGAACAGAAATAGTCCAATCAAAAAAGAAACCAACCGAGAAGGCATGCGATCCTCCAAGTGGTGCAGGCTTTAACCTGTAGCCTTTAGGACATGGAAGGCCTAACCCCAACAGTCCCGCCGAAGCGCCAATGTGCAACCAAGTGCACGATTTTGCGTGTAAGTGGAGCCAGTGTTACACAAACCAGAAGTACCACGCCATAAATTTTGCCCCAACTCCCTATGAAACCAGTGTTTAAAGGAGCCTAGCACTTGGTATTCAAAATGCCCCTCAGCAGAGGAAGTCCAGACTGTTTGAAGAATGCGGATATGATGACGTTCCACTGCCTCCTAGCCGTACTCTCTCTCTGCGGCATGCTGCGCGACCGCCCAGTCATGGCGCTGGCCGGCATCCATGCGGCGGCCGCATCCTGGGATGGCATCGAAACACGCCAGGGGCTCAATGCCGGATGGGGAGAAGCTGACCCTCTCAGCCAGCCGTTCGTACACAACAGCGCGGCGATGGTAGCAGCAGGCGCCGTGGAAGTCGCCGCGGGCGCGGTCATCGCGCACAAGATGAGGCAATCGCGCTATCGAGCGCTCCGGGACACCTGGTTTTTGTGGCAGGCCGTTCCGGTGGCAGCGCACATCGTAAGCGCTTCCGCGTGGGTAAGAGCGAGAGAAGCAACTCCAAGCTTAAGATCATTCACTACGAGCCGAATTCAGTAGCACAGACTTTAGTCTGTGATATTCCAATTGATCTTGGCTGCCGCGCAAATCCTCGGCACCTGAACGGAACCCCACAGACTAAAGTCCGTTCTACTTTGCGCTGGCCTACGTGAGCGGATGGCACGCGCCGGTAATTCGTAACAATATTAATAATTAGCCGTAGAGTTACAATTGAACATTTTTCAGACGCCTGCCCGTTAAATAATTTGAAACGGGAGGGGTTTAGACCGGATTCCGCCCAAAATAATTATTGACATCCAAATTACACAGTGTTATCAGCCTCCCATCGGTTATTCCCACAGGCCAAGTTCAATCTATAGCCAAAAAACTTGAGGGGGGGCATATGAGCCTTTCTGCGCTCTGCTTGTCAGTGCGGGCCGGGTCAAGGGGTGTTGCACGGATTCTGGTTTCCATCCTCGGAGTTCTGTTGCTTAGCTCTTCGCTATACGGTCAAGCCAATCAAGGCCGCATCCTGGGCGCCGTTCGAGACCAATCCGGCGGCGTCATTGTCGGCGCCACGGTTACCGTCACGGACACACTGAAAGGCGTCTCCCGAAACTTGACTACTGACGATTCGGGATTGTACGCAGCTCCCAACCTCGATCCCAGTACGTATTCAATTCGAGTCGAGTTCAAAGGTTTCAGGACTTTCGAGCGCCAGGGTTTGGACATAGGCGTGGGTCAAGAGGCCAAAGTAGACATCACCATGCAACCCGGCGAACAGAACCAAACGGTTGTCGTAACGGAAGACGTTCCGCTCGTGGAGACGACTTCCGCGACGCTAACGGGCAACATTACCACCCAAACGATCGCCGACCTTCCGCTCAACGGTCGCAACTTCGTGAACCTGCTCACTTTGCGCCCCGGATTCGTCAATCAGCCGGGCGGCGGCGGCGGCAACCAGGCCAGCATGGGCATGCGGCCCGGAGATTCGATGTTCTTCGTCGACGGCTTGAACATGTACGAATGGGGCCAGGGCCAGCAACTCCTGAACGGCTATGCCCCTGCGGGCGACGCGGCGACTCTCTTGCCCATCGACTCCATCCAGGATTTCAATATTCAGCAAGATCCCAAGGCCGAGATGGGCTGGAAACCCGGCGTTGCCATCAACGTAGGGTTGAAGTCCGGCACCAACTCGCTCCATGGCACGGCCTACGCTTTTGGGCGCGACGGCGGATGGGATGCGCAGAACTTCTTTCAGCCCTCCAACGTCGCGGTACCTTCGCTCAGTTTTGAGCAGTACGGTGTCACCGCCGGCGGCCCGATCCTGAAAGACAAGCTGTTCTGGTACGCTGCATACGAATCTCAGTTGCTCAACCTGGGAATCACATCCGGAGTTTTCGAGCCTGTGGACGCGTCGATTGGCAGTGTGCAAAACAGCATCGTTGATGCCTGCAATGCGATCGGCCGCGCGAATGTCGCCCCTCTGAGCGCCCAGTTGGCGGGCCTTCCCGTCGGGAGTTGCACCCCGCAGCCCGTCTCGTCCACCTTCGAGAACCTCTTCCCATTCAACTCCGGGACGCAGTTTGCGAGTAGTGCGACACAAGTCGTTCCCCAGGGCTTGCAAGCCATGGCGGACGTGAACACGATCTACAACGGGTTGATCAAGGTCGATTACCACATGAATGACAAGAACACGTTCAGTGGCATGTTTTTCAACGGCCAGGGCTCAGGCACGTGGAACGACAACCCCTCGGCGATCGCCTCCAAATTCTACGAGTCCCTTTTCCCCGTGCACGCACGCGTCGGCTCGGGAAGCTGGACGACTGTTCCGAACTCCAATGTTGTAAATGAGTTCAAAGTAGGCTACACCCATTACGAATTGCCGTTCTTCTCAGTCGATCACAATGCCAACCCGGATGCCCCCTGGGGTTTATCTGGTGGTATTCCCACAGGCTACGGCATTAACTCGGGCGTTTCGAACAAACTCTTTTATGGTCAGCCTTTTATTTCCATTACGGGATTCACCCGCCTGGGAGGCAACTGGCCCAAGATCGTCGGCCCGAACCAGAACATCGAGTTCCTCGAACACTACTCCTTGCTGCACGGCAAGAACGCCTTCAAGTTTGGAGTGGAGTATGCCTACGTGGAAACCACTTCGGGAGCCACAAGCGACGCCAAGGGGATAATCAATTTCAAGAAAGGCAGCGGCTTTGTCCAACCTGACACGACGGATATACCCAACGCAACCTTTTGTATAACCACTTGCACTGCGCTTGAGAATTACCTCCTCGGCGTCTCGGGCTCAGGCTCCAAAATCTTCGAGGGCAATCCGGTCCGGGATGTCCACTCGAACCACATCGCCG
>Ga0210388_10005323_pt1 | contig 10071 bp, 11 predicted proteins | sample IncBWC19OmetaG_FD_155485 | JGI IMG/M metagenome (GOLD analysis project Ga0210388, IMG submission 155485) | Forest soil microbial communities from Barre Woods Harvard Forest LTER site, Petersham, Massachusetts, United States - Inc-BW-C-19-O ...
ATAAAAAAGGTATAAATGAAAGCAGTCATACTTGCCGGCGGCTTGGGAACCCGGATATCCGAAGAAACCAACATCAAACCAAAGCCTATGATAGAAATCGGTGGCAAGCCGATACTTTGGCACATTATGAAAACCTATTCGGCACATGGGATTAATGAATTTGTGATTTGCTGCGGCTACAAAGGCTATGTCATCAAAGAATATTTCGCTAATTATTTTTTGCATACATCAGATATTACCTTTGATATGCAGCACAATAAAATGGAAGTACACCAGCAATTTGCTGAGCCTTGGAAGGTTACGCTTGTTGATACCGGTGATGAAACGATGACGGGTGGCCGTCTGAAACGTGTTGCCAAATATGTTCAAAATGAAGAACTATTTTGCCTTACGTACGGCGACGGCGTTAGCGATGTCAATATTACCGAGTTAATCGCATTTCATAGGGCACAGAATGTCAAAGCGACGTTAACAGCAACAATTCCACCTGGTCGTTTTGGTGCTTTAGATATACATGGTAGTAAAGTTAATAGTTTCATGGAAAAACCCAAAGGCGACGGCGCGATGATCAACGGAGGATTCTTTGTATTGTCGCCAAAAGTCATCGACTATATTGAAAATGACAAGACCATTTGGGAACGTGAACCTTTAGAACGCCTGGCTAACGAAGGAAGTCTGGCAGCTTATCAGCACCATGGTTTTTGGCAGCCTATGGATACCCTGCGCGACAAGGTGCATTTGGAAGAGCTGTGGCAATCTGGCAGCGCGCCTTGGAAGATATGGAAATGAACACGGATTTCTGGCGCGGTAAACGAGTTCTTTTAACGGGACATACCGGATTCAAGGGCAGTTGGATGTCGTTGTGGCTTCAATCCATGGGGGCGCAAGTAACCGGTTATGCCCTCAATCCACCAACACGGCCCAGCTTGTTTGAAGAGGCCAGGGTACTCGAAGGGATGACTAGCATCATCGGTGATATACGTGATTTACAAAAATTACAGGCAGTCTTTAATGAGCATAAGCCTGAGATCGTATTTCATATGGCGGCTCAACCGCTGGTACGCCATTCCTACATTGAGCCAATTGAAACCTATTCAACCAATGTGATGGGCACGGTAAATCTGTTAGAGGCCATACGACATTGTACGGGTGTAAAGGCCGTGGTTAATATCACCACCGACAAGTGCTATGAAAATCGCGAATGGGAATGGGCCTACCGTGAAAATGAGCCGATGGGTGGGTTTGATCCTTATAGCAGCAGCAAGGGTTGCGCCGAGCTGGTCAGTGCCGCCTACCGTTCATCCTTCTTTAACGCGAACAACTATGCAAAGCATAGTGTTGCACTAGCGACTGCACGAGCCGGAAATGTGATCGGAGGAGGCGACTGGGCTAAGGATAGATTGATTCCTGACATTTTAGCTGCTTTTGAGCAATGCAAAATCGTCAACGTTCGCAATCCATTTTCGGTACGCCCATGGCAACATGTATTAGAGCCACTAAGGGGGTACCTCACATTGGCCCAACAACTTTATGACCATGGCGCCAAATTTGCGGAGGCCTGGAATTTTGGCCCAAATGAGGAAGATGCAAAACCGGTGGGGTGGATAGTCGACAAAATGGTACAAATATGGGGGAATGGCGCGTCTTGGCAAAACGATGCCGGCGAACATCCCCATGAAGCGAATTATCTCAAACTTGATATTTCAAAAGCTCGCAAGCATTTACATTGGTACCCAGTATTGCGTTTAGAAGATGCGCTGCAATTTATTGTGGAATGGTCGAAACATCGTCAGGCTGGCGCCGATTTGCGCAAGTTGACCCTTACGCAAATCAGCACATATCAACATTTAGTCAACACTCAACTTTTAAAAAGCTAATACGATGAACGAACAAATAACCAAAGAACAAATCAGAACTCAAATCATTGAGCTGGTCACCCAATATGGTGCGTTGGCCTCACAACCAAAAGCATTTGAACCAGGTGTAACAGTCGTTCCTCCAGCGGGTAAAGTTGTCGGCGCGCCAGAAATGGCATTGATGGTTGAAGCTTCGCTAGATGCCTGGTTAACCACTGGTCGTTTCAACGATCAATTTGAAGCTGGTCTGGCTAAATTTTTAGGTGTTAAGCATCTGATTACTGTTAATTCCGGATCATCAGCCAATTTGGTGGCGTTTAATACGTTGACGTCTCCTAAGCTTGGAACGCGTGCAATTAAACCAGGCGATGAAGTGATCGGCGTGGCGGCCGGATTTCCAACCACGGTCAATCCTATTTTGCAATTTGGTGCTGTACCTGTGTTTGTTGACGTTGAACTTGGCACGTACAATATCGATGCGACTAAAATTGAGGCCGCAATCAGTGATAAAACTAAAGCGATCATGCTGGCACATACGCTTGGCAATCCCTATAACCTGGACATAATCGTCGCGCTATGTAAAAAATATAGTCTCTGGCTGATTGAGGATTGTTGCGATGCGCTAGGTTCGACCTATAAGGGACAAATGGTCGGCACTTTCGGGGACATCGGCACCATGAGTTTTTACCCTGCCCACCATATCACCATGGGTGAAGGCGGCGCGGTTTTTACCAATAACTATGAGCTCAAACAAATTGCAGAATCGTTCCGTGATTGGGGTCGCGATTGTTATTGCGCACCTGGCAAAGACAACACCTGCGGAAAACGTTTTTGCTGGAAGTTGGGCTCATTACCAGAAGGTTACGACCATAAATACACTTATTCACATCTGGGCTACAACTTAAAAATTACTGACATGCAAGCTGCATGCGGGTTGGCACAACTTGATCGCGCAACCGGATTCGTACAGGCCCGTAAAGACAATTTTAATTATTTAAAAGATCGTCTGAAATCGTGCGAAGATTTTTTGGTGCTACCAGAAGCAACCGAACATTCAGACCCATCATGGTTCGGTTTTCCGGTCACGTTAAAGCCGGCAGCGAATGCAACTCGTGTTGATTTACTGACCTATTTAGACCAGTACAAAATAGGGACTCGCCTGCTTTTTGCCGGAAACCTGACGCGACAACCTTACATGATCGGTCGCAATTACAGAGTATCTGGCGAGCTGACCAATACCGATCGCGTCATGCACGACACTTTCTGGATAGGAGTGTTTCCCGGCCTGACTCAAGAAATGTTGGATTTTACTATTGGTAAAATCGAAGCTTTTTTCGGCTTAAATTTCTAACTGAACCGCGCAATGAATTTACCATTAAAAGCGTTCGACGCAAAAGTTCTTCGAAAAACTGTACTAGATATGGCATACGCCGGGTCAACTGTTCATATTGGTTGTGCATTTTCGATTATTGAACTGCTTGCCGTGTTATACCGCAATCATTTGCGCTATCCCGGAAACAATCCAAAAGCATTAGCGCGAGATTATCTGGTGTTAAGTAAAGGTCATGGTGTGATGGCCCAATATGCATGTATGCGCGAGTTGAATTGGCTTAGCGATGAAGAAATCTCACACTACTTTGCCGATGGAAGTGATCTTAAAGGGCTATCGGATTCTCGCATTCTGGGATTAGAAGTGACCTCCGGTTCATTAGGTCATGGATTTTCAGTTGGCGTAGGCCTCGCGATGGGGGCCATGTTGCGACATACCGATCAGAAGACCTATGCGCTGGTCGGAGATGGAGAAATCAATGAGGGACCAATTTGGGAAGGAGCCCTATTCGCGGCACATCACAATTTAAATAATTTTATGGCAATCGTCGACGAAAATGGTTTCCAGGCAATGGGACAAACGAAAGATGTTCTAAATCTTGGCTCTATTCAAGCCAAATTTGAAAGTTTTGGTTTTGAAGCGTTGACTATCGATGGACATGATGAAACGGCCATTGACGAGGCAATTAAGCAACTCTGGAAAAGTAAATCGACATCACCAAAAGCGCTGATTGCTAAAACCATTAAAGGCAAGGGCGTTAATTTCATGGAAAACAATAATTTGTGGCACTACACGAGACTCAATGCGGAAACCTACACACAGGCTTTACGTGCTGTTGCGGGGGAATGAAAAATGAGAACAGCTTTTTCCGACACGCTGGTCAGACTGGCCAAGGCAGATCCAAATGTACTGTTGCTAACTGGCGATCACGGTTATGCGCTATTTGACGAATTTCGGAAAGAATGTCCCGATCAATATATTAATGCAGGAATTGCGGAACAAAATATGGTGCAGGACTGGCACGGGCTGGATTCAGACCTTTTGTGTATGGCCTGAGCGCCTTTATTCCGGTTCGGGTCATAGAGCAAATCAAACTTGATATTGCGCATGATCAGCTTCCAGTCGTACTGATTGGGGATGGTGCGGGGTTTGTCTATAGCCACCTGGGTACAAGTCATCAATCAACAGAAGATATTGCCTGTACACGTGCAATACCTGGCTTGGCCATCTATTCACCGTCTGACCGATTTGAATTAACTGCCTGTATGGAAATGGCCTATCAACAGAAAGGCGCTGTCTATTTGAGAATGGGCAAATCCGACCGAGGTGATGTTCATTCGCAACTCCCTGCGTTAAGAACCGGGACATTATTAAATGTTAAAGCCGGGAACTCAGCTGACATTACGTTCATTGCGACGGGATCTATGGTGCGAACAGCAGTTGATATTGCCACTGCCAATTATCCGGATGCGGCCGTTTGGAGCGCGCCTTGCATAAAACCGTTAGATGTAGCGCAGGTAACCGCAATTTGCAAACAGAACCGACTCTTAGTGGTTCTTGAAGAACACTCAGTTTTGGGAGGTTTGGGTTCAGTGATCACTGAAATTGCCTCTGAATTTGCCCCTGTACCTGTATTGCGAATTGGCGTGCGTGACCGTTTTTCACATCATTGCGGAAGTTATGATTATTTGCTCAAAGAACATGGCTTAGATCGCTTTGCAATTGAACAGCAGATACTTAGTTTTAGATCGACTATCAGGTCATGAAAATTGCCATTTTGGGTGCCACCAGCCAAATCGCAAAAGATTTGGTGTTGTCCTTTACTGCACATAGCACCCATGAATTAACGCTTTTTGCTCGACGACCCGAGGTTGTCACCCAATGGCTGGAAAGTATTGGGCAACCCCATCGATACATTGCTGCCAAATTTGACCGATTTGACAGTAGTGTTGAATTCGATGCCATCATTAATTTTGTAGGGGTCGGCAATCCCGCGCAAGCGAAACTGATGGGGGCATCAATTTTCGATGTTACTTTAAAATACGATCAAATCGCTTTGGACTATATTGGTTGTCACCCCGCATGCCGCTATTTATTTTTGAGCAGCGGTGCGGTGTACGGAGTCAATTTCGACGAAGCAGTGAATCAGCATACCAAAGCGGTAATTCCTATCAATCATTTACAACCACAGGATTGGTATGGAGCAGCCAAGTTATATGCGGAATGCCGTCATCGCGCCATGCCCGATTTGCCTGTTATTGACATTCGCGTTTTTAGCTATTTCAGCCAAACGCAAGACAGGCAGGCACGCTTTTTGATGTGCGATATTTTACGTGCCATTGAAGAAAAGAGCATTTTAAAAACATCTGCCGACAATTTGGTTCGCGATTATTTACATCCCGATGATTTCTATCAATTAGTAGATTCCCTTTTATCAGCGCCAGCTGCCAATGCGGCAATTGATTGTTACAGTCTGGCTCCCATCGATAAATTTGGAATACTGAACGCGATGCGCAAGCTTTTTGGATTGGATTATGAAATCGACCAAGAGGGTGCAGGGATTAATGCAACCGGTAATAAACCACATTATTACTCGCATAATCACAGGGCCGCGGAATTTGGATATCAACCGTCAATGACATCACTTGCCGGGATAATAAAAATCATGCGAGGAAGACTGGAAAATAAAAACAAGGATCATGAATGACCCTAATTCAGCGAACTTGCGTTAAATTACTTGATCCAAAAATTCTGAAATTTTTAGTGACTGGCGTGCTCAATACCATTTTTGGATATTCAGTTTATGCCGGATTAATTTATATCAATCGGCCTTACTATATTGCGTTGTTTATCGCGACGGTTTCTGGAGTAATTTTTAATTATTTCAGTTTCGGCAGCATTGTTTTTCAAACCGACAATACCTGGCGTATTTTTGGGAAATTTGTAGCTGCGTACATAGTGATTTATGTTGCCAACACCCTCCTCCTCAGCATGCTTACTAATAGTTTTCATCTAAACCCCTATATTGGTCAGGCCATATGCATCCCGCTCAATGTTTTGGCAAGTTGGTTATTGATGAATTTATGGGTTTATAAAAAGGATTAATGTTATGTCAGAAAAGAAGTTAATAAGTATAGTGACGCCTTGTTATAACGAAGAAGAGAATATCGAAGAACTATATCAGCGTATCACTGCCGTAATGGAGATGCTGCCTTATGATTACGAGCATATATGTATCGATAATGCCTCAACCGATAACACTGTTAAAAAAATCAAGGCGATAGCTGCACAAGACAGCAGAGTCAAATTAATTGTGAATGCGCGGAATTTCGGACATATTAAATCGCCGTATTACGCCATTCTCCAATCAAAAGGCGATGCCTGTATATTGATTGCATCTGATTTGCAGGATCCACCAGAAATGATTCCGGAATTTATACAAAAATGGGAAGAAGGTTTCAAAACAGTACTTGCCGTTAAACCTGAAAGTGAAGAAGCCCCTCTCATGTTTTTTTTGAGGAAAATTTATTACGGCTTTATTAATCGCATTTCCGAGATTCCGTTAGTTCAAAATGCAACGGGTGCAGGTTTATTTGATCGGGCAGTTGTCGATATTTTGCGCAACTTACACGATTCCTACCCATATTTTCGAGGACTGCTATGCGAAATTGGTTTTCCTATTGCGACAGTCCCATTTAAACAGCCGAGAAGAAAACGCGGCGTAACAAAAAATAATTTTTACACTCTGTATGATATTGGCATGCTTGGCATAACCAATCATTCAAAGATGCCTTTGCGGCTAATGGCAATGAGTGGTTTTTTACTTTCTTTTATGAGCTTGATCGTTGCGTTCATTTTCTTTGTTGCGAAAATTTTATACTGGAATTCGTTTCAACTGGGTACCGCACCGATCATTATAGGAATTTTCTTTTTTGGAGCAGTTCAGACATTTTTCATTGGAGTGCTTGGAGAATATATTGGATCAATACATACCCAAGTTCGAAACATGCCATTAGTGATTGAGCTTGAAAGGATCAATTTTTAAGCGAATTCATCTCAAATCAATTAATGAGTAATTTATATAAGTTCAAAAAATACACGCATATACAAACTAAATTTGTCAATTCAGTTTGCCAGAATTAGGTTGTAACTGCTGCATTCAGCATAGCCCCATCAGCGCATCTGTAAAATATTTGCATTATTTTTTGTCGGAGCATACCGATACTGGGAATCATTCTTTTGAATGATTCGCTCATGAAGTTGGACTCTTGGTTTTTTTCATATTTAAATTACGCGCTAGTAGATTTTGCGCCAACGTATAATCATCCGGCACACCAATATCAATAAACAAGCCTTGCGTAACAAAGCCAGAAAATTTCATGCTCTGTATTGCAACGCAAAAAAAATCGGTTTCCAGCGAAAAGTTTTGGCCCGACAGAAAATCGTCTAACACATTTTTCGGCAAAAGGTAACAACCAGCATTGATCATGCCTTTCCCTGCAATTCCTTTTTCTAAAAATGAAGTGACGCGTCCACCGTCAAGAACGACTCTTCCAAACCGCGCGGTGTCTGTAACTTCGCGAACTACGATCACCGGACAAAGACTGGATCGCCATAGCGCCTCCACTCTTGTCACGTCGAAATCAAGATACGTATCACCATTAAATACAAAGGCATGGTCAGCAACGCATCGCGCCAGCGCTGCACGAACTGCCCCCCCCGTACCTAAAGGCAGAGATTCCACTTCATAGACCAGTTCCATGCCCATGTACTGATTCCCAAAATAGTCGATAATTTTATCGGCCATAAAACCTAACGAAAGTATGATGCGTCTAAAACCTTTTTTAGCCAGCAATGCCATTAGAATCTCAAGAAATGGGCGACCGGCGATTAGCGCCATCGGTTTTGGAGTATCAGGTACGATTTCTCTTAAGCGCGTGCCAAAGCCGCCGGCCAGGATTATCGCCTCCATTTGATGATCTCCATCAGACATTTATACCCAGGCGCGATGCTTCTGCAATTTGTGCTGCGATATCGTTTTTCATTGATCGTTTCTCATCATATTTTCCATGCCATTGTTCCTTCTTTTGTGAAGTTACAGTTACTGACTTCTCCTTCAAAACACATTAATGTGTGAATTAGTCTCATGCGTTTTTCTGGTGCCACATAAAACATCATAAATCCACCGCCCCCAGCACCGGAAACTTTACCAGCCAAGGCACCGGCCTTGATGGCTTCGTCATATATTTGGTCAATATGTGGATTCGATACTGTTTTTGCAGAACGCTTTTTATTTTCCCAACCCAATAACATGGAATCAACGATTCCCTGAAAATCACCCTTTAAGAGGCATTCCTTCATGACCAGTGCTTCGCGCTTAATGCTGTGCATCGCGTCCAGCGCGTCTGCATGACCAGCCATCATATTATTGCTTTGGTCAAAAATAATTTTTGCCGATTCACGTGACACTCCGGTATAAAACAGAACCAGCGAGGCTTCAAGCTCTCTAAGAATCCAGTTTTTAATTCGAAGTGGATTCACGATGGTACGACCTTCCGCATAAAACTCCATAAAATTAAATCCGCCGAAGGTGGCTGAATATTGATCTTGGCGCCCTCCTTGCAAACCGCATTCCACACGCTCCACGTCATACGCCAGTTGCGCAATTGTGTAGTCATCCAGCGGCAAATTGAGCAACTCGGAAAACGCCTTAATCATTACAACCACCAGCGTTGATGATGATCCCAACCCAGATCCGATTGGCGCATCACAAAACGTACTGAGTTCGACGGCTATCTTTTTACCGCCGTTATATTTCGTGACGATCATGCTATAGACTGCTTTATGCAGATCTAAAATTCCATCCAATTCCAATGATTCGCTCAGTGGTTTTGAAATTTCTTCATTTTTATCTGTTGCGATGAACCTGATTACAGGTTCATCCAAAGTTTTAATTATCGCGTAAGCATAACGATCTATTGTTGTGTTCAACACATAACCGCCATGGATATCGCAGTAGGGAGCAACATCGGTTCCCCCACCTGCCAACCCCAGACGTAATGGTGCTCGGGCGCGAATTAGCATAGGCAAGCTCTACTCATTTTCTTCTAATCTTCGCTAACTGTGGCAAATCAATATCATCCAGAATCATAGCCAATTTTTTATGTGCAACTTCAAATCCCCACGTTTTCTTGGCATATGAAATTCCCATTGTTGACAGATGATTCCAAAGAGATTCATTCTGATATAGCCGCGTTATTTCGTCGCAAAATTCTGTCACACCGTCTGAAATAAGAATATTTTCATCATGTGTCAGCGACATCCCTTCAGCTGCAATTGTAGTGGCAACTGTTGGTAATCCTGCGGCCATTGTCGTTCCGATTTTTCCTTTAATACCTGCGCCATAGCGCAACGGCGCAACAGCCACTCGCATTTTATTTAAAAAAGACGTTAAATCGTCAACGAAACCGACGATTTCCACATCCTGCGAAGCCAATTCACAAATCTCGTCCGGCGCATAACTTCCGACGACATAAAACGTCACACCTGATAACCTTTTACGTAATTCAGGCATGACGTCACTGACAAAATACTTAACTGCGTCAACATTAGGCGTATGACGGTATCCGCCGACAAATACGATGCCAGCTCTTTGGGAAAACTGGTTATCCGCTCCGGGAATAGTCAAGATCAGCGGCAAGATATGCATTTTTTTATTAGGTAAATCCGGTTTCAATTGATCATATTCACTGGTACTGACTACGATAGTTGAGTCCACCGATTTTATTGCTTGAAATTCCATTTTTTTCATTTGCTTTGCCGCGCGACGTTTATACGGATCATCAAACAATATCGCTTCTCTTTTCATGCGAATATGATGGATGT
>Ga0210388_10005324_pt1 | contig 10070 bp, 10 predicted proteins | sample IncBWC19OmetaG_FD_155485 | JGI IMG/M metagenome (GOLD analysis project Ga0210388, IMG submission 155485) | Forest soil microbial communities from Barre Woods Harvard Forest LTER site, Petersham, Massachusetts, United States - Inc-BW-C-19-O ...
CGCCGACTACGACCAGCTCTCCGAGCTCGGCCTGACCCAGTCGCGCGTGCTCGGCGAGTCGCTCCAGTCCCGCGGTCCGCGCACCGACCGCATCGTGTGCGGCACGATGCGCCGGCACGAGCAGACCGCCGAGGGATGCCTCCAGGCCATGGGCCTCCCGCGCCAGTGGGAGAGCGATCCCGGCTGGAACGAGTACGACCCCAGAGACGTCATGACGGCCTACGACCCCCGCTACGGCGACCCGGCGGCCATGGCCTCCGAGCTGGCCGCAAGCGACAATCCCCGGCGCCGCTTTCAAGAGATCTTCGTCCAGGCGATGGACCGGTGGGTCAGCGGCGACCACGACGGCGACTATGCCGAGAGCTGGCCCGCCTTCAGCGCCCGCGTCCAGGCCGCCCTGACGCGCCTCAGCGCGTCCCTCGCAAAGTCGCAGGGCGCGCTCGTCTTCACCTCCGGCGGCCCGATCGCCGCAGCCAGCGCCTCGCTCCTCGGGATGTCCGCCGGCGAGGCCCTCCGCCTGAACCATCGCCTGGCCAACGCCGCCGTCACCAAGCTCCTTTGCGGCGCCCAGGGCATTCACCTGAGTACCCTGAACGAACACGGCCACTTCGAGGGCGGGGCCCAGCCCTCCGCCCTCATCACTTATCGTTGAGACCTGCCGGGCGGGCGCGCTGGGGGCCGGAGCGAGAGATCACAGGGAGGGGAGGAGCAAAGGAGCCGGAATGTTCGGAGAAATCCCTCCTCTCCTCCTTTCCTCCCTGTTTTTCTCGGCGCGCGCGTTGCGGCGTGCTCGTAGCGCCCACGCCTGCCGCCTGGGGCTGCGGCGCGCCTCGTGGGCTCGTTGGGGGATTGGCGCCGCCCGGCGTAACTGTCGGAGCACGGCGCCTTGCCAAGCCACGTCGGCCGAACGTACAATCTAAAGTTGGTCGAAGGTCCGCCCGCTGTCGCCGGCGGCCGCGATCGGTGGAGGGTTGTTCGGTGTCCCGTGGGTGGCTAGTGGTCCTCGGTGCAGGGATGCTCGTGGCGTGCAGCGGGGCGAACGAGGTCGCACCGTTCGACGGGCCCGACGCCGCGGATGCCGCCAGGAGCGTGGAGCCGGGTAGCGACGCGACGATCGCCTCGGTCGACCCCCCCGACGGCGCGGTGCCGCCGGGGCCGGACGCCGAGGCAGGTACGAGCGAGCCTCCCGATTCTTCTCTGGATTCGACTCCGGACGCCACCGCCGACTCTTCGGCGGATTCGTCGCTCGATGCAACTCCCCTCGCCACGGACGCAGCGGACGGCGCGAGCCCGACGCCCGAGGCCGGTCCCGACGCCGCGCCGGACGCGGGCGGACCGGACGCCAACGCACCGGACGCGAGCGCACCGGACGCCGGACACTGTGCCCCTGCGTCGGCGGCGGGCGACGCGTACGTCGACGGCGCGCGCGGGGTCGACGACGACTCCCACGGCGGCGGTCCCGGCGCCTGCGCATACAAGACGATCACCTTCGCGCTCACGCTCGCCACGCGGAACGTCTCCGTCGCCGCGGGCACCTACTCCGCGGCGCATGGCGAGACCATGCCCCTGGTCTTGACGGGGCGTCAGGGCCTCGTCTGCACCAACGCCACCATCGCCGGGGAAGCGCTCTACGAGTCGAGCCGGGCGGTCGTGGTCTTCGATGGCACGGCGAACGTGCTCGACGGTTGCACCATCGTCGGCAACGACCTGCCCGGAGACTGCGTGTTCGTCGAGACGGACGGCACCAAGAGCGGACACGTCATCGAATCCGCCGACGTGAGCCACTGCGGAGACGACGGGGTTCGTATCGGCGGCACGCTGGTCGAGATCGAGAACAGCAGCTTGCACGACTGCGACACCGGCATCTCGTGGAGCGGCTTCTCCATGGGCGACGTGTCGAACGACACGTTCTCGAACAACGCCCTCGCGGACATCGAATGCGACGACACGCAATCCGACGAGGTCAGCGGCTCGAACGACGTGGACGGCACGGGCGACCCGACCTGCACGGACTGCAGCGGCTGCCCCTTCCACTGACAGGCGCGACGGCCCGGCTTCAGTGCAGCGCAGCCCGCGCGCGCTTCACCATCGCGACCAGCACCCGGCGCACGTCGTCGGCCGTCGCCACCGGCGTGTCGAACTCGAGGCGCACCGCGCGCGGACCCTCGGGCGTCGTCGCCGCGACCTCGAAGCCGTAGCGGTCCACCGCGGTCATCACGGCGCCGCTCGCCCCGGCGATGCCGGCCAGCGCCCTCGCGTAGGCCAGGACCGCGTCCGCATGGTCCCCGTTCATGTGCTTCAGGATCCCCGCGGCCTCAGACGCGAGCGGATCGGCCTCCGCCGCGCGGTAATCCTCGGCGCTCACCCACGACATGCGCCCGAAGCCGCCGACGTAGCGGAGCGCGACGGGCTCGACTCGATAGAAGGCGAAGTCGTCGAAGTCGACGTAATAGGCAGCGCTGGGCTGTCGCGCGAGGAAGGCCTTGCGCACCCCCTCGAGCTCGGCGCCCGTCACCTTGGCGCACGGGCCCAGGATGGTGACGCGACCGAGCGCGAGGGGCTGGTCATGGCCGCCGACCGGCTCGGTCAAAAGGACCGACGCCTCCGGCTGCGCGTGCAGGTTCCCCGTGTGCTCGGCGAGCTCGGAGAGAAGAAGGAGGGGACGTCCCACGCCATCGGTCGCCACGGTCACGAGCGACCCGTAGGGAAACCCCCGGGGGTCGCGCGCGACGGTCGATAGGGTCCCGGAGGTCGCCTGCGAGGTGAGCGTGCGGCAGCGCTCGGCGTGGCTGGGCGCCCGGGCCGCCGGACCGGGGTCGCCCTCGCGAGCCGTGGGACGTCGATGATCGAAGGGCATGCCTCGATTCCTAACCTCGGTCGCGCCGCTCGGCCATCGAAGACCACGAGGTCTGGAGAAGCCTCCGGTCAGTACCGGTCGCCGTCGCCCTCGGGCGAGAGCGGCCAGGGGGCCGCGGATCGACCGTTGATGGTCGTGCCGCCATGCACGAACGACGCGCCGTTGGCGATGAAGTCGGCGGGGAAGTTGAGCTTCGGCTTCGACAGGGCCTCGAGCTTCTCGAGCTGCGGCGCCGTCAGCCGCACGTCGAGCGACGCCAGGTTGTCCGTGAGTTGATCCATCGTCCGCGCGCCGATGATGGTCGACGTGACGCCGGGCCGGGACTGCACCCAGGAGATCGCGACGCGCGACACCGTGGTCCCGAGCTCCTTCGCGATGCGCGCCATCTCGTCGAGCAGGTCGTACGTCTTGTCGTTCAGCGCGCTGATCGCCCATGCGCCCCGGCCGGCCTCGTGCTTGCCGTGCTTGTCTCGCGAGTACTTGCCGGAGAGGACGCCGCTCTTGAGGGGCGACCACGGCGTCACGCCCATCCCCATGTCGCGGGCCATGGGCACGAGCTCGCCCTCGACGGTGCGCTCGAGGAGCGAGTACTCGATCTGCAGCGCGATGAGCGGCGCCCAGCCGCGGAAGCGAGCGAGGAGCTGCGCCTCGGCGCACTTCCAGGCGGGCGTGTCCGAGAAGCCGAGGTAGCGCACCTTGCCCGCCTGCACGAGGTCGTCGAGCGCACGCATCGTCTCCTCGATCGGCGTCGCCGCGTCGAACGAGTGCATCCAGTAGAGATCGATGTAGCTCGTCTGCAGCCGCCTCAGCGATTGCTCGCACTGTGCCACGATCGCCTTGCGGCTCGAGCCTCCTCCGTTGGGATCGCCACGGTAAAGGTTGCTCAAGAACTTCGTCGCCAGCACGATGCGGTCTCGCTTGTGCGTGTGCCGGCCGATGTGATCACCGATGATCTTCTCCGAATGGCCCTTGGTATACGCGTTGGCCGTATCGATGAAGTTGCCGCCGAGCTCGAGGAAGCGATCCATGATCGCCTCCGAGTCCTTGACGCTCGATCCCCATCCCCAGTCTTCGCCGAAGGTCATCGCGCCCAGGCAGAGGGGCGAAACGCGCAAACCCGAGTGGCCCAGAGTGACATAGTGGTCGAGGGGCATGGCGAGATCCTCCGGTAGACTCTGAAGTCTCGTCTTCGATGCCGCGGGCGCTGGCGCGTTGTGCGACATGGCGCCCCGCGGCCCGGGCGCTCGAGGCCGAGCCGCTCTCCGGCCGCGTCGCCCGGGTTTGCGATCCTTCGCACGCAAGCGCCAGCGCGGCTCGTACGAATCGACGAGGCGCCCGTGCGTTTGTGCATGCGCGCTGTCCCCGCGTCCGTACTTTTTGCACCAGGGAGGGCGGACCGACCATGGCCACGGCACAAGCTCGGCAAGAGCTCAAGATGGCAAACGTCCACGCCGGCTCGGCACGCCTTGCGTGGGTGCTTCTGGGCATCATGGCTCTAGTGGTGTTGAGCTTCGTGTCGGTCTTCTTTCTCGCCATAGCTCGGGGCCGCATCACGGGGCGAGATATCGACGGGATCGTCACAAACGCGTTGCCCAGCGTAGAGGAGCTGACGGACGCGCGCGGCGACCTTCGCCGCCTCGACACCTTCGCGCGCGACGCCGCCGACTCGGTGACGACGGGCGAACCCCGTCCCCCGGCGGAGGCGACCGCGGGACTTCGTCGCGATCTCGACGAATCGCTCGCCGCCTACTTCCTGCTGCCGATGTTCCCGGGAGAGCGTGAGCTCTCGGCCTCCATCGAGAGCGAGCTGGGGGAGCTCGACCGCGCGCTCCTGTCGGTCCAGGAGGCCGTCGCCGCTTCCGACGCGGAGCGCAGCCGCCACGCCAAGCGCGCGGAGATGCGCGCAGCCGAGCGCCTCGACGACACGCTCGAGCGCCTCGTCGATCTCAACGCGACCCAGGGGCAAGAGCTCGGGTTCTCCGTCGAGACCAATCGCGCCGAGACCCGGCGCCTGGCGATGGGCCTCGACGCGCTCGCGGGGGCGCTGGGGCTGCTCGCCACCGGAGTTGCCGTGGTCGCGATGCGCCGGACGGTCCGATCGCTCGAGGTCGACCGCGCCACGGCGACCCAGCGGGCCTCCGTGCTGGGGCAACGATCCGCCGAGCTCGATCAGTTCGCCGGGAGGATGGCGCATGACGTCCTCAGCCCGCTCAACAGCGTGAGCCTCGCGCTGGAGTTCTTGCGCCGCCGCCTCTCCGACGACACGAGGATCGAGTCGACCGTGGATCGCGCGCTCGCGAGCCTGCAGCGCGTTCGCCGCATCGTGGACGGGCTCCTCGAGTTCGCCCGCGCGGGTGCCAGCCCCGAGCCCGGCGCGAGCGCCGATCTTCGCTCGATCGTCGACGACGTCATCGAGGGCGCTCAACCCGAGGCCGTCGAGCACAGGATCCACCTCGTGGCCGAGCCGTTCCCGACCTACAACGTGGCGTGCAGTCCGGGCGTCCTCACGAGTCTTTGCTCCAACCTGGTCTACAACGCGATCCGGCACATGGATGACGCCTGCGAGAGGACCGTGACCGTTCGCGTGAAGGCACACGAAGGGCACTGCCGGGTCGAGATCGACGACACCGGACCGGGGGTGCCGCCGGAGATCGAAGGGACGCTCTTCAATCCCTTCGTTCGAGCGCACGGTCACGAGCCCGGGGTCGGTCTCGGCCTCGCGACCGTCCGGCGGCTCGCGCAGGGGCACGGCGGGGAGGCCGGCTTCCAGCCCAAGCCGTCCGGAGGCTCCGTCTTCTGGTTCGAGCTGGCCGTCGCCTCCGAGGCGGGCGCGCCCCACCACTGAAGGACGCGTCCAGGGTCACGCGAAGATCCGTCCGCGACACGTCGCGCCTCGTCGATCCGCGGAAGATCGCGGGCGTCCGGTCGGGCACGCGCGTCGCAAAGCTCCACTGCGCGCGCGGACGATGGCGCGCGGATGGAGAGATGTTTTCATGGAAGAGCCTCTGAACAGGAACATGAAGTCGGTCTTCACGGTCATCGACCGCGGCCAGGGCAAGTCCATCTGGGTGCGAGTCGGCGTCGGCTACACGAACCGGGACGGGTCGCTCAACCTCCGGCTCGACGCCATTCCGGTGAACGGCATGCTGCAGGTTCGCGAGTGGGAGCCCGTCGATCGTCGGTCCGACGCGGTCGACGCCCAGCCGCCGCGGCTCCCTCCCCGCGACAAGACGCTCGACTCGGTGGTCTGAAGGCGATGCTGAGCCCCAGCCTTCGAGGGGCACTCTCGCGCGGGGCGGCGCGCGTCACGGGTTCGCGCTTCGCGAAGCCCGTCGCGCGCGTCGCCCTCGTCGCGGCGGGCCTCGCGCTTCTGGCGGCGATCGGCCACGCGGGGTCCGCAGGAGCTTTCGGTGGAGCTCCCGTCGCCGCTCTGCTCCCGGCCGACGCGGCGGCCTACCTTCCGCTGACGGCCGTCGCGCCTGTCTCCCCCTCGCCTTCCGGTACACCGACCGCGCCGTCGGTCCATGTCCACGCGGCGCAAGGGTCGGCGTCGTCGGAGGATCCGGTCATCCTCAACACCGCGGAGGCCGACGACCTGAGACGCCTTCCGGGAATCGGAGCGAAGCGGGCCGACGCCATCCTGGCGCTGCGACTGCACCTCGGTCGGTTCCGCGCGATCGAGGACCTGCTCAAGGTCAAAGGCGTCGGACGCGCCACGTTGAAGCGTCTCCGGCCGCTCGTTCGACTGGATCCGCTCCCGGTGCTCCTGGCCGACGGCGGAGCACCCGCGAAGGGATAGACGAGAGCGTTTGCTCTAGCCGTTGACGGCCTTGCGGAGGGCGTCCAGGAGAGGCTTCATCTGCTCCTGGCGCAGCTTGAACGATGCGCGGTTCGCGACCAGGACGCTCGAGACGGGAGCGACCTCCTCGCGAACCTCCAGCCCGTTCTGCTCGAGGGTCACGCCCGTCTCGACGAGATCCACGATGATGTCCGCGAGGCCGACGATGGGCGCCAGCTCCACGGAGCCTTGCAGGTACACGACGTCCGCCTGGACACCGCGTCGCGCGAAGTGCTGCGCGGCGATGCGCGGGTACTTCGTCGCGACCCGCGGAACACCCTTCGGGTCCTGGCGTCCCCGGAGACCTGCCACGACCATTCGACAGATGCCCACCCGGAGATCGAGCGGCTGGTACAGGTCCGCCGTGCGCTCCATGAGGACGTCGCGCCCGCAGACGCCGAGGTCCGCCGCGCCGTACTCGACGTACGTCGGTACGTCGTCCGGCTTGAGGAGCAGGAAGCGAAGGCCGGCCGACGGCGACTCGCGCATGAGCGAGCGGTCGTCCGCGAGCAGCGCCTCGACGCCGACGCCGGCTCGCGCGAGGAGCGGCGCCACGGCGCGCAGGACCCTCCCCTTGGGAAGGGCCATGGTGAGCACGTCGTTCACGCCTCGGCTCCCTTCACGCGCTCGATCTTCGCGCCGAGCGCGCGAAGCTTCTCCTCGATGCGCTCGTAGCCGCGGTCGATGTGATAGACGCGACGGACTTCGGTCTCGTCTTCCGCTACGAGCCCGGCGATGACGAGCGATGCGCTCGCGCGCAGATCGGTGGCCATGACGCTGGCACCGTAGAGCTTGTCGACCCCCTGCACCACCGCCGTGTTGCCGCGGAGCGCGACGCTCGCGCCCATGCGCTGAAGCTCGGGCACGTGCATGAACCGGTTCTCGAAGATGGTCTCGCTGATGACGCTCTCGCCCCGCGCGAAGCACATCAGTACCAGGAACTGCGCCTGCATGTCGGTCGGGAAGCCGGGATGCGGCGCGGTGGTGACATTCACAGGGCGCAGGGGCCGGGTGCGCCGGACCAGGACGTCCTGGCCCTCGCTCGCGATCTCGACGCCGGCTGCGCGCATCTTCACGACCAGCGGCTCCATGTCCCCGAGCTCCGCGCCGCGCAGCGTGACCTCGCCGCCTTCGGCGAGGGCCGCGGCCACCATGTAGGTGCCCGCCTCGATGCGGTCGGGGATGATGGCGTGATCGAAGGGCGCGAGCTCGCCGCGCTCGGATCCGCGGATGTGAATGACGTCGGTCCCCGCGCCGTCGACCTCGGCGCCCATCTTGTTGAGGACGCGAGCGAGCTCTTCGATCTCCGGCTCGCGCGCGCAGTTGACGAGCGTCGTCCGGCCCTTCGCCAGGGCCGCGGCCATCATCAGGTTCTCCGTCCCGGTGACCGTCGGTATGTCGAAGTAGACCTCGCCCGCCCGGAGACGTCCCCGGTTGCCGGGGCCCTCGACGTGGACGTAGCCGCGTTCGAGGCGGATCTGGCAGCCCATCGCCTCGAGCCCCTTGAGGTGCTGGTCGATGGGCCTCGCGCCGATGGCGCAGCCGCCGGGGAGCGAGACCTTGGCGTGACCGAAGCGTGCGACGAGCGGCCCCAGCACCAGGACGCTTGCGCGCATCTGCTTCACGAGCTCGTAGGGAGCTTCGGGGCGAACGCTCGAGCCCGCCGCGACTTCGACCTCCGGAGCGGCGACCTTCACGTCGCGCCCCAGAAAGCGCAGGAGCGCGGCGGTCGTATCGATGTCCCGCAGAGCGGGGACGTTTCGGAGTCGGCTCGCACCGTCGGACAGGAGGGTGGCGCACAGGATCGGGAGCGCCGCGTTCTTGGCGCCGCTGACCTGAACCGACCCACGGAGAGGCCCGCCCGAGCGGATGCGAATTGCGTCCATCCCCCCGGTTTGCCTGAATTCAGGCGCCCGGCCAAGTAGTGCGAGGCCGCAACCTGCGGCTGAGCTCCAGTCGGGACCGGCCGATGGAGGAGGAGGGGGGCTAGCGCACCGCGGGAAGCCGGACGCCCCTCACGGCCTTGCTGGAATGGATGAGCGCGCGGCCCTCGGTCGTCACGACCCAGATCGGGGGGCGAGACCCCAGGACATCCGCCCCGAGCGTCTCCAGGTGGGACTCGGCCACCTCCGCCTCGACGCGCGGGAAGATCGACGTCTCCTCGGCCTCCACGTGGTGCGTGAAGAGCAATCGAAGCGCCTCGGAGCGCGGTTCGAACGCCGGGTCCTGGACGCGCGTCGCGAGGACGCGTCTCAGCTGCACCCGCAGCATGAAGTGCGTATCGACCGGAGACCCCTCCACACCCGTCCCGTCGAGCGTCCGCTCCCTATCGGAGGGCGCGACCAGAGGGGTGTCCCACGCTCGCAAGGAACTCCCGAGGACGCGTCGCACGGCCGGGTAGAAGATCGCTTCTTCCCCGGCCATGTGCGCGATGAGCTCCTCGGCGAGCCGCGAGGCGGCGCGCGCGCGAGAGGTCCGCCGGGTCTCCCGGGCGAGCTCCTCGAAGAGCGCTTCGATGGCGCGGTGCTGCGCGATGAGAATGCGCGTGGCTTTCATCGTCTGGGGCTCGCTTTTTCCTTTGTCGACGTTTCAGTTGCGCGAAGGCTCGGTGCCTTTTCGCGATGGGCCGCGTTTTCAAGGTGACGTCGGTGCGATCGTGATCTCGACACGCTTCGAACAGTCAGCACCGCCCTGACACTCCGCGGCGCCTGCTACGGGCGTGGCGATGACGCGGGTGGGGGCGACGCCTCGCGACCCAAGCACTTCCCGCACCACATGCCGATGCTCCTCGTCTCCCGACACGCCGATGGTTTGCTCGGCCATGGGCCCCCCCTGCCCCATGCACTCCCCGAGAGACTCGAGGACCGCGAGCCATACCATGTCCGGATCGAATTCGGCCACGTGTTGTCGCACGGCGCGCAGCTTCGGACAGCGCGCGACGACGTCGCGACTCACGACGAGCTCGGCATCGTCCTCGTCGTCTTGCCCTGCTCCGGCGCTCCCGTTGTGCGCGCCTGTCGCGTTCGGCGCTCCGGCCGGCTGGGCGTTTTGCCCGCCGGAAGACGCGCCCGCCGATGAGGCCCCTGACGCGCCTGACGCGCCTGCCGTGGGCGACGTGGCCGACGCCGACTGCGGAGGCGTCGCCCCTGCGTGGGACCCTGCGCACGCCACGACGGAACCGGCGAGGAGCAGCGAGAGCGCACTGGCTGTGACGTGACTTCGATGATGAATGGACATGGCCTTCCCTCCGCGCCCACGACCCTGCGGCCGAGACGAACGGGACGGGTGCAGCCGCCATGCCGCGGCGCCTCGGCGAGGCATTCGGCCACGAACGACCAAAGCGCCGCGCCACGCCAGCCACGCCAGGCACGACGC
>Ga0210388_10005328_pt1 | contig 10064 bp, 9 predicted proteins | sample IncBWC19OmetaG_FD_155485 | JGI IMG/M metagenome (GOLD analysis project Ga0210388, IMG submission 155485) | Forest soil microbial communities from Barre Woods Harvard Forest LTER site, Petersham, Massachusetts, United States - Inc-BW-C-19-O ...
CCGGAGTCGTAGCCAGGGAGCTTCAGCAAGCGAAGTTGATCCGCGAAGTCTACTCCGAGCGGCAGCTGCTCGAAGTGATGACCGATTTCTGGTTCAACCACTTCAACGTGTTTCTCTACAAGAACCAATGCTCCTACTACAGTACGGCCTACGAGCGCGACGTGATCCGCCCGCACGCGCTCGGAAAGTTCTACGACCTGCTCGTCGCCACTGCGCAAAGCCCCGCGATGCTGATGTACCTCGACAACTGGCTCAGCATCGGACCGCATTCGCAGGCTGCGGGAAAGAACGGTGGGCTGAACGAGAACTATGCCCGCGAAGTGATGGAGCTCCACACGCTCGGCGTCGACGGCGGATATACGCAGGCGGACGTTACGGATCTGGCGCGTGTCTTGACAGGGTGGACGATCGCGAACCCTGATGACGGCGGCCAGTTTCAATTTGACGCACGGCGGCACGAGCCGGGCGTGAAAACCGTTCTCGGCGAGAAAATCTATGAATCCGGCGTCGATGAAGGCATCAAGGCGCTCGAAATGCTGGCGCATCATCCCTCGACCGCGAAATTCATATCCCGCAGCATCGCAGTGCGCTTCGTTTCCGATGATCCGCCGCAAGCACTCGTCGACCAGATGGCGGCCAAATTCTCGTCCACTGACGGGGACATTCGCGAGGTCCTGCGGACGATGATTCGCTCGCCCGATTTCTGGTCGCCCAAGGCGTACGGAAACAAGATGAAAACCCCGCTCGATCTCGTGGTCTCGGCCGTGCGCGCAAGCGGCGCGAACGTGGTTTCGCCCGACTCGCTCGTCGACAACCTTTCCGGCATGGGCATGCAGCCCTACGGCATGACCGTTCCCACCGGCTATTCGATGAAATCCGCGCAGTGGGACAACGAAGGCGGGCTGCTCGCGCGCATGAATTTCTCGACCGCGCTCACGCAAGGAAACCTTCCCGGAGTGCAGTTTGACCCCTCGACACTCATCACGCTCGGAGTTCTAACCAGTTTGAACGAACCGCATGCAAGAGCTGTTCTGGCGGAACGACCGGCGGGAATGGACTTCGCCATCGCACTCGCCGAAGACGCGATGCTGCCCGCCGGCCTGCTGCCGAAGGACGAAGCCGTCATCCGCAAACAGGCCGAGGATCCTCAGCCAGCGTCTGCGGCTACATCCTCGATGACGAATCGGCTGCGCTTTGTCACCGGATTCATCCTGGCCTCGCCCGAATTCCAGCATCGATGACCGCTCCTCAGCCCGAGGATCGGCGGACGCGATATCTCGCACGCAATGCGTCAAGCAATCACCTGATGTGACTTGCTGCCCTGATCGTGCTACCTCCAGATGTCCCGAGAGCCCCAGGAGTTTTGATCAATGACCAGGCGTTTGGACGGCCAACAGGAATTGCCGCAAATGACGCGTTCGCTGGCGGAGCTGGCAAAGGAGGCGGACAAATGCAGGAACTGCGGCCTATGGCGCCGTGCGACGCAAACCGTATTCGGCGAGGGACCCGCACGCGCGCGCATCATGCTCGTCGGCGAGCAGCCCGGCAATGACGAAGACCTTCAGGGGCGGCCGTTCGTCGGCCCGGCTGGGCGGTTGATGGACCGGCTTCTCGTAGAAGTCGGAATCGACCGGAACAAGATTTACGTGACCAATGCCGTAAAACATTTCAAATGGGAGCCGCGCGGAAAGCGGCGAATCCACAAGAAACCATCCAGCCTCGAGATCGCAGCCTGCCGGTCCTGGCTGGATCGAGAAATTGCAGCGCTCAGGCCCGACGTGATCGTCTGCCTTGGCGCTACCGCAGCCCAAGCGCTACTCGGGCGAAGTTTCCGCGTCACGGTCGACCACGGCAGATTCATCCAGTCACTGCTCGCCCCGCACGTGCTGGCGACGATCCATCCGTCAGCCATCTTGCGCGCACCGGACGAAGCGACGCGCCACGAACTCGAAAAACAATTTGTATCCGACCTCGAGAAGGTTGCGAAATTGAAATTCGGGGAAGTCTAGCCAAGCTTGAGAGCATCTCGCGCAGCCACGAACTTCGCGACTGCCGATTCGAGGTCTTCGCGGGAATGCGCTGCCGATAATTGCACGCGGATGCGAGCCTTTCCTTTCGGTACCACGGGAAACGAAAAGCCGATCACGTATACTCCCAGTTCCAGCAGCCGCTCGGCCATTTTGGTGGCCAGCTCGGCGTCGCCGAACATCACAGGCGCGATGGGATGCTCGCCGGGGAGAATCGGAAACCCGAGTGCGGTCATTTTTTCGCGAAAGAAACGTGTGTTGGAGAACAGCCGCTCGCGAAGCTCTTTCGTTCCTTTTATCAGGTCGAGCACTTTCAGCGACGCGGCCACGATCGGCGGCGCGACGCTGTTCGAGAAAAGATATGGGCGCGACCGCTGGCGCAGCAAATCCACGATTTCCTTTCGCGAACTCACGTAGCCGCCGCTTGCTCCGCCGAGCGCCTTTCCAAGCGTCCCTGTCAGAATATCGACGCGTCCCATCACCTCAAGATGTTCGTGTGTGCCGCGGCCGTTTTCGCCCATGAAGCCGACCGCATGCGAATCATCAACCATAACCATCGCGCGATATTTGTCCGCCAAATCGCAAATTTCCGGCAGCTTCGCGATGTATCCGTCCATCGAAAAAATGCCGTCGGTCGCGATCAAGATCCGCCGCGCACCCGAAGCTTCCTTCAGGTTGCGCTCAAGATCGCCCATATCGCCATTACGGTAGCGGAAGCGTTGCGCCTTCGACAGGCGAATGCCGTCGATGATGCTCGCGTGGTTCAATTCGTCGGAAACGATCGCGTCCTCCGCGTCGAGTAGCGTTTCAAACAGTCCGCCATTGGCATCGAAGCAGGAGCCATAGAGAATCGTGTCCTCCATGCCCAGAAATTCGCTCAGCCGGCGCTCGAGATCCTTGTGAATTTCCTGAGTGCCGCAGATAAACCGCACCGACGACAATCCGTAGCCCCATCGATCCAGCGCTTCGTGAGCCGCGGCGATCACCGCCGGATGATCGGCCAGGCCCAGATAATTATTGGCGCACATATTCAGCACGGATTTCCCGCCGGGCAGGTCCACGTGCGCGTTCTGCGGGCTCGCGAGGATGCGTTCCGATTTGTAGAGGCCCGCGCCGCGAATTTCGCGGAGCTGGGATTCGATCTGCTCGCGTGCGATCTCAAACATTTGCGTTTGCTCCCGGAAGCCGCCTAGCGCAGGTCGCGCCAGTCGAGAAGAACTTTTCCCGAATCGCCGGCTTTCATGGCGGCGAATCCTTTCTCGTATTCACTCCATCTGTAGCGATGCGTGATTACCGGCTTGATATCGAGCCCAGATTCGAGCATCACACTCATTTTGTACCAGGTTTCATACATTTCGCGGCCGTAGATGCCTTTGAGCGTCAGCATGTTGAAGATGACGTGTTTCCAGTCGATCGCAATTTCCCCGGGGGGAATCCCGAGCATCGCAATCCTCGCGCCGTGGCTCATATTTGAGAGCATTTCGCGGAACGCGACGGCGTTGCCGGACATTTCAAGACCCACGTCGAAGCCTTCGTGCATGCCCAGCTTTTTCTGCACATCGGCAATCCGTGTCTCGGCCGTATTGACCGCGAGGGTCACGCCCAGCTTTTCGGCCAGCGCAAGCCGCTTGGGTCTGACGTCGGTGATCACCACATGGCGCGCCGCCGCGTGGCGTACCACCGCGGCTGCCATAATCCCAATCGGACCCGCGCCCGTGATCAGTACGTCTTCGCCCAGCACCGGGAACGACAGCGCCGTGTGAACGGCATTGCCGAACGGATCGAAGATCGCCGCCACTTCCAGATCGACATTCGGGTTGTGCCTCCAGATGTTCGTCATCGGCAGCACGATGAATTCCGCGAAGGCACCGGGGCTATTCACTCCCACGCCCACCGTGTGCGCGCAAAGATGCCGCCGCCCGGCGAGACAGTTGCGGCAGCGCCCGCAAACCACGTGGCCTTCTCCGCTGACGATGTCCCCAGGCTGAAAGTCGTTCACATTCGAGCCGACTTCCGCGACCTCTCCGACGAACTCGTGGCCAATAATCAGCGGCACAGGAATCGTCGACTGCGCCCAACTGTCCCATTCGTAGATATGCAGGTCCGTGCCGCAAATTCCGGTGATCAGCACGCGGATCTTCACATCATTGATACCCGGCTGCGGCGCAGGGACGTCTTCCAGCCACAAACCCGGTTTTCGTTGGCTCTTCAACAGCGCCTTCATCTGCTGTCTGGCTCCTCAAAATGCTCAACAACGAAGTCTACAGGATTTTTTACAAGCGTTAATGTATCGCAGTAACCAAGTTCCGGCGGGATAAAGAGAACATAAATCCGCCATACAGGGCGCCGCGAGAGCGCAGCGGTTCGGCTTTATAATCATGGCGTGTTCCACAACCAAAGAAATCAGCGAAGACATCAGCAAACAGCTTCCTTGTTTTTCGTTGCGCTTGCGTGCGTCGGCGCCTGCGTGACTTTGACCACCCGGGCCACGCCGGCCGCAGCGCAGGACCAAGAAAACTTCTCGCTTGGCAAGATCAAGAAGGCGACTTCCGCCGCAATCGACTGCAGCGATTGCCCGAGGTCGCTGGCAAACGCAGGCAAGGCCGCCAGACAGGCCTTAACCGTGTGGGATCGCTTCCGGCTGGTCGACGACCCAAAGCAGGCCGACATTCTGTTCATCCTTTCCGGCAATCCTTACATCGGCGACTACCTGACGCGCAAGGGGCCTGACGAGCGGCCTGTAAGAATCGACAGCACTTTCGTTACCGTCATCGATCCGCGCACGGGCGAGGAATTGTGGAGCGGTTCCCGAAACTGGGGTAGCTGGCGGGTCTCGGGCGCGACGAAGGCCTTAATCGACGAGCTGCGCAGCGACCTGGAAGCGGAGACCAAGAAATGGGCTCTGGACGATATATTTCGCTGCAGCACAAGTGGGACCTATCAATCGTTCGCATTCCTGACTCGCGACGCGGCATTGGCGAAACCCGGGTCGGGCGTGCGGGCGATCGACGATGTGCCGAATCGATTGACCGTCAACTCTCCCGATGCTCCCGATTTTTGCCGAAGGGCTCAGTTCGTGCTCGGCGCCGATAACAAGATCACACGATTCGAAGTGCTGGCCCTGCCATCGGACGCTTTGGATGTAGCCGACGTACTCGAACAAGCGGATCATTTCGATTTCGCGAGTGGAAAAGATGCGCGAACTCAAAAGGTGTATTTCACCGCGCGCAGTAAGGATAGGAAGGTGCTGATTCAATTCGACATCGAAGGACGTCAGACAGTCTTGTCCAGAGTCAGTTATTTTTACTGAGATGGAGCGCAGCCAGCGCTCCGCACGCCCACGCAGATCTAGTCAATAGAGACGAAGCGGCCAAGCGCGCGATCCTTGCGAACGTTTCCGACGGGGAAAACCTGGTTGTGGCTGACGATGTAAACTCCCGGGGCGAGCAGTCGCAGCGCGAGCAGGCTTTCTGTCAGATTCTGCAGCGCGTCGCTTCGCTCGAAGCCGAGAGGCGCCATCGCTCCCGTCAGCACGATGGGTATCTCCAGCGCCGCGAGCGCCCGCTGCAAGTACAATCCCGTCTCGACCATCGTATCCGTCCCGTGCGTAATCAGAATGGGCGCCTTATCCGGCAGCAAACCGGAGACGGCGCGCAAGATCACCGCCCGGTCATCGTCCGTCATATTCAGGCTGTCAATATTCATCAGCGGTACGACCCGAATATCGGCGTCGGGAAGCCTCAATAGCCCGAGATACCGATCGATCTTGCTATCGAGGTTGCGAACCTCGCCGGTCTGCTCGGAATACACCTTCTCAATCGTTCCACCTGTGGTCAGGACGTAGATGACCGTCATCCTTGAAATTCCTCGTCTGCGTAGAACGCGTCAGCGGCGGGCATTGTCGGGTTGCGGAAGCGTCGGGTGTTTCGCGAAGATATCGGGCTCCTTCTTGGCTTCGTTGTAGGGCTTGTAAAGCGTCGGCGGTTCGTCCGGCTGCGCGGCCAGTACCCCGCGCACCGTTCCGTGGTCCTGCGCCTGCGCCCAACTCGTTTCGTAGCGGTTGCGAAACACAGGCACGAGATTCGAATGGGCGATCCTCCAGTGGCCGTCTTCCTTCACGTAGTCCACATAGAACGGTCCCCAGATCCAAGAAGCCGACCGGTCGGTACCCGCGGCGCCGGGCGACAGCCAGTGGCTGCGCGCGGAACGGCCATCCGCGGCAATCTCGATCACCGGATTGACGGTCATGTGCAGGATGAAAAACCCCGGAATCGTTTTCGTCACTTCGAAAGATTTATAGAGCGCACGCACGCTTTCAAGGCCGCGGTAAACGCCGCTATCGGAAAATTCCACAGACAGGTCCGGCAGATTCTGCGCGAAGCACTCATCCACGATCCGGTCGAACCGCTGCTTGAACAGGTAATGAATGTACTTCGACTGCAGCTGCTGGATCTCGAGCATATCTTCCAGGCGCTCGACGCGCGCCAGCAGATCTCGCACCAAGCGGATCGTATCGTCGTTGTTCGCCGTCACAGAAAACCTCCCCGTATCGACTATCCTGTTCGCAGAAAATACCGACTCCCATTTGGCCGTATCTCTTCCGACGCGCCATGTCCCGTCTTACTGACACGGCGATTATCGCCGAGTTCGCGTATCCGAGCTACTTTCCGACAGACTCTGAGGCTGCCTCGCGACCGGTTAGGCCGCCGCGCGGCGAGAGCGCGATTGGTATCCACTCTCCCCCAAAACATTTGCAGGTCATATCCATATTTTGTATTGGTACACATATTGTCTTTATGATTCACTAATGCCGTTGTCGGGCCGGGCAGCGCACCCAGGGTCCCACATGCGAGGTAGACATCCATGAGCTATGCATCGAAATCGGCCGTTGAAGAGATCCGTTTTGAAACGTCCCTCATCGGGACGATGTCGAAAGAAGAGATTTGTTCCCGTATTCAGGATGTCGGCGTGGTCCCCGCGTTGCGTGCGAACTCCGCAGAAGATGCCCTTTTTGTTGCGGATGCGCTCGCGCAAGCCGGAGTTCCGATCCTGGAACTTGCCATGAATGCGCCAGAAGCGGTTCAGATCCTTTCCGAGGTTGCGCTGCGCGCTCCGAAAATGATCGTCGGCGGAGGCAGTATTACGACCGTAGCCACGGCTCAGCAGTGTTTGGATGCAGGCGCTCGCTTCTTGACGAGCGACGGTTTGGTCCTACCAGTCGTGGAATTTGCAGCCCAGCGAGATGTCGTGGTTTTCCCGGGCGCATTCACGCCGACCGAAGTAATTGCCGCGCGAAATGCCGGCTCTGACTTTGTGAAAGTGGTCCCGTGCGACGCAGGCGGCGGTCACGCCTATATTCGATCCTTGAAGAACGCCATGCCCGATGTGCCGCTGATCGCCGCCGGAGGCGTAACACAACAATCGGCACTCAGCATCGTTTCAGCAGGCGCCACGGCGTTGGGTGTTGGCAGAGAGCTGATACCCGCTGATGCGATCCGGCTACGCCAGGCCAACCGAATCCAGGAACTTGCGAGGCGCTTCATGAATTTCGTAGACGGCGGACGCATCCAAGCGGCGGGCCAGAGCTACTGATTTCGATAGGACCCGGTCTCGTCGTGGCGATTAGCGACCGGTTCGCCAGACGCCACGACAAGCCGAGATCGTTCCAAAGCCGTTCGTGCCAAAAATGAGCGTGTGAGGCGCATTCCCTGCCACGGACTACTTTGTCTTGTGGGCGAAGTCCACTGACGAAACCGCTATCTCGGTGCCGTCGAGGTCTCCGGTTATGGTGACTGAGTTTTCAAACGCTGCTTTTCCGAGCTCCTTCTCAGAACCGGAGAGGCGGTAGTGTTTGTCACCGGCCACGAGCACGTACGAAGCGCCCTGGCTGACCCACCATTCGGTGCAGGCCGCCCGCGTTTGAGCCTTGCACACATTCGGCTCCAGACAGGTCGTGCAGCTCACATAGCCTGTCACGGTAACGTGCTGGGAGACTGGTGCGGCGCTCGCCCCGGATGCAAACATCGAGCAGACCGCGAAAACTCCGGCTACGACGACTGCTAAAAGAATCGCTTTCCTGGTCATATTCTCTCCTCGAAGCTCTGATAATTTCCACAACGCGTGTCGCCGAAAGCCAACCTCTGAATCTTGGCGACGCTCGGGTTATGTGAGCTTCATCAGGAACAATGATAGAAAACGCAGATACGGACTGCGTAAGATCTTGGTAAGCAGCATATAAGCGTTCAATAAAGGCATCTTTATGGCTTTCCGGATCGTGTCCATCGACGATCGTGATCGGCGTCATATAAAGATAAGATTTGCATATAGATATCGGTCGCATATAGCGTGCTTATGTGTTCCTCGACCGGATCTCCTGGGTGCTCGTGCGGAGTTCCACTCCCGCCGCGAAGAAACAGCGGAAGTCGAACCGGGCACGCCTTGTTTGCGGAATTCTCCTGCTGTTGCTGATCGGCGCCCTGCCGATGGCCGCGAAGGCCGGGGGTAATGGCGGTGCTGCCTACGACGGTACGGTCGACTTTGGCCCCCAAGTGATTCAGCTTGACGATGGTTGCCTTGCAGTCGACGGCAAAATGGCTTCCGGCGCCTTCTTCGAGGATCTAAAACGCGTCGAGATCGGCCATCAATTCGAGTTTAGAAAGCATGGCCGCGCGGTGAGTGAATATCCTGATTCTTTGACCACATCCATTCTGATCGCAGGCGGCCAATGCGAATCCGCTTTGTCGAATCCGGGCTCCGCAATCTTTCAGGGCAATGCCTACAAGCTGAGATTCCAAGTAGACTGGAAAGAAGGAATGCAGCTCAGGCCGGCTGCGCTATCCCCCGTCGCGGCACGCTGTACCGGCTATTCGCCCGTCAAAGCGCCGGGCCACGAACTTGGTTCCGCAGCCGTCTTGTGTCAATTAACTGTGGATAGTAAGGGAGTCCCGCTGGGCGATCACCTAATCGTCTCGATTTTTTCCGTGGACGGAAAGCGGTTGACCCGCCTGTCTGCCCGTCCGTAGCCCTCCGGAGTAACCCGCGATCGATTCAATCCATAAGTTTAATAAGTTTGACCAACCGTCAGCGTATTTGTAATCTCTGTCTGTATTACTGACAAACATCGCAATCGGGTGGCGGGGCAGGCAGGCCCGATGGTCCGCCGGGTGGTCGAGAAGTGTCATCCAAACCAGTAGCTCCGAATCCGGCAGTTTCGCTGGGCTTAGGTCGGCCTGCTCACGCGAGCCGGTCCGCGGAAACCGGCGCACACGAAGAGCGCGATTCCTCAAGACTGAAGCGACTAGCGCGGGTGATCGGCTCGCCAGTAGCCGGCATTCTCGTCACTCTGCTGATTACGCAGATCTATCGCCATGAGTCGCTCGCCAATGTAACCACGGTCGGATTCACGTACCTGCTCGCGATTCTGATCGCGTCAACGGTCGGAGGTCTTACGACCGCGATTGCAATGTCGGTGGTGGCCACACTGGCATTCGACTTCTACTTCATCCCACCGGTAGATACCTGGAACATCAACGACCCGCAGGACTGGGTGGCCCTGACCGCGTTCATTATTACCTCTGTAGTAGGAAGTTCACTTTCCGCGTGGGCGCGGCGGCAGACGAAGGAAGCCCGTCATCAGCGGCACGAGGCGGAACAGTTGTACGACCTGAGCCAAAGACTGCTGAGCGCCGGAGATTCCCTCGCACTGTGCAATGCGGTCCCGGACGATATTGTCGACGCTTTCGGCGCGAAGGCTGCGGCCCTGCTGCTGAGCGACGGCCAGGATGTCTTCTATTCTCCGGGCGGCTCGAACCAATTCGATCCCGTTCAGCTGAAGTCCAGCCTCAGCTACAGCGAAGTTCAGATCGAGACGGATAAGCCTCTCAGCCTAGTGCCGCTTCGATTGGGAATTAAAGCCATTGGGACGATCGCGATCGCCGATGCCTCGCTTTCGGAGGCGACGCTGGAATCGCTGGGTTCGCTCGTCACGATTGCGATCGAGCGTGCGCGCGCCATCGAACAGGTTGGAAGGATAGAAGC
>Ga0210388_10005329_pt1 | contig 10063 bp, 6 predicted proteins | sample IncBWC19OmetaG_FD_155485 | JGI IMG/M metagenome (GOLD analysis project Ga0210388, IMG submission 155485) | Forest soil microbial communities from Barre Woods Harvard Forest LTER site, Petersham, Massachusetts, United States - Inc-BW-C-19-O ...
CGCGCCGACGAGACCCTGACCCAGTCACCCGATTTCACCCCGAGTTTCTGGGCGAGGGCGATCGGCATCTCCAGCACCGGTTCTGGAATGAGTTCGTTGAGCCAGCGGATGTTCCGCGTGGTAGAGCCGGCGCACCAATGTTCGGCGACCGTCGACGTCATCAGCACGTAGGGGAATTTGTCAACGGTGCCGATCGGTTGGTGAGACGCGACGCGCGGATACTTGAGCATCGGGTTGCTTTTCACGTGGGGATGTAGGACGTTTTCTACTGGGCTCTCGACGGGCTCGTACATCTCCGGCAGTGGGCCGTCTTTCGGTACATAGGCCACGTCGCGCGGATACCCCGGATGCTTCTCGTCCGGGTCCGAGTAGACGGCTGCGAACAGACGCCCGACACCCTCCGCCCCCAAGTGAAAGGCTCGCTGGCCGTTCGGCGTGGCCGGTCCGTCAGTCAGAACGGGGACGTCGGGTACGTCGTATCCCGCCCAGCGCTTGGCCTTCTCGTCCCACCAGACGATAGCTTTCGTGCCAGGATAGGGCTTGCCATTCTTGTCGCACGACGCCCGGTTATAGAGGATGCGCATGTTGTTGGGCCAGGTCCACCCGAAGCCCGGATAGAGACCGAGGCCCCCGGGATCCGTTTGCGAGTCTCGCCGCTTCGAGAGGTTCTCGCCATTGGCGAAAACGCCCGCGTAGATCCACGCACCAGACGACGTAGAACCGTCAGATCTAAGATCGCTAACTTTGCGGACAAGATCGCCCGCTTTGAGGCCAGTCTCCGGGTTGTCGCGCAGGGCGTAGCCGTTGATCTCGCGGAGGACATCCTCGGCCGTCGTGTAGTTCCAGAAGGCCTTGCGGATGATTTCGTCCCTCGGCTCCTTCGAGTCCTTGACCAGATCTCGCACCGCGCGGAAGACGAGGTCCACGATCTCGCCGTCAGGCTTAGACGTCCCCGGAGGCTTCACCGCGGCGTGGCGCCATTGCACCATGCCGCCCGAGTTGCTGATGGTTCCGTTCTTTTCCATGAAGAACGCCGCTGGCAGCAGGATCACCTCGGTGGAGATAGACTTCGGGTCGACTCCAGGCCTGCGCCAGAACGCGGCGGTTTCGGTCTCCCATATCTCCTGGATCACAAGCGTTTCGAGATTAGCCATCGCGTCGAACGTCAGCTTGAGGTTGGGCACGGTGACTGCGGGATTCTGGCCGACGATCCAGAGAACCTTTAGTTTCCCGGCGAGGGCATCCTCGAACATCGGCAGGGTCCCGTAGTCCTTGGAAGCGTTCCGCTTGGGCAGCCAGGCATAGGCATAATCATTTTCGGCAGTCGCCGACTCACCGAAGAACGCCTTGAGCGTGTTGACGAGGTACCGGCTGTCGGCGATCCCGTTCTTGCGTACGTAGTCGCGGATAGTCGGCTCGGCGTTCGACGCAGAGTTGAGATAACCCGGCATGTAGTTGTAGAGCACGGCCATGTCGCAAGCGCCCTGCACGTTAGGCTCACCGCGCAGCGCATTGACGCCACCGCCGGGCTTGCCAATATTGCCGAGAAGGAGTTGCAGGATCGTGAACGAGCGGATTCCCTGCACGCCGGTCGTGTGCTGGGTCATCCCGAGTGCGTAGAGGATAGATCCTGGCCGGTTCTTCGCCATCATCTCCGCGATCTGCTGGATCTGTGCCGCCGGAATTCCGGTGATCTGCTCGCCCATCTCCGCCGTGTCCCGCGAGACGAAGGTCTTCAGGCGCGAGAAAACGCAGTGCGGGTCATCTAGGCTCTTGGCGACACGGGGTTTTCCCTTGGCATCAAGCTGATATCCCCAAGTTTCCGTGTGGTACTTATGGTTCTCCGCGTCGAAACCGCTGAAAACACCGTCCTTGAAGTGGAAATCCTCATCACCCAAGAAAAGGGCGTTGGTATGAGTCACGACGTAATCCTCGTCGTACAGCTTGTTGATGAGGATGTGGTTGATCATCGTGTTCTGAAACGCCGCGTCGGTTCCGGGCCGAATGCGCGCGTACACGTCCGCCGCCGCAGAAGTCCGAGTGAATCGCGGATCGACGTGGATGATCTTCGCTCCGTTCTCCTGTGCCTTCCTGATCCACTTGAAGGCCATGGGGTGGTTCTCTGCCACGTTGCTGCCTTCCACCAAGATCGTCTTGCAATTCTGCAAATCGATCCAGTGGTTGGTCATCGCCCCTCTTCCGAAAGATGCCCCCAGACCGGGGACCGTGGGGCTATGTCAAAGTCGGGCCTGGTGCTCGACGTAAGCGAGGCCGAGCAACCGGGCAGCTTTCTGGAAGAGATAGCACTCCTCATTCGTGTTCTGCGCGCCGCCCAGGAAACCGATCGCATCCGTCCGATTGACCGGAACCTCCTTGTCGCCAGCTTTCTCGGTGGAGATCCAAGTCGCGTCGCGCGTCTTCCGAATCTTCTGCGCGACGCGCGCGATCGCGTCGTCCCAGGAGATGTCCACCCAGTGGTCGCTGCCCGGCGCACGGTAACGCGGGTTTGTAAGTCGACTAGGCGAGGCGTGAGTCGCGAACATGGATATACCCTTCACACAAAGCGATCCGCGATTCACAATGTGGTCGAAGTCGCCTTCCATGGTGATCAGCTTGCCATCGCGCACAGAAGCCACCATGCCGCAGCCGCATGAGCAGAAATTGCAGGAGGTAGTGAACTCGTTTATGTCGGAAAGCTTCAACTTCTGCGTGCTAGCTCGCACAGCCGACACATCTATGAGGCCACTTAGCGCCAGCCCGGTACAACCACGAGCAGCTGTCCTGAACCACTCCCGGCGTGTAACACCTGTCAGAGTCTTTAATGACCCGCCGCCGCAATTTTCAATCTGCCCATTAGTTCCAAGTTCCTCGTCTTTATTTGGATGCAAGACCTGCTCCAGGCTTCATCATCAAACCGAGGTTGCGCCTCGGTCATGAAATTTGGTCATTGGCTACCATAGCCTTCCAAAAGAATGGCGCTGTTCAAAACAGGACACTTTTTTATTTCGAGTACGTGCACTATTCACCGAACGGTTGGTCGTCCGATGTCTAGATGCCGCGGAAGGCTAAACCGCCAGCACGCCTGAGGGCAACTAGGGAAACCCCTAGTTGCGTTCAGAAGGTATTTAGCCTATTTCCATGGGTGGGGAAGTTTTTCAAAAACTCGTCGTCCTCCTGAAGCGCTGGCTTAACCAGCTTGGAGGCGGGTTCCCACAGTTCGCCAGGCGCCTAGCTCTCGCGGTTGTGGTGTCCTTTAAGAGAGGGTGCTGCAACCTGATTCGATTGGACGCACGTATCTGTCTACTGATAGCCAGAGGAGTTCTATGAAGTACTGGCAGCGTCTCCCCATTTTTTATCTTCTGGCAGTGCTGATTACGGCGTTGGTGGTTCCTTTTGCCCAGTCTGGCTGGCAAAAGAATGCCGCGCAAGAGACCAAGCCTCCTGACCAAGCCAAGCCTCCTAACCAGGCCAAACAGCAGGCCAAGGCCTCAGATCAGACCAAAGCATATGTTGCGCCAACTGATCCTGACCTCTACGTGGGATCCGACACCTGCAAGGGCTGCCACGAGGAGATCTATACGCATTTCGCCACTACGGCCCATTTCGCAACCACCATGGATGGGAAGCTCGACGCGCACAAAGGCGTGGAGTGGCAAGGCTGCGAGTCCTGTCATGGTCCCGGAAAAGAGCACGTAGATGGTGGAGGTGATAAGTCCAAAATCTTCACCTTCAAGGACGCCACACCGCAGCAGACCAGCGCCCGCTGCCTGCGCTGCCACCAGTACACCGAAGAGCATGGGAACTATGACCGCTCAATGCACCTGGCCAACGGCGTCGCTTGCATTGATTGCCACTCTCCACACCAAGCCAAGGAAAGCCAATTCCTGATGAAACAAAAGACGCCGCAATTGTGCTACGGCTGCCACCAGGATGTGCGGGTACAGTTTGGGCGGCCGTTCCACCACCGCGTAAATGAAGGGCTGATCCAATGCAACGATTGCCACAACCCACATGGCGGCTTCCAACCAAAGCAACTGCGGACCAACGCATCAGGCGACGCGGTCTGTCTTAACTGCCACACCGAAAAACAAGGGCCGTTCGTCTACCATCACGAGGCACTGCTCGAGGGCTGCGTCACTTGTCACACGCCGCACGGCTCGACGAATCAGCGCCTGCTGCAGCAAAACCAGGTCAATCTATTGTGCCTCGGATGCCACTCACTGCCGGCAGACGCAGACGGCCCTCCCGGGACACCGAGTTTTCATAATCAATCTACAAAATATCAGTCCTGTACGCTGTGCCACGTTGCCATCCACGGATCGAACACAAGTAACGTGTTCTTCACGCCGTAAGCTGGAGAAATACGATGAAGAGCGCACACTTCCAGACAAAGCTTGCATTTGGCGCTGCGGGATTTTCACGTATTGTGCTGGCTGTCCTGATTCTGAGCGGCCCATTCGCGCTGGCATCCGGGGCGCAACAAACAGACGAACAATTAGGCGTCGATCAAGGCAATTACAATATCAAGCAAGCCATCGAATTTGGCTATCGATTTACAGATATCGGTGGCAACTTGCAAACTTACGATACCATGGTCAATCTTCAGCAAGGCCCGCGACTCCTGAATTTCACGATGGAGATGCGCTCTCTAGACAATCACGGGACGATTTTTGACCGTTTCTTTTTCAGCAATTCCGGCTACGAGGGTGACCCAAACGTTGTTAGCGTGCTTCGAGTTAGCAAGAACAAGTGGTACGCGTTTAACGGGATGTTTCGGCGCGACGAAAATCTGTGGGACTATTCGCTTCTTGCGAATCCGTTTAACCCAGCGACTCCTGTCGCTAATGCGCCGCCTACCTTTAACCCTGTCGTGAATGCCCCGGCGAATGTAGTCGGGACTCCCGTGATTGCAATGTCGCCGCATTACTACGACACACGACGGAACATGCAGAACTACAATGTAACTTTTCTTCCGGAATCTAAAATCCGTTTCCGCGCTGGTTACGACCTCAATACCAATAATGGGCCTGCGTTTACCACGATCCACCAGGGCACGGAACAGTTCCTTTTTGAAAACGTTTCTACGACGCTGTCGCAATTCCGCCTCGGCGTCGACTTCCGTTTCCTCCCACACACCAATATCAGTTATGACCAAATCTGGAGTTACTACAAGACCGATCCTGGAGCGACAGACGAGAACCAGCAGTTCAGCGTCGGCACAGGATTTCCGCCGGTCGACCTGGGAGTTTCCTGGAATAGCGCCCCATGCAGCCCCGCCTTTCAACCCAATGGCTTGGTCAGCTCCAACTGCAACGCGTACTCGAGCTATCACTCGCACTCGCAAACGCGGTTGAATGCACCCACAGAGCAGATCAGTTTTCAATCCAATCCCGTCTCCGCTTTGCAGCTCACCGGCAAGTTCAGTTACACCGGCGGCGACATGAATGTAAACAACTACAATCAAGGCTTTGTCGGCCTGGAAAGCAAGAGTCTTCTTTCGAATTTCGAGCAGTTCGGGCCAACGCAGGGCAGACATGTCACTTCTTATTCGGATCTTGGAGCTACTTGGCAGATCACATCGATGTTCAGCCTTGTGGATGAATTTCACTACGATAATTGGCAGGAACCGGCGCAGTTTACAGGTACAAACTGCTCTTTTTTCAGCAACACGCTCCTCGTTGCACCAAACTCCTTTACTTCCACCTCACCACTGCCGGCGACTTGTGCCCCGCCAATTAATGCTGTATCTGGCACACCAACTCACAATACCAGTTCAGATCCGGACATTCTCGTAAACCTGGACAGCAATTTTTTAAAGCAGCAGATCACGCGTAACTTGATTGAAGTACGGCTGCAGATCACGCGAAAAGCCGGGGCATATTTTGGGTACCGATACGAGCACCGGGTGATTGCGGACAATTTCTACAACACACAAAACGCAGTCTATTTCCCCGACACCGCGGAACGCGGCAACTGCGCGCTGACCAACGGTGCGCTACCGGGCGGTTGCACATTGAATGCTGACGGGTCAGTTTCCTACCAGGCGCCCATTCAACCTTTCGGGCTCCCGGGCGTAACTGATATCAACTACAACTCGGCTGTGTTTGGCTTTTGGTTGAAGCCTTCCCCTAAGTTCAGCCTAAATTTCGACGCGGACATCATCAGCGCCGATAACACCTTTACGCGAATCAGCCCGCTGGAATCGCAACAGTTCCGGATTCATGCAAGATACAAAGCGGCCGCCTGGCTGAATTTCAGCGGGTATTTCAATGGTTCGTACGGCCAAAACTCTGAGTCTAATGTGAACGGAGCGGAGCGCAACCAGAACGCCGGCGTATCCGTGTCCTTTACGCCCACGGAAAAATTCTCAACACAGCTCGGATATAACTACAACAACATCTACTCTCAGATTTTGCTCTGTTTCACAAGTAGCACCGCCCAGCCCGGTTTGCCAGCCTGCCCTGGAATTCCCAAACTTTTTCAGGTATTCGCGCCTTATACCAGCAACGTGAACACTGGTTTCATCGATTTTCAATGGACTCCCGTGAATCGCCTTAATTTGGACTTGGGTGCCAATATCTCATCGGCGGCTGGATCAGAGGTCAATCTGAATCCGCTGAGTACTATCCCCACCCTACCAACAGGCGCACTGAACTCGGCATGGTATGAGCCGTATGGTTCGATTGCCTACCATTTCGCAAAGAACTGGACAGGGAAAGCTTTGTGGAATTATTACGGATACCACGAGGATTCCAACGGATCGAATCAGGACCTGTTAGCCCCGAGAAATTTCCGGGGCAATACGGTCACGCTGTCGGTGCGATACGCGTTTTGAGCAGGTCACAGTCAGCTTTCTCCATTTGATTGTCCTCGTCATGGCCTCCGTCTCATGCGGTTTAACAACGTGCTGACGCGCCGTCAGCGCGTTGCGCCGTCCCCATTTCCGCGGGCCGCGAAATTTGCGCGTAAAGAACTCCAGTTCCATCTTCGCAGGCCCGCGCTCGAAGTCCTTCTAGTCTGTCATTTCTTACAGTAGTAACCGAGGACCAGAGGTGAAAACCTCGGATCCATAGCCTGAAAATACTTTAGCTTTAATCACGGCGAAATAGTGAGAGGAAGCAGGATGCCGGAGCAGAGCTCGAACGTCGAGATCGCGCACAAAATCAACGAGCAGGCTCATCGTCATGGGTCGGGGAGCCACCGCCAATCCCCGTGGATCGAGATTGCTGAAGCGAGTGTACTAGCGATTGTGGCTGTGGCCACTGCCTGGAGCGGCTACCAAGCGACCAAATGGGACGCCGTCTCGAATCAGAACTATTCCCTTGCAGCTAGCACCAACATGAGAGCGCAGGAGAGGGCGACGCTGGCGGGCCAGGATCGTTTATATGACATCGTAACTTTTAATGGTTGGATCGCTGCTGAAAGTGCCGGTAACAAAAACCTTATTGCAGAGTACGAGCGTCGATTTCGTCCTGAATACACGGTTGCATTTGTTGCTTGGCAGAAGCTCGACCCGATCCACAACGCCTCCGCTCCTTCGGGTCCTATCTTCATGCCCGAGTACAAGAACGCGAATGCTGACGAGTCCAAGAAGCTTGCTGCGGATGCGAAGGACTATTTCGAGAAAGGTGTAGACTCACGGGAAACCGGCGACCACTACGTAAAAGTAAGCGTCTTTTTAGCGACGGTACTTCTGCTGACCGCCCTTGGCCAGCGATTCGAGATACTCGGACCTCGAATCGTCTTGCTTATCGTTGCTTTTATTTTGCTGCTCATCAGCGCGTTCTGGATTATCACTTTCCCACGCGCCTAAACAAACGCACTGCTGCCCAAAGCACTGCTTTACAATTCGCTTTCTTGACCGAAACACGAATCGATGGCGCCGACTTATTACTTCTTTTTCTTTTTGGATTTCTTGCCATTGCTTGACAGCGCCAGCTCTTTCACACCTTTCATCTTGTGTTTCTTCATTTCGCCGAGAAGGCCTTCGTCCGTCAGATCGAGTGGGTGGGAGTGCTTCCAATCGTGGTGCGCAATTTCAGATAGCCGTTTGACCACATCTTTGTCGTCCACCTCGATGGCCAGTTCTCGGCGGCTATCAAAGCTTCCAGGGGCTAGATTAATGGACCCCACGATGGCGCGGGAATGGTCGGCAAGGAGCATCTTAGCGTGAAGTTTAAGGTGCTTCAATTTGTGAATCTTGATGCCCACATCTTCCATGATGCGCATGCCGCCGACCGCTTCCACTAACTTTTCCTTTTTAAGCTTATGAGGAGGGCGGGCCATGATGTGAACTTTTACTCCGCGGCGCGCCGCACGGACCAACCGCTCGATGATGACGGCATCCTGATAGCGCTCGTTCTGCAGAAAAATGGAATCCTTCGCCTCGTCGATAAACTTTGCGATCCGTTCTCGGCCGTTGCCGCAGCACCAGATTAGATGGGACTTCTCGTCGCCCCGAAAAGGCTTTCGATGCCAGTCGGCTTCGAAGCACGCGATAACTTCTGCAACTTCGTGAGCATGGGAGGTAACGATGGCATAATCGCGTGTTTCGGTTATGTTTTTCGTCTCCCAATTGAGGGACTTCACGTAGGCGGTCGTGTCATCAACAACCATGGATTTCTCGTGAGTGACGTCGTACTCAGGGTTGCTGTCGAGGACCTTGACGCCCGCAGCCGCAAGCGTCTTGTGCGTCTCCTTGTTTTCCGATTCGCCGTCACGGCGGGCAGGATTCAGCATGATCCGGACGTCGACTCCGCGTTTCTTAGCGTCAAGCACGGCTTTAAGAATAGATGGGTCCGAGAAAAGGAACATTTTGACGCGCAGCGATTTGGTCGCGCCATTGATGGCATCCAGGATCGGCTTAGCGGAGTCGTCTGGCATTACGATGAGTGAACGTGACACGTAGTCTCCTTGCAATGGCCCGAGAGCACACAAGCCGATGCAGAGTCATTTGCTCATCGGAAAGGTAGTGCTCATTGGGGCGAAGTTCTACTGTCAGATTTAACAGTCAGCAACCCTATCAGGTCGACTCGAAACTCTGACGTTCACTGCGCTGGAGGCTTGGGAGGGTGCTCGGCCCGCTCCTTCCGTTTCTCGGCTATTTGCTTTTGGGTCGGCGGGTAACTCTGGAATCCTTTGGAAATCTGGCCGATTACTTTCGGCCAAATGGTATCGTCATCGGTGATTTTCTGGTCCAGGTATAGGCGCCACGCCAGGTCTTTTCGCTTCAAATCGATCAAGTCGATAATTAGAGATGCGTCCAGACTTGTTTCAGCTGACATCAGGTCGTAGGTATAGGCCCAATAGTCGCCGATGTATGGTCCAAATTGCACCCAATCCCCCACGGCCGCCGAGACCAGCTTGGATTGGCTGTTGGCCATATAGCGCACGACGAGGTCCGGCTGCTGATCTGGCTTTACTTCCTTTAAGCCGCGCTGGGCCAGCGCCTTTGACACTCCTGCATGGACCTGGTTGCTAATGAGATTAGGATCCAGTTGCCGAAACTCCAGCGAATTCACGCCACCGATGTAAGCAAATGTTTTGAAACTAGAGAAATCCAGGTTGGGATCAAAATCGAAATTCATTTTCGCCATCGCCAACGGCGCAAGGACCAGCGTCAATAGGAACATAGAGAGGGCTGCAGCTGCTTTGTTACGTGACGAACAGTTTCTTGCTCTCGCCATTTGTATCCTCATATAGACCCCATGATCGGAGGCGATTGCCTCCTGACTCTCGCGAGTGATTTTGTCTTATTGCTTCCACGAGGCTTTCATCTAAGAGCACCGGGTACCATTGTCAGAAATGACAGGCATGCGGTGATCCAGAACATCCCAGGCTGATTCGGTCCACCACACTTTGTGGCAAGGCCGAACGCAAACTAGTACGCCAACCTGCATAACACCAACTTTAAAAGACGACGCAATTCGGGTGTCACGGTTTAAAGAATCAAATCTTAATATTTAATATTCCAAAAAAAGTTCGAACTTCTGTCATTTCTGACAGTAGCAGTCTGTTACGAACGCCGACTAACCTATGGTCGCCGAAAACAGGGATTCAGACT
>Ga0210388_10005330_pt1 | contig 10062 bp, 6 predicted proteins | sample IncBWC19OmetaG_FD_155485 | JGI IMG/M metagenome (GOLD analysis project Ga0210388, IMG submission 155485) | Forest soil microbial communities from Barre Woods Harvard Forest LTER site, Petersham, Massachusetts, United States - Inc-BW-C-19-O ...
CAGCCCGGGAAGTATTCCGAGAATGTTCATCTCTCGATTGCGCAGACATGGCAAAGCCATACTCCGGCTATGAGGACAGGAGCCTGCTTCCACGGCACCCGAAGGGCATAGCCCCAGATTTGCTCCAGTATCCGTGAGCGAACCCGCGATGTTGGCTTGCGAGCAACAGAGGTTCTCTATGCCACCGGATGGCGTAGAAGGTTGAAGCCGATGTTTCTGATGCTGATCCTGCGAACCCGCTATTCGTTCGCCTTCTAGCGAAAGACGTCCTGCCCGAAGTATCGTGCCATGCGTGACGCTGGAATCGCTTCGTCGTTCTCCCTTGTTTTGATGGGTTTAGAGGAAGCTATGCGCAGCAGAGCTTCCGCGGCAACAAGAGATTGACATCAGATGTAAAATAGTAGACACTGCTGGACAATGATACAAGAAAACCTGAAAGCCGATGTACAATGATGGACAGACCTCCCCGCGGGATACGAGGGGGCGGCCTGAGCCTGATCAGATACCTGGTTGCTACGTCGAGGTACCGTCTCAGCGAGAAAGCGTACGAACTGCTAAGCCAAGGTTTTTTTGAACTGGAGGACCTGGAACGCGCCATCGAGTGCGGGACCGTATACAAGACCGAAAAGGACGAGCTGAAGAACTCGGTCGGGAACAAAAAGTACATCATCATCGGTCACGACACATCGGGATATTTATTTTATACCTGCGGAAAGATACTTAAGCTTGATGGGGAGCAAGAATATTTTGTAATCACAGCGCACGGTGAGGACGCAAACTATGACTAAAACAAATTGTGCGGAATGCGGTAAGGGTGAGGTCGAATCTCGCAAAGTACAAAACTTCGCAACTATGGTGCGCGGCGTCCCATTTGTCGTCCCTGAGGCTACAGTGGGATTCTGCAGTTCTTGCGGTGCCAAAGTCTTCGATCCTAAGGAAATCAGGCGATGGCAGGCGCTTTTTGAAAGTGAGCAGCTAGGCCCCGAGAAGCTGTTAAGCGCTGGCGAAATCACGGAGCTGCGGGGGGCGCTTGGACTACAGGTCATGCAATTTGCACGACTACTCGGAACGACGCGGCAATCTGTATACAACTGGGAGCGAGAAAATCGAACGGCCCCGCAGCTCAGGCTCGCTGATCTGCTCCTTAAGCTGATTCGTGAGTCTAGGACAAACGGTGCGGTCGACGTGGTGGAATTTTTGCGCACGCAGGCTGGACTGGATCAGGAGCAGCGCAATCTTCGCCCCGCGCGTCGCGCGACGCGAATACGAGCACGCGGAAGGATTCGCGCGTCGACGAGGCGCGAGTCGTGCGACTTCGACCAACTATTCGGACCCGCTGCTGTACCAAGAGAACTTCCAAGATTGCGGATGCTTTGAACTACAGAGGCCCCCGACATGTGTGCACTTGAAACGACGGAGATGAAGTTCACTCGGAAGCCAATGTTTGTGACGTTTTATTCTTATAAGGGAGGCGTTGGTCGTACGCTTGCCCTTGCTAATATTGCGACCCTTCTCGCTCGGGATAAGTCCGAACCTTGTCGGGTGCTTGTGTGGGACTTCGATCTTCCGGCACCTGGGCTTCAAGACGTGGTTAAATGCAAATGGACCGACGAAAAAGTCGGTTTTGTTGATTACCTCGATTCATACCTGCGCACCGCACGGTTGGACGACATCAAGAAGTACATCCATCAGACGTCAATTCCCGGGGTCGATATTCTGCCTGCGGGCTTTATGGGTCGAGAATATGCTCAGAGATTGGAAGAGGTTCAGTGGCAAGAAGTCTATCAAGAAGCTCGGGGATTCCAGTTCATAGCACATACGAAGTCGCAGATTTCACAACTGCAACCGTCATATGATTACGTCCTCATAGATTCCCTTACTGGGTACAGCGATGTAGGAGGGATTTGTGTTAATCAACTGGCCGATGCTGTTGTGCTTATCTTCAGGCTCAACCGACAGAATATTGAGGGCATTTCAAAGGTTTACCGATCCATAAGAGAATATGCGAAAAATAATGGCGTAACCTCTCAGCTAGACAATATTGTCCCCGTAATCAGCCCCGCATGGCCGTTCGCAGCCTCGGAGTCCAATGTATGGTTCGAAAAAGCGAAGAAAGTCTTCGGTTCTCGTCGCATCTTCACGTTGTCGTTTGAAGGCAGCATGATGCTGGGAGAAAAAATCTTATGCGCCGCCACTGAGAAATACGCGATCGAGCCTCCTATCTTGCGAGACTACCGCGCCTTGACCGATCATCTGAGGGGGCTCAACTTACAAGATCCAAAGACTATGTATAAGCGTGCAACGAATTTGCGGGAACAGAATCAATTCTCTGACGCAATCGAGCTATTCGGTAATCTCATTGAACGCCGGCCAGATGTGGAGCGATATTGGCGCGAGTTGACGACTTCAGTTCAAACTACACCCACCGGGGCGCAAAAAAGGATCCTCCCTCAAGTCACAGATATAATTCGTCGTGGATGCGACGCACAAAAGCCTTGGGCCTATGTCGCAAAGGCGTGGCAGGCGGAGACGATTGAGCAGGATTGGAAGGTTGCCCATGAAGAGTTTGGAAGGGCTATAGCACTCGATCCAAAGAATGGAAATCTCTACTTCTTCCGCGGACTCAGCCAGATGAACCATGAAGAATATCTGGGGGCAACCGCAGATTTTTCAAAGTCACTTGAATTGAATCTGCGAGGGACAAGGGTCGCTATGGCGTACTTCAATCTCGGGAACTCCTATCGAAATCTAAATCAACCGCGTAAGGCTATTGGGTACTTTTCGGAAGCAATCACTCGACAGCCCAATGACGTTGGCTTTCTAAACTTTAGGGCTCTAACGCTATACAGCGCAGGGAAGTATTCCGACGCTGCGAGGGACCTTGAGACGGCCGTTAAAATCGACCCGTCGAGAGTGAGTGTCAAGATCTTAAGCGCGCACATCGCGGCCGCTCTCGGCAATAAGGATGAAGCGAGGCGAATCCTGGAGGGGGTTCGAACACAGGCGGAATTGATGCCAACGACCTTTTTCAGCCTCGTCGAGGCATACGTCGTCATCTCTCCGGCAGAGACCGTTCGGATTTTGGAAGCAAATCCGGAATTAACCAGGGAGAACGACCCCGTCGCACAATTTCTAAAGACGTTTGCATCCATATTACTCAGGACGGACGCAGAGTTGGAACCGAGCGCCCCGTCGAATGGCGGCTCGGCAAACGTTCCGATCAGCGAACTCTGGGAGATCACGGAGCTAAAAGAGTTTCTCAAGTGGGGAAGTACCACAGGACAGCTCACCGAAATGCAGCACGCCGCACTATCCATGCTTATGGGGGATCCAGGTTTGCCTCGGGCAGATGATATCTAACTACTTTATGGTTTTCTGGGCGCGTTACAGGCTAAGTCCAGCAGGGCAGTCAATCTGTGGCAGGCATGACACGAAATCGGTGAGAAAAGCTCTAAAATCGTCCCCTTGGGCGCGCCACTCATCTCAACCTGATTCAAGGCAAAGGATTAAGTAAAATCACTCCCGGCTTCACCCCGATCATCTGTTAACGAAGCAGAGGGTAACCGTCATAGCTCACACGCAGATCGGGGTCTACAAATATCCTACTTTCCGCGAGCTGATGCTCAGAGCCGGGGAGCTGGAGATCGGCGCCAAAGGCCAGAAAGCCAAGCACAACCCAAAGGCCTATCGCCGAGAAAATATTTGGTGCGGTGCCTCTCAGCTAATTCCTTCGATTCATGTAAAACCTCACGAATCCTCCCACTGGTTTCGGTGCGGTCTCGTCGTAAACGCCGCGAGAAAACCCGGCGCACACATTCACACTAAGCCTGCCCCGTTCGGGAATCGGCGTTTGCGTCGGCAGTGGTCGAGCACTGTCTTTCGCGTGACCGAAATAGGATATTTACTCAAACAATAATTAACCGAGAAAATTGGCCATGTCGTGACGGTTTTTGAATTTCCCGTATAGAAATATTTAATCACAATAATTCGCGCGCTTGTCATAAAAACGTCCCCTTAGATTGTCATTACCTGACATAAAGCAGTTGGGGGATTGCCATCCCGTTTTCGGTAGTCATTAATGCCTTTGCGTCTGGAGAGCGGTGGGCAATAGGAGCATGGGGCGAGTCCACGTAGGTTCCGGGTCGGCGAATGTTGCAGGAGCGGGTATATCTCTGCCCGCTAGTCTCGTCACGGATGAGGGTCAAACTGCACTGAGCGTCGAAGAACAGATTACCGGGTTATTCGACACGTTTCGCATACCAATTTACCGGTATTTGGTTTGCACGCACATTTCCCCAGAAGACGCTGACGAAATCATTCAAGAAACATTCCTTCGACTTTACGTACAGCTTCACGGGGGCAATCGAATCGAGAACTTGAAAGGCTGGATGTTTCGAGTTGCTCACAACCTCGGCGTTAATGGAATTAAGTCCCGGAAACACGTAGCTCCTAAAACCTCGGAAGAGTGGCTCGAATTAGTCGAATCGAGATCCGACCCGAGTCCCGGTCCCGAGGAGGTCTTGATCTTCAAAGAAAAGATGGCGAGGTTGTATTCCACGATTTCGAAACTTTCGCCACAACAACAACAGTGTTTGCACCTGCGCACGGAAGGGTTTCGGTACCGGGAAATTGCAGAGATCCTAGGTGTCACGATCTCGACGGTTGCAGAATCTCTTCGCCGCGCAATCGAAAAATTGACATTGGAGCGCCATGGATAAGCCACCCGACCGTCCAATCGAGCGCCTGACTGAGCCGCTTGCGCAGCAAGACACGCATCTTTCTGACGAGATATTGTTGTTGTCAGTTGATGGAGAGCTTGCTCTACGAGATGTCGCTCAGGTCAAGGCGCATTTAGAAGCCTGTTGGTCCTGTCGAGCACGAAGGGACCAGGTTGAAGAATCCATTGCAGAGGTCGTTCAGTACCGAGATTTATTGTTAAGACCTTACCTCCCGCCCTCGCGGACGGGCCGGTCGATGTTTCTTGGACGTCTTGATGAACTTCGCGACGAAATCGGCCAACCCACTCTATGGACACGTATCACGGGACTGTTTCATTCTTCGACGCTTGGTTTCCAGAGACCAGCTTGGATGACTGGGCTGGCACTCCTTTGCATCATTCTGCTGCTCTTCGCTGAATTCCGTGGCTCTGCGGTTGTCTCTGCAAGCGAGGTTATGAAACGTTCAGACGCCTCTGAGAAGCAATTGCTTCGGAAAACAGCATTTCCGGTAATCTACCAGAAATTGCAAATTCGAAGTTCTGGGCAACTCTTAACTCGAACTCTCTACCGTGATCCTAGTAGTAATCGCGAAATTGAGACGGAAGCAAGTGATTCTATCAAAGGTTCAGGTGGGTCAACGAACTCGAGTTTGGAAACTAATTCGTCCGAGGCCTCGACAGGACTGAGAAGCGCCATCGAAGAACAATTCGAGCAGGCCCATCTGAATTGGAAAAACCCGCTGGCTGCAGACAGTTTTCAAGCCTGGCACCGGCAACTCGAAAATCCAATCGATGAAGTAATTAAGCTCGATGGAGAATTACTTTCCATCAGAACGAAGACTTCCGAGGGGCCCGTAATTGAATCCTCCTTCACGGTTCGCGCCAGGGATTATCATCCGGTCGCCGAACAATTCACGCTCAAGAACCAAGAACAAATCGAAATCATCGAGACCGCATTCGAAGTCATCAGTCTGGATGCCATCACTCCGAGTCTGTTGGCATTTAAAGGACAGCCCGAAAAACCCGCAGATCATGTTCTGGCCTTCATTCCTACCCCAGCCGTAACTACGCGAACTCCAGAACAGCTCACTCAGATCGAATTACAAGCGCGCGTGGCCCTGCATATGACTGGCGCGGATTTAGGCGAGCAGATTGAGATTAGTCGTAATCCTAATTCCTCTGTTGTCATCCAGGGTCTTGCTGCATCAGAAGTTCGAAAGCAGGAAATTTTGGCTGCCCTTCAAGGGATACCTAACGTCGATACGCGCCTGCGGACGTTAAACGAAGTTACTGCGACGCGCCGGTTGCCAGAACCAGTTTATGGCGATAACGCTGTACTTGTTGAAGCTCAACCTTTGCTGCAAGAAGAGCTGGAACAGAAATTTCCAACGGTAGAGCAACGCAAAGCCTATGTGGATTCTGTTCTTAGCTCTTCCGGTACTGCCATGGCTAACGTATGGGCCTTGCGGAGGCTCGGATCGCGGTTTGCATCGCAGGATGTGGCTGGTCTCAATGCACCTTCGAGGCAAATGCTGGAGCTTCTTATTCGGGATCACATTGGTGCTATTAGGCAAGAGGTCGGCACAGAAGCACGGTTAGTCGAGACTGTGCTACCTCGGTCTTCACTGCAGGAGATGAGCCCAAATTCGACGCCGCAGTGTTCAGGTTCCGATTGGCGGGACGCCACCGACTATTTGTTTCAGTGCGTCGGAGAAATCCAAGAGGGCACTGCTTTACTTCTAGCGGGCTCGGCAGGCACTACTCAAGATCAGAAAGATACGTCTCGTCGAGTCTCAGAGACGCTTGCAGCTCTACAAGCTCAAATTCCATGTTTGTACCAGCAAGTTAGTGGAGATTTTTTGCTGAAGACTGATCGGCCTGACCAATAAGGGGGAAACATAAATGGGGCGCCTTAATTTGATCCTTGGCCTTGTATTCTGCGCGACGCAAATTGCTTTCGCTCAAACACAAACGACCGCTGAAATATCTGGCATTGTTACCGACGTGTCTGGGGCTGTCGTGCAAAAGGCTAGCGTTACCGCGGTCGGTAAGGAGACCGGAATCCAGAGAGCTACCGAGACCAATAGCGATGGGCTGTACTCGCTGCCTCTTTTGCCTCCCGGCACCTACATGTTGACTGTGAAGGTCCAGGGATTTCAGACAGTCGCACGCGAAGGCATTATTTTGGCGATTGACCATTCCGCCCGCGTCGATTTCAAACTTCAAATTGGCTCGGTCAAAACCCAGGTCCGTGTTCAGAGTGATGCGCCAATCATCGAGACAAGCAATGCAAATACAACGACTACAGTAACCCGACAAGAGCTGGAGAACCTGCCCAATCCTGGACAAGACTTGACCTACGCAGCCACGGTCGCCCCAGGAGCGATCATGAACGTAATTTCTGCCGGCGGATACAACGCGGGGACTGTGGAATTCAACGGTCTGCCGTCAATCGCAAACGACTTCACGATCGACGGATTGGACGCCAATGACGCCTGGGGCGGCGCCAATCGGACTGGTGCAAGCGGATTGCAGTTAGGTCTGAACGCTATTGAGGAAACATCCATCAACACTCAATCCTACTCGGCTGAGCTGGGGCGAAACGGGGCTTCGCAAATTAATTACGCTACAAAGTCTGGCAGCAATCAGTTTCACGGCAACGCTTATGAGATTTGGAACGGCTCCAGCATGAATGCTACAAACTATTTTATAAAGGCGAACCCCGATCATCCCGCCAAGCCTTTTTCGAACACCAATGAGTTTGGTGCCAGCGTCGGTGGACCGATCTTGAAAGATAAATTGTTTTTCTTTACAGATCTGGAGGGGATTCGAATCGTCCTGCCTGAATTGCTGAATAGCACACTTCCTTCGCCTGCCTACGAGACCTACGTGCTTCAGCAGCTACCACTCGGAGGGGTTGATTCTGTGCTGGGTACGACACTTCCCCCTCAGCCGGCGGAAGTGCCTTTTTATCAGAATATGTTCAAGTTATTAGGTGACACGAGCAAGGGAGTTCCTTTGAGCATATTGGGCTGTCCTTTTGATGTGGGAGGCGGAACACCCGTTATTCCGAATGCCGGCACTGGGTGCGCGAACAAGCGGCTCTTTTCCGCAAGTCCGCCAGTCAGTGAAACGCTCTGGACCATTAAGACGGATTACATTCTGAGACCACAAGACACTTTTTGGTTTCGGTTCCAGCTAAATAATGGCCAGAACTCGTCAGTTGATCCCGTCAACTCACTCTTCGATGTCATCGACAACGAGCCCGAGCGCTCGGGAGCAGCTAATTGGACTCATGTGTTTGGGCCAAACCTAATAAACCAACTTAATCCTGGCTTTGCTTATCAAGACCGCGTCCACACTCTCCCGAATCTTTCGGAGGCCAGGTCCGAGATGCCAGTCGCCTTATACCCATTGTTTGGGTTTAGTTCGATAGGAGGGGCGCTGTCCAATATTCCTTACGGGGATAAAACGACAACGTGGCAACTGAACGACAATCTGAGCTGGACAGTAGGAAAACACGATTTCAAGTTCGGCGAAAACTTTCGACGGAATCTCTATAGCTCGTACGAATCAACCGGCCTTGAAGTTATTCCGCTTGTCTACAGTATCTCACTGCCAGAATTCACGTACGGCGCCGCAGGCGAGGCATTCCAGGCGTTCCCTCAATACACCATCGACCACTTGAAGGCTTTCGGGCTGGACTCCTACGCGATGGATACTTACAAATTCCGGCCCAATCTTACTATCACGGTGGGGTTGCGACTCGGTTGGAATTCCAATCCTGTAAGCCAAGAAAACGTGATTTCGCGACTTGTCGAACCTTTTTCCGACATATCTCACGACCCTAATCAGCCGTTGAACCAAGTTATCGCCGGAAACCAACATCATTTGTTCGCAGATACTTATCCGATCACTTGGGAGCCACGAGCCGCGATTGCATACGCTTTGAAACCGAAGACCGTATTTCGAATAGGAGCCGGAGCCTTTGCAAATCCCTTGTTAGGTTTTCTCCCAAGTTATACGGATGAAAATGCTCCTTCCGACGTGTTCGTGACTGGAGGGCTATTTGGTCCTGTCGGAGGAGTAGGGTTAGCTCCCGGGGTGCCGAACAGCGCTATAGACGCAATGGTGGCGGCCAATGAAGCCTTTCAGGCAGGGTTTAAGAATGGAGTTCTGTCATGCGGGGCCACAAACCCGCCTCCAAACTGCCTTCCCGCCATTGGCTTCACGAATTTCGAATCTAAAAAACAAAAATTCCCGACGTTTTATCAGTGGAGTGCCGGGATAGAACAGCAGATCGGATCTAGCTTTGGGTTAACCGTGAAATATGTTGGCACCAGTGCATTCAATATGTTCTATTCGGACAGCCCCAACGGTTACCAAACTGTCTGTCAAGGCTGTTTCGTAAACTACCCCTACAACCAACCGGTTGATCCGCGATTCGGAAATATTTTCCCGTTCAAGACCGGCGCCAACAGCAATTACAACGCTTTGCAGACCAGCTTCGTAAAAAGGATCTCACACGGATTGGCATTCCAGGTGAACTACACTTACAGCCATTGCTTGGACTACATCAGCAATGGCGGTGTTTCTATATTTAACGTCGCCACAAACTTCAATACCTATAATGGCGAGCTCAAGCGTCTTTACGGAGATTGCGATTTCGACGTTCGGCACTCGTTGAACGGATCGTACCTGTATCAACTCCCTTTCCATTCTAGTCGGGGATGGCTGAATCAGATCATCGGTGGCTGGCAAATCTCCGGAACCGCTTATGTCCGCGGTGGATTTCCTCTATCAGTTTTCAGCGCCGCACTCGGAGGCGGTTTTATCAACGCCTATCCCACAATCAATGCGAACTCGGTTCCGGGTCAAAGTCCCTACCACAAGTCGCCGATTCCGAGCGTGACTACTCCTGGCACGATACAGTGGCTCAATCCTAGCGCGTTCCAGTCGGTGGTAGACCCGAGCACGAACACGTGCTACCCGACCAATAGTCCGGCAAACTGTCAAAACGGAGACCTCGGGCGCAATACCGTGCGAGCTCCCGGTTTTACCTGGGCGGACTTCGACATCGTTAAACGCTTCCCCATTAAAGAAAGATTCGCCCTCCGTTTCGATGTTCAGATGTACAACGTCTTTAATCATCCGAACTTTGGCTATCCACTCGGACCAGTTCCCGAGGGGAACGCAACCGCAGGTATACCTGGCGAACTTGGAACGCTTACTGGTTTCGGGACAATCAGTTCCACTGTGAGCCCGTCCACAGGACTGCTTGGAGGAGGGCTTGGAGGGGATTCCTCTGTGCGCATGATCGCGCTACGAGCAGGATTCGAATTCTG
>Ga0210388_10005331_pt1 | contig 10060 bp, 8 predicted proteins | sample IncBWC19OmetaG_FD_155485 | JGI IMG/M metagenome (GOLD analysis project Ga0210388, IMG submission 155485) | Forest soil microbial communities from Barre Woods Harvard Forest LTER site, Petersham, Massachusetts, United States - Inc-BW-C-19-O ...
CGCCGACTTCAACCAGCTCATCTGGTGGCTGGTGCTGCTGAAGGTCGCGATCGTCTTCCTCTTCTTGCTGCTGACGACGATGCTCATGATCTGGGCGGAGCGCCGTGTCATCGGCCGGATGCAGAACCGGCCCGGCCCGAACCGGGCCGGGCCCTTCGGCCTGCTGCAGCCGGTCGCGGACGCGCTCAAGCTGCCGCTCAAGGAAGACATCATCCCCCTCACCGCGGACAAGCTGTTGTTCATAGCCGCGCCGGTGATATCGGGGTCGATCTGCTTCGTCGCCTTCTCGGTCATCCCGTGGGGCCCGGAAGTCTCGATCTTCCACCACTACACCCCGCTGCAGCTCACCGACCTGCCGGTGGCGGTGCTGCTGGTGCTGGCGATGAGCTCGATCGGGGTTTACGGGATCGTGCTGGCCGGCTGGGCTTCGGGGTCGCCCTACTCGCTGCTCGGCGCGCTGCGCTCGGCGGCGCAGGTGATCAGCTACGAGATCGCGATGGGCCTGGCCTTCGTGGCCGTGTTCCTGTACGCGGGCTCGCTGTCCACCACCGCCATCGTCAATGCGCAGCAGCACGAGTGGTACGCCTGGCTGCTGCCGGTCTCGTTCGTCATCTACCTGGTCACCATGGTCGGCGAGACCAACCGGCTGCCGTTCGACCTGCCCGAGGGCGACGGCGAGCTGGTGGCCGGCTATCACACCGAGTACTCCTCGATGAAGTTCGCGATGTTCTACCTCGGCGAGTACATCAACATGACCACGGTCGCCGCGCTGGCCACCACGCTGTTCCTGGGCGGCTGGCGGGCGCCGTGGCCGCTGTCGCTGTGGTCGGGTGCCAACAGCGGCTGGTGGCCGGTGCTGTGGTTCGTGATCAAGGTCTACATCTTCCTGTTCTGCTACATCTGGCTGCGCGGGACCCTGCCTCGGGTCCGGTACGACCAGCTGATGGCGATCGGCTGGAAGGTCCTGATCCCGGTCTCCATCGTGTGGATCCTGCTGATCGCCACCGTGCGCGCCTGGCGGCTCAACACCCACAACACGATCCCGTACGTGGTGGGCGGCGTGGTCTTGGTCATCATCATCGTCCTGGCCGGGATGTGGGACAGCGGCGCGCAGCGGCGGGCCGCCCGTTTCGAGGCCGCGGATTCCGCCAGTGCCAGCGAGGCCGGCCGGGACGTGCCCTTCGGGGCGAGCACCTTCCCGGTGCCGCCGCTGGACCTGCCGCACTACCACGGCATCGACCTCGATAACGAAACCTCCACTAGGGAGGTCACTGGTGCTTGATTTCCTCAACCCGATCAAGGGGTTCGGGGTCACCTTCCACGAGATGTTCCGGAAAGTCGAGACCGTCGAATACCCCGAGGTCAAGAAGCCCACCGCGCCGCGCTTCCACGGCCACCACCAGCTCAACCGGTGGCCGGACGGGCTGGAGAAGTGCATCGGGTGCGAGCTGTGCGCCTGGGCCTGCCCGGCCGACGCGATCTACGTCGAGGGCCGTGACAATACCGAGGAGGCCCGGTACTCCCCGGGCGAGCGGTACGGCCACGTCTACCAGATCAACTACCTGCGCTGCATCTTGTGCGGCATGTGCATCGAGGCCTGCCCGACGCGCGCGCTGACCATGACCAACGAGTACGAGATCGCCGACGACAGCCGCGAGAACCTGATCTGGACCAAGGAGCAGCTGCTCGTGCCGCTGGTGCCGGACATGGAGGCGCCGCCGCACCCGATGCGGCTCGGCGACGACGAGAAGGACTACTACCGCCTCGGCGCGGCCGGCTTGGTCCGCGGCCCGCGGGCGCCGGGGATGTCCGGGCCCGGCGGGCCGTCCGGCCCGGCGGTGTTCGCCGGGTCGCCCGACGCCTCGCTGTCGTGGGCCCCGCCGGCGGTCCGCGAGGAGGGGGCTGAGGACCTATGACGCACGTCCTGGCGGCCGGCACCAACACCGACTCCATCGCGGTGGAATCGGTGTTCTGGATCCTGGCCGTGGCCGCCGTGGCTGCCGCGCTGGCCATGATCCTGGTCCCGCGCGCGGTGCACTGCGCCCTGATGCTCGCCGTCGTGATGCTCTGCCTGGCCACCATGTACGCGATGCAGGGCGCGCCGTTCCTGGCCTTCGTGCAGATCATCGTGTACACCGGCGCGGTTCTCATGCTGTTCCTGTTCGTCCTGATGCTGATCGGCATCAGCTCGGCGGACTCGATCGTGGAGACCATCAGGGGCCAGCGGCAGGCCGCCGGCCTGGCCGCGATCGGCCTGCTCATCCTGCTCATCCTGGGCATCGGGCACGCGGCCCTCGGCCCGGCCACGCTGTCGAAGACCGCCGGCGGCCCCGGCAATCTGACCGGCATCGCCACCTTGATCTTCACCACCTACGTGTTCCCGTTCGAGGTCACCGGCGCGCTGCTGATCACCGCAGCGGTCGGAGCCATGGTGCTGGCGCACCGCGAGCGCGCTACACCCCGGCCCACCCAGCGGGAACTCGCCGCCCGCCGGCTGGCCAGCGGCCACCTGGCGCCGGACCCGTCGCCCGGCGTGTACGCGCTGCACGACTCCGCGGACCGGCCGGCCCTGCTGCCGGACGGCACGACCTCCGAGGTGTCGGTCAGTTCGGTGCTGTCGCCCCGTGACCCGGCCGACGAACGACGCTTCGTTCCGCCAGAAGAAACGCTCGAGATCACCGCGGAAAGCGGCGAATGGGAGCCCAGCCCGTCCGGGAAGGCCGACTCATGAGCCCGGTGCACTACGTGGCGCTGTCCGTGATCCTGTTCGTGATCGGCGCCGTCGGCGTGCTCGTGCGGCGCAACGCCATCGTTGTTTTCATGTGCATCGAGCTGATGCTAAACGCGTGCAACCTGGCCTTCGTCGCGTTCGCCCGCATGCGCGGCAACCTGGACGGGCAGGTCATCGCGTTCTTCGTCATGGTGGTGGCCGCGGCCGAGGTCGTGGTCGGCCTGGCGATCCTGATGGCGGTCTACCGGGCCCGCAGGTCCGCGTCGGTGGACGACGCCAACCTGCTCAAGTACTGAGGGGATGACGACCTTGACTGGCAGGGCCCTCGCGGACGCTGTTCATGCCCAGGCGCTGACCACCGTGCCGGCCACCGGGGCGCTGAAGCTGTCGTGGCTGCTGCTCGCCTTCCCGCTGTTCGGCGCGGTGGTGCTGCTGGTCGGCGGCCGACGTACCAACCGGTGGGGGCACCTGCTCGGGGTTGCGATGCCGGTCGCCGCGTTCGTCTACGGCGCGATCGCCTACTTCACCCTGCTCGGGGACACCAACCGGGAACAGGACCGGCACCTGTACACGTACATCCTGGTGGGCCGATTCCAGGCCAACGTGAACCTGCTGATCGATCCGCTGTCGATCTGCTTCATCCTGCTGATCACCGGGGTCGGGTCGCTGATCATCATCTACTCGGTCGGCTACATGGCCCAAGACCCCAACCGCCGGAAGTTCTTCGGCTACATGAACCTGTTCGTCGCATCCATGCTGCTGCTCGTGCTGGCCGACAACTACCTGGTGCTCTACGTCGGATGGGAGGGCGTCGGCCTGGCCTCCTACCTGCTCATCGGGTTCTGGCAGGACCGGAACTCGGCGGCGGTGGCGGCGAAGAAGGCGTTCGTGGTCAACCGGGTCGGCGACGCCGGCCTCACCCTGGCCATCTTCTTGATGTTCAGCGCGTTCGGGACGGTGTCCTTCACGGGGGTGTTCCACCAGGTTCCGTCCGGCGGGAACGGAGTGGCCACCGCGCTGGGGTTCCTGCTGCTGCTCGGCGCGTGCGGGAAGTCCGCCCAGGTGCCGCTGCAGTCCTGGCTGCTGGACGCGATGGAGGGCCCCACGCCGGTATCGGCGCTGATCCACGCGGCCACCATGGTCACCGCCGGGGTCTACCTGCTCGTGCGGTCCAACCCGATCCTCGCCGTCACGCCGGACGCGCGGCTCGCGATCGCCGTGGTCGGCACGGTCACGCTGCTGTTCGGCGGGATCATCGCCTCGGCCAAGGACGACATCAAGAAGTCGCTGGCCGGGTCCACCATGAGCCAGATCGGCTACATGTTCCTCGGCACCGGCCTCGGGCCCGAAGGGTACGTGTTCGCGATCGCGCTCCTGCTCGCGCACGGCTTCTACAAGGCCGGGCTGTTCCTCGGCTCCGGCTCGGTGATCCACGGCATGAACGACGAGCAGGACATGCGGAAGTACGGGGGGCTGTACCGCTTCCTGCCGGTCACCTACGTGACGTTCGGCCTGGCGTACCTGGCCATCATCGGCATCCCGCCGTTCTCCGGGTTCTTCGTCAAGGACCCCATCATCGAGGGCGACTTCACCGAGCACGGTGCGGGCGGCTGGGTGCTCGGCATCTGCGCGCTGATCGGCGCCGGCCTCACCGCGTTCTACATGACCCGGATGATGCTCATGACCTGGCACGGGAAGCGGCGCTGGGAGGCCGAGGCGCATCCGCACGAATCGCCCCCGGTGATGACCTGGCCGATGGTCATACTTGCGATCGGCTCGGTCGGCGCAGGCGCATTCTTGATCATCAACGACCGGCTGCAGAACTTCCTGGCCCCGGTCGTCGGTGTGCCGCCGGTCTCGCACGGGTTCGTGACGACGGCTGGGATCGTGGCCTTCGTGCTGGCCCTGGCGGGCGTGGGCCTGGCCTGGCTGATGTACGGACGGATCCCGGTGCCCGCGGTCGCCCCGCAGGGGAACCCGCTGGTCGTCGCGGCCCGCAAGGACCTGTACGGCGACGCGTTCAACGAGTCGGTCCTGATGCGGCCCGGCCAGTGGCTGACCCGCCTGTCGGTTTACTTCGACAACCGCGGCGTGGACGGCCTGGTGAACACCACGGCCGCGCTGATCGGCGGGACGTCGGGCCGATGGCGCAGGCTGCAGAACGGGTTCGTGCGCTCCTACGCGCTGTCCATGCTGGCCGGCGCCGTGATACTGGTCGCCTTGCTCCTGGCGGTGAGGCTCTAGATGAACGGCTTTCCCTGGCTGACGATCGCCGGCGCGGTCCCGCTGCTCGGCGCGATCGTGATCATGCTGGTGCCCGGCCTGCCGGCCGACAGCGCCGAGGCCGACGTGCGGGCCCGGCAGGCCCTGGCCAAGTACCTGGCCCTGGCGTTCTCGCTGATCACACTCGTCGTGGTGATCATCATCGCGGTCAAGTTCCAGATCGGCGGGCCGAACTTCCAGTTCACCGAGGTCTACTCCTGGATCCCGGCGTTCGGCGTGCACTACGCGCTGGGCGTGGACGGCATCGCGCTGGTCCTGATCGCCATGTCCGCGGTGCTGATGCCGGTCGTCATCCTGGCCTCCTGGAACGACGCGGACAGCGGGAAGCACAGCGTCAAGACCTACTTCGCGCTGATGATGACGCTCGAGACGATGATGATCGGCGTGTTCGCGGCCACCGACGTCTTCCTGTTCTACGTGTTCTTCGAGGCCATGCTGATCCCGATGTACTTCATGATCGGCAGCTACGGGGTCGGCAAGCGGCAGTACGCGGCGGTCAAGTTCCTGCTCTACAGCCTGCTCGGCGGGCTGCTCATGCTGGTCGCGGTCATCGCGCTGTACGTGTACTCGGTCCGCAGCCCGGCCACCGGGCACCACGGCTCGTTCCTGTTCAGCGAGCTGATCCACGTCTCGCTGAGCCCGACCGTGCAGAAGTGGCTATTCCTCGGGTTCTTCATCGCGTTCGCGATCAAGGCGCCGCTGTGGCCGTTCCACACCTGGCTGCCCGACGCCGCCGCCTCGGCGCAGCCCGGCTCGGCGGTGCTGCTGGTCGGCGTGCTGGACAAGGTGGGCACGTTCGGCATGCTGCGGTACTGCTGGGAACTGTTCCCGGCCGGCGCGAGGTACTTCACCCCGCTGGTCATCACGCTGTCGGTGATCGCGGTCTTGTACGGGGCCATCGTGGCCATCGGCCAGCAGGACATGAAGCGGCTGATCGCCTACACCTCGGTCTCGCACTTCGGCTTCATCACGCTCGGCGTATTCGTCATGACCAGCCAGGGTGTGGCCGGCGCGACGCTGTACATGGTCAACCACGCGTTCGCCACCGGCGCGCTGTTCATCCTGGCCGGGTTCCTGATCAGCCGGCGTGGCTCGGACCGGATCGCCGACTACGGCGGCGTGCAGCAGGTCGCGCCGCTGCTGGCCGGGCTGTTCCTGATCTCCGGGCTGGCCGGGCTCTCGCTGCCCGGGCTGTCCACCTTCGTCAGCGAGTTCCTGGTCCTGCTCGGGACGTTCTCCCGCTACAAGGTGGCCGCCACCTTCGCCACCGCGGGCATCATCCTGGCCGCGATCTACATCTTGTGGATGTACCAGCGGGTGGCGGGCGGCCCGGTCCGTGAGCAGGTGGCCGGGATGAAGGACCTGCGGCCCCGCGAGCTGCTGGCCGTCGCGCCGCTGGTCGTGCTGATCATCGGGGTCGGCGTGTACCCCAAGCCGGTGCTCGACATCATCAACCCGGCCGTGCGCGTGACGATGGCGCAGGTGCACGAGACCGATCCGGTGCCCGCGCATCCCGCGCCCGGCTTCACCACGACCGCCGTCTATACCACCCGCGCGCAGAAGGGAACCGCACCGTGACCGGCCTCCTGGCCATCCCGGCGAGCAGCGTGGCCGGCGCGATCACCCCGCCGAGCATCGAATACGGCCAGCTGTCGCCGATGCTGGTGGTGTTCGGCGCCGCCGTAGTCGGCATCCTCGTCGAGGCCTTCACCCCCCGCCCGCTGCGCCGCCCCGTCCAGCTGGTGATCACCCTGGGCTCGCTGGCCGCCGCGTTCGTGCTGACCATCGTGGTCACCTCGTTCAGCATCTTCAACAACGGCAGCCCCGGCCACATCGCCGCGGCGGGCGCGGTCGCGATCGACCGTCCCACCCTGTTCATCCAGGGCACGATCCTGGTCCTGGCCTTCGTCAGCGTGCTGCTCATCGCCGACACCAGCAACAGCCCGTTCGCCGCCCAGGCCGCCGTGCCGCCCGGCAGCCCGGAGGAGCGCGAGGGCCTGGTCACCGGGGCCTTCCACACCGAGATCTTCCCGCTCACCCTGTTCGCGGTGGGCGGCATGCTGCTGTTCCCCGCGTCCAACGACCTGCTCACCATGTTCGTCGCGCTCGAGGTGCTGTCGCTGCCGCTGTACTTGCTGTGCGGGCTGGCCCGCCGTCGTCGCCTGCTCTCGCACGAGGCGGCCATGAAGTACTTCCTGCTCGGCGCGTTCTCCTCGGCGTTCTTCCTGTTCGGCATCGCGATGCTCTACGGCTTCGCGGGCTCGGTCTCGCTCCCGGCCATCGCGTCCGCGGCGGCCAGCAACACCTCCAACTCCACCCTGCTGTACGCCGGGATCGCGCTGACCGCCTTCGGGCTGCTGTTCAAGATCGGGGCGGTGCCGTTCCAGAGCTGGAAGCCGGACGTGTACCAGGGCGCGCCGACGCCGGTGACCGCGCTGATGGCGTCCTGCACCGTGGTATCCGCGTTCGGCGCGCTGCTGCGCGTCTTCTACGTCGCGTTCGGCAACCTGACCTGGGACTGGCGCCCGGCGCTGTGGGTCATCGCCGTTTTGACCATGGTCGCCGGCGCGGTCATCGCCATCACCCAGACCGACGTGAAACGGCTGCTGGCCTACTCCTCGATCGCGCACGCCGGGTTCATCCTGACCGCGGTCATCGCGACCAGCGTCGCGGGGCTGTCCAGCAGCCTGTTCTACCTGGCCACCTACGGGCTGACCACGGTGGGCGCGTTCGCGGTGATCACCCTGGTGCGGGACGCGGGCGGCGAGGCCGGGCACCTGTCCCGGTGGGCGGGCCTGGGCCGCAGGTCGCCAGTGGTGGCAGGTATTTTCGCGCTGTTCCTGCTGGCCTTCGCGGGTATCCCGCTGACCAGCGGCTTCACCGGGAAGTTTGCCGTCTTCCAGGCCGCGATCGCCTCCGGCGAGACGGCGCTGGTCATCGTCGGCGTCCTGGCCAGCGCGATCGCCGGCTTCTTCTACGTCCGGGTGATCGTGCTGATGTTCTTCAGCGACCCGGTGCCCGACGGCCCCGAGGTGGTGGTGCCGAACGTGTTCTCCGGTACCGTGGTCGGCATCGGCGTCGCGGCGACGGTCGTGTTCGGCATCGTGCCCGAACCGCTCCTGAGCCTGGCCGGCCACGCGGCGAACACGCTGTTCGTCAGCTGATCGCGCCGCCTGCGGGCCCTCGGCGGCGCTCGGTCAGCACTCCCCCCTCTGGGCCAGCACCGCTAGATAAGGCATACTCGGGAATTCGAGGCGTTCGCGCGTGCCGATGACCTGGAGAGTGTGTGATTACCGCAGTTCCGGTAGATTTCCCGGACTCCGCCCTGGCGACGGAGATTTTTGACGATCTGGCCCGGGTCGAGGCGTCGCTCATGGCGACGGCGCATCCCGGTGACGCGCTCTTTACCGAGGCCTCCAGGCATTCCATCGCGGCTGGCGGCAAGCGGTTCCGGGCCCTGCTGGTCCTGCTGGCCGCGCAGTTCGGCGACCCGAAGGACCCGCGGGTCATCCAGGCCGCGGTGGCCATCGAGCTGACCCACCTGGCCACGCTGTTCCACGACGACGTCATGGACGAGGCCGACGTCCGCCGCGGCCAGCCGTCGGTCAACTCGCGGTGGAGCAACTCGGTCGCGATCTTGACCGGCGACTTCCTGTTCGCGCAGGCCTCCCGCATTCTCGCCGACCTCGGCCCGGAGGCGGTCCGGATCCAGGCCGAGACGTTCAACCGGCTGGTCGACGGGCAGCTGTCCGAGACCATCGGCCCGCAGGGCGGGCAGGACCCGCTCGACCATTACATGCACGTGATCACCGAGAAGACCGGATCGCTGATCGCCACCTCCGGGCAGTTCGGGGCCCTGTTCTCCGATGCCCCGGCCGAGGTGGCGACGCGGATCGCGGTGGCCTGCGAGCGGCTCGGCGTGGCCTGGCAGCTGTCCGACGACGTGATCGACATCGCCAGCGACTCGGCGCAGTCGGGCAAGACGCCCGGCACCGACCTGCGCCAGGGCGTGCGGACCCTGCCGGTCCTGTACGCGCTGCGCTCGACCGGCCAGGCGGCGACCGACCAGGCGGGGGCGGCCGGATCCGACGCCGACCGGCGGTTGCACGAGCTGCTCGCCGAGGCCGACCTGACCGATGACGCGCTGCTGGCCGAGACGCTGTCCCTGCTGCGCGCCCATCAGGCCCTGGCCGAGTCCCGCGAGCACGTGCTGAGCTGGGTGCAGGGCGCACGGAACGAGATCATGGCGCTGCCCGACGTGCCGGCCCGTGCGGCGTTCCTGGCCCTGTGCGACTTCGTGGAGAAGCGAACCGGCTGACCTGGAAGAGGTTCTCGTTCCAGGTGGTTACGCCTGCGGAGGTGTACGTGATGGGGATTTTCGGATCACGGAAGACACGGCAGGTAGATGCCGCTTCGGCGCTGCGGGGCCGGGAGCGGCCGATGCCGGTTGCCGAACGCCACGTGGTGCTTGGCACGCCGCTGGCCCCGCCTTACCCGGAGGGGACCGAGGTGGCCGAGTTCGCGCTGGGCTGCTTCTGGGGCGCGGAGAAGACGTTCTGGCCGACCCCGGGCGTGGTGTCGACCGCCGTCGGCTACGAGGGCGGGTACACGCCCAACCCTAGTTACGAAGAGGTCTGCAGCGGGCGGACCGGGCACGCCGAGGCGGTGCGGGTGGTCTTCGACCCGGCCCGGGTGTCCTACGACACGCTGCTCAAGGTGTTCTGGGAGGCCCACAACCCGACCCAGGGCATGCGGCAGGGCCACGACGTCGGCACCCAGTACCGGTCGGCGATCTTCTACCGGACCGGCGAGCAGCGCGAGACCGCGGAGGCCTCGGCCGAGGCGTACGGAAAGGCCCTGGCCACGGCCAGGTTCGGGCCGATCACCACGCAGATCGTGCCGGCCGGCGAGTTCTACTTCGCTGAGGATTACCACCAGCAGTATCTTTCCGGCAGTAAAAACCCGTACGGGTACTGCCCGGATCACGGCACGGGTGTGGCCTGCCCGGTCGGAGTGATCCGCGCCGAGGGCTGAGGGCTGTAGCGT
>Ga0210388_10005332_pt1 | contig 10057 bp, 11 predicted proteins | sample IncBWC19OmetaG_FD_155485 | JGI IMG/M metagenome (GOLD analysis project Ga0210388, IMG submission 155485) | Forest soil microbial communities from Barre Woods Harvard Forest LTER site, Petersham, Massachusetts, United States - Inc-BW-C-19-O ...
AGCTCACCCAGCGAGCCCTGCGTCCCGAGAACGGTCACCGTGTTCGTCCCGCCGTCGCCGCCGTGGCTGAGGATCCCGACGCGGGGCTCGCCGTCGCCGGCCACAAACCTGATCAGCCGCATGGCATAACCCTAGTTCAGCCGATCCCGAGCCGCCGGCGATGATCAGCTCAGGAGCGTCCCGGGGCGTGACCGGATCGGCCCGCAGCGCGACCTGATCCTGCCTTTCGCGCCGGCCGGCGGACAAGGATGCTTGTGGACATGACTCGCGCTCTCATTGTCATCGACGTCCAGGAATCGTTTCGCCAGCGCCCGCTCTGGCAGGCCATCTCCAATCCGCACATCGCCGACGACGTCGCCCGTCTGGTCGACGGCGTCCGGGCCGGCGACGATCTCGTCGTGTGGGTCCTGCACACCGAACCTGGCGCGGGCGGCGCGTTTGACCCGGCCAGCGGTCACGTCCGCCTCATCGAGCCGCTGGCACCGCGCGGCGGGGAGCCCGTCCTCGTCAAGACCTCGCATAACGCGTTCACCACGACCCGCCTGCAGCAGCTGCTCACGCAGCGCGGAATCACGGACCTCGTCGTCTGCGGCATCAGGACCGAGCAGTGCTGCGAGACCACGGCCAGGGTGGCGTCCGACCTCGGCTATCGGGTCGCGTTCGTCTCCGAGGCCACCGCGACCAACGCGATCCGGCATCGCGACGCGCCGCAAGAGCAGTCGGTGGAGGAACTGCTGGCGGACCCGCGCACGCTGCCCGCGAGCGCGGTGATCGAGCGAACCGAGTACGCGCTCGCCGGGCGCTTTGCCACCATCGCTACCATCGAGGAAGTGATCGGCAGTCCCGCCGCGTTGACCAGATCGTGACTGGAGTCGTCTTCCTGCTCGTCCCTGGCGTGCACCTGCTCGACCTCGCGGGACCAGCCCAGGCGTTCGGCACCGCCGCCGACCTCGGATGCGGATACGAGCTGCACTACGTCGCCGAGCAGCAAGATGTCCGCACCGCGCAGGGCGCCACCGTCCGCGCGGCGGTCAACTGGCCATCGCTGACCGACGACGACATCATCATCGTGCCCGGCTGGCGCTCCCCCGTGATCGCGGGCACCGGCGTCCTGTCGGCCGCCACGCTCGGACGGCTCGCGGGTCACCACGCCGATGGCGGGACGGTCGTGAGCATCTGCGCCGGGGCCGACGCGCTCGGCCGGGCCGGGCTGCTCGACGGCCGCCGCTGCACGACGCACCACCTCATCCAGGACGAACTCGCGGTGCGGTACCCGAGTGCGACGATCATCCGCGACGTCCTCTACGTCGTCGACGGGCGCATCGCCACCTCGGCCGGGATCGCCAGCGGCATCGACCTCGCGCTGCACCTGATCGCCGTTCGCGACGGCCCCGTCATCGCCGCCCGGGTCGCCAGGGAGATGGTGGTCTACGCTCGCCGCAACGGCGACGAGCAGCAGGCCAGCGTCATGCTCCGGCACCGCAACCATCTCAGCGACACCGCGCACCGCGCCCAGGACAGCATTGAGTCGCGGTTCGCCGACGCCCTGCCGCTGGCGGACCTCGCGGCCGACTGCGGCGTCAGCGAACGCACCCTAACGCGCCGTTTCGTCGCCGCGACGGGCATGACACCCCTGCGGTATCAGCAGGTGCTGCGCGTGGAGCGCGCAGAGCACCTGATCGGGCAGGGGGCGACGGTGGAGGCAGCCGCCCGGACGGTCGGCTTTGCCGATGCCCGGATGCTCCGCCGCCTGCGCAGCAGGCAGGACGCCGACGTGCGGGCGCCCGCTCTTCCTACGCAGACTGGAAGCGGGTGAGCAGCAGGGCAAGCTCGGCGGCCGCGCGGCGGATCTGCGGGAGGGTGGCGGTGCCGTAGCCGATGATCAGGCCGTTCATCGCGGGGCGGCCCGCGAAGTAGCGGTCGAGCGGATAGACGATGACGCCACGCTCGCCGGCCGCGTGGATCAGGCGGCCGACGGGGAAGTCGCCGGGTAGTTCCAGGACCACGTGCATGCCGGCGGTGTCGCCGAGCAGCCGGAACGGCACCCGGTTCTGCCCTCCGCCAGCCGTGTCCCGGCCTGCGCGGGTCAGGACGTCGACCAGGGCGGCCCGGCGGCGGGCGTACTCCAGGCGCGTCTTGCGGATATGGCGCTCCAGGTCGCCCGAGCGAAGGAGGGCGAGGATCGCGTGCTGGACCGGCTCGGGGATGCGGACGCCGAGCTGCGGGCGCAGCGCCGCCAGCTTGTCGACGAGCTCAGGCGGCGCGACCAGCCAGCCCGCGCCGAAGGCGGTGGCGAGGATCTTCGATGCCGTGCCGAGGTAGACGATGACGTCGGGGTCCATGCTGTGCAGCGCCGGCAGCGGGCCGACGTCGTAGCGGAACTCGCTGTCGTAGTCGTCCTCGACGATGATCGCGCCGGTGGCCCTGGCCCACGTGATCAGTGCCTGCCGGCGGCTTACCGGAAGCCGCCCACCGAGCGGGTACTGATGGGCGGGCGTGGTGTAGAGCAGCCTGAGATCGCCGGCGAGCTCCTCGGGGACAATGCCGTGCGCGTCGACCCGGCACGGCACGACCCGCGCTCCGGCCCGGCGCAGCACCTCGCGGCCGGTGGGATAGCCGGGCTCCTCGATGCCGGCCTTGTCCCCCGGCGTCAGGAGTGAGTCCGCGAGCAGCGCGAGCCCGCTCGACACCCCCTGGGTGATCAGGACCTGCTCCGGCCCGACGGCAAGCCCGCGTGACCGGCGCAGGTAGGCGGCGATTGCCTCCCGAAGCTCCGGGAGCCCGTACGGGTCGGGCCACCGGGACGGTAGGTGCGCGCCCGCCTGCCGCCATGCACGCCGCCAGGCGGCGGGGTCGATCCCGTCCGCCCAGGAGATGCCGGGCTGCAGATCGATCGGCGCGGGCCGCCCGTCCGGCTCGTCTGCCCCTTCGGTCGTTTCCGGCCCGGCCGTTGGCGCCTTCGTCCCGGGCAGCGGAGCGGGTCGACGGCGGGAGTCACGCAGGACGGCGGGGGGCGCCGCGACATCGGCCACGTAGGTACCGGAGCCATGACGGCCCTCGAGCCACCCCTCGGCGAACAGACGGGCGTACGCGTTAGTGACCACCGTCCTGCTCACACCGAGCGAGACGGCCAGGTCACGGCTTGACGGTAGCCGGTCCCCGGCGTGCAGCACGCCGTCCGTGACGGCCGCCTCGAGCTGCGCGGATATCTGCACCGCAAGCGGCACCGGGTCCGCCCGCTGCACCACGACCGGCAGGCCCGAGGGCAAAGTGGTCATCAGGAATCCTCCATGATTGGCTATTTGTGCCAGTCCACCTGGGGCCTAGGCTACGAGATCATGAGTACTGAAACCACGCCTCTGTCCAGCACCCCCCGAACCACCTTGCGCAGGCACCGTGAGCGCGGCCAGGCCGACCGGGCGGCCCTCTATGAGGTGCTCGACGCGGGTCTTATCTGCCACTTCGGGGTGGTCGCCGACGGCGACCCAGTCGTGCTGCCCACTGCCTACGGCCGGGACGGCGACACGCTGTACCTGCACGGGTCGTCGGCCAACGGGGCGTTCTGGGCGGCGGACGGGCAGCGGGTCTGCGTGACCGTCACGCACATTGACGGGCTCGTCGCCGCCCGCTCGGTTTTCAGCCACTCGGTGAACTACCGCAGCGCGGTCATCTTCGGCACCGCGACGGTTGTCTCCGACGATGACGAGCGCCGGCGGGCGCTGCGGCTCATCACGGACCACCTCATCCCCGGCCGGTGGGCGGCCGCGCGGCAGCCTACCGCCAAGGAGATGGCGGCCACGGCGGTCCTGTCGCTCCCGCTGGCCGAGGCTTCGGTCAAGGTGCGCACGGGCATGCCCGCGGACGAGCCAGAAGACCATGACCTGGACGTCTGGGCGGGCGTGCTCCCGATCTCAGTCACGTTCGGCGAGCCGCTTCCCGACTCGCAGCTCCGCGAGGGGATCCCGCTCCCGGCCCACATCCGCGACCGCGCCAGCTAGCCGCGGTTCGGCGTTCCCGCCCGCCCGGACATGCGCGCCCTACGCGGGTGCGGTCGTGCGTGCCGGCCTCACTGCGCGCCAGCTTCTTCCACGCTCCCGTGGACGGGGATCACCTGGTCAAGCGCGGACAACTGAAGCACCCGGGCCACCGAAGGGCTCGGGCTGATGAGCGCCAGCAGGCCGCCGTCGGCGCGGAGCGACCGGTACACCCGCACGATCTCATGCAGTGCGGCCGAGTCGATGAACGTGAGTCCTGACATGTCCACCAGGAGAAAGCGGGGCTTCTTCGCGGCTTCCGCGCTGAGCACCTCCCCGAGCGCCGTGGTGGTGACGTCGGCCTCGCCGGTCAGCCGTACGACCGTGCGGGAACCGCCTTCGCCGTCTGCCGTGCTGACAGACACCGACAGCTCAGTCACACGCAAAAGTATGTCACGCCGTTGCCGGCCCTGGAAACGACCTGGCCTGCCCCGCCCCTGTGCGTCAGCTCCGGTCAAGCCTAGTTTCGGCCGGTGAGTGGGGGTAGCTTGAGCCCGGTGACGCTCTCCTCTGCCCGCGACCCGGGCGCCCGGCGGGTGTCCGGCGGCCGCCTGCGCGACATCGAGGCGGTGACGGACGCCGCGTTGTCCAGGCTCGACGAGCAGTCGCTGCTGCGGGCCCTGGTCGAGCGCGTGAAGAAGGTGCTCCAAGCCGACACCGCAGCCGTGCTGCTGCTCGACCGGTCGGCCGGGCAGCTGGTCGCGACCGCTGCAAGCGGGATCGAGGAAGAGGTCCGTCAGGGCGTGCGCATCCCGCTTGGCGCCGGCTTCGCCGGCCGGGTCGCGGCGTCCCGCGAGCCGGTCATCCTCACCACCGTGGACCACACCACGGTACGGAACCCGTTGCTGGTTGACCGGGGCATCAAGTCGCTGCTCGGCGTTCCTCTGCTCGTCGGCGGCAACGTCATCGGGGTAATCCACGTCGGCTCGCTCAGCGGGCGGCCGTTCGGGCAGGAGGACGCCGAGCTGCTGCAGCTCGCCGCCGACCGGGCAGCGCTCGCGCTGTACTCCATCATGTCGCAGGACGACGCGCTGGCTGCCATGGCGTTGCACCGCAGCCTGCTGCCGACGGCGCTGCCGGCCGTGCCCGGCCTCGACCTGGCGGCGCGATACGTCACCGGCTCCGGCACCGTGGGCGGGGACTGGTACGACGTGTTCACGCTGCCGGACGGGAGGCTCGGCGTCGTGGTGGGAGACGTGGCCGGGTCAGGACTGGAGGCGGCGGTCATCATGGGCCGGATGCGCAGCGCTCTGCGCGCCTACGTGCTGGAGTTCTCGGACCCGGGGACCGCGCTGCGGATGCTCGACCGCAAGATCCAGTACTTCGAGCCGGACGCCATGGCCACCGTGCTCTACGGCTTGTATACCCCGGGAACGGGGGAGTTCGCCGTTTCCTTGGCGGGCCACCTCCCGCCCGTGCTGGCGACGCCAGGCGAACGGGCGGGCCTGATTCCCCTCCAGCCGGACCCGCCCATCGGCACAGCCGACGACCCGCAACGACGGACCGCGATGGTCCTCATCCCGCCGGGCGCGCTCCTATGCTGCTTCACCGACGGCCTCGTCGAGCGCCGTGACCACTCGATCGACCACGGCATCGACAAGGTCGCCGCGACCCTGGACGAGCAGATTGCCGACGACGCTCGACGCGGCGGCACAACCGAGTCGATGGCAGAGGACGCGTGCGCCGCGGTCATGCGCACCCTGGTAGGCAACGTCCCCGCCCAAGACGACATCGCCGTGCTCATGCTCAGCCGGCGTTGGTGAGGTCAGGCGCTACCCCGCGTCTGGCGGCTGGCACGCTTCCGTCTCTCACGCCGCCTGGGCGAAGGTCCTGACCAGCTGATCGTTGAACGCAGGCAAATCGTCGGGCTGGCGGCTGGTCACCAAGTCGAAGCCCATCGCCGAGCACAGCAGCACCCGCTCGTCATGCCAGTCGCCGCCCGCGTTGCTGACGTCGGTCTGCAGGCTCGGCCAGCTCGTGAGCGACTTGCCCGCCACCACGCCCGCGTCGATGAGCGTCCACGGTCCGTGGCAGATCGCCGCGATCGGCTTGCCGGCGGCGGCGATGGCCCGCACGAACGCGACCGCCTCCGGTACCACGCGCAGCTTGTCGGGATTGGCGACGCCACCGGGCAGGACCAGCGCCGCGAAGTCCTCCGCGAGAACATCGCCGACCGCGTGATCGGGATCAAAGGTGCCGGCCGACTCGGTGTCGTGGTTGACGGTCTGGACGGGCTCCTTCTCCGGCGCGAGCAGAACCGGCTCCCCGCCGGCCCCCGCGACGGCCTGCCACGGGCTGGTCAGCTCCACCTGCTCGACGCCCACGTTGGCGACCAGGAACGCGATCCGCTTGCCTGCCAGTTCGTTGCTCATGCCTTCTCCAAATAGCCGAACCACGCCAGACCGCCCCTCTCCCCCCGTCGGTGCGAGGTATTCGCGCCGGCCGGCGGAATCGGACCGGAGAAGGGATAGCCGCAGGCCCGCCACCCTCTGCCGGCGCACGCCGGGTGAGCGTAAAGTCACTAGCGGTGCGCCCGGCACCCGGTAAGGCCCTGACGACAGGAAGAGGTCAGTTATGGCGGACACGGCCGAATTCACGATCGGAGCCCAGGTCAGCTGCAGCGACGGGGCGGTCGGCAAGGTGAGTCGCGTGGTCGTCGACCCGGTCGCCAAAGCGCTCACCCACCTTGTGGTCGAGCCCGGCTTCCGGCAAGGCCCCAGCCGGCTTGTCCCGCTCGACCTTGTCGTCGGCGGCAGCGGCGGTGGCGAGGTCCGGCTCAGCTGCACCAAGGCGGAGTTCGAGAACCTCGAGTCGGCCGAGGAGACCAAGTTCCTGCCGAGGACCACCAGCTACGGGTCCTTCGGGGCCGGGGACGTGCTCTCCTGGCCGTACTACGGCGCGGGCGGCCTGGGCGACCTGGACGGCGTCGGCGGGGTCGGCGGCATGGGCACCATGGCCGGCAACCCGGTCCCCCGGAAGGTCACCTACGACACCGTCCCGGTGGGCGAGGTGGGGGTGCGCCGCGGCCAGCCGGTGCTCGCCACCGACGGCGCGATCGGCCACGTCGAGGGGCTTGTCGTTCACCCCGAAACCGGTCACGTGACCCATGTGCTGCTCCAGGAGGGCCATCTGTGGGGCCGCAAGGAGGTGGCCATCCCGATCAGCGCGGTGGACACCACGGTCGACGGCACCCAGCTCAAGATCGCCAAGCAGGACGTGGAGGATCTGCCACCGGTGGACATCTCACACCCGGAGTCTTAAAACCCCTTCTCCCGAACGGGCCGTGGCGACTGTCGTCGTCCGGCCAGCGCCACGCAGACAGGGCGTTAGGCCCCTACGGGGGCGGTGCTGACGTCCCAGATGGCCCCGGTGTCGTGGCCGGCCAGGTGGGCCAGCAGCGCCGCGGCGGATTGCTCAGGCGTGATCAGGGTGCCCTCAGCGAAGTTCTGGTTGAACCGCTCGCGCAGGGTGCCGACGCGCTCGGCGGCCTGGCCGCGGATCCAGGCCTGCATGGCGGTGTCGACCCCGCCCGGCCGGTAGGCGTTGACGGTCACGCCGGTGCCGGCCAGCTCGGCGGCGAGGTTCACGGTATGCGCCTCGAGCGCGGCCTTGGTGGTGGCGTAGGCGTTGCCCCGGACCATGCCTGCCGGGTAAGCGACGATACCGCTGGAGACGTTGACGACGCGGCCCCAGCCGGCGTCAAGCATGCCGGGCAGAACGGCGGTGGTGAGCGCGGCCGGCGCGACGACGTTGACCTCCAAGGCCAGCCTCAGGTCGGCGGCCGCGATGCCGATGGTGGGACCGAGCGGCTCAACCGTGGCGGCGTTGTTGACCAGGACGTCGATGCCGCCCGCCGCCAGCGCGGCGGCCACCGCACGGTCGCGGTCCTGCCCATCGGCGAGGTCGACGGGCAGCACGCTGATCCGCCCGGCGGGCACGCCGCGCGCACGCAGCAGGCCGCTGGTCTCGTCGAGCTGCCCGGCGGTGCGGGCGAGCAGGACCACGCCGGCGCCCGCGTCGGCCAGCCCGAGCGCGATGGCCCGGCCGATGCCCCGGCCGGCCCCGGTGATCAGCGCGGTCTTGCCTGCGAAGTCAGTCGACACTGTGGTCTCCTTAGCGGTTGACGGTGCGACCGGACGGCAGAGAGCCGGCCGGGTCCGTTCGGACGAATGCTGTTGAACTTCTTGGAGCGCACTATTTAGCGGCGCACGGCAGCGGCTTCTTACTAGCCGATGCCCGGCGAAATTCATTGGTAAGACGTGCGGGCGGGCGCGACGCATATGGTCGAGACGGCTCTCCCCCAACGCCGTCGCGACCATCCGCGAAGGAGACGCACAGTGCCTCTGCTCAACCCCGGCGACCCGTTCCCCCGTCTGACGATCAGCACCACCGACGACCAGACGCTCACCATCCCGGACGCGTTCGCCGGCGACTTCGGCGTCGTGCTGTTCTACCGAGGGGCGTGGTGCCCGTACTGCAACGCGCAGCTGCGGGCGTTCCAGCGGTCCGGTCCGGCGCTGGCCGACGCGGGCATCCGCGTCGCCGCCCTCTCGGTCGACGACAAGCAGACCACCGCCGCCCTAGTCGCCAAGCTCGGCCTGGCCTTCCCCGTCGGCTACAGTTCGGTCGCCCCGGCCGTCGCCTCCCTGACCGGTGCCTTCGTCAACCCGGACCCGGTGTACCTGCAGTCCACCGGCTTCGTGCTCGACCCCGTGGGTAACGTCATCGTCAGTGTGTACTCAAGCGGCGCCATCGGGCGGCTCGTCCCCGAGGATGTCATCGGCCTCGTCGGGTATCTGCGCGAGCACTTGCCCGCCGCGACGGCCTGACCAGACACGGAGGCAGCATGAGCGACGCCGATATCCGTTTCTACTTCGACCCGGTGTGTCCGTTCGCGTGGATGACCAGCAAGTGGGTGCGGATGGTGGCCGCACGGCGGGACTACACCGTCGACTGGCGGTTCATCTCGCTGCGGATGATCAACTCCGCGATCGACTACGACAGCCACTTCCCGGCCGGCTACGAGGAAGGACATACCTCCGGGCTGCGGCTGCTGCGGGTCGCGGCCCGGGCGCGAGCCGAGCACGGGCGCGCCGCCGTCGGGCCGTTCTACGAGGCGGTCAGCGGCGAGATCTTCGACTCGCCGGGCGCCGCCGCGCTGACGCCGGCTACCCGCGGCAGCCGGGCCTTCGTCGAGCCGCTGCTTGCCGCGGCGGGTCTGCCCGCTGACCTGGCGGAGGCGCTCGAGGAGACGCGCTGGGATGACGAGATCCGCGCGGAAGGAGACGAGGCGCTGGCGCTGACCGGCCGGGATGTCGGAACGCCGATCATCCAGTTCGGTCCGCCGGAGGGCACCGCCTTCTTCGGCCCGGTCATCAGCCGCCTCCCGGACGCCGACGACGCCGTCCGGCTCTGGGACTACGTGACCGGCCTGGCCGGCTTCCCCGGCTTCGCCGAGCTGAAGCGGAGCCTGCGCGAGCGCCCGCAGCTGCGCAGCTTCGGCGCGGACCCCGGCGCGGCCGGGACCGAAGAGGACTGGCACGCCGGCAGCCGCAAGACGGTGTCGTAGCGCGCGCAGCGCGTGAAGTCAGCGGCTGGTCGCCGCTGCCGTTCCTCGGCCGGCAGCTGGTAGCAGCGGACCCTGATCGACGTGGTCGTGGGTGATGGTGGTGATCAGCAGCTCAGGTCGAAGACACCTCGCCCACGACACGGCCCGGAACGCCGGATTTTCCATGGCATGGTGAATGCCTTCGGCATTGGCTTTCTCAGGGTTGCGCAACAATCACTCCACGACGGTGTCGTACCTATGTGAGCTTGATCGAATGGCGAGAACAAAATACGCAAATATCGAATCGGCTGACCGCGTAACGCGCCGGTTTACGCCTGGGACTAAGGGGTGCGGGAGCGGTTCTGTATCTCTCGATACTGGAGGAACAATGAAAATTCCGAATGGCCGTCGCGCCCGGAAAACCGGGTCGGGGGCGTCGGCGGAAACACCCGCCCGCTGGGCGCCACGTGGATGC
>Ga0210388_10005333_pt1 | contig 10057 bp, 9 predicted proteins | sample IncBWC19OmetaG_FD_155485 | JGI IMG/M metagenome (GOLD analysis project Ga0210388, IMG submission 155485) | Forest soil microbial communities from Barre Woods Harvard Forest LTER site, Petersham, Massachusetts, United States - Inc-BW-C-19-O ...
GTCACGTAGCCGGAGACTTTTGCGGCGACTGGCGTCAGGTCCGCCTGGAGATACGCGTCGTCGGTCGTCTGAGTCCTGGAGTTCGACTCCCACCGGTTCCAGCGCGTGGTGATGAGCACCAGCGCGCCTACCGCGAGCAGAAATATGACCGCGCGCCACACCCAGTCCGGCGGTGCACGCCAGTGAAAAATGGACTTCTCCCCCGTCATCGAGCCTGCTCCCGCTTTATCCGAGACTCCCCCGCCAGGGGCGTAAGTGTAACCAAGCGAGCGGTTTTCCTGTTGTACCGTCGTGTGCCGCCTGGGACCTTCCTGGCTCGCGTCGCGGACGATTAGGCCACGCGACCCAGGGGAATCATTGACAGCTAAATTAACGAAACCCCATAGTTTCGCGATCACGATTCAAGTCTAGAGCACGATGATGAAGACCAGCACTGCAGGCGCATCCAAGACGTTTCCGGCGGAGGCCCTGCGTGCCCAATTCCCCGCGCTCCAACGCGCAGGCAATTTTGTCTTTTTCGACAATGCCGCCGGCGCGCAGGTGCCGCAGTCGGTGTTGGATGCGGTCAACCGTCACCTCCTCGATCACAACGTGCAGCGTGGTGGCCGCTATCCGCAGAGCATCGCTGTCGACGCGACGATTGCGCGTGCGCGGGCGAGTGTGGCGGCGTTCGTGAACGCGCGGCGCCCTGAGGAAATCGCGTTCGGCATGAACGCTACCTCCTTCATCCGGACGATCAGTCTCGCCGTCGGCCTGACCTTGGAGGAACGGAACGAGATCATCGTGACCGACCTCGATCACGCCGCGAACGTCGAGACGTGGCTGGCACTCGAGCGCATGGGAGCGAAATTCGTCTGGTGGAAGATGCGCGCCGACGGCTGCCTCCACATGGATGACCTGAAGCCGCTGTTATCGGCGCGTACGCGCCTCGTCGCCTGCACTCTGACTTCCAACGCGCTCGGCTCCATCGTCGACGTTCGCGCGGCGGCGGATCTCGCTCACGCCGCGGGCGCCGAGATTTTCCTCGACAGCGTGCACTATGGTCCGCACGGTCCGATCGATGTGCAGGCCTTCGATTGCGACTATCTGGTGTGCTCGGGCTACAAGATCTTTGCGCCCCACATGGGCTTCATGTGGGGTCGTTACGAGCTGCTGATGAAGTTGCCCACCTTCCGCGAGGACTTCATTCCGGATGAGCCGCCGGGCAAGATCGAAGCGGGCACCTTCGTGTACGAGAACGTCGCGGGTATGGATGCGGCGGTGAGCTATCTCGCGCAACTCGGGCGCACACTCGCCGGGTTGGGCGGGGCTCCCGATTCCCGCTCACTGCACACGGACGCGCGCTACGCGATGGAGGCCATTCGGGCCTATGAGCAGGCCTTGTCGCTGGAGATCGCGCGTGTTCTGCGGGAGTGCGGCGCGCAGATCTACGGCATCGACACGGATGCGCGGGTGGCCGAGCGTGTTCCAACCTTCTGTTTCGACTTGCCGGGCCATTCACCGCAGGCTGTCACCGAAGCCCTGGCCCGCGCCAACATCGGGATCCGCGACGGCCACATGTATGCGCCGCGCCTGATGCGGCGCCTTGGCGTGCCGGTCGAGTCGGGCGTCGCGCGCGTCTCGCTGGTTCATTACAACACGATGGCCGAGATTCACCGGTTCGGCAACGTACTCGCGGAGTTACGCCCCGGCAAGTAGTCGGAGTTGCACAACGGCGGCTGCGGAACGTTGCTGGCGAACTGACGTCGCCACGCCCGCGGGCTCATCCCGACTTTACGGCGGAACACGCGTGTGAAGTGGGACTGGTCGCAATGTCCGCAAGTGAGCGCGATCTGAGACAGGCACTCGCCCGATCTCAACATGAGGTCCTGCGCATAGCGCATGCGCTGCCGGGAAACATAACCCAGCGGCGTCTCTCCGAAGGTTTCCTTGAACGCCCGCGTGAAGTGGCTGGCGCTCAGTTGCGCCACCGCCGCCAGATCGGTGGTGCGGATGCGGGCGCCGAGGTGGTCTGCCACGTAAGAAGCCACGCGCCGGGCCTGCCAGGGAGCGAGGCCCCCACGCTGCAACTCGGGTCCCGTGTCGCGCCACCGCGTTCGGGGGGCTCCGTTCTTCAATAGGGCTGCCGCTTTCGCGATGCACGCTCGCGCGGTATCGCGATCGCTATCGAGCGCGGCACTGGCCGCGTCGATCAGCACGGCGAGGGTCTCACGGTGTGATCTCGGGTTCGAGCGCGGCGAATCCACCAGGTCGGGTGGCGTCGCGGAATACTGTGTGGTGGACATAGGCCTCCCTCGGTACCCCCTCGAGACACCGCCGCACTTTAGCGCGTCCCGCGCACTTATGTGCAATTGCGTCGGGGGGGTCTCGTTGAGGGTGTCTACATGCCGATCGCCGCCTCGCAGCGAATCGCTCGAACCGCTGCCCGCTCTCACACAGCGGATTCGTACTTATGCTCGAGCTCGGCAAGTTCAGCTATCGCGGCGAGCCTGGAATCGGCGCGCCTTCATGCGGTTGCCGCAGACTTTCATGTTGCACCAACGCCTAGTGTGACTCTTGCTCGTGTCGAGGAAGAGCCAACGGCAGGTGTCTACCGCGCAGGTGCGTACTCTTGCCGCGTCCGGTGAGAGCAGAATATCTGACACCGACTGGGCGAGGAGCCACAGCGGGAGGTTAGGATCCGTCTCGGCGTGACGACTCCATCGCCAAGCCATGTGGGCCGGCGTGTCGTCATCGGCAAGGTTCTTTCCCGCCGTCTTCCAGTGCAGCTCGCGGTGGCGGCTGGCCTCGACAAAATGGCGCTCCAGCGTCAGGACGTCAGAGTGCGCCGGCGTCCGTTCTTCCATCCCCGCATAAAATAGAGCCGCCGCGGCTTCCCGCAGCTCTTTTACTTCGCGCAGTACCTGCTCTGCGGCCTGTTCGCTCGTGGCTTTGTCGAGGAGCCGGGTCCGCTGCGGCTCGAGCAGGCCGCTTTCGCCGAGAAAGCGTAGCAAGTCGCTGTAATGGACCAGGTTTTCATTCGGGCCGTCGGCGCGGAAGCGGTTATCCAGCGAATTCACCAGATCCAGGGCGGGGTGGCCACCGCTCAGGTCGAACAACGTCTGCTTTTTCGAGGGAACGCTCATAGGGCGAGGTGTAACCTCCAAATAGGATTTTACAGGTTAGTGCGGTCCCGGCATACTAACCCTCTATGGAGACTTTGGAGGTTATAGGCAAGTTGCCCGCTCGCGAGCGGCGCTTCGACGTCCGCGAGCTGCTGGCGTTCAGTGCAATCTATTTCCTCTGGGGCGCAACGTTCCTGGCCATTCGGGTTGCGGTTCTGGAGATCCCGCCGTTCTTCACAGCTGGCGTGCGTTTCTCCACGGCGGGCGCTTTGCTCTATTTCTTTATGCGTCTGCGCGGACAGCCTGCTCCTTCAGCGCAGCAGTGGCGTGGGATAGCGGTCATCGCGGTCTGCATGTTCGTGGTGACCTACGCGGCCATCTTCTGGGCGGAGCAGTTCGTGCCGTCGGGGATCACTGCGGTGCTCGAGGCCACGTTGCCGCTCATCGCCATGGTCCTCGAGGTTTTTGTCTTTCGACGGCAGCCCTTCCGCTGGCGCATGCTGATCGCAGTTGCGCTCGGATTCAGCGGGATTGTGTTGCTGTTGTGGAGCGATACGGGGCGATCGTTCGGCGTGTTCCCTTGCCTGGTGATTCTGGCGGGTAGCATCGCATGGACTCTTGGTGCCGTGCTGACGCGGTCGATGTCGCTGCCGCAATCGGTGCCGCTGGCGGCGGGTGCCGAGATGATGTTGGGTGGCATCGTTCTTCTGGCTCTCGCTTTTGTGACCGGGGAGCTGCACCCATTTCCGCACATTCCGTTACGGGCTGCGGTGGCACTCCTATATCTCATCGTCGGCGGGTCGCTAGTCGCCTTCACCGCGTACGTCTGGCTGCTCGCGCGGATGCCGGCTACACGCGTTGCGAGTCATGCTTACGTGAATCCGCTCGTCGCCGTCGCACTGGGATATTTCATGGGCGGTGAGGTCGTCACGCCGCGAATGTTGTTCGCGTCGGTGCTCGTGATCGCGAGCGTATTCATAATTCTGAAGCCGCCGTCTGTGACCGAGGGCTCAAATTAGAGCCTTCCTTATGTCACCTGCACCTTGGTCGCGCAGGGCATCCTGCTAGCATCGGACGCGAACAATAAAGCAAAGCGCTCCGGGATACCGGCAGCGGATGAGGGGATATGCGGATGATCCGATCGTTACGCTCGGGTCCTTCGGCCTTGCTGAAGACCACGATAATGACAGTGCTCCTGCTCGGCGCCGCCGCTGCCGGGGCACAAACTCCCGATGTTTCCGCCAAGCATGCGAGTGCGCCCGTACCTGCGACGCCGCCCACCTCGGATTCCAGCCAGGTCGGCTATCACGACCTGATCTGCAAGCCGAACGGCACTGAGGACGGGTTCGACTGCGCGGACGAGGCTACTCCCGCGAAGATCGTGCCGATTCCTTCGCAGGTTGTGGGGCCGCGGCCGCAGGACAGGCCTATTAGCGGCTGAAGCCCTGCTGGGTTAGACGGCGGCTCTCATTGTCGGGGCCAATTGAACGCAGCCGTAAGTTCCTTGCCCCGTCCCTCTAGCTCGCGCTGCGATTGCGCCGCGAAGTTGGCGTCCTGTCGCGCGTTCTTGCCCAGTGAGCCAGGGTCGGGGCGACTACGTGATCATAGATCAAGGCTGTCGCCGGTCGCAGCAGCGGGAGGTTGAGCGTCGTCGCTATCCAACCGTATCGTGGCATCCGCGACCAAAGTGAAATAATGGCCGGCATGCCGCTGAGAATCTGGCCCTCGCTGTCCTTGATGTAGACGCGTTGCTCGAGGTGTTCGGGGCGTAGTCCGCAGCTCGCGAACTCGTTTGGCTGTTGCGTGGAGTCTATGAAGCGCAGCTCGGGGCGCGAGGTGGCGCAGAGTTCGGCGTAGTGCTCCATCTCTCTGCGGCATATCGGGCATTCGCCATTGTAGTAAATGTCGGCTGGGGCGCTGTTGGTGGTCGCGGTCGCGGAGTTTCCGAGCAGGTGTTCCAGTGCCCCGCCTAGGTTTGGAAATTTGAATGTGAAACCTGCGGCGAGGGCTTGCGTAGGAGCTACTCTCTGTCCGTCCACCAGCAGCTGCGACATTTCTCCCAGCCCTGTGCGGATGAAGATCGCGGGAATCCGCATCCAAATCGGGCGGTGCAGGACTTTGCCCAGCAGGCGCTGCATCTGAGCATGCGTGGCGGCGGCGGGGGTGACGGCGTTTATCGCCCCTTTACAGGTCGGGGTATCGAGCGCGAATTCAACCAGGCGGACGAGGTCGCCGATGTGAATCCACGACACCCACTGTTTGCCGCTGCCGAGTATCGCGCCGAGGCCGAAACGCACCGGCCTCGCGAGCTGCGGTAGTGCGCCGCCGCTGCGCGCGAGGACGAGTCCGATCCGCAGCTTCACCAGGCGTGCCCCGAGGGTTTCAGCGGCGGACGCGGCGGCTTCCCATTCCTGGCACAGCTGGGATTGAAAAATGGGCTGTGGGCTGCCGCGCTCATCGATCGGTTCGTCGCCGCCTAAACCGTAGTAGCCGATGGCGCTGGCGGTTACAAGGATTCGTGGGGGACGAGTCAGGCGCCCACACAGTTCCACCACGGATCGTGTGGTGTTCACTCGGCTGTTAATCAGGTGCGCGCGGCGTGCTTTCGTCCAGGGGAGTCCTAGAATGCGCGCGCCTGCCAGGTTGACGATCGCATCGATGCGCTCATCGTGTCGGAGTTCGGTGAGAGCGGTGATGATGCGCACGTGGGGACCGAAGCGGTCCAGGGCGCGATCTGCATCGCGGGTCAGCAGGACGACGCGATCACCGCGTGTTAGCAGGCGTCGTATGAGGTGTCCGCCGATGAAGCCGGTGCCTCCGGTCACGAGCACCGTTCGAGCGTTGGGGTTGGTGTGGGCGTCGATAGGATCGCGCACCCATTCGGCGGGGCGCCGCAGGTGTAGTACGGCGAGTGCGTTTCTCAGTGCGAAGGCAGCTGCGCCAAATGCAAACAGCGAAAAGAACCAGGAGGTCGGGCCGGAATTTACATGCGCAATCGCGGTTGGCAGTGACCACCAGTGTGTCAGGATCGGGGCGAAGGTGATGAGGATCATGCCGAAGTTGATGGCGAGAATGGTGTGCAGGATGCGCTCGAATGGCGGAAGGTGTCGGGTGCGATCCTCCAGCAGGAAGTCGGCCATCGTTATGATGACCTCGATAATCAGTGCCGCGGCTAACAGGAGGGCCCATGCTCCATGCAATTCGAGCCAGCCTAGTTGGAGGAGGACGGCCGCGTAGATGAGCTCCCGGGCGGCGTGGAGGGTCAGCTCTCCGGAAGCGGAGCGCTTCGAGGGGAGTCGTTCGGTGATTTCGTGATGCCAGATGTTGTCGAATGCACCCAGCAGCGCTTGTATGGTCAGGAGGGTGAATAGGACTGTCATGACGGATCTCCCGCCGCTCGAAAGCGGCCGGTTTGATAGAAGACCTCACCGAAGAGTGGGTGAGTGACGGTCATGGTGAACCGGAACCAGCCTTGCGACTCGTCCGCGTGCTCAACGTGAGTTGTGCCGGGGGAGAGCCAGGAGGGCAGTGGGATTTTAATGCTGGCGAACTCGAAGTAATAACCTTTACTCACGAAGTGCAGGACGCCGCGCCGCTGGTAGACGGCCAACGGCATGCGTAGGCCCGCAGGCAGTTCCTCTATGAGCGAGCCATCGGGACCGACCACTTTGGTCGAGCGTACCTGGCATGTTCGTCCGTGCGGCCAGCGGTATTCGCGCAGCCAGCTCGCGCCCCTGTCGACGGGGCCCACGTGGATGATGGCGGGTACGCGCTGGCCGGTGCGTGGGACGACCGGGGTGCCGATGGCCTGGCAGAGCCATGCGATGACACGACCAACAGTGCTTGCTCTGACGACGTCGAATTCGCCGACGTAGTCGACTTTCAGGACCGGCTCACCGAAGCGTGTGCGTACCGTCGGGGGGAGGCCTCGCCAGGCGACGTCGCCGAGCAGGCCGTGTATGCCTGAAGGACGGGGAAGCTCGCGGTGAGCTACGCGATTGGTAGGTGTTGGGCCCCGGTCCTTGCGTGGCGCGATGTGCGTGACTTGCTCGATAGTGGCCATGTTGCCCTCCCTTCATCCCTCACTCGCCGATGACCTTCGCGATCTTTTGTCCGAGGCGCATCATCTTCAGGAGTGTTTTGCGCGGCAGACTCTTGATCGAGTCGTACCAGAGGGTGAGCGTCTCGAAAAACTCCATTTGCGCCACGATCCGCTCCCGCACTTCCGGCGGCGTCTCGGAGTCCTTCTGCAGTGTCATGGCGCAATCGCGTAAGAACGCGAGCGTCGGATCGATTTCCCGCCGCTTACGCCCTTCGACGACGAGCCGGATCACTTCCCACGGATCGTGTGGGGCGAGAAAAAAATCGCGGCGGTCCCCGAGAGTATGAGTGACCTGGATGAGGTCCCAGGACTGCAGCTCTTTCAGCCCCATGCTCACGTTCGAGCGCGCGATGCCGAGGGTTTCGGCTATCTCGTCGGCGTGCAGGGGCTGCGGCGAGAGATAAAGGAGCGCGTGGATCTGCGCGACCGAGCGATTGACGCCCCAACGGCTGCCCATTTCGCCCCAATGGACGACGTAGCGCTGCATGACCGGGGTGAGTCTCATTATGGTTAGTTCCGTAATTTCAGTAATTACTGAAATTATAGATTAGACAGGAAAAGATGCAAGGGGAATAGAAGCTGCCGCCTCAGATGCGCGGCGTCACTGGCACATGTGAGCACCGTCAGGGGGCGCTGAGCTCCGTCGGTTTCCATCGTTGCAGACGGTGCTCAAGCCACAAAGCGGCCATCGCCAAGGCAACCATGAGTGCGGAGATCACGAGGCACGTGACACCCACGGTGGGATAACCGTGTACCGCTACATCAATGAACGGATAGGGGTACCAGCCGACCATCGCACCGCGAATCAGTGTATATGCCAGCCACACGACTGGTACTACGAGGAAGGCAAGCAAGTCCTGGCGATCCACACGCTTACGCGGACCGAAGATTATCCAGCCGATGAGCGCCATCAGCGGCACGACTACGTGGAGCAGTTTGTCGGCGAGGTAATCCAAACCGCGAAGCGCGAGTAGCGGCCGGAGGAGGAACCAGTGCACGACTCCCCCGACGACGGCAAGCACCAGTCCGTCGAGCCGCAGGGCTCTCCACGTGCGCCCGTCACGCAGCGGGTTCACGGCGAGCAGGAAGCACGTGCCGGCAACTATGATGTTGAACCAGATCGTCAGATAGCTGAAGAACCTGACGAGCCGTACACTCAGGTCCGGTCGTCCCGCGCTCTCGAGCTCCGGGAGTGAGTCTCCCAGATGCTGGTGCCCTACTATGACGAGCAGCAGTTGCAGCAGCAGAGCGAACCCCGCCACTGCAAAGGTGAGGCCGTGCCAGAGCCGGGCCTGACGAGTCGTCGGGAACATGACACCGGAGTTTAGCAGGATTGTCGCGCGAGGCTCCGGGGTGTTTGCCGCGAGCAGTTGCTGGAGTTCGTGGCTGCTGCGATGCGCGAGACGAGGTTAACTGCGAGCCAGTTTGGGCGAGTGGCACGGAGCATGAGGTATCTATGCGGCAGCTGTGTCAGGACCCTGACAACTTTTCGGCGATCGTCGGAATTCGGACAATCTTCCAAAGACTGTCAGGGGCCTGACAGAGACTGGGAGGGTAGTACCTCATACTCGCTTCTCAAGGCGAGGACTCATCGGAGGCCAGCCGCGGCATGGAATGTTGTGGGTTAGGCGGGTTCGGTTTCCTTGGCGTGGCGCGCGATTTGATCGCTATTCTCATGTTATTTTCCGGTGTTGATCCAAACAGCCTTGGGCTCGGTGAAATTCGCGATGGCCTCGTCGCCGTGCTCGCGGCCGAAGCCCGAGTCGCGCGCGCCACCCCAGGGCAGGCGCACGTCGGTCGGCCCGTATGTGTTGGCCCAGACGGTGCCGGCCTTGAGGCGCCGCACGAAGCGGTGCACACGGGTGACGTCCGCGCTCCAAACTCCGGCGGCGAGGCTGTACTTCGTGCCGTTCGCGATCCGCAGAGCGTCCTCGTCGTCTTTGAAGCGAATGACGGTGGCGACGGGGCCGAAAATCTCTTCCTGCGAAATCCGCATCTGATGTTCTACGCCCGCGAACACCGTGGGCCCGACGAAGTAGCCTGAATCGCCGAGGCGTGCGCCGCCGACCGCGATCTGCGCGCCTTCGCGCCGGCCGATGTCGATGTACTCCAACACCCGGTTCATCTGAAGCTGGGAGACGAGCGGCCCCATGGCGGTGCTGGTGTCGCGCGGGTTCCCGACCCGCACGCCCTTGGCGCGGCTTACGAGCCGTTCGACGACTTCGTCGTAGATATCCTGGTGCGCGAGGATTCGTGAGCCGGCGGAGCAGACTTGTCCGGTGTTGAAGAAAATGCCGGAACCGGCCGCCTTGACGGCCGCCTCGATGTCAGCATCGGGGAAGATGATGTTCGCTGACTTGCCACCGAGCTCGAGCGTGACCCGCTTGAAGTTGCCGGCGGCGCCGCGCAGGATCTGCCGGCCCACTTCGGGCGAGCCGGTAAAGGTGATCTTGTCGACATCCGGATGGTCGACCAACGCAGCGCCTGCGGTCTTGCCGAAGCCGGGCACTACATTCAGCACGCCGGGAGGAAAGCCCGCCGCAAGCGCCAACTCGCCGATTTTCAGGGCCGTTAGCGGTGTCAGTTCCGCAGGTTTCAACACCACGGTGCAACCGCAGGCCAGTGCCGGCGCAATCTTCCACATCCCGATCATCAGTGGGAAGTTCCAGGGAATGATCGCTCCCACAACGCCCATCGGCTCGCGGACCGTATAAGTCAACGCGTCGGGGCGAGCCGGAATGACCTGTCCGTTGATCTTGTCGGCCCAACCGGCGTAGTACGTCAGGGTGTCCAGCACAGCCGGCAGGTCCTGCCGCCTGATGGCGGAGACGGGTTTGCCGGCGTCGAGGCT
>Ga0210388_10005335_pt1 | contig 10056 bp, 6 predicted proteins | sample IncBWC19OmetaG_FD_155485 | JGI IMG/M metagenome (GOLD analysis project Ga0210388, IMG submission 155485) | Forest soil microbial communities from Barre Woods Harvard Forest LTER site, Petersham, Massachusetts, United States - Inc-BW-C-19-O ...
GTCGGCCCGAGCCAAGTGGGCGTGCTGCTCGGCAACGGCGATGGCACCTTCCAACCGGCAGTGAGCTATGGTTCGATCGGGACCGATGCCTCGTCGGTCGCCGTCGGAGACGTGAATGGCGATGGAGCTCCCGATCTGGTCGTACAAGGCAGCGTGACGAGCGTGCTGCTGGGCAATGGAGACGGCACGTTTCAAACGCCTGTTAACTACAGTTTGGGTGGCCAGTCGATCGCCCTCGGCGATCTGAATGGCGACGGCTATCCCGATGTGGTCGTAGCCAACGGCCAGGTAAATGTGATGTTGAATAGCGGCGATGGCACCTTCCAGGCGCCCGTGATTTATAACCCGGGCGTCGAACATGCCTCGTGGGTCGCAATCGGAGACGTTAATGGCGGAGCGCTTGACATAGTCACGGCGAGCAGCTTTCAGGACAAGCAACATCCCGCTGGCGGCGTAGGCGTGCTGCCGGGAAACGGCGATGGGACCTTTCAAGCAGCTGCCAGCTTCGGAACCGGCGGACGCTTTACCGACTCGGTCGCGATCGGCGACGTGAACGGCGACGGCAAGGCGGACATCGTGACAGCGAACGGGTACGGCAAGAAATCTACCAGCAGCTCGGTCGGCGTGCTCTTGAACGACTACACGGCAGACACGTCGACTTACCTGTCAGGGTTGCCTCAGCCCGCGCAGATCAATCAGACCGTAACGTTCACCGCCACGGTCAAGTCGAATCCACCCGTCGCCAACGGGATGGTCGTCACCTTCCGCGAAGGTAAGACGACCCTTGGAGCGGGCACGACAAACAACGGGGTCGCGACCTTCAGCACCTCTTTTTCAAAAGCCAAGACCTACACCATCAAGGCGACGTGTGCCGGCGATATTTTTCACAAGAGCAGCACCGGAACGGCAATGGAGACAGTGAACCCTTGAATATGCGAGTGGTCGTTGAGAAGTTTAGCTGAGAACTGGGGTTGAGAATCTTGCGGCGCATGCGCGGAAACTATCCAGCATCCTCTCGGAGCGCTAAGAATGTACGCGCATTGCATGACGTTTTTTCGCAGCTTCCAGCCGCAGCAAGAGCATGTAAAGCACGATGCCGACGTTGACCGCGGTAATCAGCAGTCCAAACCAGGTCGGATGCCGGACGAGATCGGCTGCCTCGAACGGGATATACATGGCGCCGGAGGCAAGCGCCAGCCATTCCGCCCACGCGCACAGATACCACAATCCGTACGCCTCGACGAATCGAAGGATCACATAGAGAGATGCGACGACGGCGATCTTCCAAAGGCGCACGTCACTGACCCGGTACACCAGGTCGATGAAAACTCCCACGTAACGGTGATAGGGATTGACATGGAAGAATTCCAGGAAGCTCTCCGCCACTCCCCAGATGTCTTTGTGCCGCATGGTGAAGACGCCGAGGCCCGCGAGAACAACGATGATCCCCTTGGCCAATTCAATCGTGGCGACGGTACGCACGCCCTTGATGTGCGCGGGGTCGTGGATGATGGGATGCGGGATGATGGAATGTGGAATTATGGGATGCATTTGCCGACAATTGATTTCCGTTATCAAGCGCTTGACCGCGGATTCATTCTAAAGCGTAGCCCCTAACTGGGCGTTTCATTTTGAAGACTTGCGGTCATCCTCAACTCTGACCGCGGACGCTGGCGCGCAACTCCTCAACGATCTCCAGCGCGGCTTTGTGGGCCGCTTCACTCTGGTTGACTTCGAATGAGATCGCTCCCACGCGCGCATGTCCGCCGCCTCCATAGCGCTCGCAGACGCGGGCGAGATTGACGGTGGGCGGTCGTTTTGACCACGGATTTGACCCGACGGAGACCTTCACCCGAAACGAACTCTTGCTCAGTCCAATGCTGTAGATGGAATCGGGATGCAGATAGTACGGAATGAACTTGTTGTAGCCTTCGAGGTCTAGGTCAGTGATGTCGAAAAAAATAGTGCCGTCTTTTTCTTCCGACCGCTGCCGCAGAATTTCGATCGAACGCTGATGGCGTTCCAATAGTGGCGGCAGAACCGCGGTGACAAAAGGCTCCTCCAGAATCTTGGCGAGCGGTTGGTACGCCAGTAGCGGAATCATGGTTTTGACGAAGTCGCGGTCGGTGGAGGCTTCGATGGCCATGGTCAGCTTCATGGCCGGAGCTTTCATTTCCACCGCCGACTTGGCGTCGTCATACATCGCACCATCGACTATGTCAGCCCAATGGACCAGTTCCGAGACCGGGCGGGAATCGAAGCCGAAGCGCTCCTTCGCGACCATGGCGATGAAGCTCGTGCAGGATTTGAAATCTGGATCATAGAACTTGCGATTGCTCTGGTCCTGCTCAAAGTGGGCGGCATCGGCGGGCGACAGAAACGCGCTCTCGTGGTGGTCGAACCACCAGGTGATTTTGGGCGAGCTGGAATATTTGAAGTCGACAATGGCGTTCTCGTCGCCATCGAACTGCTTCTCGTCGAAGAGGGCACCGGCGCGATGGAGCAGCCCGGAGTAGACGAAGTCCACATCGCTGCGGATTCGTTCGCGGTAAAAACGGGAGAACAGGGCGGCCGAGCAAGCCCCGTCAAAACATTTGTCGTGATAAAAAACCCGCACTCGCAAATTAGCTTTCTCTAACCCTTTCTCCAGGCATGGAGTGAAAAACAACTAGAGTTGCTGGTTTGGAGATTTATGTCAAGGAACTTCTGGAGCGGGCACCTGTCCGCGGGCTTACTTACCAATCGATCCGCTCGATTCCACGCACCAAGTCGAAGTGGCGGTCCCGGCTTAAGATAGAGAAAGAGTGCTGACGGCAAAGTGCGGCGATCCAAACGTCGTTAGAAGGAAGTGGAGTTCCGGCTTTTTTGAGTTCGTATCGAACACTTGCGTAGCAGGCGGCCGTAGCTTCATCGACATCGAGTATCCGGTAGTTGGGGAGCGATTCGGTCAGCCATTCTTCATAGCGATGGCGGTCGCGTGATTGCCGAATTCCATAACGGTATTCGCCCAACACGATTACAGGAACGGCGATCTCCGCCGCCTGCTGCAGAATGGGCTCCAGGGCCGTGTCACCATCGGCTATGGCGGACAGTCCATTGCTATCCAGGATCACAGTATCAAGATCACGGTTGATCTCAGTCACGATCCTCGGTCTCGATCTGGTCGAACTCCTCCGCAATGATCCGGTTAATTCTCGTCGTTTCGTTGTGGAGATGGCGGAGTTTGCCAAACGTCTTCATCCAAGGCCTGCTGTCGCGATTGCTCTGGGCCCGCAGTTTGTCCGCCAATGCCTCTGAGACCAAGGCTCGAAAAGGAATTCCACGCGCCGCCGCCGCCGACTTGGCGCGTCGAAAGATAGCGTCCGGAATTTCCAGGGTGGTCTTCACTAACAGTATGTTCCCATATTTATGGGAGTGAGTCAAGCGGAAGGCCGAACCGGTCCGCTTGTCACTTCTTCCGGCGCCGAATCTTAAATACGAAACTGACGACTCCGTTCTGATCGCGCAGTCCTACGATCGACATGGTCCGGGTTATGTTGTACTCCACCTGGATGATCTGCTGGTTGGAGACGGAGACGTTGGTGCTGTAGGTCAGGGTGAGGTTGCTCGCCACCTGCTGTTCGACGGTGACTTGCGGGCCTCGAACTACGTTAGTCTCACTGGCCAGTCCCTGAGGATCGACCTTCACGCGACTGGCTCCGAAGAGTTTCTGGAGGCGGCTGTTGACGGTGCTGTTGAGCGCCTGATTGATCAGCAGGTTGGAGGCGTCCCCGCCAAATCCAAAAGATGATCCGTTCGCGGCCGCGGCCGCCGATTCTTCCTGCGTGCGTCCGAGTGCCAACAAGGCAATGACGTCGGCTTGCGGAAGCTGCGGTTCCGATTGCCAAGTGACTTTCGGGCCGTTGGGAGAGCTAAGGTCACCGCGGAATTGCACCGTAATGTCATAGTCGCGCACACGCGTGGTCGCCTGCAGATCAATGATCGGTTGCGTCTTGGCCGGATTCGCAAAGGTCACATCGCCGCGTTCGAGCTTGTACTTGTTGCCGTTGAAGGAGATTTCTCCTTCCAGAACTTCCACCCTTCCCAGGACTGCCGGGCGCTCGGCGGTCCCACGAACCCTAAGGTCCGCATTGCCGGAAAGTCTCGCGATGGCCGTCTGCATTTGTAGTTCAGGAGTGGTGACGACGTGAACATCGAGCTTGAGATGACTTTCGAGGCTGTCGCTCTGCGCCAGGACGATCGTCTGCCGGCTTCTCTCGATGTATGCGCCGAAGTCAAATCCGGGGGTCACGGCCAGCTTGGTGACGACGACATCGCCAGTCAGCTGAGCGGAACTCGTGCTGCCGGTCAGCCGGAGATCCGCATTCGCGGTCGAACTGACACCCGGCGGATAGCGCAGGCGAACTCCCTGTGCCGTCGCACCGAGATCAAGAACGAACACGCCACCCTGATAGGTCGCCGAACCGGTCAAGGCCACGGTGCCGCCACCGGTGGTGCCGCTGAGCTTCTGGATCTGGATGTGATTGCGATCGAACAGCAAGACGCCGTTCAGGTCGCTAAGGCCGCTGGGGAAGTCGTTGTGACTGACGAACGTGTTCTTCACATCCAAACGTCCTTGTAACACGGGCTCTCGGAGCGTGCCGCTGGCGCCGAGATTTACGTCCACCGTACCACGCGCCGAAATTTTGGGGTCTAACGACTGGAACAGCGTCATATTGACGGAGCCATCCAACTGGACGTCAAGCTCCTGCGCGCCAGCCAAATGCGCTCGACCGTGCGCGGTGAAATCGGTTCCACTTCCGGCGAGGTGGAGGTTTTCTACGAGCAGCGTTTGGTCCACGACTTCGAACCGAATCGGACCGACATTTTGCACCTGCACGTGCTCGACCTCGACGCTGAAAGCCTGGAGTTCGGCGGCAGCTTTCAAATCACGTGGAGTGCGCAGAGGGCCGCGCACCTGGAGCGTCCCTTCGAGCGGAGAGTGCCCGGTGATCTTTCCTGGCAGATATGTACGAAGAAGCCAGTCGGCGTCGAGATGGTGAAAAGTCAGGTTCAGATCCGCGGGAAGGTCATGCTCCAGTCCGATGCTGCCCTGAATCGTCAGGTCTGCTTTATCGAAGTCTGAGTGCGCGCTGACCTCGAGCTGCCGTCCACGGGTCACCGCATCAACGTAAAAATCGCCGGCGCGTTCCTGATCGAGCGCAAGGTTCTTGAGATGAACGTGCGATTCGATCGAGGGCTGCTCGATGGTGCCGCTGGCTTGGACTGTGAAATCGGCCGTCCCTTCGGCAGTAAAACGCCCGGTCTGGAAGTGTGCCAGCGGTGCAAGATCGAGGTTACGTCCAGAAATATTCAGGCGGAAGTCGGTCTTCGACAGGTCAGGCTTTGAGGAGCCAGAGTTCGAAATGAAGTTCGACGTACTGATCGCCGCACTTCCCGAAATCGGAGCGCCATAGACACCGGATTCGAGGTTGTTAAACTGCAGCTCGCCATTGGCCAGCCGTAGATCGCTCTTCAACAAAGGGACGAGCACTCCGTAGGCCACGGCATTGCGGAGTTCGAGATGGCCGTCTCCGCGGGGATCGCTTCGCGTTCCAGAAATGGACGCGGACATATCCAGAGTGCCGCCAAAAGTACCAGCAAACGGCTGAGCAATTCCGGCCAAGCGTACGAATTCAGCCACGTCCGCGTTGCGCAAGTCGAACTGCAGAGTAAAGGGAAGGCTCCCCAGCGGCGCGCTCCCTGACAGCTCGGCACTGGTGTCAAAGTGGACGCTCGTGTGGCCGTGAATGAGAGATCCGTTGTGTGCCGCAAAGTGATTGCTGGAGTACTGGACGGCCGCGGTGAGCGCGTCCCAGTGAACCACTTGCGAGGAGACTTGCGCCCGTGCCGGCAAGGTAGTGTCGAAATCGTAAACTTCAAGATTTCCATTCACTGAGAGTTGAGAAAGTCTTCCGCTGGCGTTGCCGCTCAGAGTTGCCCAACCGTGAACTGTAAACGGCAGCTCTCGGGATCCGTAGGCAGCTTCAAGCAATGGCGTCCACTCTTTGAGGTTGTGGCTCGTGAGTGAGAATCGGAGCGATGAGGCTGCAGCCAGGTTGCCCGCGCCGTCAATCTCAGAGCTTGGCGTTGTAAGGTGAAGGCGACTCACCTCGAGTTCGTCGCGCGATCCGCGATAGATGGCATCTACCTGGCCGCGGATTGGAACCCCGTTCAGTACGGGATTTTGCGGTGCAGCAACGCTGAGATTCAGGTGAGTCTCCGCATCGCGCATCGAACCCACCCAGATGGTGTCGACGTTGCCGCTCGCGTTTCCGGAAAGACTGAGTTGATCCAGCGGAAGCTTTGGTGAACTCAGCCATTGCAGGGCCGGGAGCAGCGGGAAGCCCGCCAATTTCAGACGCACCGAGCCGCGTTGTAAACTTTCCGGCGGGATCCGCCCAATCACGTGTCGCTTCACCGGAACCGGCGACGCTGCCAGCGAACTCTGCCAGTTGATGACCTCGGCATCCCCCTGCAGTTCACCACCGAGCAGGTTCGCCTTGATCGAGGAAAGATGAAAGCGGCTGGGGGTGACATCGTAGCTGGCAGTGAGCCGCCCGTTTTTCATGGACACTTTGCCGTTCGACCATTCAAGATCTTTGCCCTGCAGAGTTCCCTGCGTGCCAAAATCGCGCAACGTCCAGGAGCCTTTGCCGGCGAACTGGACCGTACCTCTTGGGGATGGTCCCTTCTGCGATGATCCCTTCCGGGTCGCCGCGGTACGGGTAGGCTCCGGCTGCGTCAAAGCCGCAAGCTCGCCGACATCGGCGAGGCCATTGTAGGTGCCTTCCAATCTGGGATCATGAAAGTCTTGCAGGCTGCCTGCGAAGTGGATTTCAGTTTTCCCAGAAGTCACGGTCAGATTGCTGATGTCGGCGCGTCCGCGAGACAGGAACAGCGAAGTGTCGACCCGCCACGCAAACGACCGATACTGCTGGAAGCGCGTGGCAATGTCACCGACGGCGACATGGGCTTCGTAGCGTCGGCGCAGCAAAGAGTAGTTCAGCAGCAGCGCCACCTCGCGGGCATCAAAATCGAACGGCATTTTCTTGTCTTGCCACGTCAGCTCGCCCCGTTGCGCCTCGATGTGCGCAACCGACAGAGAAAACAGTTCCTCCACCGGTCCACGGCTGGTGGTTGATAAACGGCTCACTTGCGGCTCCGGAACGTTCGTAGTGCCATCCGGATTCACAATCACGTGCGCAACGGGATGATCTAGGACCAAGGAGTGCAAGCCGATGGTGGTGCTGAGGAGCGAAATGATTTTCAATTCGGCCTGCAAGCGGTCAATGTGCAGGAATGGGGGCTGATCGGAAGCTTCCTTGCCGTGGATGGTCAGGTTGCGTGCGTCCACGCGCAGGCGAAACGGAATGGTGTGAAGTTCTCCAAGTTCGACGCGGCCGCCGGTGATTTTCTCCGCCGACGCGACCACGCGGCGGCGAGCCAGTTGCTGAAAGGAATCGGTAGTGACGTACCAGGCCAGCAGGGCGAAACCGACGACACAAAAAACGCAGAATCCCAGAAAGAGTTTCCACAGGGTGCGACGACGTTCAGGGGGAGACGGCTCGCTGGATTCGCTGGTCGATTGCCCGGTCGGTGGTTCGCCCGAATTCTCGCTCAACGGTTCTGCTCTCCGGCGCTCGATTCAGGAGGATTGATATGGCTCCCGGAACGCAGACTCGCCAGCCACCCGGTCAGCAGCTCGTTCATTTTTTTCTCGGCCAGCAAGTCCTTAATTCGGCCAAAGACTTCGGTCAACGGCGCCGCGCTGTTGCCCGCTTTTTTCATTTCCGGCAACAACTCATTCTGGTAGTAGGTTTCGACGGCATGCTGGTCGATCTGGATCGAAGGTCGCAAACGGTCCTCCACCAGCTTCATCAACTGGATCTCGTCGCCCAGACGTTTCTCGACCGCGCTTTGCGTCAGCCCATAACGTTGTAGTCGAGCGTGCCATGCGGCGTCGGTGGCGCAATCCGGATGCAGCTTGCGGACTTCAATAACGCGGGCAGCAACCTGTTCGGGCGGAGCCGGTTGCGATGGCCGCACCTGTTCCCGTAGGAGTTCCTGATCAATCAGGCGATCAAGCGCGGCTTTGCGCTCGGCGGTGGTGAACGAGTCCGGATCGCGGCCGTTAGAAAGCGCCTCGAAGGCCACTTCCTGCTCCCAATCGCTCTGCAACACAACATGGCCGTTAACGTCGGTGACCACCCGATCGACGATCTGTCCGCCCATGGCCGAGATCGCCAGCGCCAGGCACAATGCCATGGCGATCCCGATGTCTCTCCCGAGTTTGCCGCAGCGCAACTTCATTAGCATTAGAATGACTGCCCGACGCTGAACGAAAAGTTAAAATGCCCGGCGCGCTGGTACCCAAACTGCCCGACCTGCTGCCCCGTCTGCTTGTTAGTCGTAATGTTGTAATAGCTAGGGAAATAGGGCGGATTTAAATTGTATCCGAAATCAAAGCGTAATGGTCCGATCGGGGTCTGATAGCGAACTCCCATACCGATCGCGTGTGAGGCATAGTTGTAATTGCAGTTCAGGTGCGTATCCTCATGGAAGCAATCCCCCTGGTAGGGCTGGTGAAAACGCCCCAGGCTCGGGATCATCTCCTGCGGCCGGGCAAAGACGTTGCCCATGTCTTCGAAAAGCGTAAACCCGATGTTGTCATTGAGCAAAGGCACCCTGACGTTGGGGAAGCGCATCTCCAGACTGTTGAGAAACACCGCACTGCCTCCGACCGGGAATCCAGTGAACGGATCGCGCGGTCCCGCTTGATTTAACCCGAATCCGCGATGCGAGTTGCCTCCGCCGCTATAAAAACGCTCGGGCAGAGGAATCAGAGTCTCGTTCGCGGTTATGGTTTGGGACGGATCGGCCACGATGGTGCTTCCAAAAGGGTTCTCGACGCCAACGGTGGTAGATCGGGCGAAGACATAGCCCTGTCCCGTGCTGCGATTGCGAAAAAAAGTGTGGTAGGTAGAGTTCTTGATCAAAACCCGGCTGAAATCAGCCTCGGATCCAAAAGCACTGGCAGCAACGCCGCCTTCTACTGTCGTGTAACTCCCGCGCGTACTTTCCAAATCGTTATCGCGCCGGTTGCGTATGTACAGAAAATTGGGCGTTCCAACGCGGGTTGGCTTGGAGAGCAGGGGAATGAGATTGTCGGTAACCTCAATATTGCTGGCCTCGACGCGGCGATAACTGAAGCGGTAAGCGAAAGTTGTGAGTTCGCGATCCTGAGATTTTTTCAGCACCTGCAAAAGTTGCAGAGTTCCTTCCAGACGCTTCGATGTGAAGGTCGAGACATCCACCGTGTTGTCGTAAAGCCCCGTGGCGGTGAAACGAAAGTTCTCCCAGTTGAATAGTTTAGGGATGTTGTAACTAATGAGCGCACGCTGCTGCAGGCGGCCAACGTTGGTTTTCAGGCTGACGGTCTGATTCCGCCCACCCACGTTGATCCGGCTGACGCCGAACGACACCATGGGGCTGACGCCGGTCTGCCCGAGCGGTTGGTTGGTTCCATATGCGGGCTGACCAGTCTGGAACTCGAAACCGACGCCGTAATCGAAGGTGTAGCGATCGGCTTCGCGTGCGGTCACGAGCACGTTCTTGCGCGACTCAGTACCGTCCGGGTTCTGGATGGCCGTGTCGACCTGCTTGAAAAGGCCCAAGTCATAGAGGCGTCGCTGGCTCTCCAGCAATGCCTGCTGGCTGAGGGGCGCTCCCGGCTGCACTCGTACTTCCCGGCGGGCAACTCCGAAGCGGGTGTAGTGCAGCCCATTCAGGTAGAGTTGATTGACAAAAAACTGCTCGCCTTCATGAATAGTGAAGGTCACACCCACGCGGGGCAAGCTGTCCGCTGACGGAACCGGAACGTAGGCGACGTCCACGGTCGCATTGGGAAAACCATTGTCGAAATACTTGCCGAGAATCGTGTCGCGATCATCCGCCAGACTTGATTCGTCAAAACCTTGGCCTTCGGCAGTGGAAAGTTCAGGAAGCTGTTCCTGA
>Ga0210388_10005336_pt1 | contig 10056 bp, 9 predicted proteins | sample IncBWC19OmetaG_FD_155485 | JGI IMG/M metagenome (GOLD analysis project Ga0210388, IMG submission 155485) | Forest soil microbial communities from Barre Woods Harvard Forest LTER site, Petersham, Massachusetts, United States - Inc-BW-C-19-O ...
CTTTCGGCGGTGGCGCATCGCGTGGAGGATTTGATCGGGCGCTTACGCGACGGTGAATTGCAGCCGAGCGCGGAAATTGTCGATTTGCTGCTGCAATCCGTCGATGTGCTGAAGCAATTTCTGCATCGGCAGTGGGCGAGCGAAGCGGAGATGGCTGCGGCAGTCGATCCGCTGCTGGCGCGAATTGCGGAGCAGGCGCCGGAAGAAGCGGCAGAGGAGATCGTGTCGACGGAATCGGCTGGTTCGAGCGTGGAGTCGGTTGCGTCAGCCCCCAGTGCGGCGCTTGCGACGTCCGTGCGTCCTGCGGCCGCGGGGCAAGCTCAGGCGCAGTCGCAAGGCCTGCCGCAAGCCAAGTCCGTGCGCATTTCGCTGGAATGGCTCGATCGCATGATGAACGCGGTCGGCGAGCTGGTGATCAACCGCACGCGCATGCTCGGCCGCCTCATGGAGCTAGCGAAGCTCGTCGAAGTGCTGCAATTTTCCAAGACACGGCTCGCTGGCAAGGTTTCCGACTTCCAGGAGAAGCACGAATTCAGCCGCATCTCGGGCACGCTCGCGGCCGGCGGACGGCAACCGCTCCCGAAGGACACGCTGCGGTCCTCGTCCGGTCCGCTTTCGCCGATCAGCACCAGCGACCTGCTTGAGTTCAGCGATCTCGAAATGGATCGCTACGACGACTTCAATATACTGTCACGTTCGCTGACGGAAATTTCCGCGGACGTAAATGAAGTGCTGACGCAGCTCGAAGGCTTCATGGGCCGCGTCGATTCCGATATCGACGAATTCACCAAGCTCGCGCACCACTTGCAGGACGAAATCACGGCCGCACGCATGGTGCCGATCGGGAACCTTTATACGCGCGTTTCGCGGACCGTGCGCGACGCGGTGAAGGCCGCCGGAAAACCGGTCGACATGGTGCTCGAAGGCGCCGAGACCGAACTCGACAACAATATCGTCCAGCACATTTCCGATCCGCTGATTCATTTGGTGCGCAATGCCGTGGCCCACGGGATTGAGGACCCGGATGCGCGGCGTCGGGCCGGCAAGCCCGAAAAGGGCCGGGTCGCGGTACGCGCCTACCATCGCGGCAATCACATTTTCATCGAGGTGGAAGACGACGGCCGCGGAATCGACTACGAGAGCGTGCGGCAGAGTATCGTCGATTCCGGCGCGATGACCTCGGTGGCGGCTTCGGAGCTGAGCGAGCGCGAGCTGCGTGAGGTTCTATTCCGTCCAGGGTTCTCCACGGCTTCGTCCACATCGGAATTGGCCGGGCGCGGCGTGGGTCTCGATGTCGTCCGCTCGAATGTCCACGCGCTCAACGGTGAAATCGAAGTGCGTTCTGAAACCGGCCGGGGCGCGTGCTTCACGGTGAAGCTGCCGCTCACGCTGATCATTTCGCAGGCGCTGTTCATACGCTGCGGCACGTCGGTGTTCGCGTTCCCGCTGGCCGTGGTCGAGGAAATTCGCCGGCTCCGGCCCGAAGAAATCGAAGACGTCGGAGGAAAACTGCTCACCCGCGTGCGCGGCGAGGTCACCCAAGTCGTTCGCCTCGATCTGCAGCTGGCGCTTCCGCCGCTTGAGCCCTTGAACGGTTATTTCCACATGGTCATCGTGAAAGTCGCGGGACGCCATGTCGGAGTCGTGGTCGAAGAAGTCCTCGGCAAGGACGAAATCGTCATCAAAAATCTCGGCGACTACCTCCGCCGCGTGAAGCTGTTCCCGGGCACCACCATCGCGTCCGACGGCAGCCTGATCCTGCTGATCGACCTCAACCGCCTCGTCAATGCCGATACGGCCGAGCGCCACGCATTGCCGGCTTCCTCTCCCGCCGCGCGCGTTTTTGCGCCCGGAGCAGCGGCCGTCGCCGCAGGCAGCATTCCCTCCGAGGCGGTCGACCCGATTGAGAACGATCGTGTGGTCGTAGTCGCCGACGATTCGATCAGCGTCCGCAAATTCGTGGGCCGCATGCTGGAAAAGGCAGGCTATCGCGTCAAGCTGGCTTCCGACGGCCTCGAAGCTTCCGAAGTGGTCGCGCAGGTCGGCTGCCACCTGGTGGTCACCGACCTCGAAATGCCGCGGATGAACGGCTACGAGCTGATGGCGCATCTCCGCCAGAATCCAGCAACCAGAAAAATTCCCGTGCTCGTAGTCACGTCGCGCGCCGGAGCCAAGCATCGTGATCGTGCCATGAAGGAAGGCGCATCCGGCTTCCTCACCAAACCCGTGCAGGAAGATCAATTGATTGCCACGGTCGAAAGCCTCATTGGCGGCGACGCCGAAAAGGGACGGCCCGCCGCGCGCGTGCCCACGGCAGGATTGAAATGATAAAGACGGCCGACAAGAAAATCCGCGTGCTCGTAGTCGATGACTCCGCCTTCATGTGCAAGGTGCTGCAGGAGATCATCAACTCCGATCCGCAGATGGAAGTGGTGGGCCAGGGGCGCGACGGTCGCGACGGCGTGGCGCTGGCGGAATCGCTGCGGCCCGACGTAATCACCATGGACATCAACATGCCGCACGTGGACGGCCTGCAAGCTACTGAGCTGATCATGACCCAGCATCCGCGGCCGATCGTGATCGTCAGCTCGGAATCGCGCGAGGGCGCTGCCAGCACTTTGAAGGCGTTGGAGCTCGGAGCGATCGATTTCGTGCCGAAACCCTCAAGCGGCATCGATCTCGACATGAAAACCGTGCGCGAGGAGCTGACGCGCAAGTTAAAACTTGCCTCGAAAGTCCGCGTCGTGCGGACCGCGACGCGCTCGAAGCTCAGCTCGCCGTCCGCGCCCGTGTCGGGCGCCACGGAGTTTTCCGGGATGACGCCGTCGGTCGGACAAAACGGCGGAAAAATCCCGATGGTGGCAATCGCGGCGTCGACGGGCGGTCCGGCTGCCGTAACGCGCGTGATCGCAGGCCTGCCAAAAGATTTGCCCGCCGCGGTTTTCCTGGTCCTGCACATGCCGGGGGCATTTACCAAACAGTTTGTGATGCAGCTTTCCGACGTGTCCGCGCTGACCGTGAAAGAAGCGGAGAACAATGAAACACCGCAGCCCGGCACGATCTACCTTTGCCCCGGCTCGCACCACCTGAAGCTTTCCTTCGGCGGAAAAATCTCGCTCGACGGCGGAGAGCGCATCGAAGGCTACCGCCCGTGCGCCGATCTGGCGTTCGATACGATTGCTGCTTACGCGCGCGCGATGACCGTCGGCGTCGTCCTCACCGGCATGGGCAACGATGCTGCGAAGGGCGTGCGCATGATCAAAGCCGCGGGTGGCTACGTGATCGCGCAGGACGAAGCGACCTCCATGATTTTCGGCATGCCGGCCGAAGCAATTGCCACGGGTGCCGTCGAAGAAATCCTGCCGCTTGACAACATCAGCGGCGCCATCGAAAGGCGCGTGGCGAAATTGTGCAAGCTCGTTCCGGCGGGCACCCGATGACGCTGACGCAACCGACAGCGAACAAGGCGAGATCCTCCACCGCGCCCGGCGAGAAGCCGCGACGCGAACGCCATCCTGAAACCGTGGTGCTCTTTTACGTGGCGAACCAGATGTTCGCCATTGCCGCCGATTCCGTGCAAGAAATCCGGAGCACGGACAGCTTCGCCGGTGCCGCGAACGAAATCGACAGCCCCGAACTGCCAAAAGTGCGCCACACCATCGACCGCAGCGGCCGCACATACTACGTGGTGAACGCCGGGCAGCATTTCGGCCTGCCGGTCACTCGGCCTGCGCTTGTGCTGATTCTGCGGCAGTTTCGCGCCGCCGTGCTGGTCGATCGGATCGATCGCATGGCCGAAATTCCCGGCGTCTATCCACTGCCGCTCGCGTTCACGGGAGAGGAGCGGCGCTGGTATCGCGGCCTTGCGTATCTCGACGATTGCGTGATTCCCGTGGTCGAACCGACCGGTTTTCTCGCCCCGCAGGAATTTCAACAGCTCGATCGCGCGCACAAACTGGCGCGCGAGCGCGAAGCCGCATCGGCGGTACAGGCATGAGCTCGATTGCCCACATTGCCGAAAACGCGACGGAGAATTCCTTCGTGCTGCTTAACATCGGCCAACATCGCGTAGCATTGCCAGCCAAATTGGTTGCGGAGCTCGCACCACCCGTGCGGCTGCATACCTTTCCGCACACGACGCCGATGCTCGCAGGAGCGATCGTCCGCCGCGGCCGCATAATTCCCGTGATCGATACGGAGCCAGTGCTCGGCGGCAAGTCGCCACTTTCGCACAGGTTTTATCTGATCGCGCACCGCCGGATCGGCCAAACTACCGAACTCGCCGCGATTACCGTGAACGGCGAATGCGAACTGGCAAGCGGCGAAATGCAGCCGCCCGCCATGGATCGGCCTGCGTATGTCGCAGGAACACTTGCGGTCGGCGACGAATCGCTCGACGTGCTCAATCTCGACGCATTCTCGGCGGCGAATTCGCAGGAGGCGCGCCTGTGAACGCACCTGCCAATCTTCCGCGCATTCTGCTGATCGATAGCAACGTCTATTTCGTCAAGCGCCTCACTGACGCGCTCCAGCACGTCGGGTTTGAGGTCGTGCAAAGCGGCCAAGCCGCTTACGCGCTCACCATGCTCGAATGGAATATGCCGGCCGCCATCGTCTGCGCCACGAATCTGCGCGAGATGAGCGCCTACGAAATGGCTCCCATTCTGCGCGCCGACCCGAAGACGCAGTCGATTCCGCTGATCGCCGCCGGTACCGGTGGAGACCAGGCGTTGATGGAAGCGTACCGCGCGGGCTGTGACGATTACGTCGATCGTCGCCTGCCACCCGGGGATATTGCAGCGCACATCCGCAGCTTTCTGGTCAGCCGCCAGGACGGCTTTCAACCCACGCAGATGCTTTCGACGGCCGAAACCGCGCTCAGCGGCACCCTGTCGCATCTCGATCTCGCCGGCGTGATGCAGATGCTCGGCCAGGCGCAGCAAACCGGCGCGCTGCATATCAACGCGCACGATACCGACGGGATCATTTTTTTCGAGGGCGGCCAGATCGTTCACGCCGAATGCGATTCGCTGTTCGGCGACGAAGCCGTCACCGAAATCGTGAAGACCTGCCAGAGCTGCACCGCCGGCGTCTACAAATTCGTCTACGGCGCCACGGCCGCGCAGCGCACCGTGCTGCGCTCGGCTACCGATCTTCTCCTCGACGCCATGCGCGAATGGGACGAAGAAAAACTCAATGCCGAGGAATCGGGCACGCAGAACGAAAAAGATCACGCAGAGAAGGAGTCGTCATGAGCGAATCCTCAACCCTCACGGCCGCAGGCGTTCCCACGGTCTATTTCATCGACGATAGCGCCACGATGCGCGAGGTGATCAAGATCGCTTTCAAGAAGGAAAACATCCACGTGGTCACGTGTCCCGACGCCGCCACCGCGATCGCGCAGTTCGACCTCACCGCTCCCAATGCCGTGATCACCGACGTGATCATGCCGGATAAGGACGGCTACGAAGTCTGCCAGTTTATCAAGCAGCACGAGCGGTTGAGCGGTACGCCGGTGATCCTGATGTCCGGCGTGGTGAATCGCGCGGTCGCGGAAAAAGCGATGGCCGTTCGCGCCGACGAGCTGATCCGGAAACCGTTTCAGCCTCAGGACCTGATTGCGCGCGTGAAGAATTTGCTGAATCCGAAGCCGCAGCGCGCAAACCCGATCGAAACCTCCCTGGACGAATCGACCGATGCGCCCAAGTCCGCTCCACCGGCGCTTTCAGGGCTCTTCGCTCCACCTCCAGCGCCCGCGCCGAACGCTGGATCGGGCTTTGCACCACCCGCTCCACGCGCCGTGTTCCCACCCGTCGCGCCGCCCGCGCCAAGACCGGCCGCCGCCTCGCCCGCTATTGCAGCCCCGCGTCCTGTGGCTCCCGTTGTCACGGCTGCTCCAGCTGCGCCCGCAGAAGTACAGAAATTGCGCAACGAGGTTCGTCGATTGGGGCTGCTCATCAAGAAATTGCAGGCCGAACTCGAAGCCGAGCACAAATATTGCGAAGCGCTCGAAGCTCATTTCAAGACGCAGCAGGAATCCGAATAGCTCGTTTCCCGCCCGGGCGCTCAGTCCCACGTGCGCACGCGGTCCTAAGCGTCGGCCGATGATGACTGGCAAGGTGCTCGAGGCGCTGGTTCGGCTGCCGTTGCGCAGGGGAATTGTCGCGCAAGACGGGCTCGCCGAAGAACTCGAAAAAACCCAAGATCATCCAGCGGTGAGTTCATCTGCCGCTCACTCCCGAGGTTGGTTACTCGAGTCCTTGCGCGTGCAGAAATTCGCGCGCGACTTCGGCTGTGTCCCGGTCTTCGCCCGCCACCGCGTAATTCATCTTCTGCATTTCCGCGTCGGAGATCCTACCGGCGAGTTCGGCGATGGCGCCACGCACCTCAGGATGCCGCGCGAAAGTGTCTTCGCGCACGATGGGCACGGCTTCGTAGGGCGGGAAATAATGCTTGTCGTCGGCGAGGATGGCCAAGTCGCGCGCGGCGATGAGCCCGTCGGTGGAATTTCCCGCCACCAGGTCCACTTGTTTTTCGAGCAGCGCGCGATAGAGAAGCCCCAGGTCGAGAATGCGGGGCGTTGAGGCGAACTGAAGCCCGTAGACGCGGGCTAGGCCCGGATAGCCGTCGGGTCGCTCCATGAATTCATATCCGAATCCGGCGCGCCAGTTGCGCGCGTAGGGCGCGGCTTCGCTCAGCTTGCTGATGTGCAGGTTGCGCGCGTCTTCGCCGCGAATCACGATGGCGAACGTGTTGTTGAAGCCGAGCGAGGGCAGCACGTCGAAATGGAAGCGCTGTTTGTATTCCGACTGCACTTTGGCGAAGACGCCGGCGGGATCGCTCTCGATCGGGTCTTTCAGGATCGCGGTGAGCGCCGTGCCGGTGTATTCAACGTAGGCGTCGATGCGTCCGGCGAGCATCGCCTGCTGACAGATGTAACTGCCGGCCAGGTAGAAGCGGCGCTCGACGCGGAGATGCGTGCGTGCCTCGATATGCTGCGCAAGGATTTCGCCGAGAAGGGCCTGCTCGGGGAAATTCTTCGAGCCGATGACGATGGTATCGGCGCGATGTTCGACGCACCCGGCCAACGAGACCAGCAATACCAGCACCGCGGCGCACACGGCGAACGCCGTCTGTTGCCGTGAGCGCCCGTGCGACGATTTCATTCAGTTTTCACCGCGCGGGCCGCAGGCGGCGCTCCAGGACGCTGAGGATGAAATCGGCGAGCAGGGCAAGCGCTGCCGCAGGAATCGCGCCCGCGAGAATCAGGCGGTTATTGACCATGGCCAGGCCGCGGAAGATGAATTCGCCGAGCCCTCCCGCGCCGACGGCGGCGGCGATCGTGGCGACGCCGATGGTGAGCACGGTGGCGACGCGGATTCCAGCCAGGACGGTCGATAGCGAAAGCGGCAGCTCGACCTGAAACAGGATCTGGCGGGGCGTCATACCCATGCCGCGGGCGGCTTCGCGGACGGCTGGGTCGACGCCAGTGATTCCCGCGGCGGTGTTGCGGATGATCGGCAGCAGCGCGTAAAGCGTGAGCGCGGTGATGGCAACGCGATCGGCGCGGTCGCCGAGCCAGGGCGCGGGAAGCAGAAAGCCGAGAAGCGCAAGGCTCGGAATCGTTTCGGCCATGTTGGCGCTGCCGAGAATGGGTTTCGAAAGCCAGGGGTGGCGCGCGACGACGATTCCGAGCGGCACGCCAATGGCAACGGCCAGAGCCATGGTGGACGCGACGAGCCAGATGTGTTCGAGCGTGCCCTGCAGGATTTCGCCGGAATGCTGCGAGAAGAACGAGAGCGTGTTCATAGGCCCCTCTCAAATTGTTCGAGGTCGCGGATTTGCTGTGCGTAGGCGGTGGCGATCGGTTCGCCCGACCGCAGAAAATCCTTCGGCGCGTAGAGTCCCTTGAGCTCTCCGGATTCCATCAGGCCGATGCGCGTGCCGAGCAGCAGCGCTTCGCTGGTGTCGTGCGTGACGATGACGATGGTTTTTTGCAGGCGCTGCTGGAGCGCGAGAAATTCGCGGCGAATTTCGACGCGGGTGAGCGGGTCGAGAGCGCCGAACGGCTCGTCCATCAAGAGGATGGGCGGATCGGCGGCCAAAGCGCGGGCCACGCCGACGCGCTGGCGCTGACCGCCGGAAAGTTCGTGCGGATAGCGCGGCAGAAATTGCGCGGCGTCGAGTCCAACGAGCGCGAGCAGCTCCTGCGCACGAGCCCGGATGCGCCCGGGTGGCCAGTTTTCCAGGCGCGGCACCAGTGAAATATTCTGCTCGACGGTGTAATGCGGGAACAGCCCCGTTTCCTGAATCACGTAGCCGATGTGACGGCGGAGCGCAATCGGGTCCCAATCGAGCGTGGAGCGGCCTTCAATCAGAACCTGCCCTGCGGTGGGCTCGTGCAGGCGATTGATCAGTTTCATCGCCGTGGTTTTTCCCGCGCCGCTGCGGCCCAGCAGGACGAGCGTCTCGCTGCGGCGCACGGTGAGGTTGAGGCCTCGGAGAAGCTCCTGGCCGTCCGCTAAGCGATAGCCCGCATCGCGAAACTCGATAATGGCCTCAGGCGCACCGGCCGATGGGTTCGTCATTTGTTGACTCGCGTGGAGGGTTTCATTCCGAGGTATTCGCGGATGTCGGTCAGAACCCGAGCCAGCATATCTTGTGTCAGCCTACCGGTGAACGTGTTTTGCTGGCTGGGATGGTAGGAGACGAACAGGCGCGGCAGATCCCCGGGAAGCGCGTAGCTCACACCGTGGGCGAAGCGATACCCGGCGGCGGACCGGATGATACCGCGCTTGCGGAGCAGGCCGAGGTAGCTGCGCATGGCGATGCCGCCGAGGGCGAGGATGGCGCGCGGCTTCAGGATTTCGAGATCGCGTTCGAAATACGGGCGGCAGTTCGCGAGCTCCGATGGCAGAGGCTTATTCGCGGGCGGCGCGCATCGCAGCGAGGCGGCCATGTAGGTGTTGATGAGCCTGAGACCGTCTTCGCGGTTCGCGGAATGCGGTTGATTGGCGAAGCCGGCGCGATGGAGCGCTTCGTAGAGAAAATCCCCGGAGCGGTCGCCGGTGAACATTCGGCCGGTGCGGTTGGCGCCATGGGCGGCGGGGGCAAGGCCTAAAATCAGCAGCTTCGCGTGCGGGTCGCCGAAGCCGGGGACGGGCTTGCCCCAGTAGTCCCAGTCGCGGTAGGCGAGGCGCTTTTCGGCGGCGACCGTTTCGCGATATTTGACGAGGCGCGGGCATTTGCGGCACCCGATGATCTCGCGGTTGAGCTGATCGAGCTGGCCAGAGGGGGTCAACGGAGCCGCGCCTGGGAGGCTCGCCGCCGATTGTTTGTTTTCAGTGGGTTACGGCGGTTTCTGCCCGGTTTCATGGTCGATTGGAAATGCAGGCCGGAGTCCGGGTAACGCGGGCGCAAAGGGAGGGCCCGGCTAAAGCTTGGGACCCCGGCGTGGGCTCCGTTTTTTTCTCGAATTCCTGTCTGGCGCTCATCTATTTTCCGAAACTTTGTGAGTTGCTATGCCTCTAACTAGTTGGGCTGCTGCGCACGGCGTAGAGTAGCATCCGCCGACGGTGACGCAAGGGTTAGGGCCGGTGGACTTGGCAGGAAACCGGGATTCGCCGCAGAGACCGAGAAGACGGCGGGCACGATATATCGATATCGTGCCTCTGGGAAACTGGCGATGGTATAACGCGAGGCGCGAATACGACGATGATTGACGGGCGCGAAAAACTTATTGTTATCGAAGAGGATCCGGCGAGCCGCGAGCTGTTGCGCTTGGCAATCGAAAGCGCGGGATACGAGGTTGGCGTTTTCGCGACGGCGCAGGAGGGCCTTGAGACTGCGCGGCAGCCGGGCACGGATTTGCTGGTGCTGGATGCCGCAGCCGTCGGCGTGGACTCACCGAGCGCGCGCCAGACGCTGGCGACAATGCGCGGAGCGGCTGTGACGGAGAACGTCCGCGTGATTCTGTTGACCGGGCCGTCCGCTGACGACCGCGCAGCGGGACTGGATCTGGGCGCCGACGATGCCATCTCACGGCCGTGGGATGCA
>Ga0210388_10005337_pt1 | contig 10054 bp, 10 predicted proteins | sample IncBWC19OmetaG_FD_155485 | JGI IMG/M metagenome (GOLD analysis project Ga0210388, IMG submission 155485) | Forest soil microbial communities from Barre Woods Harvard Forest LTER site, Petersham, Massachusetts, United States - Inc-BW-C-19-O ...
ATGCTGGCCACGGCGCGGTCGATACCCGAGTACGCCGAGTTCGCCAAACCGGTGAAGCTGGTCGAGGTGACCGCGGAGAAGTACTACGGCGCCGGCTACCAGGACGTGCGGGCCCGCCGACCCTGGATCAACAATACCGTGGAGGAGTTGGGCTGGACGCCGGATGTCGACATGCCCACCGCGCTGCGCCGCGTATTCGACTCCTACAAGGCCGATCTGAAGGAAGCGCGCGCCTTGGTCGAAGCGACCTGATTGATCGTGCAGACACGCCGGATCGCATTGAAGGTGGATGTCGACACGCTGCGCGGCACACGCGAAGGCGTGCCGCGTCTGGTGGCGACGCTGCGCCAGCACCAGGCCGGCGCCAGCTTTTACTTCAGCCTGGGTCCCGATCACACCGGCCGGGCCTTGACGCGCGTGTTCCGGCGCGGCTTTCTGGGCAAGGTGCGCCGCACCAGCGTCGTGGAGCATTACGGAATCCGCACGCTGCTGTATGGCACGCTGCTGCCGGGCCCGCGCATTGATCTGAAGGCCGGCACGGTGATGCGCGCGGTGCGCGATGCCGGCTTTGAAGTGGGCGTGCATTGCCACGATCACGTGCGTTGGCAGGATCGTGTCGCGCGGGCCGATGCCGACTGGACCCGCCGCGAATTCGTGCGGGCGCTGGAGGCGTTCGAGGGCGTATTCGGCACTTCGGCGCGGGCGCATGCGGCCGCCGGCTGGCAGCTCAATGCGCAGGTGCTGAATCTGGAGCATGAGTTCGGCCTCCAGTACGCCAGCGACTGCCGGGGCGGTGAGCCGTTCTGGCCAACGATGGCCGGTGTGCAGGGCCGCTGCATGCAGTTGCCCACGACCCTGCCAACCCTTGATGAACTGATTGGTGTGGCGGGCCGCGACGCGCAAGGTGCCGCCGAGGAAATCCTGCGCCTGTCGCGCACGGGTGTCACGGATACCCAGGTGTTCACGCTGCACGCGGAACTGGAAGGGCAGAAGCTGTTCGCGCAATTTGAATTCCTGCTGCGGCGCTGGCGCGAGGCCGGCATGGGCCTGACCTCCATGTACGACTACCACCAGCTGCTGGAAGGCGCCGGCATTGCCCGACGCGAACTCGTGTGGGGCACGGTACCCGGGCGCTCCGGAGAGCTGGCCACGCAAGGCGCCGTGCTGTGAATCCGGCGCCGACGGGCGACAAAACGCTGCTGCCACGCTGGCTGGGTGCACTGTTCGCCCTCAGCGCCGCGATCTGGGTGATCGGCCTTGGATTCCGCGGCTTGTTCAATCCGGACGAGGGTCGCTATGCGGAGATTCCGCGCGAGATGCTGGCCAGCGGCGACTGGGTCATTCCGCATCTGAACGGCCTGGTCTATATCGAAAAGCCGCCGCTGCAGTACTGGGCCACCGCGATCAGCGAGGCGCTGTTCGGCCAGAATGACTGGGCGGCGCGCCTGTATACGGGGCTGTGCGCCGTGGCGACGGTGTATGTGCTGTGGGCGATGATCCGGCGCGAGTGGGGCGGGGTGGCCGCGGCGCGCGCTGCCCTCATGCTGGGCAGCTCGCTGCTGTTCGTGCTGCTGGGACATCAGCTCACCCTGGACATGAGTCTGACGTTGTTCATGACAGTGACGTTCGCCGGTTTCTGTAATGCGCAGCGGGCTGAGCGCTGGCGCGGGTGGATGCTGCTCAGCTGGGCCGGCATCGCCGCCGCGTTCATGACCAAGGGGCTGATCGCCGGGGTACTGCCGCTGTTCACGCTCAGCGTCTATTCGGCGCTGCAGCGCGATGTGGCCCCGTGGCGGCGGCTGCTGCCGGTGCGCGGCGCCATACTGTTCGGCGTGCTGTGTCTGCCCTGGCTGATCCTGATCCAGCACCGCCTGCCGCAGTTCTTTCAGTTCTTCTTCGTTCGTGAACACTTCCAGCGCTTCCTGACGAAGATCGAGGATCGCTACCAGCCGTGGTGGTTCTTCATTCCGATACTGCTGGCGGGCATTCTGCCGTGGCTGGTGCCGGCACTGCGTTCGCTGTACCGGGACTGGCGTGGCACGGCTTCCCGTCCGGGCTTTGACGCGCGACGTTTTGCCTGGGCCTGGTGTGTGGTGATCTTCGTGTTCTTCTCCGCCTCCGACTCCAAGTTACTGTCCTACATCCTGCCGATATTTCCGGCGCTGGCGCTGCTGATGGCCACCAGTCCCATCGCGCGCCTGAACGCTGATCTGCGCGCCACCGGCGCCGGCATGGTGCTGGTGGGTGTGCTGCTGCTGGCCGGCGCCGCGCTCCTGCCGCACATTCTGTACGCACCGCTCCTGTACGACCCGCTCCGGGCGCCGTACTTCATGCACATCCGACCCGCGCTGATCCTCATGGGCCTGTGCAGCATGGGCGCAGGTTTCACCGCATGGCGGATACGGTCCGATGGCATCCGCCCGACACTGGCCGTGGGCCTGGGCGGTTTCGCGACCTGGGCCGGTGCGATGTGGGCGGCGGCCCTGGTGGCGCCGGCATACTCCGGTGCGGCGCTTTACGCCCAGCTGCCGGGGTCCGTGCGCCAGGATGTACCGGTGTACAGCGTGCGCACGTATGATCAGAGCCTGACCTTCTATTTGAGACATCCCGTGACACTGGTTGAATATCGCGGTGAACTGGACTTTGGCCAGACGCTTGAGCCCACCCGGTCCATCGCCACGCTGGCGGCGTTCGCGCCGGTGTGGCGCGACGGCGGCCAGGCGTTGGCCGTGGTCGAACAGAAAACCTATCAGCAGATGCAAAGCGCGGGATTTCCGATGGTCATTCGCGCCAGCGCGCTGAGGACCTACATTGTGAGTCGACGATGACGTGGCTTACGTGGTGTCTGCTGCTGGCGGGCGTGCTGCTCAATGCCGCCGCCCAGCTGCTGCTGAAAGCCGCGACCCGGCGCAGCGGTGAGCTGGTCGCAGATTCGGGCCAGGTTTCCTGGGCTGCGGTCACGCACCTGCTGGGCGCCGTACCGCTGTGGGTGGGATTGGCCTGCTATGGCGTCAGTGTGGTGGTCTGGCTCGGAGCGCTGTCGCGCGTTCCGGTCAGCGTGGCCTATCCGATGCTGTCCATCGGCTATGTGATCAACGCCTTTGCCGCCGCGCTGTTGTTTGGCGAGGCCTTGAGTCTCGGCAAGCTGGCCGGCATCGCCATGATCTGCGCCGGTGTCATTACCCTGGCGAGGTTGCAACACTCATGAGCACGCCACCGCCTGACTACCTGCCCATGACCCGGCCCAGCATCGATGAGGCGACCATCCAGGGAGTTTGCGAGGTGCTGCGCGGCGGGTGGATTACCTCCGGTCCGCAGGTGAAGGCCTTCGAGGCCGCATTGAGCCAGTTCTTTGGCGGACGCCCGGTGCGGGCATTCAATTCGGGCACCGGCACCATGGAGATCGCGCTGCGCATTGCGGGCGTGGGTCCCGGTCACGAGGTCATCACGACGCCGCTGTCGTGGGTGGCCACGAGCAATGTGATCCTGGCGGTGGGTGCGACCCCGCGGTTTGTCGACATCGATCCGCTTTCGCGCAATATCGATCTGAACCGCATCGAGGAGGCCATCACGCCCGCCACGCGCGCGCTGCTGCCGGTGGATCTGGCGGGACTGCCGGTGGATCGTGAGCGGCTGTACGCCATTGCGCAGCGCCATGGCCTGCGCGTGGTGGAGGATGCCGCGCAGTCAATCGGCAGCCGCGACCGCGGCCGCACCATCGGCTCATTCGGTGACCTGTCTTCCTTCAGTTTTCACCCGAACAAGAACATCACCACCATCGAGGGCGGCTGCCTGGTGGTCAATGACGAGCGCGAGGCGCGCCTCGCGGAGCAGTACCGTCTGCAGGGTGTGGTGCGCAGCGGCTTCGATGGCATGGAGGTCGAGATTGCGGGTGGCAAGTTCAACCTGACCGACGTCGCGGCGCGGGTCGGGCTGGGGCAGCTGCCCCACCTGGCGCAATTCAATGCCCGGCGGGTTGCACTGGCGCGCCTGTATTTCGAGCATTTCACAGCTCGCGGCGCCGCTGAACTGGGGCTGCAGCTACCGTTGCCGGATTTTGTGAACAGCAACTGGCATATGTTTCAGGTCGTGCTGCCGCAGCAGCAGCTGAGCATCTCGCGCGCGCAGGTCATGGAACAACTGCACGCCATGGGAATCGGGACGACGGTGAATTATCCGGCCATTCACCTGTTCGCGCTGTACCGGCGGCTGGGGTTCAAACCGGGGGACTTTCCGATCGCGGAATCCGTCGGGCGCAACATTCTCACGCTGCCACTGTTTCCCGCCATGCGCGACAGCGATGTGCCGCGGGTGGTCGAGGCCTTGCTGCAGGTGCTGAATGCGGCCCGCGTCACGGGGCCGCGGCGGTGACCGAGTTTGCCGCCGCAAGGGCGCTGCTGCGTCCGCTGACCTCGGCACTCACGTCGAAATAGACGTCCTGGACCCGCAGGCCGTTGCGCACGGAAATGCCGTGCACCACATCGTAGAAGCGCCCGTTGCTGCCGCGTACCTCCACATCGCGCGTCTTGAGCACGATGTGCTTCTGCGCCAGAAGATCCGCCTCCTCGTGCTGGGTCATCACCGGATAGGCGGAAGTTTCGTTTTCGCCGTCTCCGCCATGCGTAAGCGAGCGCAGCAGCGCATCGGAGATTCGTGATTCAATGCGCGCGGCATCGCCCTTCAGACAATCGCTGCGCACCCGGTGCGCGGCGATTATCGTGTAGTCGATCTTCAACACCTCCTCGAGCTTCTCCAGGGCCGTGACGCAATCCTTGCCCTTGGCTGCAACGTTGGCCTGCTCCAGAAGCGGATCGCTCGCGCTGCCAAAGGCGTCCCATTGCCTGGTGAATGGATAGCTGCTGCGCAGGATCGTGAAGTCCACGGATCGGTCACCGGCAGCGGCCCGCGCGGCCAGATTGTCGTAGGTGGCCTGAGCCTGGTTGCGCTGGGCGATGAGGGTAGCGGTCTGTGTCGCATCCGGTGCGCGATCGCCCAGGGAATGGCGCTGGCAATCGCCGCTGTTCCAGTTCGCATCAAAGTGTTCGGCGCTGAACTTTATCGTGCCGGGATGACCGAATTGGGTGGTGAACCTGGCGTTGCCATCCGCATCGACGGTCCCCTTGAAGGCTCTTTGGTTAGCGGGGTTATTGTGCATAACGCCTGCCAGCGAAGTGCCGGACACCGTGATGGTCATCGTGGCGACGCCACGACAGGGGCCCGATGGGGGAATCTGCCCGACCCAGTTGCCCTCGAACGGCCCCGCCATCGCCGGCATGGCGACCAGCATCGTGATCGAGACGGTGCAAGCCACAAGACCTTTCATGAGACGCTCCGCGGGAGATCGGCTATTGATGGGGAAGCGTGTCGGCCACTGCGTTGGCGGCCGCCATGGCGCTGCTGCGGGCGGTGACCTCGGTGGTCACGTCGAAGTAGACGTCCTGAACCCGCACGCCATTCCACAGCGACACCCCGTGCACGACATCGTAGAAGTGCCCATTGCTGCCGCGCACCTCCACATCGCGGGATCTGAGCACGATGTGCTTGTCGAGCAGAACGTCTCCCTCTTCATGCGTGGTCATGACCGGATAGGCGGAATCCTCGCTTTGGCCATTACCGGCATGGGTCAGCGAGTGCATCAGGCCATCGGCGATCCGTGATTCGACACGCGCCGCGTCGCCCTTCAGGCAATCGCTGCGCACCTTGTGCGCGATGATGACGGTGTAGTCGATCTTCAAGACTTCGTCGAGCTTTTCAAGAGCGATGGCGCAGTCCTTGCCTTTTGCGGCAATCTTGGCCTGTTCCATGAGCGGCCCGCTCGTTGCGCTGTAAACGTCCCATTGCTGCGTGAAGGGATAGGCGCTGCGCAAGACCGTGAAGTCGACCGTCCGGTCGCCGGCAGCGGCCTTTGCCGTCAGTTCGTCATAGGTGGCCTGGGCTTGCTTGCGCCTAGCGAGCAGGGCCGCGGTCTGGGTCGCATCCGGTGCGCGATCGCCCAAGGAATGACGCTGACAGTTGCCGCTGTTCCAATTGGCATCAAAATGATCGGCGGTAAACTTGATGGTGCCGGAGTAATGATATTGGGGCACCGTGAAGGTGGCATTGCCGTCGGTATCGACTGATCCGGTAAACGCCCTGACGTTGCCGCGATTGTGCACTACACCTGAGAGGCTGTTTCCCGACACCGTGATGGTCATCGTGGCGATGGATCGGCAATTGGGCCCCGATGGTGGTATCTGGCCGATCCAGTTGCCATCGTAGACCCCGGCGCGGGCCGCGGCGGATGCCAAGGCTGCCAGCGCCATTGTCAATGTTGCGAGCTTCCGCATGGAATTGGTCTCCGCAGCCATCATGGCATTGCTGATGCCAGGGTCTCGATGGCCGCCAGTCGGCTTCTGCGGCCATTCACGAGGCTGCTGACATCGAAGTAAACCGTCCTGACGGCGACGTCGGTGGCCGAAGTGCCCTGCACCACATCGTAAAGATGACCGTTGTCGCCACGCACCTGCGTCTGGCGCAGCTTCACAGCGAGCTGCCGGTTGGCCAGGACGTCCATTTCCTCGCGCTGGGTCATTACCACGTAGGCGCTGGCTTCGGTGTTGCCATCGCCGCTGTCCATCAACGAATGAATGAGGCCATCCGCGATGTTTGATTCGATTTTGGCGGCCGGCTCCCGGCCGGTCGCGGCGAGGCAATCGCTGCGCAGGGCGTGGGCGGCATCAATGGTGAAATCCAGTTTCAGGATCGCATCGAGTTTCTCCATGGCGCTCGTGCAGTCCTTGCCCGTCGCGGCGGCGGCGGCCTGATCCAGCAAGGCCGTGGTCTTGTTGCCGTAGGGATCCCATTGGTCGGTGTAGGGATAGGCGGATCGCAGCACCGCGAAGTCGACCGGATCGCCCTGTGCCGCTTTCCTGGCCAGGTCGGTGTAACGCGACTGTAGCTGCCTGCGCTGGGCATAGGCCACGGCCGCTTCGCTGCTGCTCAGTGCGCGGTCACCCATGGCATGCCGACGGCATGCCCGCGCGTTCCAGTTGGCATCGAAATGATCCGCACTGAACTTGATCGTGCCCGAGGAGCGCGGGTAGATCAGTATGGTGCCGTTGCCCTCGGCGTCGATCGTGCCGCTGAACACCTGGGTGCTGCCGGAGCTGCGGGTCTCGCCCTGGAAGGTATTGTCCGACATCGTCAGTGTCATGACCGCGGTGCCGTTGCAGTTGTCCTGCGGCGGTAGCAACGCAACCCAATTGCCATCGAACCCGCCCGCCCGGGCGAGCGGTGCGGTAACGGCCAGCAGCAGCGCCGCAAAGACCAGTGTTGCAAATGCGCGCACGGCAAATCTCCCTTATGCCTTGGCTGTCATTTTCCATCTGCGACCAAAACCACCGGCCGTTCGGTCGACCTGATGTAGAAGGTCCTGCCGGCATGAACGATGGTGGACGCCGGCACGTATGGACGCGGGGTGACGTACACCGGATCCAGTAGCGCTCGCGCGTTGTACGAGACCGTTTCGCGATCTTCGACCTTGCTCGCCACCTGACTGACAGGCGGCATCGAGTGGCCGACCGGTCCGCGCCGGTGGGCGGCAGCAGCTCTCCGGACCGTTGCCGTCATGGCTGCGGTTCTCGTGGCCTTGACGTGCACGGCTCGCAGGGACGTGGTGCTTGCGGGATCCTCACCGACGCTCGCCCGGGCACTGGCCACCGCCAGTGCCACCCCCGTCAGCCCTGCCACGGCCAGCACGCGCAGCGGCGGACTGAGAGTCCGATTGGGAGTCGCGCTCAGGATGCGGTCGATTCGCTGTTGGATGAGCGGACCCTTGGCCATCCCGACAATCAATGGCGAGGGCCGCGCGCAACGCGCAACTTCCAGCAGTATTTCGGCGTACGTGACCCGGTCATTGAGGCGACGCACGGCGGCCGCGTCGCTGGCAGTTTCGGCGATTTCGGCGAGTTTGGCCTGCAGCCACCAGGCGAACGGACTGAACCAGAATATGGCGCAATGCACTGAGGCGGCCAGTTGCACGAAGAAATCTCCGCGGGCAATGTGGGCTTCTTCGTGCGCGAGCACGGCTTCGCGCTTGAGCACACTCCAGGCTGCGTAATCGGCGGGCAATAGGATGATGCGTGCGAGGGAGGCGGGGCTCTTCAGTGCGGCACTGGCACGGATATGTCGGCCCCGCACCCAATCGGCCGCCACCGGGGCGGCGCGCACATAAAGCCGCCAGGTCAGCACGAGCCCGATGAACAGGCGCATCAGGCACAGCAGCAGTCCCACTGCGTAAACTGTCAGGAGCGGCGCCGATGTCGCCGCGGGGCCTGACAGATGCCGGCCAAGCGCCGCGGGGGCTCCTGCCGAGAGGTGCGGGATCGCTACGCTGAGTCCCGGCAGGTAGCGGCTCAGCAGTGGCATTGACAGCGCCGCCGTCAGTACCACGGTCCAGATGAGGGTCTCGGTAGCCGTGTCCCGCAGGCGCAGCAGCTTCAGCAATGCCCACACCAGCAATCCCAGCAGCAGCGAGCGCAGCGCGGATTCCAGCAGCAGCATCATTTTTTCTGCTCTCTGGTGCGCTCTTTGGCGCGGGAGATCTTCTCCGACAGCATCTGCAGCTGCTTGGGGCTGAGTGCGGCATTGTCGACCATGCCGGTCAGAACCTCTTCCAATGACCCGTTGCAGAACCAATCGACGATGCGCTGCACCGCTTTGGCCGCGACGGCGCCGCGTGCTTGTGCGGCGGCGAAGTGGAAAGTGCGACCTTCGACGGTGTGGGTTACGTAGCCTTTGCCTTCCAGCCGACGCAGCACCGTGCGCACGGTGGATTCTTTGAGCGGACGGCGCAGATCCTCGCGCGCCTGCTCGGCCGTGATGCGGCCGCGCGCCCACACCAGCTGCATGACTTCATGCTCGAGTTCGCCAAGGGCCGGGAGTTCGGTGCTCAACGTTTTCCCCTGCAGTGCTACGAATCGTAGCATATAGGATCAAACGGTCAAGTGCACCGGGGTGCCCACGCATTATTGGCGGGGTAACTAGTGCCGCTGCGGCTTCAGCAGGTAGTCGTAACGATCCGCGGAATGCACGCGCACCTGTGAGGTCTGCTCACCGCGGATCAGCGTCAGGGGAATCTCCGCGCCCGCCGGTCCGATGCTCCAGACCTTGCGGAACATATCGGCAAGGCCCGCCACGCCGCGCCCGGCCACGGCGGTGACTTCATCATTCACCCGCACACCGGCACGATGTGCCGGTCCGTCCTGCGCCAGTGCGCCGACCACCAGTCGACCGTGCTGTTCGGTGGCGTACATGCCCAGCCACGGCCGTGGCGTCTGCAAGGGCCGGCCCGCGTGCAGCATGTCGTCCAGGATCGGATCCAGCAGGTCCACGGGCACAAACAGATTGGCGTCGAAGGTTTCGTCGCGGTTGGACTCCTCCACCAGCAGCGAGCCGACGCCCAGCAGCAGCCCATCGGTACCCACCAGCGCCGTGCCACCCCACTGCGGGTGTGCCGGGGCGGTGAAGATTGCATCGTCCAGCAGGTACTCCCAGTGCCCGGCAAATTCGCGGCGCGCGGTGACATGAACGTTCAGCGAATGCGCAAGGCCCCCATGACCGATGACAATGGCGTTGGCGCCGACATCAAGGCCGGCCGAGGAGCCGCGCTGCAGGACCGGGACGCCGAGGTCACCGAGCGGCTGCACCAGGCCGAAGCCGGACGTCTGATCGTAGCCGGCCACATGTCCGGGTACGGCACGGCCGTTATGCGTGGACAGCCACACATTGCGCGCTTCGGTGATCAGGTAGCCGATGGTGAGCACCATGCCGTCATCGCCAATGACGACGCCACTGCCGATGCGCTCGGTGCCCAACAGCGGCGCGGTAAAGGCCGCTTCGGGGATTTCCGCATGGACCATGACCACCGACTGCAGCGCCGATCGCAGGTCGAACGGAACCTGCTCTGGCTGAGGTTGCAGAGCAGCAGGAAAAGTCCAGTTCTTGGTCTCTGTCATGCGTGAGGTAAATCTATCAGGCCCGGAACCAGGCCGAAACTACCTGATGGGGAAGTCTG
>Ga0210388_10005338_pt1 | contig 10054 bp, 7 predicted proteins | sample IncBWC19OmetaG_FD_155485 | JGI IMG/M metagenome (GOLD analysis project Ga0210388, IMG submission 155485) | Forest soil microbial communities from Barre Woods Harvard Forest LTER site, Petersham, Massachusetts, United States - Inc-BW-C-19-O ...
CAGAAAAATCCGCGGGGGTAGGATCTGTGGTGAAAATTCCGGTTGTGGCGGACGCAGATTATAGAGGGTAGGGATCCTTCGACTTCGTATGGGCTTCGCTTCGCGAAGCCCATACTACGCTCAGGATGACAGGGTTTAGAAAAGGCTTTCTCAGCGCCTTGCAGCTTACTTTGTGATTACGCCGCAGGCGATGCGGTCGCCGGAGTTGCCGGAGGGGTCGGTCTTCATGTCGTCGGCTTTCGCGTGGATCACGATCGCGGTGCCGCCGTTGGTGAAGAGGGAGTGCGGGCCGTCGGTGAGGGTGACGTCTCTGTCCTCAAGGGTTGCGCTGGCCTTGCCGTTGGCGTCGACGGTGAGGTTGAGCATGTCGCCGGCGTGGTGGCCGTCGGGACTCTCGAGTCCGTGCTTCTTGGCGTCGGGATTGAAATGGGGGCCGGCGGATTTGAAGTCGGGGCCGTCACATTTTGCATTCTGATGGAAGTGGATTCCGTGGTCGCCGGGCGGGAGGTCGTGAAGTTGGAGTTTGAGGGCGACACCCGATCCCTTGGGCGACACGATGATGGTGCCGACGGCCTTGCCTTGGGCGTCCTTGACGTCGACCTTGGTTTTGGCGGCGCTGGGAAGTGCGGTGACGGTTAGAACTACGGAGAGAGCGATGAGGGAGAACGCTAGATGTTTCATGCGGGGATTATAGCGAATTTTCCGGCGACGGAGGCACCAATGGGCCATGCTTGATCCACAGGGAGGTGGAGTATACTGCGGGAAAGTTTGAAATCTTTTCAGGGAAAAGTGCAATCATGGCGTTGAACGCGGCGGAGCGGGTGACGGAGCAGGTTCCGGCGGACGATTTTCAGACGCTGGAAGAGAAGATTTACCGCACTATTGAAATGTACAAGGCGGCGCGGCAGGCGCAGGCAGTGGCAGAACGCGATGCGCAGCGCGCGCGCCAGCAACTGGAAGAGCGCGACGAGCAGTTGGTCGTGTTGCGGCGGGAGGCGGTGCAGTTGCGGAAAGAGCGGGAAGAAATTCGCGGGCGGGTGGAGAAGATGCTGGAGCAGATTGAGTCGATTGCGGAGGAGCGGGCGAGTTAGGAAGAGCGGCTTCGGGCTTTCGGCTTCGGGCTTTCGGCTTTTTGGTTTCTGACCGTCGGGCTGCGCTAGCCTGGACGGTTGGTTGATGGTTAGAGTAGGGTTGGCGGACGCGAAAAGCAGGTTTCTCGCTTCGCTCGGAATGACAAGGGATTAAGTGACAAGGCATTACGAGGCGCTTCGCTTGAAATGACATTGGCTGGGAGTGACAAGGCTTAACGGTTATGGCTACGGCTAGTAAGGAATCTACGGTGAAGGATGCGCAGGCTGGAAGCGTGCGGGTGGAAATTTTTGATCAGGCGTATAACCTGCGCGGGTCGGATCCGGAATACATTTTGAAGCTGGCCGAGTATGTAGATGCGAAGATGCGGGCCGTTGCCGAGGCTACGAATACGATCGATACGGTGCGACTGGCGGTGCTGGCGGCGCTGAATATTGCGGATGAGTATCATTTATTGAAGCGGAAGCAGGACAGCGGGGCAACCGATTACCAGAAGCGGGCGCATCTATTAGCAGATGCACTGGATGAAGTGCTGGACGAGAAGCGTAAGGCTGGATAGCCTGCAACGGGCTGGAGTACATCTTCTTTTGTTCGCGCTGCTATCGAGCAGCGCGCATCTGGTTTTCTCGCAAGAAACAACTCTCCGTAGCCAATCGAATGTGGTGGTGATTCCCGCGCTGGTAAAAAGCGCGAAGGGCGAAATTGTGTATGGGCTTGAGGCCAAGGACTTCGTGGTCGAAGACGATGGAGTGGAACAGGCGGTGCGTCTGGATGAGGCCACGGAGGGCTCGCAAGTATCGCTCGTGGTTGCGATCGAGCGCGGGCGGCGGGCGAGTTATGAGTTTCCGAGGATTCGTGGGTTGAGTGCGATGCTGAGTCCGATGGTGGAAGCGGGGCTGGGGAGGGTCGCGATTGTGGAGTTCGACAGCAAGGCGGAGTTGGTTCAGGATTTCTCCAGCAGTTCCGACAAGACTACTGAAACCCTCAAGGAGTTGCAGCCGGGGGATGCGGGAGCAGCGATTCTGGATGCGGTGGATTATTCGGTGAAGATGCTGGAAAAGGCTCCGAAGGAACGGCAGCGGGTGTTGCTGCTGATCAGCGAGACGCGCGACCACGGCAGCCAGGCCAAGGTAGAGGACGTGGTGGCGGAGATTGGGCAGAGCAACACGGCGGTGTATGCGCTGGCGTTTTCGCCATCGCGGTCGAATGTGCTGGATACGATGCGGGGAAACAATTTGCAGGAGATGAACCCGGCGCCGGATTTGCTGGCGCCTCTGGTGATGGCGGCGCAGGCGATGAGGAAGAATACTCCGGGGACGGTTGCTGCGATGACCGGGGGCGAGTACGAGATGTTCGCCACGGGCAAGAACTTCGATTTGCGGATGGTCGATTTCAGCAATCATATTCACAGCCGTTATTTGTTGAGCATTGAGCCGAAGAATCCACATGCGGGGTTGCACCAGATTCGAGTGCGGCTTCGGGAGCCGAGGGATGTGACGGTGTTGGCCAGGAGTGGGTATTGGGTGGTGGGGGCTGCGGAGTAAGCGACGCGCCTTGTCCTTTAGTACCTAGACCGAGTACCGAGTACCGAGTACCGAGTACCGAGTACCGAGTAAATACAAATGCAACGGCAAGAACCAAGGCAAGGGCAAAATCAAAGGGAGCGGGCTTGGGCGTCCGCTCTACATTTGGTTTAATCCGCGCGCAGGGCTTTCATGGGGTCGATGGAAGCGGCGCGGCGCGCGGGTAGCAACGAAGCTACTAGAGCCAGCATCAGGACGAAGAGTGCTGCCAGCGCCAGGACCAGGGGATCAAAGGGGCTCACTCCGAACAGCAGGGACTGCAGCAAGTGCGAGGCGGCTGCGGCGCCCAGCAATCCCAGGGCGCAACCTGCGAGTGCGAGTTTGGCGGCGGAAGAGAAGACCAGGCTTAAAATTCCGGAGCGTTGTGAGCCCAGGGCGATGCGGATTGCCATTTCCTGGGCGCGAAGAGCGGCCGAGAACGCAATTACGCTGTAGATACCGAGCGCAGCCAGGAGGACCGCTGCGATGGCAAAGGCGGAGATGAGCGCAGTGTTGAAGCGGCGCGGAGCTTCGCTATCGGAGACGGCGCGCTCCATGCTTTGAACCTGGGTAAGGGGCAATTGGGGGTCGATGGCGCGGACCGTGGCGCGGAGAACATTTGCCATCTGCTCGGGCTCCATCGCGGTGCGCATGGCAATAAAACCTCCGTTGCCGTTCAGATCCGTGGGCGAGCCCAAGGAGCCCACTGATTTTTCAAACTGTTCGATCGGCTGATAGTACTGCTCCTTGTTGGGCGCGTCGGGTGAACTTTCTTTCACATCGGCGACTTCGCCCACGATTGTGATCCAGGGGCTCGGCGTCTCGGGTGTGCCGAGGCGGAGGCGCTTCCCGATGGGATCTGAACCGGGCCAGTAGTGATCGGCAAGCTTGTGGTTGACGACGGCGACCAACTGCGTGTCGGGGGTATCGGACGGGGTGAGGAAACGGCCGGCCAGCAATGGGATTCCCATCGCCTGCAAATAGTCTCCCTGCACCAGCACGGTGGTGGCAAGGTTCATGCCGGCGCCTTGGGGAGGAACGTAGCCGTCGACGACGAAGCCGGTGTTGCTGATGCCGCCCGAAGCCGGCAGAAACGACGTTAACCCCACGGACTTCACACCGGGAGCCTGCTGTAAACGGCGGATCAATTCCTCATTGAAGGCATCGACGGCCGCCTGGGTTGCGTACTGTTTCTGCGGCAGGGAGTAGGAGGCCGCAAGAACGTGGTCCGGGCGGAAGCCGAGATCGACGTCGCGCATTTTTTCGAAACTCCGCAGCAGCAAGCCCGAGGAAGCCAGGAGTACCAGGGCGATGGCGATTTCGCCAACCACCAGCGCAGACCGCAGCCGAGCGTGGCCGCCGCCGGCGGTGCCGGTGCGTCCACCTTCCTTGAGAGCCTCATTCACGCTGGTGCGCAGGGCGGCGAAGGCGGGGGCCAGTCCGCAAACAACGCCGGTGAGCACTGCGAGAACCATGGCGAACAGCACTACCCGCCAATCGAGACCGATCTCATCCACGCGGGGCAGAGTCTCGGGCAACCGGCTCACGCCCACGCGCAAGGCGATGGCGGCCAGGAGCAGGCCGAGTGCGCCTCCGCTCACGCTCAACACCAGACTCTCGAGAATTGTCTGACGCAACAGCATGCCGGCGCTCGCACCGAGCGCGAGGCGCATGGCGATTTCGCGGCGGCGGCGGATGGCGCGGACCAGCAGCAGTCCGGCCAGATTGGCGCAGGCGATCAGCAGCACGACGACGATGGCGAGGAACAGAGTGCGAACCAGTTGACGAGCCTGATCAACGGTCTCTTCGTGCAGCGAGCGTACGACCGGCCGTATGCGCATGCTCGCCATGAAGGAGGGATAGTTCTGCATGATTTCCTGAGCGACGCGGCTGGCATCGCTCTCGGCTTGTGCGGGAGTAAATCCGGGCTTGAGGCGTCCCACCATTTGGAAGTTCCAGCCGGCGGCTCCTCCGGGCGAAAGTTCCTGCGGAGTGAAGCTCATGGGAAGCCAGAATTCGCTGGTGTTCAGGTGCCCCGGGACCAGCGGAAACTCGAAGTCGCGGGGCATCACGCCGATCACTTCATAAGGCTTGCGATCGAGCAGAATTTTGCTGCCGAGCACGCGTGGATCGGCGTGCAGCCGGTTTTGCCAGAGCGAGTAACTGAGCACCACGACTTGCTCTTTTTGATCATCTTCCTGCTGCGTAAAGAGACGCCCCATGAGGGGCGCAGCCTGCAATGCTGGAAACACGCCGCCCGAGAGCCGGGCCCCGTTCACCTGCGCCGGGTCGCCAACGCCTGATAATTCATAACTATTCATCTGATAGCCGCCGAGAGTCTCGAAGCTGTGAGTATCGCGGGTGTAGGCCTGAATATCGTGAGCAGTCACGCCGGCCTCGCCGTTTCCGCCCACGTCTGCACCCTCGAGGATGTCTGACATCTGCATCAGCCTCGCGGAATCCGGAAACGGCAGCGGGCGCAGGAGTACACATTCGACGATGCAGAAGATGGAGGTGGTGGCGCCGATTCCGAAGGCGAGCATCAGCACGGCGGTGGCAGTAAAGCCGGGCGACTTGAGCAAATGGCGGACAGCGATTTTCAGGTCGTGAAAGAGCATGGGAACGGCTCCTTGGAAGACGAGGTCAGTGAATGGAAGCATTCTCGTACCCAAACCCAGTTTAGGCTAAGTGATTGTTCCTGGGAGACCTACGGAATCGGCTTGGGACGAGGAGGCGGTGGAGGCGTCCGATGCCGAAATACACTGTCCGAGAGTGGACATTGCAGACAGGCTTATTCAGGGAGTTCACCCTGAGGAGCATCGGGGCTGGCGTCGAGAACTTCTCTCACTTTGGCAATCAGCGCGGACAGCGAAAAGGGCTTAGGGAGGAACCAGAGTCCGGCGTCGAGGACGCCGTAGTGGACGATGGCGTTGCTGGTATAGCCGGAGATGTAGAGGACTCGGGTCAGCGGGGAAATCTGTTTGACCTGCTCGGCGAGTTGGCGGCCGTTCATCCCGGGCATGATGACGTCGGTGACGAGGAGGCGGATGTCACGGTGATTGGCGCGGCATAGTTCCAGTCCCTCTTCGGTGCCGGAGGCCGACAATACTTTGTAGCCGCAGTGGGCGAGGACTGAGGTGGTCAATTGACGGAGCTGGGTGTCGTCTTCGACCAGGAGGATGGTCTCGGTTCCGCGCTGGACGCCCGCGGAGCGCTTCTCGGCTCCGAGTCCTTCAGCGGGTTGATCGATGCGGGGAAGATAAATCTTGAAGGTCGTGCCCTGGTTGAGCTCGCTGTAAACCCAGATGTAGCCGCCGCTCTGTTTAACGATTCCGTAGACCATGGAGAGTCCGAGGCCGGTGCCTTTGCCGACTTCTTTGGTGGTGAAGAAAGGCTCGAAGATGTGGGCCTGGGTGGCGAGGCTCATGCCGGTTCCGGTGTCGCTGACGGCGAGCATGACGTAGCGGCCGGGCTGAAGCGGGGAATGGTCGCGGGCATACGCGTCGTCGAGGTCCATGTTTTCGGTTTCCAGCGTGAGCTTTCCGCCGTTGGGCATGGCGTCGCGAGCGTTGAGGGCGAGGTTCATGAGGACCTGCTCGATTTGTCCGGGATCGGCTTTGACGGCGCCGAGGTCGCGGCCGGGAACGGTGAGGACTTCGATATCTTCCCCGATAAGACGGCGCAGCATGGTATCGAGGTTGAGCATGACGTCGTTTAAATCGATCACCCTCGGGGTGAGCACCTGCTTGCGACTGAAGGCCAGGAGTTGACGGGTGATGCCGGCAGCGCGGTCGGCGGCGGAACGGATCTGGGTGGTAGCGTCGAGCAGGCGGCTGGCGGGGGGAAGACCGTCGGTGAGAATCTGGCTGTAGCCCATAATGACGGTGAGCAGGTTGTTGAAGTCGTGAGCCACGCCGCCGGCGAGGCGGCCAACCGCCTCCATTTTCTGAGACTGGCGGAGGCGCTCTTCGAGAGCAACGCGCTCGGTGACGTCCTGAACCAGCGAGGCCACGCCGAGGACGCTTCCGGCTTCATCGACCAGGGGAGTGTTGTACCACTCGCAGGAGATGGTGCGTCCGTCCTTGGTGAGGTTATCGTTCGCACTGCGAGTCCCGCCACGTTGCGTGAGAATGTCCTGACCCATCTTGAGCACGTAGTCCCGGAGCGCCGGTGGGACGAGGAAGGTCGCATCCCGGCCGACGGCTTCCTGGCGTGAATAGCCGAAGACGCGCTCTGCCGAAGGGCTCCACTCAGTAATTCGAAGCTGAGTATCCCATTCGACGACGGCGAGCGGGGTGTGCTCGAAGTGAATGCGAAGCTTCTGTTGGGACTGGCGAAACTCCTGTTCGGCACGTTTGCGTTCGGAGATATCGCGGCAAATGCCGAGCAGGCCGATGATCTGGCCATTGGAATCGCGATAGGGACCTTTGGTCGAGAGGTAGGTGCGGGGCACGCCGGCTGCGATGCCGAGTTCCTCGTAGGTTTGAGTGAATCCGGATTCGACGACCTTGCGATCGGCGGCCATGATTTGGCGGCCGTTCTCCGGGGTGAAGAGTTCGGTGTCGACTTTGCCGATCACTTCCTCAACCTTGCGGCCCACTAGACGAGCGCCGGCGGAGTTGATCATGAGATAACGGCCGGAGAGATCTTTCACAAAGATGGAATCGGTCGCGCCTTCGGTGATCCCTTGCAGGAGGGATAGATTTTTCTGCAATTCGCGGGAGCTCAGGATCAATTGGTTCTGGACTACGAACAAGCGGCCGCTGGCGGCGATGAAGGAAGTCATGGCCAGCAAAACAGCCCACCAGAATTGTTCCTGGGCGATCCTTAAGACGAGTGGGAAAACGATGGCCGGGATGAGCAGAGGAGAAAACTGTGCCAGCAACTGAGTGGCGGGGGCGCGGGGCTCAAGAGTCTGCGGCACAGGCGGCTCGGCGCCGGGCCAAGTGGCGGCGATGCCGGCGAGAAGACAATACGTTAGCGTCCAGAGGAGATCGGGCCAGGTGCCCTGGCGATAATTTCCGGCGGCGGTGGCATAGAGGGTGGTGTTAGTGGTAATTCCGAAGGCGACGAAGAAGATTGCCAGACGAAAAAAGAAAGAGCGGGCTGTAGGGAACGGGGTGAGCAGGCCGCGAACTAGGAAACCAAAAGCGAGGAGTCCGAAGAAGATAAGAGCCGCATGGAAGGACTGAAAGGCCATCGCATCCGCTGAAGTTTGCCATTGGGAGGGCACAAAAAGCAGGGACAGTTCGAGGGCGAGGACCAGGCTACAGACCTGGATAAAATCGCAGAAGCGCAGCCAGCGGAATCCGCTGTTGGGGTCGCGGGGACTCAGAAACAGCGTCATCATGGCGGGCACGGCCCAAAAAAATACGAGGATGTCACTGGGCCATACGCCGTTTGAGGAATCCTGCAGGTAATCGAAATAATAGGTGTAGACGATCTGGCCGAGCAGGGCGAGGAACAGCGAGAACGAAACCAGACGCCACACTCGCTTGCCGAAGGAACCCGAGCGGCGGGCGGCAGACCAGCTGGCCAGGGCGGCGAGGAAGCAGGCCAGCGATCCAATCCAGTCGCCCCAAAGCGAGGCTGCCGGGGCGCCATAACGGACTACTAACAGAACCACGTGTGCAACGATGAGAACAGCTGCCGCAGCGATCACGGATCTGCGATAGGTCGACATCTCTGAACCCCTGCCCGGGACTGGCCTTGACCACAGGAAAAAAAACTCAGACCCGGAGTGTTGCGAACCGAGTATACATCGACTGGCTAATCCGTCTGCGAATCAAAATGCTTTCTGGATCGTGGCGCGGGCGCGGCTTTCGGAATCTTTCGGATCTAGGTTTGAGGCCGCAGAGGTAAACCTGAGACGAGATTGCAAGGCTGGAATGTTGCGGCCGCGTTACTTTGGTTGCAAGTGCCATGCCAACTATTTGCGGGTTCCCTATTGCTAATTCACCGCGAGTTCTCCTAGCATCCAGAATGAAAGCCGACCTGCGGGGTTGGTGATGACGGTAACCGATTTTTGAACCAATGCTGAATGAACGGGGACTCGACTCGAACTAGGATCCGGTGTGCGACGCTCCGCCATGCGGAGATGCCTAAAGGATCTCGGCGGGTTCCCAACGTCTACCTGACGGTTCATTCTCGGCCCGTCACACGGCACAGTGGGTCGGCTTGATTTATTTCCGCTGCAACGGTGCGCCCAGCCCTTCTATAATGAAGAAAGTTTGATTGCGGCTGTGCTGCGCTGAGGTATTTATGACAATTGATGAACGCCTGGACCGGCTAACCGAACGCCACGAGGCCCTGACACAGTCGGTCGAACTTCTTCTGCGTGAAAGCCAGGAACAAACGCGACAGATCACCGAACAGACGCGGCAGATTACCGAACACACACGGCAGGTCGGAGCACTGAGGGATGCCAGCGCGGCCCTTCTCAAGATCGCTCAGACTCACGAAAACCGCATCTCTGGGCTGGAAGGCCAGCAGTAGGGCCGGCCGCCTCCCGGACGGCAGCGCCCGCTCCACGCATCTACTCCTGCTAGACTGATTCAGGTACAAATAGCCTCGTTTCTGCATCCAACTTACTGTGTATCCACAACTATTTCATTTCGGTCATTTCTTTCTGCCGACTTATGGCTTCCTGGTGTCGATGGGAGTGCTGATCGGGCTATGGATCAGCGTGCGCAATTCCGAGCGCTTAGGAATTGATGGCGAGAAGGCGTGGAACCTGGGGATTTTGGTGGTGCTGTGCGGGATTGTGGGCGCGAAGGTGCTCTACATCGTGAATGATTGGAGTTACTATGCGGCGCATCCGGCGGATATTTTCAGCATTGCTACGCTGCAGGCTGGGGGAGTGTTTTCCGGAGGATTGATTGCGGCTTTTGCGGCGGCGGCGTGGTATGTGCGCAAGCATCACATGCCTCCACTGGGAACCTGCGATGCGTTTGCGCCGGGGCTGGCGATGGGACACGCGATTGGGCGGATCGGATGCTTTGCCGCGGGATGCTGCTACGGGAAAGAGACGCATCATTGGTGGAGCGTAACGTTTACGAATCCGCTGGCCGCCGCGATTACTGGCACTCCGCTGAACAAGCCGCTGGAGCCGACGCAGTTGTTCGAATCGGCGGTGGAGCTGGCGAATTTCTTTTTTCTCATGTGGCTGCTGAAGCGCAGGAAGTTCGAGGGGCAGATTTTCGGAGCGTTCCTGTTTATCTATGGAGTGGCGCGGTTCTTTCTGGAGTTTCTGCGCGACGATCCCGGGCGCGGGTCGGTGTTTGGCGGGGCAATGTCAGGGACGCAGTTGATTGCCATGGGGATGGTTGTGGGTGGCGGGATTATTTGGTATTTGCGGCCGGGGAGTAAGAACGTGACGGCGCAGGCGGTGGGGGCCACGCGCT
>Ga0210388_10005339_pt1 | contig 10054 bp, 6 predicted proteins | sample IncBWC19OmetaG_FD_155485 | JGI IMG/M metagenome (GOLD analysis project Ga0210388, IMG submission 155485) | Forest soil microbial communities from Barre Woods Harvard Forest LTER site, Petersham, Massachusetts, United States - Inc-BW-C-19-O ...
CACAGGAAATAAATATAAGTATGTAATTTACAATCGAATGAAGTTGACATTTTGGGGCGCAACGAGAAAAGTTTCTGGAAGTATGTATTTACTAGAGAGCAACGGATATAACATTCTTGTTGATTGTGGCTCGGATTTTTCGGATAGACATAAAGTTATTACCGGAGGATTATTTCCTTTTGATCCGGAACAGATTGATCTGGTTATTCTGACTCATGCTCATGTTGATCATTCAGGAAACATTCCTGCTTTAATCCGAAACGGATACAGAGGGCAGATTATTTCTACTGCTGCTACAGCAGAACTAGCCGAGTTGCTGTTTGTTGATTCCGCTTATATACAAAGAACAGAGAAAAAACTGACCAATTCTGCTCCTAGTGATTATTCCTATAAACCCGTTGATCAATTTATTCCGATTACTTTCAATAAAGACTTTCAGGTGAATGATGCTATTATGATTCGCCTTATACCGGTTGGACATATTCTGGGTGCAGCAAGTGTTTTTATTAAAGTTACTGAAGAGGGTAACGAAAAGACTATTTTATTCTCTGGAGACATTGGCCGGGATTCATATCCTTTATTACCAGATCCGGAGGCTTCACCCCAAGCAGATTATTTATTGTGTGAAACAACTTATGGAAATCGCTATCATAAAGAAACTGAGCCCGCAGAAGATATTATTAAGCGTATCGTAAAAGAGACCTGTGTTGATAAGCCTGGTAGATTGATAATACCTGCTTTTAGCTTGGGTCGTACTCAGTCGTTATTATATACGTTACATAAACTTGCCATTAAAAATGAATTGCCACCGATAAAAGTTTTTACAGATTCCGCTCTGGCTGCTGAAGGAACAAAAGTATATGAACGCCATCATTCCATTATGAATGCTGAAGCGAAAGCATTAAAGGAAAAGGAAGAATCATTATTTGACTTTCAGAATCTGGATCACATAAAAACATTTAAGGAAAGTAAAGGCATATCAAATTATCTTAAACCATGTATTATTCTTTCTTCTTCAGGAATGATAACCGGAGGAAGAATTCAGCATCATATACGGCAGAACCTTCAGAATCCATACTGTACAATTTTGTTAGTTGGCTATGCTGTTGAAGGTACTATCGGACATGATTTACTTGCTGGAAAACAAACCATACGTTTTAAGAAAAGAACAATACCAGTTGAAGCAAAAGTAATTTATACGGATATTTTCAGCGGCCATACAGATCGGAATGGGTTGCTTAAGTTTGTTAAGCATCAGGATAAATCCAAACTGAAAAAAATATTTCTTGTGCACGGAGAATATCAAAGTATGCAGGATTTTGCGGTTGACTTGAATGAAGAAGGATATACTAATGTTGAAATACCCGAATTCGGACAGGAATACAAATTATAAATGTAGGGTCATATTTAAATAAAGTATGAAAACAGTCTTAATTATAGATGATGAAGACAAACTTCGTCATTTGCTTTCAAGGATTATTCATGCCGAAGGATATCACGTATACGAGGCTTCAGATTGCAAATCTGCATTAAAGAAGCTTGAAAAAGAAGGCGATCATATCGATGTTGTTTTATGCGATGTAAAACTGCCAGATGGAAATGGCGTTGATCTGGTACAGAAAATTAAATCTCAATACCCTGCTTTGGAGGTCATTTTACTAACTGCATATGGAAACATACCGGACGGAATTCAGGCAATTAAAAATGGTGCCTTTGATTATATAATCAAGGGTGATGATAATGAAAAAATAATTCCTTTATTGGAACGGGCCATTGAAAAAGTGGAATTACAAAACCGTGTACAATCACTACAGAAGCAAGTCGGTGAAAAGTATTCGTTTAAATCTATAATAGGAAAATCCAAAATGTTTCTTGAATCGGTTGAATTGGCCAAACGGGTTGCACCGAATGAAACGCCTGTTTTACTAACTGGTGAAACAGGAACGGGTAAAGAGGTTTTTGCTCATGCAATTCATAAAGCAAGTGAAAGAGCTACAAATAATTTTGTAGCTCTTAATTGTAGTTCATTTAATAAGGAAACTTTGGAAAGTGAATTGTTTGGATACAAGCAAGGTGCTTTTACGGGAGCAACTAAGGATAAAAAAGGACTGTTAGAAGAAGCAAATAAAGGCACATTATTTCTTGATGAAATAGGTGAAATGCCAATGGAGCTTCAGGCAAAATTATTAAGAGTTCTTGAAACGAACGAATTTATTAAACTGGGTGATACAAAAACATCCAAGTCAGATTTCAGATTGATTGCGGCTACAAACAAAGATTTAAAAAAGGAATGTGCCGATAATCATTTTCGTTCAGACTTATATTACAGGCTGAATGTGTTCCAGATTCATTTACCTTCGTTGCGTGAACGAATAAAGGATATAGAACTTCTAATCAATTATTATACAGAAAAATTTTCATTGAAAACAAATAAGAAAAACATTCATATAAATAAAGAATATGTTGAATTGTTGGAAAATTATCCATGGCCGGGAAATATCAGGGAGCTTAAAAATATTATTGAACGAAGTGTTATTTTAACCGATAATAATGAACTGACTGTTGAAAGCCTACCTCTGGAATTCAGACAAAACAATTCTTCAAACGAAAGTACTTTGTCGGCATTTAATTTATCTGTTGTAGAGAAATTACACATTCAAAAAGTATTGCAATATACTAATGGTAACAAAACGGAAGCAGCTCGCTTATTGAATATTGGCTTGACAACCTTATACCGAAAATTGGAAGAGTATAAACTCAGTTAAATATTTCCGAAACGATAATATGCCCTTCCAAAACGGAAGGTTTTTTTATTTTAAATCTTTTTAATATTGTTTTAATAACTATTTATCATACTTATTTTCAGTATTTTATATCAATATTCAGGTTTTGTACAGAAAATGGATTGAATATTGGCATAATAGTTTATATAAAAACAAAAAAGTCATGATTACCACCGTACTTATATTATTAGCAATAGTTTTATTCGGCATTTGCTACAAGTTTGTTCAATTCTTCGAAAACATTTAAAAGTATGATTCTACTATTTGTTGTGTCAATTGCGGTTTTTGCATATCTAATTTATGTGTTGCTGAAACCTGAAAAATTTTAATCGTTAAACATATGATATCAGAACTGTCAGGCATATTCGTCATGTTCGCAGCAACATTATTGCTGGCGATTCCCTTAGGCAAATACATCGCGGATGTATACGCTGGAAATAAAACAATAACAGATGGGGTATTTAATCCGATTGAAAAATTCTTTTTTCGTTTCAGTGGAATTGATGCAACTAAAGAGATGAACTGGAAGCAGCATTTGTATGCTTTGCTGACAATAAATGCTGTCTGGTTTTTTCTGTGCATGTTCATTCTCATGAATCAAGGTTGGTTACCATTCAATCCGGATGGAAACCCTTCAATGACACCTGACCTGGCCTTTAATACATCTATTTCTTTCCTTGTGAATTGTAATCTTCAGCATTATTCCGGAGAAACAGGGGTATCCTATTTCTCACAAATTATAGGATTAATGTTTTTACAATTTGTATCTGCAGCAACTGGAATGGCTGCCTGTACGGCATTGTTTAACGCTTTTAAAGACAAGCAATCCGAAACACTTGGAAATTTCTACAATTATTTTCTGAAAAGTTGTACTCGGATTTTACTTCCACTTTCAGCGATTGTAGCGGTTATTCTGATGTTTAATGGTTCTCCAATGACGTTGGATGGTAAAGATACAATAACAACACTGCAAGGTGATACTATACAGGTTTCAAAGGGTCCTGCTGCTGCATTTATTGCTATCAAGCACATTGGAACAAATGGAGGAGGTTTTTTCGGGGTTAACTCAGCACATCCATTAGAGAATCCAAATTATTTTACCAATGTAGTTGAGATGATTGCACAAATGATTATTCCCTTTGCAATGATCTTCGCTTTAGGTTATTATCTGAACAAAAAGAAATTGGCTTGGTCCATTTTCGTTGTTATGACAGTTGGTTTTTTATTAATGACCATACCAACCGTTATCGCTGAAATAAATGGTAGTCCAACGATTGCAGAGTTGGGTGTTAGTCAGCCAAACGGAAGTATGGAAGGAAAAGAAGTTCGCTTTGGTCCTGCAGCATCTGGTTATTGGAGCATAGCGACAACAGTTATTTCAACAGGTTCTGTGAATAGTATGCACGACAGCAGTATGCCAATGTCAGGTACTATGGAATTATTAGCGATGATGACTAATGCATTTTATGGAGGTTGTGGCGTAGGGATATTAAACTACTATATATTCATCATTCTTGCTGTGTTTATTTCCGGATTAATGGTTGGTAGAACACCCGAATTGTTTGGTAAAAAAGTTGAGGCACGAGAAGTTAAAATTGCCGCGATTGTAGCTATCCTTCATCCGTTATTAATTTTGACAGGAACAGCTATTGCATCTTACTTTGCTGCGCATGATACACCAATGGGTTGGTGGTTTAATGGGAATGCTTCGGGTTGGCTTAATAACCCGGGTTATCATGGCTATTCGGAAATGCTCTATGAATATACTTCTTCAGCAGCTAATAACGGAAGTGGCTTTGAAGGTTTGGGCGATAATAATCCGTTCTGGAACATCAGCACGGGAATTATATTATTATTAAGCCGTTTTATTCCAATCATTGGTCCATTAGCAATTGCGGGTTTGTTAGCAGGAAAAAAATATATTCCGGAAAGTGCTGGTACATTAAAAACAGATACCTCTATATTCGGAATTATGGTGTTTGCGGTCATATTTATTATTTCAGCATTATCCTTCTTCCCTGCATTAACACTGGGACCTTTAGCTGAATACTTTACAATTTATAAATGACAATAACCTGTATACAATTTTAAAGAATTGAATAGTATGAGAAACGATAAATCAAATTTGTCCATTGTCAATTATCAGTTGTCGATGCAGGCATTAAAAGAAGCCTTTATTAAGCTGAATCCAAAACTCATGTTCCGTAATCCTGTGATGTTTACAGTGGAAATCGGAACAGCTGTGATGCTTGTTGTTTGCATTTCCATTTTATTTGGTGCAAGAGGTGAAGGTAGTTTTATTTATAATTTTACTATCTTCTTAATTCTGTTTATTACACTTCTGTTTGCCAATTTTGCAGAAGCATTGGCAGAGGCAAGAGGAAAAGCACAGGCAGATAGTTTGCGTAAAACAAGAGAAGATACGCCGGCAAAGAAGATTTCTGCGGTTGGTGAAATGTATATGAATGAGGTAACAATTGTTTCTTCTTCTTCACTTAAAAAAGGAGACTTCTTTGTGTGTGAAGCTGGAGATTTAATTCCTACAGATGGTGAAATTGTTGAAGGTATCGCAACGATAGATGAAAGTGCTATTACCGGAGAATCTGCACCCGTTATCCGTGAGGCTGGTGGTGATAAGAGTAGTGTAACAGGCGGTACAAAAGTATTATCCGATAAGATTAAAGTAATTGTTACCACACAGCCTGGTGAGAGTTTTCTGGATAAAATGATTGCATTAGTTGAAGGTGCCAGTCGGCAGAAAACGCCTAATGAAATTGCATTAACCATTTTGCTTGCAGCATTCACTCTTATCTTTATTATCGTCTGTGTAACATTAAAACCCTTTGCAGATTATGCACAGACTCCTATTACAATTGCAGCGTTCATTTCTTTATTTGTTTGTTTGATTCCGACGACAATCGGAGGTTTATTATCTGCTATTGGTATTGCCGGTATGGACAGAGCTCTAAGAGCCAATGTTATTACTAAATCAGGCAAAGCGGTAGAAACGGCAGGTGATATAGATGTATTGTTATTGGATAAAACGGGAACAATTACCATAGGTAATAGAAAGGCAACGAAATTTTATCCTGCTAAAGGAGTAAGCGCTGAAGAGTTTATTAAATCGGCTATTCTGAGTTCTTTAGCTGATGATACCCCGGAAGGTAAAAGTATTATTGAGCTTGCTGGTAATGATGCTGTTAAAAATCTTACCATTGAAGGAGCAACGTTAATAAAGTTTACAGCAGAAACCAGAACCAGTGGTGTAATTATTAAAGATGGTACTGATATCCGTAAAGGAGCTACAGATGCGGTAAAAAGAATTGTAGAAACTGCAGGTAATTTTTTTCCCGATGAAATCGGGGATATAGCAAGAAGCATTGCTTCGAATGGTGGAACACCATTGGTTGTAATTAAAAACAAACAGATTCAGGGTGTAGTTGAGTTGCAGGATATTATTAAACCAGGTATTCAGGAACGTTTTGAACGTCTTAGAAAGATGGGCGTGAAAACGGTAATGGTTACCGGTGATAATCCCCTTACAGCAAAATTCATTGCAGAAAAGGCTGGTGTGGATGATTATATCGCAGAAGCAAAGCCAGAAGATAAAATGAATTATATCCGCAAGGAACAGCAGAGTGGTAAATTAGTAGCCATGATGGGTGATGGAACGAATGATGCTCCTGCATTGGCTCAAGCAGATGTTGGTGTGGCAATGAACAGTGGTACACAAGCTGCAAAAGAAGCTGGAAACATGGTTGATCTCGATAATGATCCAACCAAGCTTATTGAAATTGTTGAAATTGGCAAACAGTTATTAATGACACGAGGAACACTGACGACATTTTCTATTGCTAATGATGTTGCCAAATACTTTGCAATTGTTCCCGCATTGTTTATTACCTCTATTCCTGCTTTGGAGGGATTGAATATTATGAAATTACATAGTCCTGAAAGCGCGATTCTTTCAGCCGTTATTTTCAATGCAATTATTATTCCTATTCTGATTCCTTTGGCTTTAAATGGTGTTGCATACAGACCAATTGGTGCCAGTGCGATCCTTCGGAGAAACTTATTGATATACGGACTTGGAGGCTTGGTTATTCCATTTATTGGCATAAAACTTATTGATTTGTTTGTGTCATTATTTGTCTGATTTCAATAATATATAATATGCTGTATTCAATTCATTATTCATTAAATTTATCATTATGAAAAATATATTCTCGGCCATAAAACTAACGCTTCTTTGCCTGATTTTCTTCTCGGTGTTATATACACTTGTGATGCTTGGTATTGCTCAGTTTTCACCCAATCATGGGAAGGGAGAAACCGTTCAGGTAAATGGCAAGACTGTGGGTTATACTAAACTTGGACAATCCTTTACCGATGAAAAATATTTCTGGGGAAGACCATCTGCGATTAATTACAATGCTGCTGGATCCTGCGGAAGTAATAAAGGAACTGCTAATGCGGCCTATATAGAAGAGGTTCGTACCAGAATAGATACTTTTCTGGTACATCATCCGTATTTATCTAAAAAGGATATTCCAACCGAAATGGTAACAGCGTCTGGCAGTGGATTGGATCCGGATATTTCACCTGAGTCAGCAATGATACAGGCTCAAAGGATTGCCAGAATAAGAAATATCAGCGAAGAAAAAGTTTTATCTCTTATTCAGTCTTTCTCAAAGAAGCCAGTATTAGGAACTCCTACAGTAAATGTACTTGAATTAAATATTGCGTTGGATAGAATCAAAGGATAATTGAATGAATAAAGTTATATTTCTGTTCCTTGTTTTGTTTTCTTTACAGGCGATAGCAAATGATTCTACAAAATATAATCCCCTGAGCATATCAGGATATGCAGAGGTTTATTACAGCTATGATTTTGGAAATCCTTCCAACCATGAGAGGCCATTTTTCTTTTATAATTATAAAAGATCGAATGAAGTCAATCTGAATCTTGCTTATATCAAGCTTGCATATAATACCGGAAAAGTTAGATCAAATCTTGCTTTAATGGAAGGTACATATGCTCAATACAATCTTGCCGAAGAACAAGGTTTATTAAAAAATGTATTTGAAGCAAATATTGGAGTAAGGTTGTCCAAAGTACACAATCTTTGGATAGATGCCGGAGTTATGTCTTCCCACATAGGATTTGAAAGTGCTATTGGAAAAGATTGCTGGACGTTAAGCAGGAGTTTATTGGCAGAAAATTCTCCTTATTATGAAACGGGTGTAAAGCTTGGTTATACTTCTGAAAATAAAAAATTATACGCAGCTATCATGTATCTGAACGGTTGGCAGCGAATACAAAAACTTCCGGGAAATCAGACTCCTGCGTTCGGCTCGCAACTTACATATAAGCCTTCGTCAGCTGTTACGTTAAACTGGAGTACCTTTGTTGGAAATGAACAACCTGACACGGCCCAAAAATGGAGATATTTCAATAATTTTTATGCGGAGATGAATCTGACGGATAAGTTTGGTTTAATTGCTGGCTTTGATATAGGAATGCAGCAAAAGAAAACCGGAAGTAAAGCCTATGATATTTGGTATTCGCCTGTATTGATGTCAAGATATATTATATCAGAAAAATTTAGGACTGCTGCCAGGTTTGAATTTTATTCAGATAAGAACGGAGTGATTATTTTAACAAATACTCCGAATGGATTTCAGACAACAGGTTTCTCTGTTAATGTGGACTATTTTATCGTAAACAATTTTGTGTTTCGTATTGAAGGAAGAGCATTAAATAGCAAGGGTAAAATATTTACATTGTCTGATAAGCCAAGTACACATAATTATTTTGTTACAACTTCTCTAGCCGTTTCATTCTGATGACAGAACAGGATCAACATGCAAATCATTTTCTGAATCTGATTCAGAAATCCAGAAAAGGTAAATTCAAAATTTACATCGGTATGAGTGCGGGCGTAGGTAAAACATATCGTATGCTTCAGGAAGCTCATGCTTTATTGCGAAATGGTGTTGATGTGAAAATCGGTTTTGTTGAAACGCATAACCGTGCTGAAACACATGCCTTGCTGGAAGGATTGCCTGTTATACCAAGACGAAAAATATTCTATAAAGGAAAAGAGCTTGAAGAAATGGATTTACAGGCCATCTTAATATTAAGACCTGAAATCGTTATTGTTGATGAACTCGCCCATACGAATATTGAAGGTAGTAAAAATGAGAAACGCTGGCAGGATGTATTGGAAATTCTGGATGCAGGTATCAATGTTATCAGTGCAGTAAATATTCAGCATATTGAAAGTCTTAATGAAAACATTAAACATATTACCGGAATTGAAGTTAAGGAGCGAATCCCCGACCTTGTACTTAAAGTTGCGGATGAAGTAGTTAATATAGACCTTACGGCGGATGAACTGATAACAAGACTTAGAGAAGGTAAAATATATACACCAGATAAAATTGTTCTTGCGTTAAAAAACTTTTTCACTTCCGATCATATTCTTCAGCTTCGTGAACTTGCTTTAAAAGAGGTAGCATCGCATGTAGAGCGAAAGGTCGAAAATGAAGTCCCGAAAAATGCAGCAATCAAACATGAAAAATTGTTGGCGTGTATTGGTAGTAATGATATTACTGCAAAGGTTGTAATACGAAAAACAGCACGACTTGCAAGCTATTATAATTGTTCCTGGTTTGTTCTGTATGTTCAGACGCCCTCTGAAAGTGCTGATCGTATTGCATTGGATAAACAAAGACATTTAATTAATAATTTTAAATTGGCTACACAACTTGGCGCTGAAGTTATAAAAGTAGTTCATGAAAATGTATCTAGTGCAATTGTTGAAGAGGCAGAAAAAAGAAACATTACAACAATTTGTATGGGAAAGCCACATCTGAATTTACTAAAAATATTTTTAGTTACCAGAACATTTAATAAACTGCTGAAGAAATTAGCATCTAATCAAATTGACTTATTAATGCTTTCCTGATGAAAATTAAAACCAAACTTACGTTAGGCGTGGGCCTGCTTTTTTTACTCATTACATTATTAGTCTTTGTCGGTGCTAAATATATTAATGCGCTTAAAAATGATACAGAGAATATTCTTGTGGCGAATTATAATACACTTGAGTACTCGACGGATATGCTCTTAGCACTGGATCAGAATAATGACACAATAAGTTCTTTTCAATTGTTTGAAAAGAACTTATTAAAGCAACAACAAAATATTTCTGAAATTGGAGAGAAAGAAGCTACACAACAATTGGAGGAGCATTTTTTTAAATACA
>Ga0210388_10005342_pt1 | contig 10051 bp, 11 predicted proteins | sample IncBWC19OmetaG_FD_155485 | JGI IMG/M metagenome (GOLD analysis project Ga0210388, IMG submission 155485) | Forest soil microbial communities from Barre Woods Harvard Forest LTER site, Petersham, Massachusetts, United States - Inc-BW-C-19-O ...
ATTTCCACCAATCCACGATTACACAGAAGTCGTCCGTCCTACACGTCCTGGATCAAGGCTACACCGAAGGTCTCTGGCAGGCCTGTCTGGTCCGGTATAGCGGAAGGGACTGCAGCGCTATAGATCATCACCAAGCGCTTGCCGCCCTTCGCGACGAGCGTTAAAGGATATGGATCCACAGGTTCATGATTCGTCCTCTTCTTCTGTATCTCGTCGTACATCGCTAGACTCTCCGGGGCGCACAGGGTTCTAAAAGTAACCTTCTTAAGCCTCTGAATTTCATCGTCCGTTGCGTCACGGCCCAGAAGTTCGCAAAAGGCCAGATTTGCGTTTTGAATCTTGTCGTCTGCGCCCAGCCTAGAATATGGTGTTGGCGAATGGTACATGACTTCTGCAACCTTTTCGAACGCCTCTCGCAGCTCTATCTCACGCCCGACGAACTCCGCCAAGGAAAAGCCCAACAACAAGACAGCTATTCCGAAACAGGCACCGCTCGCAGCGCCCAGCCACGCAGTTGTACGCCCGAAATGTCCGAGGTCCAGTCGAAAGACTACGAAGTTCGCCTTGGCGTTTCCGTTCGCGCCCGGAATTCGGGGGGAGACTGGAACGGAGACTTCTAGCAGTCCAGGACTCTCAACATTTTCATTTATAACCTCGATGTTTCCGTAGACTTCTCCAAGGCTACCCTGATCTTTCTTTGTAACTATATAATTGCTGAGATCCGCGACTAACTTTGGATCGGCGCTATTCTGCGCGTGACCGACGCAATCTTCGCCTGTGCAATCGACGGTCGCCACAGTACCGCCTACCGCACTGACGTTTCCCTCGACATAGCGTTCTAGGTTTTGCTCTTTTAGAGGAAGGTCGAGACAAAGTGCAGAATCAGGCATTCCGTTGCGTCGTAGTGCCTCGCAGGCAGTTACCACGATTCCGTTCCCTCCGAGATCCAAATATGGTTGGGACACACTAAAGAGTTGCCCAATCCGTTCCGTTAAGTGTTGATCAAATTTCTGAGTATCGGAATCGATTGTTTGATCAAACGCAGCCCAAAAATACGGACGGCCTGGGAAAAACAATGTAGCGGGAAATTGTGAATTGAACTCCAATTTCTTTCGGCTGACTATCCGCATAAGTCCACTCTTGGTAATGAAGTAAGCTTGCGTTGGTGTAACACTTAGCGCGGTGTCTTCATTCGACGTGAACGGGTTGCGGGTAAATTTGTCCAGCCAAGGAATAGCGCATTGGGACAAGGCTACGTCGACAGTTAGTTGTCCATCTTCGGCAACCTTTTTCCTAATAAGATCAGTAGCCTTTTGACTGTCGTCACCACTCAATTGCTTGTATTCAGCTTGGCTGAATTGGGCCCTGAGAATATGCACCGGGAAAAACAGATAGCTCCGCGGATCGCCATCTGTAATTAGCGTATCATCATCCTCGCCACCACCATAACTAAGTGTTTTTACCGATTCGGCTGGGTCAGGCAACGTCCTGAGGCACGTATCTAGCGCGTCTTCGAAACCCTCGTATTCCGCCACGAACTTCGGACTCAATACGGATTCAGATAGGGGCTTTTCGACATTTGTCGAGAAAGAGGAAAGAATGAAAGCCTCAAGTCCTTTGTATCGCTGAGGTGTTTCTTCCAATCTTGCTTGGAGTGTTCGCTCCATGACGGCTTCATACTGATTCGAACGACTCCAGTAGGAGTATTGCAGAGCCGCACCAGCAAGCAAAAGTAGGACCGCCGACACTAAGACGAAAGGTTCCTTCAAAAGAAGTCGCCTCGCTGCTCGTGCAACATCGGCCCACGGAATTTTTGTAAAGACGCTGACTAGATCTGTTGGTGACCAAGCCACGGTATACCCCCATTGAACCGTTTTCTGTTGAAACTCACCATTCCTCTTCTCTTTAGGCCACTCGGCTGCTTTGGATTGACACACGGTCAGCCGAAAGGCAAGAGTGCGCGGTGACCGGTGGTTAGGCTGGCTTGTCGGGAGGTCAAGAAGGTATTTCTAAAACGGCGCAGCAGTAGCGAATGACGAATTGTGAACTGACAGGCGCAACCTGGCATGATGCCCAAAGGCCGGTTGGGCGGCGGGTCTAGGCGCGGGTATCAAATCGAGCCCTCCGAGGGGTGATAACAGATCCGCTGGAAGAAACTGAGCGTACGTCGATTGCGAGTTGGAAGGCGGACATACTCGAGACTTGGCTCTGCCCACCTGTGCCTACTGAAAACTCCGAAAGCGGCGAAAAGTCTAGAGTTTTGAGAATGAGCGCCTTACTGTGGCCGGCATGCTTATGCACGTGCGATCCATCGTCTCTCGGCCTGTATGCCGATTCCGTAGTCGGGCGGTTGTGGAGCTAGAGAACCTCGCGCTCCGTCATCAGATGCACGTTCTTCGCCGCCAGCGGCCGGGCCGGCTTCGGCTGTTCACGCTCGACCGCTTGTTCTGGGTCTGGCTCTACCGAATATGGCCGCGGTGCCTGGAGGCGATGGTGTTGGTGAAGCCTGCAACAGTGATCCAGTGGCACCGTGTGTGTGGCGGAATTGCTGATTCTTGGGAAATCAGCAATTCGCCACACACAGGTCGGCGAAATTGCCAATAACAACCGGAATCGCTTCGCCGCCCGCTTTTCCCCGCATCTGCGCAACCATGTTCTCGGACGCGTCGATTCCGAAAAGGTTCAAGCCTTTGGCCGCCAGCGGTAACGCGATACGGCCAGTACCGATACCGAGCTCCAGCACGCGCCGTTTGCCGGCGACGCTCGCGAGGAATTCTACCGTCGCATTGGTGAATCGCGTGACCGGAAAGCGGAACTGATCATAGACAGCCGCGATTCGATCGCCGTAGGTGGATGCTTCGTAGTCGGCCGTGCCCCGCACGTCATCAAACAGTCACGATCAAGTCAACGCTGAAACCTTCCAGCGCTCTACAGGTACCTCGGCTTCCCGATGTAGAATGGTCGGCGATACTTATCCCACACAAGGGTTCGGCAAAAAAATGAGGAGAAACAACGCCAAGCTCGATAGCGTTCAAATCCAAGATTCGAACCTCCCCACCCAAGCCCGTTTCCTGGTGGCTGCTTCGCTGCTAAACCCCAAAATTCTGCGATCGTTGAGAGAACTGAGCAGCGCCCAAACCCGACTACCTACACAGCGAGAGCTGAGGCGGTGGGCAGGTCAATGGAACATCGAGGCCGACTGGGTTGTCGAATGGGCCGCACACACGGTCAAATGGCAGCGCGAAGGTCCCAACCGGCGTTGGGAACGCTTTTTTCATCCTCGTTGGTCACCCAGATCGCGATCCGAAAGAGCACCTGCTACCATCGATGAGGTCATGAAGCGCCGACTCGGCGCGATCGATTTCGGCAATTAGATAGGGGACCCGGTCACGAGATCGGCGACTCACCAGCGCGCTGCGCGTACCCTTCAAACTGCGCTCAGAGAATCGATCGATGAGATTGGCGCTGCCGCGATTGCTTCCGGCTTGTTTGAGGCGCGGCGGCGCCGGAGCCGCAAAAGCACAAAGAAGTCTCGGGCCCCTATGCGTTCGACCACCGAAGTTTTTCTGTGGCTTGCAGGTTACCAGACTCGCGGCTGGAGTAGGGCGCGAATAGCTGACGCTGTCGATGTCACACGAAACGCAGTCGCCATGAGGATCGGCTCTCTGGCGGATGAATTGAAAATAAAACTTCGCCCGAACGAAACCCACGACCAGCGTCAGACGGCAGCAGGAATCCGGCTCGAACTCGAAGCAGCGCGAAAATACGAGCGCGCGGGCAAATCGTTTCTGGACGCGAAGATCTAGTTTCATGATTCGACTAAAAGAAGTCGTCCCGCGACTGATCGATCGCGCTTTGCTGGAAAATTTCGACCCGTAAAATAGCGCTACGACTTATCTTCCGTTACGAAGGATTTTCAGCGCTGTCAGAGTCGGCAGCATGAAGATCAAAAGTTCTCAACAATCAGGACCAGTCGGACAAAACGGCAAAGCGCGCCCCTACGCAGCCAGTGGTGAGCAACAGGCTAAGTCGGTGCCCCCGGCTTCACTTCAGCTTCACCCCAACCAACCTCGCGGAAAAAGGAGTCGCAAACGAATTGTCGAAAAAACCGAGAAGCGGAGTTCGAAGAACTCTCAATTCGTGGTCGTTGATGGACAGCACCGGGTTGAATGTTTTCGAAGATTCCAATTGGGGCTCAACGAAACACCCGAGAAATGGATCCCGCTGCCACCGGCGCTTCTGAAAAAGCTAGCGACCTGCAAAACGAGTGAGGTCGCAAAGTCATGATTCGCACCAACAGCGATAATCGTCAAAGTAAGAAGGGGCCGACCATGAATCGGATCCGCCCCCAAGAGAGAATCAATAGAGCATCGCGCCGGAGAGCCTCAAAGTTGCTTCGCGACCTTAAGATTGAGGTCGTCGCGACAAAATCGTTGGCACCGTATGAACGCAACGCTAGGACGCACCCAGCTAAACAAATCGAGCAAATCGCAAACAGTATTCAGCAGTTCGGACCTACCAATCCACTACTGATCGATGAGAATAACGAAATAATCGCCGGCCACGGCCGCCTGGAAGCTGCGCGCCTACTAGGCATGAAAGAAGTGCCGCTGATCTACTTGCGTGGTCTTTCGGCTGCGGCAAAGTCCGCGCTCCGGCTTGCGGACAACAAAATCGCGGAGAACGCGGGCTGGAATCTCGATCTATTGGCGCAGGAACTTCAGTTCCTGTCGAGTATCGACCTCGACTTCGATCTAACCGTTACTGGGTTCGATGAGGCGGACATTGACGTCATGCTTCAAGCCGGCGTCGCGACTGATGGCGCCGACGGCGCGGACGAGATTCCGAAAATCGATTGTAGCCTGCTGCCCGTAACTCGTCTCGGCGATGTGTGGATTCTCGGGAAGAAGGGGCATCGCGTGTACTGCGGCGATGCGCGGAAACGAAAATCGTTCGCGATTCTACTCGGCGGTCAGAAGGCGACGATAGTCATCACCGATGCCCCCTATAATGTCGTTGTAAACGGGAATGTTTCGGGCCTCGGCCGTGCGACACACCGCGAGTTCGCGATGGCTTCAGGCGAGATGTCGCCGACTCAATTCATTGCGTTCCTGATGCGCGTGATGCGCCTGCTCGCCGAGTACAGCGTTGATGGTTCGATCCACTTTCTCTTCATGGATTGGCGCCATGCCTACGAAATCATCATGGCGGGACGAAGAGTTTACACGGAGCTGAAGAATCTCGCCGTCTGGAACAAAACAAACGGCGGCATGGGAAGTTTTTATCGCTCCAAGCACGAGCTCGTCTTCATCTTCAAGAGCGGCACCGCCCCACACATCAATCACGTCGAGCTCGGCAAGCACGGAAGGAATCGCTGCAACGTCTGGGACTATCCCGGTATGAATACGATGCGCGAGGGCCGACTCGAAGAACTCGCTATGCATCCCACGGTCAAGCCTGTCGCCCTCGTCGCCGACGCCATCATGGACTGCTCGCGAAGAGGCGACATCGTATTGGACTGCTTCGGCGGCAGCGGCACGACCCTCATTGCAGCCGAACAGACCGGCCGCGTCGCTTACTTGATGGAGATCGATCCGATCTACATCGACGTGACAATCAGACGCTATCACAAATTTACTGGCAAAGATGCAGTACACGCGGAGACAGGACTGACCTTTCAACAGCTCGAGGATGAACGCACGCGCAATTCGCGTCGCGCGGCGGATTAGGAGGAGGAAGGATATGGATGACGAATACGAAGTTGGCTACGGAAAGCCGCCGAAGGAGTCGCAATTCAAGGCGGGACAGTCGGGCAATCCGAAAGGCCGCAAGAAAAACTCGAGAAATCTCAAGACCGACCTGACCACAATTTTGCAGAAGCGGATATCGGTACGCGACGGCGATCGGAAGTTCAAGGTCTCGGGGCAGGAAGGCGTGCTGATGTCGCTGATGGCGAAGAGCTTGAAGGGAGACACCAAGGCCATCAATACGTTGGTGAACCTCGCGGTGCGCGTCTTTGGGCTCGAAGGGCCACACCCCGATGCTGCGGAGAAATTTTCGCCCCAGGAGCAGCAAATGCTCACCAAAATCGAAGATCGCTTGCGCAATTTAGTATTTGGCGAGGAAGCAGAAGACAATTCCGAGAAGCCGGAGGATGTGGCATGAGCGCCTTTGATCGAAAGCGAATAGATCTTCTCCTCAAATATGATTTAACCACCTTCATCCGACGCGTTGTAGAGACCATCGCGCCCGGGGAGGTCTACCTCCATAACTGGCACATCGAAGCGATGGCGTGGCATTTGCAGTTGTGCGTCACCGGCGGCGTCACGCGATTGATCATTACCGTTCCCCCACGCGGCCTCAAATCGACCTGCGCTTCGATCGCGCTGCCCGCATGGATTCTAGGGCACGACCCAACGGCGCGTATCATCTGCATCAGCTATTCGGGTGATCTCGCTGAAAGGAATGCGAGGGACTGCCGCAGGGTGATGGAATCGGAATGGTACCAGCGAATATATCCACGGACACGACTTAGCCATGAAAAAAACACCGAGAAAGAATTTGTGACGACGGCGCAGGGTTTTCGCTACTCGACTTCGATCGGCGGCACGCTCACCGGGCGGGGCGCAACCTACATCATTATCGACGATTCATTGAAGGCAGACGAAGCGATGTCCGAGGTAAGCCGAACTGGCGTCAACGAGTCTTACCGTCGCACGATTTACTCGCGGCTGGATGACAAGCGCACCGGCCGCATCATAATCGTCCAACAGCGCCTGCACGTTGACGATCTGATCGGACACGTGCTGCAAAATCAAAGTCAGATATGGACGCATCTGAATCTGCCCGCGATCGCCGAAACCGACGAGGAAATTCCGATCGGTCGGAACCGAGTCTATCGGCGCAAAATCGGCGATGTGTTGCACCCGGCGCGCGAATCAGAGGAAACCCTTGCCGAGACAAAAATTAACCTCGGCAGCTACGATTACTCCGCTCAGTATCAGCAATCTCCAGCCCCGCGCGAAGGCGCGATTCTAAAGCGGGAGTGGTTCCAGGTATATGACGAGGTAGTGCGTACGCGCGGCGACCGCATCTTCCAAAGTTGGGACACGGCTCTGACAGATGGCGTATCGAGCGACTACTCAGTTTGCATCACATTTCTAGTCAGGGGCTCCAACTACTACATACTCGATGTTCTGCGCGAAAAATTGAATTATCCCGATCTCCGACGCCGCATCTATCGGCACTGGCTCGACTGGGGTGCCACAGAACCGCCGATAATTGAAGACAGGGGCTCCGGGACCTCGTTAATTCAGGAGTTGCGCGGCGACCAGTTTGCTGGCTTGCCTAAAGCAATCGCGTTCCAGCCGGATGGTGACAAGGTATCGCGCATGCATCGTGAGTCCGCGAAGATTGAAGCGGGCCATGTGCATGTGCCCGAGCGCGCCGATTGGCTGGACGATTTCTTTCTCGAAATCACTCAATTTCCACGCGGTCGGCACGACGACCAGGTCGACGCGCTGTCGCAGTTCTTGTGCTGGATTTCGAGGCCGCGGCATCGGACGCTCATACTGCCGCTCAACATTTAGCGCGCGATGACTCTGATGGGCGCTCGGCGCCGACCACGCGAAGTGGACCCGCCGGGCGGCTATCACGCCGAATACGAACACTCAAAGTAGTGTTAACTCCTGCGCCGGCGGCTTCCTGGCGCGGGACCCGATCTACGGCACCGACAGTCACCGGCGAGAACTCAGCGGGCTCACAGCCCTTTCAGGAATTTGACCAGCAGACCGTTAACTCACGAGGACGCTCCTGCTGCACCCAATGGCCGCATCCGCTGAGCACGTGCGAGCCACGCAACTCCGGCAACGTCTTGCTGAAGTTGGCGATCGCCGCGCCGCCCCATCGTGTCGGCCCGTCCTTCTCGCCGCCGATGAACAGCGACGGCACGGTGATCGGCTGGCCCGCGAACGCGGCCAGATCTTCCCAATCGCGGTCCACGTTGCGATACCGATTGAGTCCGCCGGTGAGGCCGGTGCGCTCAAATTCGCTGACGTAAAAGTCGAAATCTTCGGCCGTCAACCAGCTGGGCAACTTTTCCGGGATCGTGAGCCGATCCCGCATCCTCCCGCCGTGAGGAATCGTGGCCATAGTGCCGCCCGCTGCCGGTGCGGGCGCATCGCCTGAGTCACGCGCAGGAAATCGAAGCTCTTGACACTATCTTCATAAGTTCCGTTTCTGCCCCGCCTGCAAGGATCAACCGCCGGGACAAGCACGAGATGTATCTCAGGTCAGCACGCTTTTGTATGGCGCCCGTCTGTGCCTTTGGAAGACCTTCATTGAAGTCCGTTCTTCTCTTATCTTGCGGAATCGTGAGCTGGCACCAGTCATAGGCTGAAATCTCGAGATTGTCAGCAGGGTCACGAGTCGTTTGTGTGAAGGGAACCACTGCGAGCTGCACGACTCAATGGAAGCGGTATCTATTCGCCATGTATTCGTACCATGGCTTGAGCGAAGGAGTTCCGCTTACGGCATCCTTGGCGTCGCCGAACAGATCCTCGGTTGTGCTGAAGACAAAGCCATCTGGATCACTCAGGAGCGCTCGCCAAACGGCCACAAGATCTGGTCCAAATCGCTTAAAGGAAGGAATCTTTACCTGGTATAGATTCAGATTCGAGCGAGGTGCGATAAGGACGGTACGAACACGATCTAGCCCGAGTTCCTTATCGCTCCTCATCTGCGTAGCGAGCATCTGTTGCCGATACAGTTGGAAGATTGGCTCAGCAAAAAGATCGCGAATGCCTATACCGGCGTCAGCCCGAATCGGACCTTCGGGCGAAAAAGTCATCTTCTCGTAACGGCGTAACCGCTCAGCGTGTTTCGGGTCATTTGGTCTCGGTCGCCCATAGTGCTCGGTATACTTCCATTCAATAAGCGCAGCCTCCTCGCCGGCGTCGACAGTCCGGAAACGCACCATCGCATCGACGCTAGTGCAATTCGCCCCTCGCGTATGAACGCCGTCCTTCCACTCGTGCAAATAATCCCGCTCTCCGGTGAATTCGAATGAGACAAATCTTCCTCGTTCAGTTTCGAGCATTTCATCAATCGGCCCGATGATTCTGCGAAGAAGCGTCTTGAGTGCTCGAGGCTGAAACGAAAAGGGCGCGAGAAAATTCAAACAACATACTTGCGAGCTCAGGACATGGGCCCTGGCTTGATGCCAACTGATGCGGCGCGTATGGAAATAGTCGCCTACATCACGGCGAATTGGTTCAAACAGGTTCTCTTCCTTGCATGCGTGGGGGAGAACAAACTCGCGATCGATACCAAAGAGACTTCCGCCGCCGAGTCGTGCGACATCGCTGAACGCAGATGATGACTTGAGAAATGCAAGCTGCGAGCGGAGTTGTGCCTGTTTGTAGTTTTCTTTTCTCACTCTCTCGATGCTCGTCCATTGCGCTTTCGGGCCCGCAGCGCTTTTGGAATCTATCACTCTGGCTGGCTTGTACAAATGTTTTGATTGGCGACGGCCGACAGATTTGCGTTCAATCGCGGGCAGATCACCAGCCGTCCGACTCTACACATGATTTTGCGGGAATTGTGGAGTAGGCCACCGAAGATACGCCTCTAGGATCTAGGTCAATTGCAGTCAGCTTGGCGTTTCCGCTTATGATAGGCTGAAACAATTGGAGGTGCGCGTGCCCTACGTCTTCAGAATGGAGCAACCTTCCAGGCCTTTATCGAACACCGGCCGGGCTTTCTTATGGAGTGAAGTACAACGAGGGTTTCTTCATCAAGGGTGGGGATGCTCCGGAATGGGTCTACTTCGTCCAGACGGTTCTGTTCTGCCTCGCGCCATATGGATGAAGAATTTTATCTTCAGCGCTCGTACTAGACGCTGGCCGGCAAGTGATCGTACTAGGACCAAGGCACATCTTCGATACACTCTGTTATCGCACATGCTTGAGATCGATGATGGCGACCTCATCCTCGTTCCGAATATGACTGAAAATGGCCGGGAGGGTCTGTTGCTTGCGAAGGCCTTAAAGCG
>Ga0210388_10005344_pt1 | contig 10048 bp, 12 predicted proteins | sample IncBWC19OmetaG_FD_155485 | JGI IMG/M metagenome (GOLD analysis project Ga0210388, IMG submission 155485) | Forest soil microbial communities from Barre Woods Harvard Forest LTER site, Petersham, Massachusetts, United States - Inc-BW-C-19-O ...
CATTGCCGAAACCGTCGCGGGGACCGGGATCACCGTGAATAGCGTTCTGGCAGGGCCCACCCGCTCCGAAGGAGTGGAAACTTTCATCGCGCAAATGGGTGCGGGCGGCGACTCCAAGGCCTTCGAAGCGGAATTTTTCAAGAGCGTTCGCCCCACCTCCCTCCTGAAGCGATTCGCAACCGTCGAAGAAGTCGCCAACATGATCGTGTATCTGGCCAGCCCGCTCGCTTCAGCGACAACTGGCTCCGCCCTCCGCGTCGAAGGCGGCGTAGTGCGCGCGATCCTCTAACTATAGTTCCTGTGTCTCGAGGACCAAGCTCGGTGCGCTAGTCACTAGCTATCCTTTGGATACAGACTGCCGATTGGTTCGTAAGAGCCTCTGGGCGCGATGCTAAACTGTTTCGAAAGCGCACACTACCGACATGTCCACCGAATCCATCAACGACCTGAAAAAGTGGGTCACCGAAGTTATTCGCCAGAGTTCGGACGGCGAGTTCGTGGGACTAAACCGCGTGGTGGACATGGTCAGCAAGAATTTCGCGGTGCACCCGCACGAAGTGGCGATCCTGGTAATCACCGAGGACGACCGCTTCCTGCGCTTCGTGGTCCCCGAAAAGCTGCGTCAAGTGGGCCAGATTCCGCTTACCAGCACCAATTCCCTGGCGGCCCGCACCGTGCGTGAAAAGCGCCCCGAAGTAATCAATCATTTCGCGGTGGTCCCGCACTCTTCCGTGTTTGAAGCCGTGCCCATCACCGAAGACGAGCGCGGCGAAGCCATCCAGAAGATTATGAGCGCGCCAATCCTGCAGGAACGCAAAGTGGCCGCCGTGATTCAGATTTCGCGCAAAGGCAAGACCGCCGCCGACGCCGGCCCCGATTTCACCCATCCCCAGCTGCGCGAATTGAAAATCGTCGCGGACACTCTCGCGCCTTGCGTCCCGCTCTTCAGCAAGCAATAATCGGCTTCAGCTGGCAGCATGCATGCGGTCAATCTGGAATTTCAGCCATGCGAACACCAACCGAAACTTTTCCAGCCGCGCAGGGTTACACCGTGTGGAGACAACTCCGGGCGGGCATTCCGCCATCACGTATAAGGGCTTCGCAGCAGGTTGGCTGGTCAGACAATGTTTGCCGGCGCGCCTGAAGCCTCCCGTGGAGTTGCTGCATCTCCATAGGAGTAAGACAGGAGTCTTCGATGAACGTGGAACAAACTGGCCGCAACGTTTCCAAGAAATGGAACGGCAGGGCGATTGGCGTCCTGGCATTAGGCATATTGCTGTGCGGCATCCCCTCGCTGGCGCAACAGGGCCAGCAGAACCCGCCGGATCCGCAGAATCCGGCCGCGACTGCACCTGCCAACCCGCCCCAAACTCAGCAAGACCAAGCGATGCCGCCGCAGCAAGATCAGCAGGCGCAGCCGGACCAGCAGCAGCAACAGGATCAATCCGCGCCGCCGCCACAGAATCAGCAAGCGCCAGACCAGCAACAAGACCAGCAAGCGGCGCCGCCACCTCCGCCACCGGATCAGTCCGGTCCTCTACCGCCGGCTCCCACTCCGCAATATGAGCAGCAGGCGCCCCCGCCGCAACCGTACCCGCGCGTGCGCCCCGCGAATCTGCCGGATGCGCTGACGATTCCCGCCGGCACCGTGATCCAAGTCCGCACTTCCGACTGGCTTTCTAGTGACCACAACAAAACGGGTGATGAATTCATCGCCACGCTCGTTCAACCCATCGTCGTGGATGGATGGGTGGTGATGCGGCGCAATCAAAACATCGTAGGCAACGTGACTGACGCGAAACGAGCCGGACGCGTGAAAGGCGTTTCTAAGCTGCAGCTTGAATTAAGCAAGCTGACGCTCGTCGATGGCCAGCTCCTGCCGGTTCAAACCACGCTGCTGAACGCTTCCGCCGGCACTTCCAACGGCCGCGACGCTGCTGCGATCGGCATCACCACGGGAACGGGGGCCGCGATCGGCGCGGCTGCGGCCGGCGGTCCAGGCGCGGCTATCGGAGCGGGCGCAGGGTTCGTCGCCAGCGTCGCCGGAGTATTGCTCACGCGCGGCAAGCCGACGATTATTCCTCCGGAAGACGTGCTGACGTTCCGGCTGGAGAATCCGGTGACGATTTCGACCGTGCGCAGCAATGTCGCTTTCCGTCCGGTGACTTCACAGGATTACGCGCAATCGAAACCCGCACCGCCGCGGCCGCGTCTGGTGCGGCCGTATCCACCGCCGCCGTATGGATACTACGGATACCCCTACGGGCCGTACGCATACGGACCGTATCCGTATCCAGCGTATTACGGCTACTACGGCCGGTGGGGATGGTAAGCATCTAATCGGACCATGGCGGCGAGTTCGCCGTCATCCGCCGCTTCCCTCGATGGGGACTCGCTGCGCGGGTCCCCATCTTCATTTTCGCAGTCGCGCGCGCCGGAAAAGCGCCGCGTCGGGCTCACGCACATGCCGCTCGCGCGGCACGATCACAACGAAAATCCGAGATTTTGCCGTTACGGCGCGTAGCCACGCCGCCCCCGCGCAGCAAAATTTTCATCATGCTGTAACAATCGGCGCACCGCGACAATAGTGTTCCAGCGTCAGCACCTCGCCTCGACGCTGAATTCCATTGACATCGCTACGTGTGCTTGTTAGTTTTCGATGCGCTCTATTTTTCGACTCGTTTCAGTGGAGGCACCGCAGTTCGGTACTGCTCATGGCGTTCGTCGCGAAGAAAATTTTCCTCACCAAGGGAGTCGGGAAACACCGCGAGCGCCTATCCAGCTTTGAGCTGGCCTTGCGCAACGCGGGAATTGCCGCGTGCAACATCGTTCGCGTCTCCTCAATTTTCCCGCCTTACTGCAAATTGATTTCCCGCAGTGAAGGTTTGAAGCACATCAAGCCCGGCCAAGTCGCTTTCACGGTAATCAGCGAAAATCAGACGCGCGAACCGCACCGCCTGATCGCCGCCGGCGTGGGCCTAGCGCTTCCCGCCGATAAATCTATGTTCGGATATTTGTCCGAGCACCACTCGTTCGGTGAAAGTGAAGAAATTGCCGGGGAATACACAGAGGAACTCGCGGCGGAAATGCTCGCGACCACGCTGAACGTGGAATTCGATCCCGATCTTTCCTGGGACGAAAAAAAAGAAGTCTATCGCATCTCCAACAAAATCGTCCGCACCATGAACATCACGCAATCCGCCGTGGGTGATAAGCGCGGCCTCTGGACCACAGTGCTAGCCGCGGCTATCCTCATCGGCGAAGACGATTAGTCAGAGTAAGCTGTCAGTCCGCACCTTTATTCCAGCACAGCCACTCCCCAAGTTTTTGGCGAATCGAATTTCGCATTGGCCGGCCAGTAGTACGTTTTCTGATCAGCTTTGCTCGTCGCGTTGGTTACGTCGAGCGCCAATCCGATCTTCATCCCCGGCGAATACGCCACGCCCAACTTCGCAAACGAAATTTTCACTTCGATTATCTCGGTACCGGCTTCTGGCGGATTATTTGCGTCCCAGCCCGGCTTCCTGTGCGTGCACGAGGACTTGCTCTTCCGCTCGTAAACGTTAGGCTCGCCGTTCCCCTCGCACAAATTGTTCGATACGTGCAGCCACCACTGCCCCTTCTGCCAAGCCACCGATTGCGTCTTGCGCGGGTCAATCATAATCTCCGGAAACAGCCGGACGCCCGGATGCGTGACGCCCTCAAAATCAAAATAGATATATTGCGCATCGTGCTTCGAAAACACGCGCACGTTCCACCCCGGCGCCACCGCAAACTGCGTCATGGCAGCGTTGTCCCATTCGCCGGCGGACTTCACGCCATCCACCGCAATCGCAACCCCACTTGAAATATGGATTTCGCTCGAATTTGCCGGTGCGGGAACTGCAAATACAGCGACACGCGATGCGCAAACACAGCTCAGAACGAAAAATAGGCAGGCCCGACTCGCGCAAACACGGCGCTTCGCGAAAGCGCAACGAAGCGGCACGCCTTCACTTCCGCGGTGCGCTCGGCGCGCGCTTCGCGGGCTTCGACCCGCCTTTGTGCCGATATCCAAGCCGCTCCAACACCGCGCCAACGATCAAAGGCAACGCCACCGTAGCATCGTCCAAAACTTCCGCGAATCGCCCGCCTTCCTCCAGCGGCACAAATTTCCCCCACGATACCGCTTCGGTGTAAGTGCTCCCCGAAAGCCCGCCCCAATTCACCGGCTCCGGACAAATCCGCAACCCATAGTTGTAACGCTTCAAAGGAATCTTCTCGTAGCCGCGCCGCGCCAACAGTTCCGCATAGACGCCGAATTGTTGCGCCCAGTTGCGTGGCACACCGCCGCCAATCGTGAAAATTCCCATACGCTTCGTCTTGAGCATCGTCGTCGCGTAATGCTCGAAATCCAAAAATGGATCAAATCGCAGGGGCGCCTTCCCTTCCGTCTTCCGCTGCCGCTGGTACAAAGCAAAATCAATCCCCAATTCGGAATCGGTGAACGCCGGAACGAAAACCGGCACGTTATGCTCGATGCAAGATTTCAAAATCCCGCGGCCCTTGGCATGCCGCGCCAGATATTCCCCAATGCGTTGATTCAATCTCCAACTGCAAACCACTTCATTGTCGGGCCAATTCCTCAGCACGTGGTCCACCACCACTTCCACCGCATCCAAATTGACTTCCGGCTCCAAAGAATCGTAAACGCGATTGTAGCCGGCCAAAAACAGCTCGTTATCGTCCATTTTCGGGTCGTAGCGAAAATGCGAGCGGCCAGTAGCTTCCACCAATCCGTGAGCCATCAAAGCGCCAGTCGAGACGATCGCTTTTACGATGCCAGACTCGACCAGATCGCAGAACACCAAACCCATTTTTCCCACGGTCAAAGCGCCAGATAGCGTCATCACGATAAAACAATCTTTATCGCGCGCCATCGCTTCCAGCACGTCCGCCGCGTCTCCAATCTGCCGTGCGGTGTACGCCGTCTGGCTCATCGCGCGAACCATGTCGTCAATCGTGTGTATCCGCGAAAGATCCAGCGGATAAATCGGAGTGAGGCGGTCCTCCACCGGATCGTGCAGGATACGTCCGGTTGCGCCCTTTTTCTTTGCCATTCAGCGTCCTCACAGGTAATGTATGTCTCCCAAGAGGCCTGGGAGCACGAATTCGCGCGTGCGCGCGCATCATTGATAGTACAAATGCGCACGAGACGAAAGAAAAATTTCTACTGCATCGCAGGAGTCTAGACCCCACATGTCCCGATACACGCCCATGCCGCCGCAAAATTTCGGCGGACTTCCCGAAGAGTTTTCCGCTTATGCGACGGCGCGCGCGGTAATTTTTCCCGTCCCGCTGGAACGCACCGCCACCTACGAGCGCGGCACGCGCAACGGGCCGGGGGCGATCCTGGAAGCCAGCCGCCACATGGAACTCTACGACGAGGAACTGGAGCTAGATCCCAGCCGTGAAATCGGCATTGCCACCTGGCCGCCCATTGATACGCAGGATGGCACGTTCGAGGAAGTATTGCGCGAACTTTTCACCGCGCAGCTGGAATTGCTCGACGCCGGAAAATTTCCCGTCGCGCTCGGCGGCGAACATTCCCTCACGCCACCTTTAGTTTCCGCCACGCTGAAAAAATTCAAAGATCTCTGCGTGCTGCACATCGGCGCGCATGCCGAAATGCGCAATGAGTATCAGGGAAATCCCGGCAGCCACGTCTGCACCATGCGCCGCGTCGTGGAAATGTGCCCCGCCGTGCAAGTGGGCGTGCGCTCGCTCTCCGAGGAAGAATCCAAAGTCATCTCCAAGCTGCAAACGAAAGTCTATTGGGCCAAGGACATCGTGCGCGCCCCGGTGAAAGCGTGGATCGCGAAAGTGCTGGAAGACCTCGGCCCGCGGGTTTATCTCACCGTGAACGTGGACGGCTTCGATTCTTCGATTGTATCCGCGACCGGCGCGCCCGAACCGGGCGGCCTCGATTGGTATCAAGTTACGTCGCTGATCCGCGCCGTTGCCGACCACAAAAAAATCGTCGCCATGGACGTCGCCGAGCTTTCCCCGCGCCCGCGCGATCACGCTTCGGATTTTCTGGCCGCCAAGCTAATCTATAAGACTCTGGCTTACATTTTCTGCCAGGGATAAATTCAGGAGAGCGCATGAATACGTTGGCAATGGCAGCGCTGCATCAGCAACTTCCTTCGACCGAACACGGCTGGGTCGTGTACGTCGAAACGCACGGGATTTTCTGGTGGATCATGATCGGCCTGATTGCCGGATGGCTCGCCGGCACCATCGCGCGCGGCCGCGGCTTCGGCTGCATCACCGACGTGATCCTGGGCCTGGTGGGCGCAGTAATCGGCGGCTGGATTTTCACCCAGCTTGGCATCCGCACATTCGGGTTCTGGGGCAGCCTCGCCGCCGCCACCGTCGGTGCAGTCCTGCTAGTAGCAGTAGCCCGCATTTTCGCCGGCGGTCGGGCGGATTAAGCGTGCGGAAACCGACGAAACAACTGTGGATTGCGCTAGTCGTCGGTTTTGCTCTTTCGGCGGTGCTATTTAACCTGGCTTATGCGACACACAGCAGTGCTGTACACAAGCCCCAATATATAGGCTTCTTGGTCTGCATATTATTGCTGGGCGTTCATAACACCACTCAGACGGACCTTGCACTGATCGCTCTTCCCGCTAACGCTGCCATTTACGCCGCAGTCGTTTTCATCATGTTGCGCGTCATTTGGCCGGCAAAATCAAAGTGACCCGCCACGCGCCTTCGCTCCGCCGCTATTCTCCCGGCCCGGGTGTGATACGATAACCGCGAACAAAGAACGAAGACTTTTGTGCATCGGCTTCATTGCGGGACTGCTTTCGCTGCGTGCAACCCCCTTGGTCGAGCTGAACGAACAAATCGGACACACAAATTGAGCCAACCATCGTTGTGGGCCATTCCGCTGGGCGGGCTGGGCGAGTTCGGCATGAACATGCTCGCGCTGCGCACCGGCGACGACATCATCGTAATTGATGCCGGCCTGATGTTCCCCGAGCAGGAACTTCTCGGCGTGGACATCGTCATCCCCGACATCACCTACCTGAAGCAGAACAAGCGCATGGTGCGCGCCATCATCCTCACCCACGCGCACGAAGATCACATCGGCGCCATTCCATATATACTGCCCGAAATAAATGTCCCGATTTACGGCACGGAATTCACCTTGGCCATCGTGCGCAAGAAGCTCGAAGAACACGCGCTGCTCGATAAAGCCAAGCTGCACGAAGTAAAAGCCGGGCAAACCACCGTCCTCGGTCCTTTCTCCATCGAATACCTGCACGTCACGCACAGCACCATTGATTGCGTCGCTCTCGCGGTGCGTACCCCCGTGGGGGTAATCATCCACACCGGCGATTTCAAGATTGATCACACGCCGGTGGACGACAAGCCCTTCGACATGCACGCCTTCGCGCGCTACGGCCAGGAAGGCGTCCTCGCGCTGTTCAGTGACAGCACGAACGTCGAACGCCCCGGCTTCACGCCATCGGAACGTGCCGTAGTAGTGCGCCTGGAAGAATTATTCCGCGCCGCGCCCGCCAAAGTTCTCGTCTCCTGCTTCGCCAGCTCCGTGCATCGCGTCCAACAAGTAATTGATATCGCTCGCATGGTCGGCCGCAAGATCGGTTTTGTGGGCCGCAGCATGGTAGACAACGTCGAAATCGCGCACGGCCTCGGCAAATTGCGCGTTCCCGATGGCAGCGTCGTGCGTCCGCAAGACATTCGCACCTTCGATCCGCAGAAATTGGTAGTTTTGGCAAGTGGCACGCAAGCCGAGCCGATGTCCGCACTTTCGCGCATCGCCGTGGACAATCATCGCCTGTTGAGCATCGCCGAGAACGACACCGTAATCCTTTCCTCCCGTATCATTCCCGGCAACGAAAAAGCCATCTTCCGCATGATTGATCATTTCTTCCGCCGCCGCGTGCTGGTCTATTACGAAGGCGGACGCTCCGCTCCCATTCACGTCTCCGGCCACGCCAGCCAGGAAGAAATGAAAATCCTGCTGCAGCTGGTGCGCCCGAAATATTTCGTCCCGGTGCACGGCGAATACCGCCAGCTTTTCCGCCACTCTGCGCTCGCCGAACAATTGGGCGCCGTCGGTGGCCAGATCTTCCTGCTGGAAAGCGGCCAGCCTGTCGAATTCACAGCCGATGGCGGCGCGCACCGCCGCGAGCCCATCACCGCCGGACGCGTCCTGGTGGATTCCGGCTCGCTCGAGGAAATCGAAGAAGTAGTGATCCGCGACCGCCGCCACTTGTCGGAGGACGGGGTGGTAGTGCCTATCATGCTGATCAACAAGCACTCCGGACGCATGGAAACGCCGCCGGAAATCGTCACGCGCGGCTTCCTGCCCTCTGAAGACGGCGCCGAAATCATCAATCAAGCCCGCGATATCATCCTGCGCACCATCGAGCAATCCACTCAGGAAGAAAAAACCGACTGGAGCGTAATCAAGGAAAAAGTTCGCCAGGACCTGAAGCGCTTCCTCAACAAGCAAACCGCCAAGCGCCCGCTGATTCTGCCGGTGATCTTGGAAGTCTAGACTCCGCTGTGAACATCACTCTCAGAATTTTCAAGGCCGAGGATTTCGAAACGCTCTACGAAATCGACCAGGCCTGCTACGAACCCGAAGTCGCGTATTCGCAACGCGAGCTGCGCGCCTACCTGCGTTTCAGCGGCTCGGACTGCCTGGTCGCCGAAACGGAAGCCGAAGCCGAAACCAAAGCCAAAACCAAAGCCGAACCCACCGACGCGCTCGCGCCGCAAAATCGAATCGCCGGGTTCTGCATTAGCGCCCGCCGCGATGAAAGCGGCTACATCGTAACCATTGATGTCCTGCCGGAATTCCGCCGCCACCATGTCGGCTCGATGCTCCTCGACGAGATTGAGCGCCGCCTCAACGCCAACGGCGTCCGCGAAATTACCCTGGAGACAGCAACTGACAACGATTCCGCGGTTGCCTTCTGGACCAAGCATGGATATCGTAATCGCGGGATCAAAAAAGATTACTATCCCGGCGGGCGCGACGCGTTCGTGATGGCTAAGCCCCTTCCACACTAGAGTGCGCGCAATTTCCGGCGGCCCAAGCCGTCACTAGGGAGAACTGAAAACCAATGCCTCTGTGGCAAGCAATCATTCTGGCAGTCGTGCAGGGCCTCACCGAGTTTCTGCCCATCAGCAGCTCGGCGCACCTGATTTTAATTCCCGACTTGCTGCACTGGCAGGATCCCGGCATCGCGTTTGACGTCGCACTGCACCTCGGCACCTTGATCGCCGTCCTGCTGTATTTCTTCCGCGAATGGATTCAACTCACGCTCTGCGGCCTCGGCTTTCATTATCCCAAGCGCGCCAGCGAACAAATGGTCATGCAGAATCAGCGCCTGTTTTGGTATCTGGTGGCCGGCACCATCCCCGGAGCCTTGGTGGGATTTTTCTTCGAACACTGGATCGAAGAAAATCTGCGCAGTCCGATTCCGATCGCCAGCGCCATGATCGCAATCGCCCTGCTGATGTGGTACGCGGAATATTCCGCCCGGCTCACCCGCCGCATCGAACAAACTTCTCTCGGCGATTCCCTCGCCATCGGTACCTCGCAAGCTCTAGCGCTTTTTCCCGGAGTATCGCGCTCCGGCATCACCATCACTTCGGGCTTGTTCCGCGGCATGACCCGCGAAGCCGCAGCCCGCTTCTCGTTCCTGCTTTCGACGCCACTAATCGCCGGAGCCGCTGCCAAAGAAGTCCCTAAACTCCTCAAGCTACATCACGCCGGCGCGCTCGACATCCCGCAATCCATGCTAATCGCCAGCATCGCGGTCTCCGCCGTAGTCGGCTTCATCGTCATAGCCTTCTTCCTGAAGTATTTGCAGACACGCACACTGAAAATCTTTATTTACTACCGGATTGCCTTTGGTATAGTCATTTTGTTGCTCGCGTTCCTCCACTTGGGTTTTGCGCGTTAGCGCCGGCGCTCCCCAGGTTTTCTACGCGGCGGCCTTCCCCTATTCGTGCCCAGTCG
>Ga0210388_10005345_pt1 | contig 10047 bp, 2 predicted proteins | sample IncBWC19OmetaG_FD_155485 | JGI IMG/M metagenome (GOLD analysis project Ga0210388, IMG submission 155485) | Forest soil microbial communities from Barre Woods Harvard Forest LTER site, Petersham, Massachusetts, United States - Inc-BW-C-19-O ...
GAGCGGTTCGATAGCGCTCTGGAGTTGGTGGCAGCACTTGCTTCTCCGCGGCGACGCTGGCCGTCTTTGGCGGCAGCGGGGCTGATCTTGGCCGCGCTCGGCACGGTGGGGGGATATGAGTGGCGAAAAGCAGGCGCGATGGCTGGCGAGCCTACTTTAGCGGTGGTTGGTTTCAGAAATAGTTCGGGAGACCCGCAGTACGACTGGCTGGCCACGGAGCTCAGTGAGAGTTTCACCACCGGACTCGGCGGATCCAAAGGCATTCATGCGGTCCCCACGAGCGAAATTTCGAGCGTTAAGACCGAGCTCTCGGTGGAACAGAGCCAAAGCCTGGAGCGCGAAGACCTGTCGAGCGTGCGCCAGGCGCTCGGCGCCAACTATCTCCTGCTGGGAAGGTACGCGGTTGTCTCTCCCGGCCCGAACCTCGACATGAAAGCCGAGATGAAACTCGAGATGAATGTTCTCCTGCAAGATTCGGGTGGAAAAATGGTCGCTGACATTCATGAAAGCGGTTCTGCCGCCGACTACCGCACGCTTATCGCTGACGCAGCCTCGCAGATTCGCGAGAAGCTTGGCAGTGCGAAGTTGTCCGACACCCAAATCAGCGAACTACAGAATCTTTACCCCGCTGTTCCGGAGGCGTCCCGTCTCTACTTCCAGGCGCTCGACAAGCTTCGTTCCTTCGACGCGACTACTGCTCTCTCGCTGCTGAAGAAAGCGTCTGATCTCGATCCCGATAACGTGTCCATCCATTGGGGGCTTTCCGATGCGTGGCGGCAGTTGAAGCACGATACAGAGGCTGCCGAGGAAGCGCAAAAGGCATCCACGCTGGCCGAGAAGGCTTCTCTTCCGCAGGAATACGTTGTGCTTGCCCAGGCACGGTCGGCAGAAGCGAACAAACAGTGGGACGTCGCCATTGATAACTACAAGTCCCTGTCCGCATTGTTTCCGCAACATCTGAATTACGGTCTCAGTCTGGCCTCGGTACAGATTGAAGGCTCCAAGGCCACCGCTGCTCTCGCTACGCTCGACAAACTGGCCAAGCTTCCGCGGCCGATGGGAACCGATCCCCGCATTGAAATGACCAGAGCCAAAGCTTACGGAACGATGAACGACTACACTTCCGAACTGGGCGCCGCCCAAGCCGGTCTTCAAGAAGCCCAAAAGCGCAACGCCCGAATGATGCAAGCGCGGGCTCAACTGGAGCTTTGCTGGGCCCATCGCAATTTGGGACACGTGGAGGAAGCCTACTCTGCCTGCAATGAGGCGCAGAATTTGTTTTCGGCCTTCGGTGATAACGTCAGTGCGGCCGTGGCTCTGAATGACGTTGCCACATGGCTTTGCGATCGGGGCCGCTACGCCGACGCGAAGCAACTCTACGACCGCGTGATTCAAGTGAACCAGGCCGCCGGCGCTCAGAAGGACCTCGCCGGAGCTTGCGTCAACATGGCTCGCGTGCTCGACCTCATGGGAAAACCTGAAGACGCTGAAGACTACATCAAACGGACCCTGGAAGCGGCACTTCCGATTGGGGATAAGAATGACGAGGCTCTCGCGCTTATCCTTCGCGGAAAAATTCTGGCCAAGCAGGGACATCCTAGAGAGGCGGAGCAGCAGGTCCAGCGCGCACTCACACTCGCTCGCGACACCCAGAACCAGTCGACGGAAGCAATCGCCTTGAGCAATTTGGCAGGATATCAATCGGAGACAGATTCTGAGCGGGCACTGGCCACGTACCGTGTGGTGCTGCGCTTGAGGCGAGAAAAGGGCGACCAACCGGCCACGGCCACATGCCTTATGAACATGGGGAATGTGTTTTTGCGCAGTGGCAATCTCAGCGCCGCTCAGGGAAACTACCGGGAAGCGCTTGGAATCGATACCCAATTAAAGGATAAAGATGACATCGCGATGGACTTGATCTCACTCGCCGAGGTTGACCTGGAACGCGGCAACCTGCGCGATGCCGAGGACAAGGCGTCACAAGCTATCCAAGACTTTCACGAGAATCAGGATGCAGATAATGAGGCGGAGGCCACTTCCATCCTGGTGAGAGTGCTCATTGCGGAGAAAGACACGCCGCACGCCGCCCCTCACCTGCAGCGGATTCAGGAGATCGCAAGTAAAGACCCGGAAACCGAATTCGAAGGCCGTTTGAGCGTAGCGGAATACTTGGCTGCGACAGGAAAACGTGATGAGGCAATTCAGCGCCTTGCTTCCCTCCCGTCGGAGGCCAAGAATGCAGGAATGAATTTTATATCTCTGAAAGCGCGGCTCGAACTCGTGCGCTTCAAAATTGGGCAGCGCCCGCCCACCGAATTGCGTAGCGAACTCTCTTCCATCCAAGCCGAGGCCCGGCACGCAGGCTTCGGCCTACTAATCCAGCAAGCGAAAAGCCTCCGCATCTAGTGTGCCGAGGAGCTGTCAATCGTTTCCCGCCGAAGCGAAACCGTTTGCAAATAGTTGCCCACTAGGCTGGCGCAGACTTTATCGGGGCCGCTGACACTTCGCCGGGGCACAATCTGCCCGACAAAACGCCTTGACCAAACGGCCAAAAGTCGCTACGGTGTACTGGACCCACGATTGACCCTGCATTGACCTGTATCAACCCTCCTCAAGGACAATCCAGACCTATCGACCTATTCGTACCCAGGATGCAAAAGGGGATTGCGCATGGCGCTCACTCGCAGAGCAGTTGGTGGATTTGTATTGTTCCTTATTTTGGCTTCGTTGCCGCTGTTTGCCCGCAGTAGAGGAGATACCGGAAGCTCACAGAACGGCCTTTTTGGCAATTGCCCCCCCACCCTGGTCAGTGGCACTTGTCCGTTTTTGAATTTTGATGGAACCACAACTCTCACGGGAACGGACATAAGCGGGAACCCCGTTACCGTCACTATTTCTTTATATGACTGGGGATACTATCCCTGCACAGAGTCTTGGTGTCAGTCCGAACCCTTGATCAACTACGCTGTGCTCGACTTGGTGCTGACCGGGACCGACTCGGCGGGAATTGAATCGCTGGTGGTCAAGGGGGCGCATTCGAGTCCCGCGTATGTCGCTTGCGACGGCAGTTCCGCGGGTCTCGCGTGCGTTTCCTATCCCCAGCCCGATGGCCGCGACGTGCAACAACCCACTCCCATATCTGGCGCGGATACCGGCGCCAGCCTCAATACCCGCTGGGATTTTGGCGGGGTCCCGCCATCGGCCCCTCCCGCACCAGCGGTTGCCTTTGACTATTTGCTGTGCGTATTGGACTACTACGATAACATCTGTACAGGTTCGCCCTTAGGAGAGGCGGTACTCGTCGTTGCAAATTCAGTTGCCCAGAACAAGCTCAGCACCAGTGCGAGCAACTATCTTGTTACCCTGATCGATGGAACGCAGCTGGGCGGTTTCACTCTTCCAAAATCGCCCACCAAACTGGCGCCGAATAATACGCAAGCCACTGCCAAGGCAATTACCGGCACAAGCTTCAAGGATTACACCAACACAGCGCAGGCTTATCCAGAGATCAACCCCGATGGCAGCATGAATTATCCGCCGAGTTTTGCTCTGGCCCCAGCCCCGCCACCGTCATCTCCCTCGTTTCCGTCTTGTTATCCGGCAAATGAAACCAGGACATTCCGCACACTTTGGTACGCCTATACCGCTCCGGGTGATGGCAGCGTCACGATCAATACCGCCGGCAGCCACTACGACACGCTGGTTTATGTATTTCCCCAAGCCAGTCCGGCGACTATAACCGCGTGCGACGACGATACCGAGACCGGGGCGTTGCAGGCTGTTACGACCTTTAGCGTCACACAAGGCGCGGAGTACGAGATTGTGGTGTATGAGACGCCACCGTTCGCGGGAGCGGGTTACGCATATCCACTTAGTGTGGACGGCACACTGTACTTCAGCTTGAAATTCGAGACGACCGTTTCGACTACGACTACAACTAAGTTGAGTTCCTCTCCCAATCCCTCGTTTTCCGGGCAAGGAGTTACCTTCACGGCTACGGTGACACCGAAGCTCCCGGGCACGCCCACTGGCATCGTCACCTTCAGTGAGGCAGGAACGGTTCTTGGCACATCTTCGCTCGACGCCAGCGGACAAGCAAGTTTGAATACCGTGCTCGCGATAGGCAAGAACCTGATTACAGCCGAATACAGTGGCGATTCCTATTTCCTTGGCAGTTCGGCTTCGGAGAAACAAACTGTGTACGCTGGGGGCACAATCACAACACTGAGTGCATGCTGTTACCCAGTCGCACTTAGTCAGCCCGTGACCTTTACCGCAACGATAACCACACAATCGAGCGGAGAGGCCTCTGGCACCGTTAAGTTCGTGAATGGCACAACTAAATTGGGAACTGCTTTGGTGAGTGGCAATAGCGCGAGCCTGACGACCAGTTTTGGAAGCTTTGGTACTGACGTTATTACCGCATCTTACAGCGGTAATCATTTTTACGAGCCCAGCGTATCGAACACTTTGTCCATAGCTGTACAGGCTCCCACCACAACCACAATTGTGTCATCCCAGAACCCCTCGCAGAATGGATCGCCGGTTACCTTCACAGTCACGGTAACCTCAGCGATCGAAACGCCAACGGGCACAGTATATATAAACATTCCCGGCTTCTATTATGACCTGCAACCGCGGCTCACGCTAAGTTCCGGTTCGGCACAATACACCACAACACTCTTGCCTGTGGGTACCGTTGGTATAACGGCCATTTACCTCGGAAACGCAGATCTCTTAGGCAGCAGATCAGCCCTTAACCAGGTAGCGCAATTCCCTCCCAATTTTTCCGTGCTCTACAACTTTATGGGTGGAAATGACGGTGCCTCCCCGGGAGCGGGTGTATCACAGGACTCGCAGGGCAACTTGTATGGCACGACATTCCGCGGTGGCTCCAGCTCTGCCGGGACGGTGTTCGAAGTGAGTACCAGCAGCCAAGAGACTGTGCTCCACAGCTTCACGGGTGCAAATGGTGATGGTGCAGAACCCCGCGCCCGTCCGATACTCGACCAGCAGGGCAATTTGTATGGCACGACCGCATTGGGCGGGGACTTAAACTGCGTTGTTGGGTACACTCCCGGGTGTGGGACCGTCTTTAAGGTAAGCCCGCCTAGCGGCGGCAGCGGTCCTTGGACGGAAACTGTGTTCTACCCTTTCACCGGCGCTGGAGGCGATGGTGCTCAACCGTTCGAAGGACTGGTACAGGACTCGCAAGGCAACCTTTACGGCAGCACAGAATACGGCGGAGCCTACGGTTATGGGACGGTCTTCATGCTTACGCCCTCGGGGCAGGAAGGGTGGGTTTACGGCTTTGCTGGCGATGGCGGATACGGAACTAACCCCTCTGGCCTAACAACGCCAGACTCACAAGGTAACTTGTACGGCACTACACAAGGTGGCGGGGAGAATTCCTGCGGAACTGTGTTCATGGTGAATTCAACCGGCCAAGAAAATGTCGTTTACAGCTTTACTGGGCCTCCAAATGATGGCTGTTCCCCAGCGGCGGGGCTCGTGCGCGACTCGAAGGGCAATCTCTACGGCACGAACGCATGGGGAGGCCGCCCCTCTGATGCTGGAACCGTATTCATGTTGGACGCTGCGGGGCAAGAGACCATTCTTTACAACTTTAGCGGGCCGGAATATGGCAATCCCGACGCACGTCTGGTGAGGGACTCCAAGGGTAACTTGTACGGAACCACCTCACAGGGCGGCGCGTATGGCGTTGGAACAGTCTTCGAAGTCGCCCCGAACGGGCAGGAGACTACACTTTATACATTTACCGGTTGGGGAGGCGGCGTAGACGGAATTTATCCCAATGACCTACTACTGGATTCTCATGGCAACTTGTACGGGACCACCATTGCGGGCGGCGCAAACGGCAACGGAATGGTGTTCAAGCTTGCGCCTCAGTAAAGATGGGATCGTATTTCTAAGACTGCGAGCGCTGCTTAATCGCGACATGGCTGAAGCCTTGTTCCAGGCAACGCTCTCAGCGCAAGCGAACCTCGGAGTTTCTTCAGCAGCCCGACGCCTCGCCCGAAAAGTGAAGAACATCACCTAGCGGTGGTGCTCCCTTCGAAGCAACTGTAGCTCCGATGGCCAGAAGAAGGATTTGAACACCGCACCGGTCAATTCCAAATCCCACAAAACATTGCCCCGACTACAAGTGGGAAGACTCTCACGGATCAATGTCGACTGGCCCAGAAACATGTGTTTTTCAACCACGCACGCTTGTGCATTTCTGGAGATTGTAGTGGAGGAAGTTAGGCAATGAAGCAACCGTTTTTGGGCAGTGCTTTCCACCCGAACTTGTGAGTCCCGAGAGAAAGAGGCTTTAGTTACCGCTATATAATCAATAAGTTACGTGTTTTCAATGATGGCAGGTTATCCGCTGCTCCACCCAAAAGGCGCGCTTGTATTCTTGTATTGGTGGACTTATTGGTCTAGCGTCGGGACCACTGCGGTGTCTACGGCTGTGGGATCGTCTCTTAGCTTGAGGTAGAGGGTTTTGCCTTTCAGGGGCGGGATCAGGAGGGTGGATTCGGCGTAGCCGTCGGGAACGGTAACTGCGGTGTTGAAGTTTGAGTCCGAACTTACTTCGTCAATCAAGAAAAGCTTATCGCCGCTTAAAGTGCATTGCTCGGCTCGCGGGGATATGCAATGGACGCCTTTGAGAGTGGGGACGCGCACCAGATTGACTAGCGGCTGCCAATCGCCTTCGACACCGTCGGACAAGACTGGCCGGAATTTGAGAGGGCCAAAGGCGGAAGGTCCGAGAAGCTTCATTGGATCGAGCATGACCAAGAGTGTTTTGGAGTCTTGCAATGTGAGATTGCCCTCTTTGAAGCTGAGAAGAACGCGGAACGAATCGTCGGCAGTTGCTACTTCGACCTTCTCGGTCGGAGGAAATGCCTCGGGGATTTGCGTCTTGAGGGAGAAGTATAGACGCGCCTCTTGCGGCAACTCATCGACGTTTCCGAGCCGGATGACGGGAATCGTGGTCTCGTCGTATTGCACGCTCTTGCTGATGACACTGACGCTCGGACGGCGCTCTGCGACCGTCGATTTCAAATCGAGGACGCGGCCGTCTTTCAAAGTGACATGCAGGAGTAGTGATTCGTCCGGCTGCAACAGCGCACTGGCGGCCGGATCTTCGGAGACGAGGGTGAGCTCATCCTGCTGGTTTTCGCGGGATAGGGTTTCGGGTTTGAAGTATGCGCCGCGCGCCTCGATCTCCATAACCTGATCGAGGCGGCTACCCTTCAGGGTGCCTTCGGAGTCTCCGGCGTGAATCATGAAACCATCCAATCGGCCGGCTTCGGCGTAGGTGTGAAGCTGAATCTCATCGGGCTCGGGCAAGCCGAATTTTCTTACCATCATGGTTAGCGAGCCGGGAGGCGACTGCAGCAACGCGACTTTAACCTCGAGTTCGTCGGGTTTGGTTATCTTCCACGGCGCCTCCCAAAGCTTGCCCTGGTCGTCGCGGAGTTTTACGTCGCTCACGCAGCAGGCGGCCGTGCTTTGCAGGTGGAGGGCGTCTTCCCTGCCGACGATTAACGCACTGGCATCTTTCGAAGCAACAATCCACCGTCCGGGACGAGACGGGCGAAGACGGAAGCGCGGACCCTCGAAAGATTGGAATCCCCAGCTGCCTCGCAAAACGCCAGAGACCTCTTCGGACGCGACGGCCAGGTCTTGCATGGCTTGCGTCTTCACGACAAATCCGCCACTCGCTGGATCCGCTTCGGCTGGGAGGTCGATGCCCGGCCCGGTCTTGGTTTCGACGTGGAGTACAAAGTTGTGTGCAAGCTCGGTGGCGAAAGCCAAGGGCGTTCCTTCCACGGGCAAGACCAGTTCGGGCTTGCCGGCGCAGAAAACCTGGGAGGAATTGGCGGTTCGGAGCGCAGGCGGAGGGATCGGGTGAACTGCCGGCAGACCGATGACTAACACCGATTTTGGATTGCGGAAGGAAGGAGGGTTATTGAGATGGAGATTGAGCTGGTCCTGCTTGGGCAGAGCTAACGCGGGGATGTATTGATATTGCGCGGTGTGCGTATTGGCCAGAATTCTGGCTACATCCATGATCGCGCCGACGTAGGGACTGTAGTATCCGCTGCGCGCGGTGGGCGTCGAGCTCAGCTGATTCATGAGATCGTTGGAAGTTCCCGAGGTCAAGCTGGCAACCATCGATTGGCTATGCGAATCGTCGAGCACGAGTTGATCGGTATTCTGGGTGAGGCACGGGACCTGCTGCGCGGTCGGCTTGTCGAAGCACTGCTGATCGAGGCGGATGTTGAGGCTGTGCGCCAATGAAGTGGTTCGGCTTTTTAGTTGGTCGGGATCGGTGATGGCGCTCTCACGGACCGCGTCCAGATATTTTTCCAGGCGAGCGCGATCGAGGCTGGCTTGTTCAAGGTCTTGAGCCGCGCGCACGAAGGCTCCGGGCTTGCCTCGCATTGCGCTGCGCAGGGTGCTGAAAGCGCCGCCGGTTTCCGGAGCCAGAAGGATAATTGCTTCCTCGGCACCGTCGGGCACGTTCACATAAATGCCTTCTTCGTGCACCGGGCGGTTCCAGGTCTCGACGCGAGTAAACCAAGAGTCTGGCGGGGGGTTGGTGGCTCCGCGCAAAAAGGCGACGACCATTACGTAATGCACCGACTGATCGTCGGGCAGGTCGGGATGGATCCAGAGGCGGTCGCGCTCCTGCAGGTTCGGCACCTCGGAGATGGGAAGGGTCTTGTCGTCACGTCTGACGCGCACATCGATTTTCGGGCCGACCAGGTCGAAAGCGGCTGTATCTGCCGACGCCGAGCATGGCAGAAAACACGCAATAACGAGAATGACGATTGACGAAAGGCGGCGCCTGAGAGGCGCGATCAAGGACGACAAATCTTTGGCCCTCTTCCCGGGTTTGAAATGGAACAGTCTGAAACTCGCTGGTTCGAAAGCTACTCTCTACATTCTAATATGGCGATTGAGACGCTTTTGCCTCTACCAGTTATTTGATGCCTAAGCGGGGCGGAAAGACCGCAGAATGCGCTGCGGAACCTCGCAGCGAAACGGCGTGCGATTGCGGTCTCTCAGCCTTCCCTGTCAGCATCTTTCGCTGCTCTACAACGGCTTTGACGCTGTCGTGATTACTAGCGTGATCGTCACGCTGGGGTTGGGACATTCTGCCAATCGCTATAATGAAGGAGGCGTATTTTGCGGGAAATGCCGCAAGGTTACGACCGAATCGAAGACGGTTTCAGGTCATCAAAGAGACATGACGAAAGCCCGCCAACATCCGCTCGAGAAGATCCTCGAAAGCCGCATTGCCATTATTGACGGGGCGATGGGAACGACGATCCGCAGCTATGGGATGACGGAAGCGGATATCCGCGGGGAGCGATTCAAGGACGCGAAGAAAAGCCTGCTGAACAATGGCGATCTCTTCTCGCTGACGAAGCCAGAAGTGATCGGCGATATTCATCGGCGGTTTCTCGAGGCGGGGGCGGACATCATCGAGACGAACACGTTTGGTGGAACCAGCATCGCGCAGAGCGAATTTTTTGTGGACGACCCGCGGGAGCGCGGCGGGAGGAAGGATCCAGCGTTTTATCAAAAGGTGATCGAGGATAAATTTCTCGCCACATTGGCTTGGGATATCAACGAGCAATCGGCGCGGCAGTGCCGCGAATGGGCCGATCGAGTAGGGACGGCAACCTCTCGTCAACGATTCGTGGCGGGGGCGATTGGACCGCTGACCGTGTCGCTGTCGAACTCGCCGGATGCTGATGATCCGGGGTTTCGGGTGGTCACGTTCGACCAAGTGAAGAGTGCTTACGCTCACCAGGTGCGTGCGCTTATTGCCGGCGGCGCAGATCTGCTATTGGTGGAGACGATCTTCGATTCGCTGAATGCCAAGGCGGCGCTGGTCGCCATACGTGAAGTGTTCGATGCGGAAGCGAAAGAAGTGCCGGTGATGATTTCGGCGGCGGTTGGACGCGGCGGCGAGACGATGATTTCGGCGCAGACAACAGAGGCGTTCTGGAATGCGGTGCAGCA
>Ga0210388_10005347_pt1 | contig 10042 bp, 8 predicted proteins | sample IncBWC19OmetaG_FD_155485 | JGI IMG/M metagenome (GOLD analysis project Ga0210388, IMG submission 155485) | Forest soil microbial communities from Barre Woods Harvard Forest LTER site, Petersham, Massachusetts, United States - Inc-BW-C-19-O ...
GAGTGATTCAGGAAGTAGTCGTCGACCGCGCTGTCGAAGACCACGACCCTGACTTGCTCGTCGGCCTCCAGCGCGGCGATCACTCCCTGAAACTGCTTGACCATTTCCGGGCCCATGACGTTGATCGGCGGATTATCAATCGTGACCCGCCAATAGGCGGCCGATCGCCGGGTGAGGCGAAGTTGTGCGGGTTTCGCGGGTGCGTTCATCTGTGCGGTCTCGATCGGTGCGCTCATAGTTGCCATGGGATTTTTCTCCGTGTTTGTCAATCTCAAGAGCTTCGAAGCTGCCCCCATTGAGCCAGAAGACAATGCGCCGCGCAATTAGACGATGGTATCGCCCATCCTTTCGTGTCGACTGCAGTGGCGAGGGGCAGAGGCAATGCCAAAAAGAAGGCAATACCAAAAGAAGGCAATACCAAAGTACAATGGACGCCCTTCACTAAATGCAGCAGTATGTTGTCCATGGAGTCCGTTAAGGAGGGGAGCGGGAATGGACTTCCGCTTCTATCTGTGGTTGACGATGATGAGTCGATTCGCGAATCGGTACCGGACCTTATTAAGGAGTTCGGCTTTGCGGCTCGATCTTTTTCGTCGGCCGAAGAGTTTCTCTCATCCGATTTTGTCGGTGAGACCAGTTGTTTGATTCTGGACATCGCCATGCCGGGTATGACTGGACCGGAACTTCACCAGGAACTAAAGCGTCGCGGGGAAAAGATTCCGGTCATATTCATCACCGGTCAGAAAGATGAAGCCATTCGTACCCGAATGCTCGAACAGGGGGCGGCGGGGTTTCTGATCAAGCCATTCAGTGACGCAGCCCTACTTGCGGCCATCAAGACCGTACTCAAAGCTATCTGAGGGTCCACCAGCGGAATCTCGAGGGGGATACAATGAATGTGGCGCGAGCACTTCGTCGTGAAGTAAGGGCATTGCCAATGTCGATTGCCACCCCTGCTACTCCCATTGTATTCATCGTTGACGATGACGTGTCTGTGCGTGAATCGCTGGAACTGTTGGTCCGGGACGAGAACTGGAAGCCCGTGACATTCGCCTCCGCACAAGAATTCCTCGACCATCCGAGAAAACATGTCCCGAGCTGTCTCGTCCTCGACCTTTCACTCCCCGGCCTGAACGGTCTTGAATTGCAGAAACGGCTTGCGGTTGAACACATCGAGATGCCAATCATCTTCATCACCGGTCATGGCGATGTGCCGCAGTCCGTGCAGGCCATGAAAGCGGGCGCGCTCGAATTCTTGACCAAACCGCTCAATAACGACGCCTTGGTGAGCGCCATTCGGAACGCCCTTCAGCGAAGCAGTTTCGCCCTCGCTCAGAACGCGGAGATGCAGGATCTTCGGGATCGTTACGCCTCCCTTACTTCCCGAGAACGGCAGGTGATGGCGTTAGTCGTCTCTGGGTTGCTGAATAAACAGGTTGGCTGCGAGCTCGGTATCAGCGAGATCACGGTAAAGGCACATCGTGGGCAGGTCATGCAAAAAATGAAAGCGAATTCTCTCGCCGACCTGGTGAGGATGGCTGGCAAACTTCGGCCCGCGAGTCAGCCGATTCACTTGGCTTGACGGCAGCTTAGCCGCACTGAGTTCCCGATACACCATATCTCCGAACCGCTTCACAAGTTCAACTGATTCGTACTCAGCCACGTTCAAAACAACTCCCAGGTTCCATTCACTAATCACGCGGCTTGTCTTCTCTCACGGAACACAATCACCGATCCGACTGATGCGAAGGTATCGATCGATACCTTCGTCCAATGGATTGTGCCGCAAGCTTCTGGCTTAATCCGAATGTCGATCAGATCCGACAGGAAGCGGCTTATATGTCAGAGAAGAAGACAAATATTGTGACTGAAGAATCGAAAAGCGGACGGCACGCAGTAATCGAATTCCGGCGGGATGAGGTGTTCCATAGGCGTTTCGCGATTTCCTATCATGACCAGGAATCGCTGCGCGAAATTGCTGCGCCCAGCTTCATCGGAATAGGCTTTAGTTTTTGCGAAGCGGCGGTTGCGGTTATCCCAAATAGCTCGTCGAGGGACGCCGATTCAAACAACATGCCGGACAAGCCTACCGTCAGGCGTGAAGACGGCCGCCGCGGACCTCAATCGCGCATGCGGTGCCTCCTCCACAGGACCGGACTAACAACCACTCGAGGTATAGCCTGCGCAACCCTTCAGAGTGCCGTCGTGGCCGGCGTTCTGATGTTCTATTCCAGAAGTGTCTTGGGAGCAGTAGTTCGGGCATGTATAGGCGCTTAGTCAGGAGAAGACCATGACTTGGGTAAAGTGGATCCTTAGTTACATATTTGACTGCGCCCACCGGCGCACCAGTTGGCCGCAGCGCGGCCGCGCTGGAGATTACGTCTGCTGTCTCGAGTGCGGCAGGGAGTTTCCATATTCGACTCGACTGATGAGCATAGTGAGTAAAGAGGAACAACTGGAGGATCGAAGTGGGTACAGCTGGGTCAAGCTCGGGAATGGTAGATCCGTACTCATGGCGCGGTCTCCAGAGGTGTCGATTAGCACCATGGTCCAATAGTTTTCTTGTCTACGCGCATGGCCCCGCTAGCAACGGCCGACCGAGCCCGCCGCAACAGCCCCTAAGGGCGTCCGGTTGCGATTTCTGCTACCATTCCTCCGTGTCAGCAAAGGAAACCGATTGATGTGCAAGGCGCGCACGCTATCGCTTATTCCTGACGTTGCAAAGGCGGTGAAAACTGCTTCCCCTGCCCATTCGAATCAAGACGATGAGTCCCGTAATCCGCCGCGCCGGTCGGGATTGGTTTGTGTCTCATCGCTTCCGGCATTTAGTCGTCGCCGGAATTCTGTTGTCGGTAGCTTTTTTCCCCGCTTGCCGTAAAACCGCGCAGCCCGTGACCATCACATTTTTCGATTCTGACGGCAGAGGAGTTCCCGGCGACCATCGGATGGTTCCGGATGCCTACTTGCAGGAATTCACGCGAGAAACCGGCATTCACGTCAACGATCTTCCAACGCCAGAGGACAGCAACTCAAAACTCGATCTGGCCATGGATTTGCTGCGCAGCGGTGCCCCGTCCCCTGACCTTTATGGTGTTGACACGATCTGGACCGGAACCATGGGCGACTATCTCATCGACCTGCAACCTTACTTTGCCTCAGAGATTTCCTCGGAGGATCCCGCAATCATCGAGAGCTACAGGATTCACGGGAAGGTTGTGGCAATGCCCAATCAGCCGCTTGGCATGCAGGTATTGGTTTATCGGACCGACCTTCTTGCTAAGTACGGCTACAAAACGCCGCCCAGAACCTGGGATGAGCTTGAGAAAATGGCCGCCCGGATTCAGGCTGGAGAGCGTGCGAAAGGAAAAAAAGATTTTTGGGGGTTCGTCTGGGCCGGAGCGATCGCAACGGATAGCGAACAACTTACTATGGAAGGATTGGAGTGGCAAGCCGCAGAAGGAGGCGGCCACATCATCGAGTCAGATGGAAAAATCAGCGTAAACAACGCAAACGTTATCCGCTCCTGGGAACGCGCCGCACGTTGGGTAGGTTCAATCTCCCCGCCAAGCGTGGTTTCTTACACCGCTACGGATGCAGAAAACAAATTTTGGGTTTCCGGCGAAGCTGCGTTTCTGCTCAGCCACGCCATCGTGTATGAGATTTTCGCGCAAGATAAGCCGTTCCGCGACCAAGGGGGAGTAACCAGCGTCCCCGCGGGAACGAGCGCGCGAGTCGCTACCATAGGAGGCTACGCTTTAGGGATATCCCGCTTTTCAGCTCACCGTGCCGAAGCCGTCAAGTTCATCCAGTTCCTGCTTCGCAAACACGCAGAATTCACGGCGGCTCATTCTGAAAAGTCGGGCCGAAAGGTGGAATACTTTGAAGTTCCACCTCTGATGAAGGAAATCTATCCCTGGTGGTACAAACCGGGGGAATCGGGAGGGAGCGATATAGTTTCGCGCCCGTCGGCGGTCGCCGGATCGAACTATGAGGCGGTCTCGAAAGCCTATACCCAGGCACTGCATTCTGTGCTGACCCGGGAGTCCACGGCTCCAGCCGCGGCCGCGGCGCTCGATAATGAGCTAGTTCGGATCATGGGGAATGACAAAGCTCAACCAGGAGCAGGTTCGCACTGAGATGAATCGACTGCGACTCAACATTGGCCCACGCCTGGTTCTCTGTTTCGCGCTCATCATCGTTTTGATGTTAGCCGGCGACGCAATCGTTCTATGGCAATTCCACATTGTCCGGGCGCAAGCAGAGCGACTCGATGAATATGACGAGGAGTTGGTAACCGTCTTACGTGTTCACTCAGATATGTTGAAGTTTCGTGACACACTGGAGTCGCTTGCGAACGCAAGAGACGCCAAACGTCTGAAGGCAGACACTCAATCGATGAATGCGGCTTTTTCGGAGGACATGCGACGTGCCAATAGTGCGCTCTTAGCCGTGCATTCCGACAACGCCTCTGACCCGACGATTCTCCCCACCCTCGCGGTCGTCCAGTCGAACCTCCAGTCGGAGACCGCCTCGGTGATCGAGTTAGCCGAAGCGAATGATTGGAACGCTCTGCAGTTGCGCCTTACCAATCAGCTGCGCCCGCTCGAGTATTCAATCTCTGCCTTGGTCGAAAGAGTCGACCGCGAGGTAAAGACGGAACATACCCAGGCTGCAGCCAATATCCGCCAGGTGCAGCACCGGATTTTTCTGGTTGTGCCGGCCACCGTCATTCTCACCTTGTTGATTGCTGGAACGTTGGGACTGGTCATTACACGCAGTATCACGCGGCCGCTTCAACAGCTAGTTGAAGGTTCAAAGATGTTGGCGCGAGGAGAGTTCAAACATCGGGTTCCCGTCCAGGGAGAAGATGAGCTTGCCCAACTGGCGCGCGTATCGAATGATACAGCGCAGCGATTGCAGGATCTCTATGAGAGCTTGCAAAGCAGTGAGGATCGGCTCCGCCGGGTAATCAACACGATCCCCGCTCATGTGTGGAGCACCCTGCCGGATGGTTCAGTAGACTTCATCAACCAGCGTTTGCTCGAATCCACCGGGCTATCGATCGAGGCATTGCTTGGAGCCGGTTGGCAGTCGATCGTTCATCCTGATGATCGCGCCAGATACATCGCTAAGTGGAAATCGGCATTGGCCGTGGGAGAACCCCTCGAGATTGAAGCGCGTGTCTGGACGGCGCAGCACGACTATCGGTGGTTGCTTGTGCGCAACGTACCTTTGCGGGATGGTCTGGGAGGGATCGTCAAATGGTACGGCACCGGCATCGATATCGAGGGCCGGAAACGCGCCGAAGAATCATTGCGTAAAGCGCAGGCAGATCTCGCACACGCGAATCGCGTAACTACGATGGGCGAACTCTGTGCCTCCCTTGCGCACGAGATCAATCAACCCATCAGTGGCGCTATCACGAATGCTTCTACTTGCCTGCGCCGGCTCGATCGCGATCCGGTTGATCTCGAAGGCGCTCGGGCTGCGGTTTCATTGATCATTCGTGATGCGAACCGGGCATCGGAGATCATTAACCGAGTCAGGCTGTTTTTCAGAAAAGGCGTTGTGACCAAGGAGCGCGTCGATATCAACGAGATGATTCGAGAGATGGAGATGCTTCTACACAACGAGGCGACCCAGAACTCGGTGTCTGTACAGACAAAGCTCGCCGCCGATCAGTCGCTCATTGTCGCAGACCGCATCCAGTTGCAGCAGGTATTAATGAACCTGATGATCAACGGGATCGACGCAATGAAAGCCGTCGACGGCCCGCGTCAACTCACGCTCGGCACTGAGAATGACAGCAACCAGCAGCTTCTCGTATCGGTAGTAGACACTGGAGTCGGCCTTCCCCCGAACCAGGCTGGCCAGATATTCAACGCTTTCTTTACGACCAAGGAACACGGCACCGGTATGGGGCTTCGTATCAGCCGAACGATCATTGAGGCCCACGGTGGCCGGCTCTGGGCTGCGGACAACCATCCTCGTGGGGCCAGTTTTCATTTCACGCTGGCTGTCTCTTCGGACGCAGGGAGCATTGACGCCAGGAGCAACTGCTGACCTCCTCAGAAAACTTGGTTTTGCGGAATCGCCAGCCATTCGGTTCTCCCACAATTCGAGATTTCACCATCTGGAGCCATGACCGTACTTGGAGCATAGCCCTGTGACGAGGGGGCTTGCCAAAAGTCTTAAGAATCTCGGTTCCACCCACTCCTTTGTCCCTGCACGCTTATGCCGGCGTGATCTCCAAAGCTCCACCCCCTCACTAGTTTGACCAAATTGCTCTGCGCGTCGGGACCTGTCGATTCGACTGCCCTGGCTTCGCTGCCCTCGGGAGGCGGCGGAGCCTTGGTATACAATGTGCCCAATCTGGAGCGAAGAAACGAGAATTTCAGCCTAGAAAGGGACCAGTCTATGTCACGAAACGTGGCAGACCTTTTGTGGGAGATGCTTGCGAATGCCGGAGTCAAACGGTGCTATGGCATTGTTGGTGACGCTCTCAATCCCGTCATCGACGGACTGCGTCGAAACGCTAAGATCGAGTTCATCCACGTACGCCACGAAGAATACGGCGTTTTTGCCGCCGTCGCCGAGGCTTACTTAACCGGCAATCCCGTTGCGGTGTGCGGCACGGCCGGTCCCGGTGTTGTCCATCTCTTCAATGGGCTCATGGACGCGCGCAAAGAAGGTGCTCCAATCATCGCCATCGCGGGGGACGTGGAGACAAGCTTGATCGACACGGAGGCGCTCGAAGAACTCAATCCTTACAAGTTCTTCGAGGCCGCATCTCTCTACACCGGGCGGCTTGTCAATCCTGAGCAGGCGCGGTCGATTATCAATACTGCGATTCTGACTGCCGTTCTGGAAAAAGGACCAACGGTAATCTCGATTCCGGGCGACGTCGCATCCTCGGATGTGGAGGACCGCTCTGCCGAGATCACGATTCCAAACCCGCCCCTGCTTCGCCCTTCCGACGCCGACCTGAGTCAACTCGTGAAGATGATCGACGATGCGAAAACGATAGCAATCTTTGGGGGTGACGGCTGCAGGGATGCCCGCGATGAGGTGGTCCAGTTGGCGGAAAGACTGAAAGCGCCTGTAGGCTATACCTACCGCGGGAAGCAGTGGTTGGAACACGATAATCCGAACGCCGTTGGCATGACCGGCCTGCTCGGTTATGGCGGAGCCTATGGCGCTATTAATGAGGCCGAACTTCTCCTGCTCCTCGGCACGGACTTTCCCTTCATAGAATTTCTGCCCGACCATCACGTGAAAAAGGTCCAGATCGACAAAGACCCCAAACACATCGGGCGCCGGACGGCCGTTGATCTTGGGCTTGTCGGCGACATTAAGCCGACGGTCGCCGCTCTGCTGAAGAGCATAGGTGAGAAGAGCGACGCCCGCTTTCTGGAGAAGTACATCGCGGACACGAAAACGTTCCACGATCTTCTTCAGCACTACATTGAGAAAGGACCCGAGATCAAGCCCATACGCCCGGAATTCCTGGCCGCGACTCTAAGCAATCTGGCTTCCGACGACGCGATGTTTTTCGCCGACACGGGCACGGCCTGTATATGGACGGCAAGGCATATCACTGGCGGCAGAAATCGCAGACTTTTCGGCTCGTTCTCCTGGGCATCCATGGCCAATGCGGCACCCAATGCATTTGGCGCGCAGTTGGCATACCCAGGCCGGCAAACCATCGCCCTAGCCGGAGACGGGGGCTTTACCATGCTCGGACTGGGCGACCTGCTAACCCAAGTGGAACGAAAGACTCCGGTGGTTCAGATCATCCTCAACAACGGATCCCTCGACTTCGTCAATATCGAGCAGCAAGAAGCCGGCATAATCCCGTTCGGCGTGGAATTCAAGAACCCCAATTTTGCCAAAGTCGCCGAAGCGATGGGGGCGAAGGGAATCCGCCTCGAGGAGCCTGGTGACGTTCGGGATGGGCTTGCGGAAGCTCTTGCCCACAAGAGCGGCCCCGTTGTCGTGGATGCGGTAGTCGATCCTTTCGCCCTGTCGCTACCGTCGCATGTGCCTTTCCACACGGTCAAAGGCTTCACCCTTAGCATGGCGAAACAAGTATGGAACGGAAAGATGGGCGATGTTATCAAGACGATCGAACGAAACGTCCGGCTGATCTGAGCAAATCTGGGGGAGAAGATGGAAACGCTTTCGAAATACAAACTCTGGATCGGCGGCGCGGTTGGCTTGCTCGTCATCGGCCTGGTAATTGGAGCGCTATACCCGAAGCATGTGGCGGGAGCGCCATCGGGCGTACCGGAGGTCGAAGTCGTGCAGGTCGAACAGAAGGACGTTCCCATTTTTGGCGAGTGGATCGGCACGCTCGACGGATTCACAAACGCCGACGTCCGTGCACAGGTAACGGGCTACATACTGCGGCAGGGGTACCAGGAAGGCTCGTTCGTGAAGAAGGGGCAGTTACTCTTCGAGATTGACCCGCGACCGTTTCAGGCGGCGCTCGACCAGGCGGAAGGACAGTTGGCACAGGCTCGAGCGCAACTGGCTACCGCAGTGGCTGTTCAAGGCAGGACTCAGCTTGATGTAGAGCGGTACACTCCGCTAGCCAAAGAACAAGCTGCGAGCCAGCAGGATCTCGACAATTCGGTTCAGAATAATCTGGCCGCCAAGGCCTCGGTGGAGACAGCTCGGGCTCTAATTAAAACGGACGAAGCTGCCGTCGAAACGGCGAAGATCAACCTCGATTTTACCCGCCTCGTTTCCCCCATCGACGGCATTGCTGGGCAGGCTCAGCTTCAGGTGGGTGCCTTGGTCAATCTAAGCAGCTCACCCGTGACCTCTGTGTCGACCGTCGAACCCATCAAGGTTTATTTCACCGTGGGCGAGCCCCAGTACCTGGCATGGAGAAAACGCTTCCCAACAGATGCTACTCGCGCCGCGGCCGACAAGAATCTGCGTCTCGAACTGATTTTGGCCGACGGGTCAACCTATCCGCAAACTGGCACGTTCTACTTTGCCGACCGCCAGGTGAATGAGAGTACCGGAGCAATTCGGATCGCCGGGCTGTTTTCCAATCCCGGAAATGTTTTGCGTCCTGGCGGTTACGCAAAGGTTCGCGCCGTCATCCGAGTCCAGCAAGATGCCCTGCTCGTGCCTCAGCGTGCGGTCTCCGAGCTACAAGGCGGCTATCAAGTCGCTGTCGTGGACGACAAAAACAAAGTGAGCATTCGAACGGTCAAAGTCGGCGACCCCGTCGGCAACCAGTGGGTTATTGCGGACGGACTAAAGGCGGGCGATCGCGTGATTGCCGAGGGTGTGCAGAAGGTGCGCGCAGGAATGCAGGTGAACCCCAAGCCATTCGCAGTGGAAGCTACCGGAAAGTAATCCCATGTCAAAGTTTTTTATCAACCGTCCTATCGTCGCCATGGTGATCTCGATCGTGCTTGTGCTGGTGGGCACCCTCACCATCCTGAGTTTGCCGGTCGCGCAGTTTCCCCGCATCGCTCCGCCCGAGATTCAAGTCCTCGCCACCTACATCGGGGCGGATGCGCAAACCCTGGAGCAAGCCGTTGCCACGCCCATTGAACAGCAGATGAATGGCGTGGACAACATGAACTACATGTATTCGCTAAACGCCACCGGCAACAACAGCACCAGCTTGATTGTGGACTTCGACGCGAAAACCGATCCCAATACCGATTACATTCTTGCCCAGAGCCGTGAAACGCTGGCTGCTTCTCAGCTTCCTGTGGACGTGACCAATTACGGAGTCAACGTTCGAAAATCCGTTACCGCTCCCCTCACATTAACCGCTGTTTATTCGCCACACGGAACGTACGATGCAACGTTTCTGGCCAACTATGCGTACATCAATCTTGTTGATCCCATTCTGCGCTCGCCCGGCATTGGCAACGTTCAGGTATTCGGAGCCGGCCAGTACGCGATGCGGTTGTGGGTAAAACCGGACACGTTGGCAAAGCTTGGCGTCACCGTCCCGGAAATAGTCAGCGCCATTCAAGCGCAAAACACCGTGAACCCAGCTGGAAAGGCAGGC
>Ga0210388_10005349_pt1 | contig 10039 bp, 11 predicted proteins | sample IncBWC19OmetaG_FD_155485 | JGI IMG/M metagenome (GOLD analysis project Ga0210388, IMG submission 155485) | Forest soil microbial communities from Barre Woods Harvard Forest LTER site, Petersham, Massachusetts, United States - Inc-BW-C-19-O ...
GACATGACCGATGCCGCAGGTCAAGACCGCGTGACAGTCTGCCACCCGGCCGAGGATCAGATGCTGCTGGACTTTCTGGCAGCGCAGCGCGCGACGGCCCTCGATATCGTGGCAGGCCTGGATGAAGGGGCATGGCACCGGTCGGTCGTGCCGTCCGGCTGGACGCCGGCCGGGCTGGTCGAGCATCTGAGCGGCGCGCAGTTTCACTGGTTCATCGGAGTTGTTGCCGGCGAGGACACCTCACCGCCCGCTGACGCAGACGTCGAGCCGTACGACCCGATGGCGCCGTTCGTCACGGACTGGTCGGCTGCGGATATCATCGCCGAGTTCCGGGAGATCTGCGCTCGCTCGGACGCGATCCTGGCGGTGACGCCGCTGTCGGCGGCTCCGCGCGGAAAGCACGGCGACCCGGAGGTTGCGGAGCCGCCGAACGTGCGATGGGTTGTCTTGCACGTGATCGAGGAGATCGCGCGGCATTGCGGTCACCTGGACATCGGCAGGGAACTGCTGGACGGGACGACGCGGCTCGGGCAGAAGCGCAGCGAACGCCCGACCGCGGAGCCGCAGGCCGCGCAATGACGCGAACGGTGATCTGACAGCAGCTTCGCCAGGGCTAATCGCTCGACGCGTGGAGAGAATCCACGGCCAACGGACATTCCCGGACGCGGAACGTCCGGAATCGGGCGTAGCCTGCTCCGCATGGCTCACGACACCGTCCTGGACACCACCATCCGCGAGCCATCGGTGACCGCCGACGAAGTCGAGATGCTCCTGTTCGCGCTCGACCGTTCCCGCGCCACATTCGCCTGGAAAGTCGGCGGCCTGGACGCGGCCAGCCTGACCCGGCCCCACCCGCCGTCAACGATGACACTCGGCGGGCTGCTCAAGCACCTGGCGCTGGTCGAGGAGCGGTACACCATCGACTTCACCGGCGAAGCGCCCGGACCGCCGCTTGACGTGGCGGACCACAGCGACCCCGGCTGGGCGTGGCGCACCGCGGCCGACAGCGCGCCTGAGGAGCTCTACGACTTGTGGCGCCGCACCGTCGAGCGCTCGCGGGGCGCGATGGCCAGGGCGCTAGCTGACGGCGGACTCGACCAGCCGGCGAAGTACACGACCTCGGACACCGGCACCGCGCCGAACCTGCGGCGCATCGTGGTGGACCTCCAGGACGAGTACGCCCGGCACGTCGGCCACGCCGACCTGCTCCGCGAGGCCATCGACGGGCTCGTCGGGGACTGCCCGCCCCAGTGACCGCGGCCGCATGATGGCATCCATTCACCCATCGCCGAGGACATCCGGCCACGCTGAATGCCCTGGCGGCCCCGAGTAAGGAAGTGCAGGTTGAAGACCCTAGACCAGTTGTTCCGGGCCTTCCACCTGCTCGATTAGGCAGGTCCGAGTAGGCAGCACCGGTACGATTCGTGCCGATCGCTGCTTGGGACCGGATCGAAAGGATGGTGTCGTGCATGGCGGTCCGGACACGGCACCTGGTCGATGCCGCGCTGACGATCCGTCCCGCGAACGAGGCGAGCTGGGGTGATCTGCAGAAGATCCTCAGTTCCACTGCGCCAGCGAACTGCCAATGCCAGCGATACAAGATGCGGCCGAAGGAGTGCTTCGTCTCTTTCCCGGCCGAGGAGCGCGCTGACCGGCTCCGGATCCAGACGGACCCCGGCCGCGCGGACGCCGAGGCGACCACCGGCCTCGTCGCCTACCTTGACAACGAGCCAGTCGGTTGGTGCGCCGTTGAGCCCCGCACTGCCTACGTGGGCCTGGTGCGCGGCGGCCGCGTCGCATGGACCGGCCGCTCAGAGAACCGGACCGACGAATCCGTCTGGGCGGTGACCTGTTTCGTCACCCGTGCCGGGTTCCGTCGGCGCGGCATCAGCCTGGCGCTCGCCCGCGCCGCAGTCGACTACGCCCGGGATCACGGCGCGCAGGCCGTCGAGGGCTATCCGATGACGACGACGAACGTCGTCTTGGACGAACTGCACGTCGGCACGCACGGTACGTTCGCCGCCGCCGGCTTCACCGAGATCTCCCGGCCGTCGGCGCGCCGCGTCGTCATGCGCGTCGACTTCTAACCCGGAATCTTTGTTCCTCGAAACCGACGACGTGACCATAACGACGAAGGGCCACCATTGGCCGTACGGACACGATGACGGTCAACGGCTGCGGTGCATCCAGAATTGGATGATAAGCGCGATCAGCGGCAGGCGGTGACGGTCGAGTTCACTGGCGGCGGCGACATTCCGCGTGGACTTCACGATCCAGTGCCGAGGCCCGGCGGACCGAGGCGGTGCCTGACCCGTCAGCGGTCGGTGGCGGCCCGGCACCGGCGCCGAGAACGACCACGCCGGGGCCTGACCGGGCCTGACCGTGCTCAGCCGCTCGGTGCGGTTGCTGCGCCGTGCCTGATCACCCACTACCGCAAGGGACCGTGCCGGGGGTCGACCTCGCCGGGAGCCGCTCGTGCCGGAAGGGGCGGATTAACTTCCGGTGCACTGCTGGCTGGCGTATACCAGGCCAACCCTCAGGACGCTGTTCCCCGCTAGCGCCGCTACCTGATGAACGAGCTGATGGACGGTTTGATTGCCGGCCACCTGGCGGAGAGCCTGGTCTCCTGCACGCCCATCGAGGCTGGCCCCGATCTGTATGCCTGCGCCATTGGGCAGGGCGGAGGGATGAATGACCAGCACGGTATTTCCGGAACCCACACCCTTCTGAGCGTGGTAAATGCTGGTAAAGAGGGCCTGGGTCATGGGGTACGGCTGACACGACGGGTCGAACTGCGTGGATGGACTGACAGTGGCCGGGACTCCGTCCCCACGCAGCGTGCTTTGCAACCGGGACGGATCGCTCAGTTCGCGGATCGTGATCGTGATGTCGCCATTGGCCTGCTTGGCCACCGTCCAGGCCGCCAGCCGGGCTATGAGCGGATGGCTGGCTGAGTGGCCAGATTGGCTGGCCGGGTGGCCCGACAATGCCAGCGCGCTCACGGCCAGAGCAATCCCTGCCGTGACGGCTATGGCCCCAGTGAGGCCGGTGAGCCTGTGCCGCCTGCGCCTGGCCCGGCCGTTCCTCACGATGGTGTCCAGCGGTGTGTTCACGTGAACCCCAGCGAGGGAGTCCTTGGCCGTGGTGAGGCAATCCCGCACTATATCCACTGTGTCGCTGTCATTCATTTGCTGATCTCCTGACCGTAGTGACTGGGGATCGCGGCCCGCAGCTTTGCGACCGCCTGATGCAGGTGAGCGCTGACGGTTCCCGGGGCTATGCCAAGGACTCTGGCCGTGGTTTCGGTGTCCATGTCCAGCAGTAGCCGCAGCGTGACGACCTCGCGCTGACGAGCCGGCAGGCGCCGCAGCGCGGCCAGTAGGTCGCCGCTGACCGCCGTCGCTTCCTCCACATGCATCGCAGTGTCGTGGTCACCAAGGGCGACCTCACGCCGACGGCGGCGCCACGAGGACACATGGGTATTCAGCGCGATGCGCACCACCCATGCCCGCGGCACCTCCAGCGCGCGCACCTTGCGCCACGACACCCACGCCCTGGTGTATGCCTCCGCAACGAGGTCTTGGGCCAGGTCCCGGTCACCAACGTTGAGGAGCACGATCCGCAGGCAGTCCTCGCGGGTGGACTCATAGAACTCCGCGAATTCCGTCAGCTCTTGCTCCATACCCCTTACACGCATCACGAGCGCGATCCCTTTAGCCATCCGGCAACAGCGCAACCAGACAAGGCAGGCTCACCGACCTCCCTTGCCGGCCCATCCCTTGACGCTACGGCGACGCGAGCCCCAACCGCCATGTCCCAGGATCCCGACGGGTAGGTGTTCATGCCCGGCCGCCGGACGAGCCAGATGGTCGCTGCGATCAGCAGCAGGGGCACCGCGAGCGGCGGCGGGCTAATCGTCGCGCTGCTCACTTGCCATCTCGCTGCACGGCGGGGTGGCTTCTTGGCGGCAGCATCCTGTGGCCCAGCGCCCTTTCAAGCGCTGCAGGACGGCTGGGCAGACGAAGAGTCCGGCTCGTGGCCGTGGCGGGCCGGGGCGCGAGTTACCGCCTCGGGCCGTGCTGCCGCTCGCGTGGTGCTGAAGGTCGCGGCTGCGCGCTTCGCACTGGACCGGGGCGAGCCGGATCAGCGCGTTGTAGGTGACGAGCGCGATGGTCAAGTGCATCACCATGAGTACGGCTACGGCCCCGCCGGGCGCCCCGCCATGCAGGATGTACAGGTCAGGCAGCCAGAGGACTAGCGTGACTAGGATGGCCATGCGGAACATCGCAGGCACGGGCTGTGCCTGCGGCGGTCGCGCTGAGGACCGCCCGGATGCTGGCCGGGCTCAGCGCCACCGCCATGTGCGCGAGCAACCTGGGCACCACGACCGAAACAGGTACTAACCTGCCGTTGTCTGCCGGATGAACCACATGCACGCGGCGTCGCCGACCCGGTCCGCTGGCCGGCCGAAGCAGAGCGGTTACGGCGGGCCGCCCCGGGGCGTTGCGGACGCCAGGACGTCGGCGCCAGGTTTTCTCCGACCTCATACTGCAGCGCAGTCTGCGGGCGCTGGGTTTCGACGCGCGCCGGGCCGCGCTTTCAGGCGCGCTTGTGACGCGCTGACAGGCGACATCGATGACAGTCAGGGCGGCCTGCACGTCGGGCCGAGTCGAGCGCGCCGGCAACTCAGCTACGCTGACGCGGCGATGGCAGCACTGACCGTGCGCCACGTTCCAGCGAATAGAGGCTCGGCGCCATTATGGCGCCGCCCCTCTGTCTGTTCCTGACGTGCCCTCCTGCTAGCGCAGGGCGAGTTCCCGTGCGTCGTCGGCCTCGGTCGAGTCCTTGGAAGTGATCGTGAGTGGGTGCGATGCCATGAACTCGCGTATCTCGTGGCGCTGCCAGATAGCACCCGTAACCGCGATTGCCATCGTCCAAACAATTGCGACACCGAGCGTGACAGCGACGGCGATGAGGGTCTGGATACTGAACAACATTGGAGGTCTCCTTCCGCGTCTCCCGTACACCAGAGATAGGCACACGACATCGACTGAGTCAACAGGCAAGACCTGAGCTTCATATCCGCGCGCAAACGCTGGCGTTAGACGCAGTATTTATCCATGCCTGACGTAACGCTGACCGCGCCTAGCTAGGATCCCACGCACGGAGTGGTCATCTGTCCGGAGTGGGGCAATGTTCTCCTGCGGCAGGGCGAGTTCGGTGTCGAGATACTCGCCGATCCAGCGGGCCTGCGGGACTTGGCTCGATTGTGCCTCGCCCTGACCGATGAACAGGAGCCCGACGGCTCGCACGTGCATCTGGATCGGGGAACCATCCCGTTCACGCCGGCGCGACCACCGGCAGATCTGGCCGGGTACGCATGCCAAGGCAGGCGGTCGGTCAGTGGCGCGGACTCAGAGATACGGCCGCGTTGCTCGCCTGCTCATCCGCCCGATCCAAAGAGCCAAACCAAGAGCCAACGCGCGTCTGCGCCAGGCGACGGCCAGCTACGTCCAGCGATTATCGCGGCAGGTCAGCGCCACGCCAGGCCGCGCCGGGCGACGTCTAGCGATCCGGCGAACCGGCCTTACAAGCGAGGGGTCGCAGGTTCGAACCCTGCTGCGCCCACCACGTTTCGCCTGGTCAGAGGCATGAATAGCGATCTTAACCGTTAGCTTGGCTCACGAAAAAAAGCCAAAGTCCGACGATCTGCGTTGGAACGCGCGTAGAGCCCGCCCGAGACTGCATGGCGAGCTGTACATCGGGACGGATCAGGGCTGCCGCGGGTCGAGCCTGCGTCAGGCATTGGATTGGTGAAATACCGGTCCCGCACGCTCGACTACGGCTCAGCCGGGGGGTGACAGCTGGTATTGCTGCGTGATCCAGCCGCGACGCCGGTGATACCACGGGATCAGCCGCCCGTGCAGGACAGGATGCCGGACCGCCAGCATGGCGGCAGCCTGCTCGGACTCGGCTCCGTCCAGCAGCCTTGCAGTGGCCTTGATGGTCGGGCCGAGCGGCCGGCCGCGGAACGTGGCCGGAGCGATTTCCACCGCAGCGGTGTGCCTGATCCGCTTCGCCTTGCCGGTCACGTCCCAGGTGCGGAAGTATGCCCTGGTCCCGTCGGCCGTGACGACAACGTGTACCGGTGTGGCCACCGCCCGGCCGTCGCGGCGGAAGGTGGTCAGCCGTATGTAGGTCGCGGTCGCCACCGGCGTGAAGTAGCCGGCCGATGCTGCGGTCATCCGCACCTCCATGGCTCGCTCTGCTGTTTAATGACGAAATAGCGGCGGCGCGCGTGACAGCCCGGCCCGGGCGGTGTCGTCGTGGCACGACTTGAGCGAGAACCCGTCCGGAGCCCGTCATGAGTAGATCATCGCTGAAGGAGCGCGCCCGTACGCCACGTCCCCCGCTTGTCTCGTCCAGAGGGCCAGGTTGCTCCCGGCTGGGCTCGGACAGTTTCGACCTTACGGTCAGGTCCGGGATCGTGACCATCGGCGGACTGGTCGAACGGCGCGAGACAGCCCTGGATCTGCTAGCGCGGGTACGCCATGCCGAAGGTGTCGTCAGCGTCCGCGACCGGCTCAGTTACCCGGCCGAGGCTGAGGCTGATCAAGAAATCGCGGTGACAGGCTCTCATCCGGCCGAGGTCCAGGCGGCCAACGGTTAGGCACTGCCGAACGTGTGGCTGCGCGGTATCTATCCGTTTGGTAGCTTCGGCGACGGGCTCCGCAGCTGCCCGGCGCGCCCTTTCCACCAGCTCCTCATCGCCGGCGAACATGACCGGGCCCGACCAGAGCTTGCACACAATGGGGGACGCGATGGGCAGTTGGTCTGTGTCGCAGGACCGGCTTCGCAGCTTGTACCCAGGCGGCCGCGCGGACTACAGAGCGCGCCGCTACGCGCGAATGTGCTCCCCGGTCTTCTCTCTGGGGCTGCTGCCAGGCCGCTGGGTGACATTGGAGGTCCCTGGGCGCACGTCCGGGCGGGCGGGACATGCGATCTGACCGGTACCTGCGCTCGTTTCCGGGCCTAAGATTCGCGTCAGGGATCTGTTCATTCACCCGACTGCGGGCCTATCCTGCTGCCGTAGTCTGCGGCTGAGTGACGTTGCCCATGACATCGTCGTCCGCCAGTAGGTCTCCTAACTCCAGCCGCCCCTTTGATGCCGAGACGTGATGCGCTCGCTGGGCGGTGCCCCCCTGCCTGCTGAATTTCGTGAGAGGTGAGGGCGATGGACGGACAGCTGCTAGGCGCTACGTTCGTCGAGCTGACCGACACGATGGTCGCCGACTTCGACATGATCGACTTCCTGCACGTGCTAACGAACCGCAGCGTGCAGCTTCTGGACGTTTCCGCGGCAGGGCTGCTGCTCGCCGACCCGCACGGCGAACTGCAGGTGGTGGCCGCCTCCAGCGAGGCCGCCCGGCTGCTCGAGTTGTTCCAGCTGCAGAACGACCAGGGCCCTTGCCTGGAGTGCTTCCGGTCCGGCCAGCCCGTCTCTGCAGCCGACCTGACCGCCGAGGCGGACCGCTGGCCCCGGTTCGCCGCCTCCGCGCAGCAGGCTGGCTTCGCCGCCGTGCAGGCGCTGCCGATGCGGCTGCGCGATCAGGTCATCGGCGCCCTGAACCTGTTCCGCGCCGAACCGGGCGCATTCGACCCGGGCGCCGTCGACATCGGCCAGGCGCTGGCCGACGTGGCCACGATCAGCCTGCTGCACGAGCGCAGCATGCAGCAGAGTGACATCCTCAACGAGCAGCTGCAGACCGCGCTGAACAGCCGCGTCATGATCGAGCAGGCCAAGGGCATCCTCGCCCAGCGCCTCGGCCTCGGCATGACCCAGGCCTTCAACGTCATGCGGGACTTCGCCAGGAACCACAACCTCCGCCTCGCCGATGTCGCCCAGTCCATCATCGACGGGACAGCCCCCATCCCCAGCCAGACCGCAGCCACCGCCACACCACAGCCGGCGGCCATTAGGCAGTTACAGTCCCGCCCCGGTGCATGGCTCACGCCGTAGACCGGCAACAGCCAGCGTACGGACATCCTCCCAGGCCAGCAGTCCTGGGAGGATGTGGGGCCGTAGTCGGAGTCGTTGGCGAGCCTGGCGATCTCATCCAGGTCGCTGGATGGGGATGCCACCAGGACCGGACCGAAGATTTCCTCGCGGACGACCTTCATATCCGGCCTGATAGTACGCCGGGCCGTCGGCCAAGCAAACGGAGGACCTGAGGCAAGCGCCTTCGTCCCGACGACTGCGACGTCGTGCCGCTGCCTGAGGCCCTGTACCCGCTGACCGTCGTTGTTCTCCCGACGGTGCTGGCACATCTGACGGCAAGACAGCGCCCGATCCGGACTAAGTCGTCGCCGCGGCAGGCCCGGTCGTTACGACGGCCCTAATGCGCCGGCCGCTACTGCCGGACATCTACGGCACGAACCCTGCGAAGCTCGCCGGTGGTTCGGCATGGTGCCGCCAATTGCCGCGTCACGGCAGTATCGGCGAGGGTCATCTGGGCCACCCGGCGGCGAGTCGAGGCCCTGCTGCTGCCGCAGCCGGCCAGTCGGCCAGCCGGACCGTCCCGTCGTCCAGTGCGGCATACGACCCGACGTTGTCGTTGCGCCGCACGGCTGGCCGGTCGGCGGTATCCACGTAGGCGCGCCCTTGAGGTTGAGGGGCAACGTTGTCATCAGTCTTCCGCGCGGAGTGCCCGGCACAGGCTCGGGCTGGCTGCGGATTGCGCTCGCGACTCAGGGACACCGCGGGCCGCGAGCCGGGCGCGGAGGTCGGCCTGGACGTCGTCCTGAGGCCGGTCTGTGTCGAGTTCGAGCAGGATGCCCCGGCCTCGGTAGTAGTCGACAAGCGGCTGTGTCTGTGCGGCGAACACTGCGAGGCGGTGCTGGATCACCTCTGGCTTGTCGTCTGTCCGGCCGTCGCGCTGCGCGCGGTCGAGCAGCCGTTCGATGAGAACCTCGTCGGGCGCTGTCAGGTAGATGGCCGCGTCGCTGACGAGGTCGAGTTCGATGCCGATCTGGGCGGCGCGCAGCGCCTGCGGCATGGTGCGCGGGAAGCCGTCGAGTAGGTAGCCGCCGGTGTCGCGGGATGCTTCGACGACCGCCGGGATGAGGATATCGAAGATCAGGTCGTCGGGGACGAGGTCTCCTCGCGTCGTGTATTCGGACAGCCGCAGTCCCAGATCAGTGGCGCTGGCGATCTCGGCTCTCAGGAGATCGCCAGACGAGATATGGGCGATGCCCGTCGCTTGCGACAGTTGCTTGCTGTGCGTTCCCTTCCCGGCTCCTGGCGGAGAAAGCATGATCAGCCGCATGACAAACGCACCTCCCTCGTGAGCTGCTCTGTGGGGGACATCTCGGGCCTACCACGGAACCGGCGGACAGACAACGGCGAGCGCTTACAAGTATTCAAGTGACCCAGTCCGCCATCAGGTATGCCAGGACGGCGAGGATCGCGACCCGGAGGATCAGTACGAGGACGCGCCAAGTAACGGCTGGAACATCAGATGCGCGTCCTGTCAGCGTTCGGCTACAGGATCCCCAAGAAGCTCACGACGAGGACCGAACGGGCACGTCGCAGCATGAAGGGGCGTTAATCTATCTGTCGGAAATGCGGGGCTCAGTTCAACAGCCCGCTCGGCCGCGCCCGAGCTTGGCCTGCCTCAACCCGCTCCGTCAGGTCGGCTGACAGCCCCGCTAAACCGAGCTCACCGCTCCTTGTGCCGTCCGCTGTGGTGAAAGCCCGCACGTCCGTCGGTCATCAGCCGCCGATCGCTGCTGGTGTCGATGACCGCAGCCGGTTCCGGCCGGATAAAGCGTGACCCCCAGGTTCTACGAGGCCGCGGGACACTCCGTCTGATCGCCGCCGTTCGGGTCTGTGCGCTCGCGGCTAGCGGCTGACACCTGAGGTTTCAGCGCCTCGCTGTCGCCCGCCAGCAGCGCGAGCACGTCGCCGATGGCGGGTTCCTGGCTCGCCGGTTCGGGCAGCGGCAGGTGCGCCTGGATCTGGTAGTTGTTGCGGCGGCCG
>Ga0210388_10005350_pt1 | contig 10039 bp, 9 predicted proteins | sample IncBWC19OmetaG_FD_155485 | JGI IMG/M metagenome (GOLD analysis project Ga0210388, IMG submission 155485) | Forest soil microbial communities from Barre Woods Harvard Forest LTER site, Petersham, Massachusetts, United States - Inc-BW-C-19-O ...
CCCGATGCCAAGCCATACGCCGCCGCCAGAGAGAGGTAGCCCGAGGCCGCGCCGCCCGAGAGCGCCACCGAGGAGTTACCCGTGGCATTGGCGGTGCCGCCAAAGGCCGCGGAGCGATAGCCTGTGGCCGTGGCCCCATTGCCCACGACGAAGCCGCTGTCCCCGGCGAAAATCGTCACATTGGCGGTGGTGGCGTTGAAGGTGACGCCGCTGCTGAACACAATCGTTTGGTTGCCCGGGTCGAACGCGATATTGCCCGCGCCGTCGTCCAGAATGTTGGCGCTCATCACAAAAGCGCCGTCGATCTGCTGCAAGCCCAGGTTGCCGGCGAACGCCAGGGTCTCGTTCCCCGGATCCAAAGTGAGATTGGTGCTTGAGTTAGAGATGCCATCCGACCCCCACAACGTCAATAAGCCCGTGCGATCAAGGGTCATTTGATTCAAATTGCCGTTTTCATTCCAAGTCCAGAGCGTGCGAGCGTCTCCCGAAAATGTGACGTAAGTATTCACGCTGTCCCACGGCGTGGCATTGGCGGAAATGCTTAATTCGGGCACGTCGGAAGAATCGGTGCTGATGCCCAGACTGTAGGCGGCGTTCGGTGGTGTATCGTTTTGGTTTTGGGAATCGGGCTGTTAGTTGCATCTTGCCCCGTTTTGAAGGGCGTAGCCTTGAGTATTCCGCCCGTCATTACAAAACTGTCGCAGAATCGGCTGTATCGGCGTTTTTTGAAGGCATCTCTATAAGTAATAATTCCATAAACAAACAGCCTTTTTTCTGTGCCGAGACAAATTTCGTCAAACTCTTTGCGCGAGCAAGTGCTGCCTCGTGGGCTTGGAGAATGAGAAGCGGCATTAGTCCCCAGCGTGGAAACACTGGCGTCCTCCAATGGCGGAATACTACTGTCGAATTTTCCGGCTTCCTCAAAAGTCATTATCTTCAATCTGGAAACTATCCTGACTTTATACGCTGGGGTTTGTCCTGTATTGGTAAATATGGTGGTTACTTGAATGCTCATTTTTCCATCAGCAGCAATTTGATGAGATTTAAGAACATTGTCTTTAATGACAACATAGGCCCTCAACTGCCTTTTGGCCGTGTCTCTGGTGAGCCAAGCCTGATAAGCGGCAAAGAACAACAAGCCGACAGTCAATACGGCGATGGGGTCGGCGATGGCCTTGTTCCAAAGAATTGCCATCCATCCTTGGGGGGTCTGGTTGTTTGCACCCTCTGTATTGCTGTTTGCTTTTGGCTGTCCTTCATTGGTTACGATTTGCTGAATGACAACAGGCGGATTTTGGGGTGCTTCGTCTTGTTTCTGGCTTTGGTTTTTGACGCCTTGGGCGTCTGTGGTTTCCGGTGGGGATGGTTTTAATGCCGCTGTTTGTCCAAGGGCGATGCCAGTCAATAGCAAAGCAACCATTGCAATAATCATCCTTAATTTCACGCCGCCTTTTCTACCTCTTTACGCGTCAGCAACGCAATCACTTCTTCCGCTTCCCAGACATGATTACTAACCCCTGCTTCCATCGCCGGAGTAACGCGCAAACTGGTATGAATCCGGCAGAAATTATAGAACATCATGCTAATCGCCAGCATGTTTTCGTGGCACTCGACTTTCTTGCTAAAGGCATTGGTCAGGCGAGTGAAACGGCGGTTGCTCATGCGGATAGTAAGATTCGAGCGTTCAACGAAAGACGTGGAAACGTGCGCGAAGTCCGGCTTGCCAGTGATTGCCGCCTTCTTCGCCCCCATGCACTGTGCCGGGCTGTAGCGAACCTGCGGGCCTTCTGGGGCTGGGCCATAGACCTTGTTCAGCATGGCGTAATCAATCTCTGTGCCAAAGGCATCCTCTACTGCCGTCAGGTAGGCTTTGTGCCCGTCTGTGGTCAGTTGCACGCGATTGGCGAGCCTTCCCGCCAAGTCGTGCATGAAATGGTAAGCCGCGCCGCCATCACGCGTGCCAACGAACCAACAAGGAATCAGTTTGGTATCGGCATCTATGGCAGTCCAAATCCAGCAATCCCCTTCGCCCTTGGCTTTCTTTTCGGCGGTCACATTCTTCTCTTTGCAGCCCACAAACGACCAAATCTCGTCACATTGGAGACGGCGGCACTTGAGGTTGTTAAGCACCTTGTCTTGGTAGGCCGAGCAGGCTTCGCCAAGGTCACGGAGCAGCTTCACTACCGCGCTCATGTTCACGTCGCACAGGCGACTGGTGGCACGCATGGAATTGCCCTCGGACAAGCACCGGGCGATTTGAGCGCGTTTGGCAATGGGTAACTGATTCATGCCCTTACTATACCACATATAATTGAGCGGTCAAGCATAATTTTATGAAAAAATCAACTGGCAAACTATCGATACTAGGGTATCCATTGGTGGCAATCCGAGAAGAGGACACTGACACGCCCCCAGAACAAAGGATAACACCAATGACTATTTGCATCGCTGCCATTGCGGCCAATACGGAAATTTATTGCGCCTGCGATAGAATGATTACAAGTGGAGATGTCGAATTTGAGCCGGATATCCCATTCATGGGCAATACAAAGATTCTTAGACTTACCACAGGTATAATTGCTCTTACGGCGGGGTCCTCAAGTTTGCATGCAAAAATACATCAAGAGGCATTTGAATCAATTGGCGCACAAATAAAGAGTGCGCCAAACTCCTGGATTAAAGTCCGGGAAGTAGCTAACCTATGGGTGGACATATACAATAAAATTAGGAATCAAAATATAGAAAATGGAATTTTGAAACCTCTAGGGTTAGACCATAAAACATTTATCCTTCAACAAAAAAACCTTGACCGTGATTTTATAGAAAAAATCCACCAACAAATTGGGGTTTACGAGATGCCAATTATATCTGCAATCATAACGGGAGTGGACGATATTGGCCCCCATATTTATGTTGTAGAAAATGGTTCAAGCAACGGAAGTGAAATTTTATTGCGCTGCTATGATGCTATAGGTTTTGCTGCAATCGGTAGCGGCGCACGACACGCGGAAACGGTTTTTATGTCTTCTGGCCATCATCGTTTTGCGTCGTCTGGCATGACATCATTTCTATGCTATCGTGCAAAAAAATTATCGGAAATAGCGCCCGGTGTCGGGCAAGGCACTGACATGTTCGCTATGGGGCCGGGCTTGGGGGTTAGTGAATATATTCCACGGGAAATCGTCGAGCATTTCTCAGTTATTTTGAAGCAACGAACAGAATCAGAAAAGATAATTTCAAAAAATGAACAAACTATGGCAGAAGAATTTCTTAAACAGCTTATTGAGTTAGCGAACCAACAAGCACACGCGAAAATCCAGTCAATTCCCCCAGAACCAATTAAGCCCGCTCACCCGACCACCGAGCCGCAGCCGCCTTCCGCCCAATCGCCTGACGCTGGGCCTTCGACAACGCCGCCGCCCGCGCAGGGCCGCCCTTCAAGCCCCCAAGCCGACCCAACATGACAGCCGCCGGATTCTTCGACGGAGCGGGCTTAAACTCGCCATGCGTGGCACTCGCCATAACACGGGCAATCGTTTCACTAACATCCTCTTTGCTTGTGCGCTTAGGCATAGGCCGCAAGTTGCCATAGGTCAGGATTGATTTCAAGCCCCTTTCAGAATGAAGGACTTTCAAAACGATACACTACCCGGCGTTCAGATAACTGGCATTTACCCCGTTCGTCACGTTGAGATCATAAAGCGTTGTTTCGCCGCCAGCCGTCAAATTGCTATCCACGGTAAGGTTTCCATACACTTCTTGGTCCTGCGCCGAAAGCCGGGTAAACCCAGCCAGAGCCAAGCCGGCGAGGATCAGCGCCAGCACCAACCCTCTGCCCGAAGCAAGGAAGTTAGTCGCCCGCAAATTAATCTTGATGGATTTATTCATAGTGTTGAGATCATTATGGTTTGGAAGGGAACTTGGAAATTTGTAGGAGTAATGACGTTATCCGAATCATGACTTGGACATGATAAATGCAGTGTTCCAGTTACAGGCGGCTTTCAACGAAATCAAGCAAGCATCTTTTATTATTTTTAAATTCATGATTATATAAACCTTTTCGCTCGCCTAATTTCATTACTTGACTATCTTACCTAATTAACCCAAGATAAGTCATTATTGAAGTCCGGGCTGGGTTATGCCATGACTTCCCTTTCCCATCTCCATTTTCCATGTCCACCGACACCAGCACCGTCGTTCCCGCCGCCGCCAAAGAGCCTTCCAAAAACGAAGGCATCAAGGAGGCCAGCCACTACCTGCGCGGCACCATCCTCGCGGGCTTGGCCGATGCGTCCACCGGCGCGATTGGGGAGGACGATTCGCAGCTGCTCAAGTTCCACGGCACCTACCTGCAGGACGACCGCGACTTGCGCAACGAGCGCCGGAAGCAGAAGCTCGAAAAGGCGTTTATTTTCATGGTGCGCGTGCGCGTGCCGGGCGGGGTGTGCTCGCCGCAGCAATGGCTCGAGGTTGACCGCATCGCCGGGCAATACGCCAACGGCACCATCAAGCTGACGACGCGCCAGGCCTTTCAACTGCACGGCATTCTCAAGGCGAACCTCAAGAGCACCATCAAGGAAATCAACGAGGCGCTGCTCGACACCCTCGCGGCCTGCGGCGACGTGAACCGCAACGTGATGTGCAATCCGAACCCGCATCTCTCGTCCATCCACGCCGAGGTGCTCGACTACGCGCGGCAGTTGACCAAGCATCTTTCCCCGCGCACGCCCGCCTACCACGAAATCTGGCTCGACAAGGAGCGCGTGGCCGGCGGCGACACCGGCGGCGGCGAGGACGACACGAACGACCTCGTGGAGCCGATTTACGGCAAGCATTACCTGCCGCGCAAATTCAAGATCGCCATCGCCGTGCCCCCGAGCAACGACATTGACATTTTTGCCAACGACCTCGGCTTTATCGCCATCGTCGAGAATGGCAAGCTCGCGGGCTTCAATGTCACCGTCGGCGGCGGCATGGGCATGTCGCACAACAACAAGGCGACTTACCCGCGCCTGGCCGATGTGCTGAATTTTTGTACGCCCGCGCAAATGGTGGACGTGGCGGAGAAAATCGTCACCATCCAGCGCGATTTTGGCGACCGCTCGGACCGCAAGCACGCGCGCTTCAAATACACGATTCAGGACCGCGGGCTGGACTGGTTCCGCACGGAGTTGGAAACGCGCCTTGGCTACAAATTATCGCCCGCGCGCCCCTACACTTTTACCGACAACGGCGACCGCTACGGCTGGGCCGACGGCGTGGACGGCAAACAGCACCTGACACTTTTCATTGAAGGCGGACGCCTGCACGGTAAGCAACGCGACGGCCTGCGCGAGATTGCGAAGATTCACACGGGCGATTTCCGCCTCACCGGCAACCAGAACCTTATCATCGGCTCCATTGCCCCGAGCGAGAAGCCCAAGATTGAGGCGCTGCTCAAGCAATACGGCCTCGACCAAACTGCGACGAGCTTCACCGGGCTGCGGCGCGGCGGCCTCGCCTGCGTCGCGCTGCCGACGTGCGGCCTGGCCCTCGCCGAAAGCGAACGCAATTTGCCCAATCTGGTGGACGAGCTGGACAAAGTCATCCGCGCCGCGGGGCTGGCGGAGCAATCCATTCACATCCGCTCCAGCGGCTGCCCGAACGGTTGCGCGCGCCCGTATCTGGGCGAGATTGGCCTCGTGGGCAAAGTGCCGGGGAAATACAATTTATACCTCGGCGCGGCGCACAACGGCTCGCGCATGAACAAGATTTATAAGGAGGCGATTCCCAACGAGCAAATCGTCGCGGAGTTGACCCCCATCATCAACCGCTACGCCGCCGAGCGCACCCCGAACGAAACCTTCGGCGACTTCGTGATTCGCGCTGGCTACGTCACCGCGGTCACCTCCGGCGCGGTGGATTTTCATAATTAGGCAATCAAAGTAATCTTTTTCCCACCATCCATCCGTTTCATGCGGCGGCTGATTTCTTTGCGCCAGGCAGGCGTTTGATGACGCAGACGGATCATGTAGGCATTTAACTCCCGCCGATGGCGCGGAGAAAGCCGTGATACTTCCTGCTTTAATTCCAACATCGTCATGCCCACGATGTTGGCAAAATCATGCGTTGGGTCAAGAATTCTTGCCTCCAAGCACTGCATCAGTTTGGCGGGCGCAGCAAGACTGCGCCCCTACAAAAACGCCTTGTCCCCCATGTAGGGGCGCAGTCTTGCTGCGCCCGTTTCGGGTTATAATCAACAAATTGATACACTAACTGCCGCGACCTAAAATCATTCTCTGACCGCTCAACTCCTCGCGCGTTGCTGTTCGAGCGAGAAGTGGATGCGTTCCAGCAGGTCGCAAAAGCGGCGGCACTGGCCTTCCCAAATGGAGGCATCCAAATCCTCGCGGCGGTATTCAATATCCTGGCTAAGCTGGAACAGCTTGGGCAGGCCGAGCAGTTCGACAGTATGGCGCAGTTCGCGGACGAGGCTGCGCACCTGGTGCTCGTCGCTCCGGTTCACCGCCTCCCGCAGTTGTGGCACTTTCTCGCTCATGGCGCCAAGGCAAATTTGACGGATGTGGGGGTCTTTGGCCGGGGGCGGATGCATTATTTTGTATTCGCGACAGACGGAATTAATAAGACGATGGGCATGTAGAGGTGCAGTTTTAAGTTTACGCGACGGCCGTGGTGCGGGGATGAATGATGATCAAGCCCGGCTTGGCCGAGGTGGTAAATGTCGTCACTTTGTTTTCACCCAACCGGTCGCTGAGGGTGGCGGCGGAGGAGGCTTGGCGCAGGCTCGCGGCTGGCAGGCGGAATTCAAAGTGCGCGCCACCTTCGCGGCGGTTGTGCATGGCGATTTTGCCGTGCTGCGCGTGGGCGATGTGCTGGCACACCACCAAACCGCGGTCGCTGCCAATGTTTTCGTCGTCCAGCAGGTCGAGATAACTGTCGGTGTCGGCAAACAAGTTGGCCTGCTCGGCAGGCGGTACGCCCGGGCCCTGGTCGTCCACCCATACGTTCAACGAGCCGTCTTCCACCTTGGCACCGAGGGTGATGGTGGTGTTGGCGGGCGAGAATTTGATGGCGTTGGAAAGCAGGTTTTCCACCACGCGCTGGACGCGGACTTCATCGCATTCGGCGAAGAGACCCTTGGCCGGGGCTTCGACTTTCAGCGTGATGTTTTTCTCGGCGGCGATGGGTTGGAAAATCCATTCGGCCAGGCGCAGCACGGGGGCGACGTCTTTCGGCGCTTCGGTCACCTTGGCCACCGGTGCGAGCGACGCGGCGATTTCTTCCAGCTCGCGGTCGAGGTTCGTCTTGCGCTGTTGGCTGCGCAGATAATTTTGCACGCGGGCGATGGTTTCCTTATCCTTATCCCCACCACCCAAAAAGATGACCGGCGGCTGGCCGGCCTTGTCGGTGCTTGCGCGCAAGGCCGGAGCGTGGAGGTCTTCGGCGATGGTCATGTTCAAGTTCATCAAAATCATGTCCGGGCGGCACACGGGCGCGGCCTCGAGGCATTCGGCGCAGCTTTTGTATTGGTGCACTTCGATGCCGGCGCTGTTTAATTCACGGCACAGGCGGTGGCGCGTGGCGGCGTCGGGTTCGGCCACAATCACCACCGGCATCAGGCGCGGGAGATTACCGGCGACCAAGGCCACCTGGGACGTGCGTTGCTCCGCGGCGCTGGCTCCGGTGGAAGGAGCGGGGGCGCTGTACGGCGCCGGGTTGGTGAAGAAGTGGAGCAGGGAGTTGGCGAGTGAGGATGTGTTCATGATTCCTCATTATCGACCAGCCCAGAGAAAAACCAAATTGGGGGAAACCCGGAATTACCCGGGGTGACTTATGGAGACAGCCTCCGGGAAAGCCTGTAGTTCCCGAGGGAAAAACACTGAGTCACCCGTGTATTGCCCGTTGTATAGCCAGCTTATGCCGACATTTTAAAAATGCGTAAAAATCAAAGGGCTTCCTCTGTGAACCATGGAAATTTGGCTAAAATACGTGACCGGAATGATGGGTGCAGCCCAAGTGGCCGCTTAAGCGGCGCGGCTTCCGGGCTTGCCAGGACCAGCAATTAAGTGTTTTCCCCGTGCATGGGTCAATATGTGGCATTGCTGCGCGGGGTGAATGTCGGCGGGAATAATCTCATCGGCAAGGACGACTTGCGCCGGTTGTTCGAGCGGCTCAAATTCAGCAATGTCGTCACCTACAAGCAAAGCGGGAACGTGGTGTTCGACGCAGCGCAAACCGCCCGGGCCGAATTACGCGGGATGATTGAAGGTGCGCTGGAGAAATTTTTCCGCAAAGAAATCCGTGTGGTGGTGCGCCCGGTGGGGGAATTGCAAAAATTGGTGAAATTGAATCCGTTTATGGATGCCAAGGTCGAAGCGAAACATTGTTTTGTGAGTTTCCTGTTTGCGTCGCCAACATTGCAGCCGAAATTGCCGGTTCAATCCGCGAAGGGAGAAGTCGCCATTTTTCTGGTCAAGCACGATGCGGCGTTTCTTCGCGTGGATCGCAGCAAGGGGCCGTATGCGGATCCAGATAAACTACTCAAAACCGCCCTCGGAATTTCGGGAACCGTGCGCAACTGGAATACCGTGTGCGCGCTGGCGGCGATGGGCTAATCTTCGACATTCCGGTGGCCCAGCACCGCGTGGCGCACGGCATCGGCCAGCGCGGTGGCGTTGCGCGCGGCGTCAAAATTTTCCGCAGCCCAGGCATGGGCCTGGCGGCGGATTTTATCTGCCAGCGCTTCGTCGCGCGTCGCGGACACGATGGCCTCGCGCCAGCCTTCCCAATCTTGCATGGGCACCACAAAACCCGTTTCACCGTGGGTCACCGCTTCCATCGTGCCGGCCACCGGGCTGGTCACCACCGGCACGCCCACCGCCATCGCTTCGGGGATGACGTTCGGCAATCCGTCGCGGTCGCCATCCGGGGCGACCACGCCGCTGAATAAAAACACATCCGCCCATTCGCGTTGCAATTTCGCCACGTCGTCATAAGGCATCGCGCCGGTAAAATGCACGCAATCTTCCAGCGCGAGTTCCCGCGCCCGCGCCCGCAAGCTTTGCGCCAACGGGCCGCCGCCGATGACGCGGCACTCGAAAGCGATGCCCTGGTCACGCAAATGCCGCAGGATGTTCAATAGCTCAAAAAATCCCTTTTTCGGAATCAACCGGCCGATGGCTAGCAAATGCAGCACCGGGCCGGGTGCGCGGCGCGGCGGCGGCGGCGGCGGCGGAATGTTATCCAGTCCGCGACGAATCAATACAATGTGCGCCGGATTGGCTCCGCGTTCAAGCAGCCGCGCCCGGGTCGCGGCGGTGGTGGTGTGGATCAGGCGGGCATGCTGCAGCTTTTCCTCCAGCAGCCAATCGCCGCCATGTTGGAATACGTCAAAGGCATGCGCGCCCATTGTGTAGGGGATGCCCAGCAGTTTTTCCAGCATCAGCCCGGCGGCGGCGGGGGTCGTCGCCCACACTGCATGGCACAAGTGTGGACGAGTGGAAAGTTGCTCAAAGCGCCGCGCATTGACCAACGCGAAGCCAAGGCCCAGCAGGTTTTCCCCCGCATTCAACCACGAGGGCGGCGGGCGGCGCGTGAGTGCGGTGGCGAGGTCCAATATCGCGCACGGTTTGCGCCACAGCCAATACGGCAGCCACCACAACAATTGAAAAAGTGCTGACGCCTTGAAACACGCGACCGGCAAATCTTCCCATTCGCTTTTCCCGCCCCAGAGGGAATTAAGCGTGAAATCCACCGGGCGCCCGCGCATGGCCCGGACTTCGCGCTGCAAAAACGTCTCCGACGTTTCCGGAAACGTCGTGAACAGGTAGGCCAGGCGCAGGCGGGTCATCGGGTGGGCGATTTCTTGAGCGAATCCTTGCGCAAAGTTTCCAAGACCTCAAAAAATTTCGGAAAGGTTTTTCCGCAGCAGGCGGGGTTTTCGATTTGCAACCAGGGTTTGCCCATGCCGAGCAAATCATGGCAGCCGAGAATGCCAAAACTCATCGCCAAGCGGTGGTCGTCATAGGTTGCGATGCTG
>Ga0210388_10005351_pt1 | contig 10038 bp, 8 predicted proteins | sample IncBWC19OmetaG_FD_155485 | JGI IMG/M metagenome (GOLD analysis project Ga0210388, IMG submission 155485) | Forest soil microbial communities from Barre Woods Harvard Forest LTER site, Petersham, Massachusetts, United States - Inc-BW-C-19-O ...
TGCGCATCGTTTATTTCGACCAAAATAGGGAACTCGATCCGGACGTGTCTTTGCGCCGCGCGCTGGCACCCGACAGCGATTCAGTGATCTATCGCGACCGGGTAATTCACGTGGCGGGCTGGGCCGCTCGGTTTCTCTTCACAGGCGAAGATCTGAATCGCCCCGTGGGCCGCTTCTCCGGCGGCGAGCGCGCTCGCATCTTAATTGCGCAATTGATGGTACAGCCTGCGGACGTCCTGCTGCTCGACGAGCCGACAAACGACCTCGATATCCCCACGCTGGAAATTCTGGAGGAAAGTCTGATCGAATTTGGTGGAGCGCTGGTTCTTGTGACGCACGACCGGTACATGCTCGATCGCGTGTCCACCGTGGTTTTGGGGCTCGACGGCCTTGGCGCAGCGGCGCGGTTTGCTGACTACTCGCAGTGGGAAGTCTGGCAGCGAGAGCAGCAATCGAAGGACTCCCGCAAAATGACGCCGTCAGGCCCGGAACGCCCGCGCGCAAAAGCCAATGGAACTGAGCGCGCCGCTAAAAAACAGAAGCTATCGTTCGGCGAAACTCGCGAGCTCGAAACGATCGAGCAGCGCATCGCTGACGCAGAACAAGAACTCGAAACACAATCTGCCGCAATGCTGAATCCTGCCGTGATGGCTGACCGCAAGCTCTTGCACCAGACTTCCACTCGCATTGAAGAGCTTCAAAATCTGGTGAATAACTTGTACGCTCGGTGGGGAGAGCTGGAAAAAAAGAACCAATGAGCAGCCCAGGGCGTGAGATTAATTGCCCGTCAAAAACTTGTACTGGGAATCGCTCAAGGGCACTACAGAAAGCCTGCCTTCACGCACGAGCGGGGAGTTAGCGAATATCGGGCTGGCTTTCATTTCCGCAAGTGAGATTGGCTTGGCGAGCGCTTTACCGGCTCGAATCATCACCGCTGGATTCTTAGGATCAGAAGCGTTTACTGAAACCGCCGTCGCCGTTCCTACCGCGCATTTGCGATTGCCCGTTTCGTAGATAACCAGCCGGGCTCCCGCCTTCATCTCGCGAAGGTGCTTCACTCCAGCCGGACTCGTTACTCCCTCCCAAAGTGTGGTTTCGTCACGCTGAAGATTGGCGAACGAATAGTCGGAAGGTTCGGTCTTGAGCAGGTAGTTCACGGTCGCAAAATCCTCAGTCAGGGATATGGCGCATAGCCATTTTACACGCAGGAAGAGCATTCGTTGTGCTGAATCCAATACACTTGCCGCTCGAGGACGCGCTTCGGGCCGTTGTGAGCGATGCCACACCAGGTACGATGTTTCCTGGGAAGAACCTTTCCAGCGCGGCCACCTGTTCCCCCCTGTCCTTTCTCTGTACTATCGTCCAGTTGCGAGCCTGACCTAACGTACTACACTGCGGATAACGGTCGTATTCGGGGATTTAGGGGGGAACATGGGCGGAAGAGCACGATTATTTGTGCAGGTGTCCGGCTTGATTGGTATATCGCTTTTGGCAGGTTCTTCCGCATCGGCTGATACAGCGACTCTGAAATGCAATTCGCAGCGCGATCCGATCTGGGTCTACGATTCCCTGAACAGCTTCAACGTCGACGCAAAGCTCAAGTGTGGCGAAAGCGTGGAAATCATCGCCCGGGTTCAGACGTATGTGAAGATACGCACTGGAAACGGAATCGAGGGCTACGTTCCAGACGCTGAATTCTCCAATTTGCCGCCAGCGCCGCTGTATCGCGATTCCAGCCACGATGTCGGCATGGTCGCAAAGCAGATTCAAACTAAGGAAATTGCCAAAGCGAGCGCGAATGCGGCTGCTCTTGCTCCGGCGAGCGTGAGCTATTCGAAAATTTCGCCAGCCTCTCCGTCAGTAATCGCAATTCCGGCCGTGAACGCGAGCGAGAAGAATCTTTCTGTTAGCTCTGCCGCTGCTCCCATGAAGGCTACGGCCCCCGCGAGTCCGGTGGCAACTTCCGCGATCGCGAAGAACGATTCAACGGAGGCGCCGGCCGCTGCGCCTACTGCTTCGATTAAGGTATCGTCGCCCGCGACTGTGCGTGCGCCGGCTTCTAAGGATTCAAATCGGGTGACAAGTTCCGCCTTGCCTTCACCTTTAACTGACGGCGATTCGAGCGGAAATTCTGACCTCACGCCGGATCGGAACCTTGGCGATCTCCACTGCCAGAGCTATTTTTCGGCTTACGGCCTGACTCCTGGGCAGATGAAATGGATCGCTCAAAATCGGGAGAAAATGTTTTCTAATATTTGTCCCGCGCCCGACCCTTCGAAAGTAAATTTCGTCATCATCTTTACGCACGACGTGGATTTCTTCGGTTCGTCGATTCCCGAAGCCGTACACAAGGACAACGGCTTTTCGGACTTCACGCCCATGACGTCAATCGACACGGCGCTGATCCCTGAATCGCAGGCGGACAAAGCGCGCCGCGAGTACGTCTGGATATTCCAATTTCAGAAAGGAACGTTCGATCCGGGAAATTTCTCGCCGAGCCGCCAGTATCAATATTCGAAGATGGAAACCAGCTCGATGGGTTCGAAGGCGGGACTGAAGACCGTCGAGGATGCGTTCCGGTTCGTCGCGTCCGCGACGCGATGAGAAATATAATTTCGGCTAAGTGATTAAATGGCTTTGCCATTACATCCCGGCTTAAGCCTACTTCGCTTCTAACATCGTCTTCGTCTGTGATGCACCGCAAGCTCTTGCAGCGGATTATATTTCAACGATATTTCCCGTAGTCCATTAAAGTTGCTTCGGTTCCAAAATTGATTTTCTGCGCTCTCGATTTCCAGTTACTGACGCACATGCTGATGGGCCTTCGATCCAGCCTGCCGGTTCGTGTGCTTATGCTTGGCGCTCAGACCCCTCATTATCTTTTGAAAACGACGGAGATTCGCGCCGAGCTCCTTCTGACTCATCTCCTTGGGTGCCGGTGGTGCGATGTACGAGCGCGGGGGCACAATGATATCGGGACGGGCAAGGAGAGACCGTCGTGGGCGCGAATTGACCGCCATGCGCCGCTTGGGAAGCCGCTTTATTTTTATTTGCAATTCGGCGGAATGCAGTGCATCCCATTGATCCAAAATATTCAGGATGATCGTTACTGCGTCGTTGTGCTTGTATTCGTCAGGCGGGCGCAATCCGTTCGCCAAAAGAAGACCTTCCCGGATATTTCCTTTAGACAAGGTACCTAGGAACTGGTGATTCAGCACCGTTTCACTACTGAAGCGCTCCGTGTCTCCCGCGAAGAAGTAGCAATCGGGATGTGATCCCGGGAATCTCGGGTAGTCGATCCACTCGATGCAATTATCAAACCACGATGTCTGAATCCAAACGTCGCGGATGATCGTTTCCCCGGGGAGGTTGCGGCGGACGAAAACTGGCAGAATATATCCAAAGCTTCCGTTCTTCAGCTCTTTGATTCTGGCACACGAGTGGTCCCGTCCCAGCGTGATAGTGAGAGGCGGCTCTGCGTCGAAGCCGGAGCGATTTTGTACAGGCGCGAGTGGAATGCCTGCTAGTTCAAGATCCGCCCATAGCGCCAAGTGGTGCTGCAACTTTTGCTTTCCCATGTTCTCCTCGCGAATTGTTGCGAAAAACCTCCACAACCTCCAATCCTCCACCTTCATCCTCAAGTTCTTGATTTCATCATTTCGAGCTCGCGACAGAACCGGCAATCGCTGCGTAGACTGCCTTCCATCGCGCGGACCCCATAGGATTCCGCTAGCTGATGGATTAGGCGGCAGGTTGGCTGAGTAAGTTCGATTCCATTGCCCGCGTTGCTAATTCGTCCGCTCGGGATCCCCAATCGCCTGATCATTCGACCCACGCTTTCGGGGGAAACTTTCCGATCCGATCCCCTGCCCGTGTAAATTCCGCACACTTTTTTTGCGAGGTCATCCGAGCGCACACTCCTCGCGCCACCTTTGTGAATGAAATAAAGCCCCGTCTCGAGTACAACTGCCTCCAATGAGCTTGCGCGATCCGCGCGAATGTCTTCATCCTGCATTCTGAAGAGCGGGAGGATTTTCACCTGCAATTCATTGTCGCCGACGACAGCCGCGCCAAAAGATCGCGCGACCGCTTGAACGGGCTGAGCTAGGTCGCTGACATCAAAATCTGGGGTTTGCACGTTCGCGGAGTTCCGCAAGGAATATCCGACGAGTCTCGCCTGAAATTCCTCCGCAATCGCTTCGCGAGAATTCGCGTCAAGAATAGGAAGCTGGCCTGATACCGGCATCAGCGCGACCTCTAGGCCAATGGCGTCAAGCGCCCTCGCAGGTGACGGGATTGGCGTACAAATGATTTTTGGCCCGAAGAGCTCGTGCAACCCGCCACTGCTAGATGCATACCTATCGCGATGGGTTCCGGCCTGAAGGACGGTTCGCATTTCTAGATTGAGATTAGGGTTATCCAGTAGAAGCGTCGACTTGAGCTGCACGGGAAAGTGTAGGAGATCAGAGCGCTTCGCGCCAGCGATACAGAGCGGGTGGCGGCAGAGCAAAGCAAACAGTTCCAGCGCAACACTCGATGGGCTCGCTGCGGAAGCGAAGATCGACAGGATCGGTGCCATAGGCAGGACGGGAGAGAGCCACGAAGCAAAGATCGAGAAAACCATCGCGGTGATGCAGGGATCGAGTTGAGCCAGATGACGGTCAAGAAGGGCATACAAATCCGCGAACAGTTTCTTGGTGGACTCCGGCGGCGCCACTCGAGTCGGGAAGCGCACGGCGTGCGCGATGCTCGGATCCGCTGAGATTGGGAAATAGATGTGATTTTCGTGTAACACTTCGGGCGCGATCTCAACGACTCCGTTGCGGCACTTCGCCAACAGTAAGTTCCCCGGACTGGCCGGGTTTCGCAGAAGCTCGATGCCGATCCCGTCGGGAAATACCTCTCCTGCAGTCGGGATTCGTACAGAGCGATCGGCGTTGATGGGCGTAGCCACGATCCTCTCCTAAGTTTGATAGAGAACAGCTTCCGAACCTCGGATCTCGGCGCAATTCGCGACGAAATTCGGTCCGAGCAAAAAAAAAAGACGACAGCTGCAACCCGTTCCTCGGGTGGCGTCCGTCGTCCTAAAATCGAAGCCGGCCAGTTAACGCGCCGATTTTCTATTTGGTCAGTATATCAGCGCTCCGGACCGTGTCAACTCGGATGAGCGCCGTGGGGTTCTGCGTCCGGACAGATTTGAGCTTGTCTCACGGTCCTCAAACTGCGGCGTTGGCGACATCGAGGAGGCCCGTGCGCTGAACATGTTCCCCAGCAGCGGGCGACACAGCATGAGCGTACTGGACCCAGCCAGAATGCCCGAAGGAAAACTGAAGGCGGCACACTTTGACTGGGCTGCCCGGATCACTAAACTTTGCCGCGCACTCATCCATAAGCGTATCTTTGCGTTGCCGCGCCGAAGTGAAAAAATGCAGGTGAACGTTAACACGTCACGGTTCGGTGGTTCGATTTCAGTTCCTCCGACTTCAATCCCACTTGAGCGCCCCAGTCCTCTGTGAATCTTCACAAACAAAGGTGGAATCTCTGCTGACCCTTCTGCCGCTAGACTCGTTTGCGGCGTTTGGCGTAAACCTTCACGCCTAAGCGATGAATGAGCCCGCAAACGCGCCACCGCACGTGAAACATTTACGGCGCCGCACCCAGGCTCGGAAGCGGTTTCGTTCTTGTTCGCGCTTCTCGCGTGTGCGGCGTCGCTTGTCCTCACGAAGACATTCTTTGTGGAAATAACCTCTGTGGTGCCGGGGCAACTTTTTTCGGCAAACGCAGCAGAAATATTGCCGCGGCCGGTCGACTCGTTCGTTCATTTCGCCAACCTCGAATAAGGTGTGCCTGCATAAAATTATACAGTTTTGGTTACCCCTACTTTGGGAGCTCGCCACCGTCGCCGCCGCTGTCACTCACCCTGGCTCCCTACGATTTTCGTGACGCTTCGCTAGAGCACGAATTCCCCCAACGAAACGTTCTTGTCCGAGCGTTGTAGGACTTGTCGCAGCTGGGTTCTCTTCGGTTGACTCGGCGGGAAGGACTTCGGACTCACGTGCAAACACTGAAGACGCCCTGAGCTGAATGAAACCATGATTCTTGGGGATGGCATGAAGGACTCGGAAGCAACGGTGAAGAAGGTGCATCTCACAACATAGTTGTATCGAATCGAATGGACAGTCGCGAATATCCTTTCATGTTTACAATACGCTGAACGATATTCGTGCCGTTTCCGAAGTACTGGAAGAGAATATCGACCTCGCCGAAAGGCAACAAGTCTGTAATTCGGAGGGCGGTGGCCCGACAAATTTAAGAATGTCAGATGCTCATCGTGATCGCAGCGATGATATTGGAGAACTCAGCGGGTTAATCGGGCTGTTTCCACCTCCTGTGATCTGCAACGGCCGCGTGTTCTGATCGACGCTCACGCTGTTGGTGAATCCCAAAAAGAATGGCGGACCGCCGCCAGAGGTGCAACCTAGATTGCAGAACCACGCATAGGCCGCTTGCGATTCCGTGTCGTGATAGGCGTACGTAATGCCAATCGTTCCGGCAATATGGCCATTGTAATTCTGTACAGTAAACAGCGGCGTTATGCCACCTTGCCGGTACGCATTGTCAACTTCGAGCGAAATGCCTGGACCGCCATTCGCCAATTCGTAGAACCCACGGCGGTTCCACATTGAATCGCGTATCGTAATCGTTCCGACACTACCCGTCACGCCGCAACACTGATTAATGCCTGCCGCGGCGTAAAACATTGGCGTCCATGATGAATCAATAACCTGGTCAGGACCGCCGCCGAACACTGTTTCATAAAGTGCGTATCTGGCGCCCCCAGGACGAATGATCAGGCCGATGCCGGCCGTGTCGAGGCTGTTTCCTCCGGAAATGAATCCATCTCTCCACCAAGTCATCCCCCAACCTGCGTCCACCAGCATGCCAAGCCCATTCTGAGTCGGCGTGTAGAATGTGAGCTCGTCAAAATTATCAGCGCCGGCTTGTTGGGCATTACCAAGCGAGCTGACGTACACGCACGGATAAGCCCAACAGTAAACTATCGGCGTGCCTGTAGATGCGAACTCCGGCGCACCCAGATTGCTTTTGCCCAACATTCCAGTCCACGTAACGTCCGAGCCCACAATCAAAGGCTCCATCAATGCGAGATCGCCCTGCTGCCAGATAGTGACTTTCCACGGGGTTGCAACTACAGAGTTGATTACGTACCGAGCGTTTGGCCCATCTGACGGAATCAGGAGCGGCCTCGTGCCGGCAGCCGCAGCAAGTCCAGCATTCAAAGCTGGTGCATTGTTGAACCGTACCAGTGCGTTCGTGATGCTACGCGGCAACGCGTCAGCTATATGCAAGGCCATCGTCCCACCGCCTCCATCCACGCGAGTCGTGAATAACGAAGGAGTCGGTGTCGTGGCATTGCAATCTACGTCTGACACGTACCAGGGCAGCATTGGATTGTTCCAGCCAAAGTCAACGAACCGCGTCGACGCTACTCCACCCTGATTCTCGCTGTAGAATGTGTTAGGCAGGCTCGTGCCGATGATATGAAAAGCTAAGTCTCCAGGTCGTTTAGCACAGACAAATACTTCATACACCGACGTCACACCGGTACCCCCTTTGATAGGCGACCACGTAATTGCATTGCCCACGTAGAACGTCGCCACTCCTCCTTTGCCCGATGAAATAATCATGTCTTCCTTAGCCGTCGGCGCAGATTGAGGGACGTTGTTCACCATGAACGAATTCGGACTGGCACCCGACACCGGAAACCAGCCACCAGCTGCCTCCGCGTTCGTCGTTAACGTCGAGTGAAATAGTGCGTCCTTGGCTAGCCGGCTCGGCTGGCTTGTCGTGAACGTCAGCGTATTTCCTGTAAGACTCCACGTGGCAATCTGGATCCTCGACGCCCCTAATGCCGCTGGTCCACTATCAATTTTTGTAATCGGCCCAGCCGCCGTCTTCGAACCAAGAGCGTCGCGTGCGAAGAGTCTGTACGCGTACGGCGATGAACCGTTCGCGCCAGCAACTAACAAAGCGTCAGGGACCGTTAACGTCGCTGCGATGCCAGTGGTGACCGTCGGAGCTCCTGGCGTGTGCATCTGTGGTTCTTGGCCGGCGCCCGCTACCGTGATCCCGTCACCAGGAATTCCATTGGTACCTTGCTGAAACAACTTCGTTTCGACTGTGAGCGAATGTCCTGAACCAGAGCCGATCGTATTGATTTGAACCGGTCGAGCGCCGAACTGTCGAAGGTCGATCCACGGCGGCTCAAAAGCCAACGTGAGCAGGCTGCCTAGCAGAATAAGAGCAGCTATCCCTTTTTCGATTTTGTCCATCCCCACACCTTGTCACCCCTGACATGCGAGGCGCGAGACTCAATTGTAAGCGGGACACTAACATTCCAATCAGTTACTTTGGCCTTTCGAACGGGTGAACGCCAGCAATTCGCTCGATTCGTCTCACTGTGAGATAGGTGGTGCGAAGAGGATTTATCAATAGTAATCCGGGCTGCGTTCGAGCTAGGCGTCAAATTTCCATCGCCGAGTTTAGACTGCAGTTCGTGACGCAGGCGAAACTCGGGCGGCGAGCACATAGGAATCCGTCGGGTTATGGCAACGGGATGCGATAGAGGTTGCGGCGGGTGTTCTGGCGGGCGTAGGCGTAGACCGATGGGCTTAGGGCGGATTCGACGACCTCGGGAATCGGCGCAACTGCTTTCGCAATGGCCAAATCTTCGATTCGCGCGATTCCGGCTGGTGGCAGTTTCGGAAGTCCTGTGTCATGCAGTACGGGTAACTTGTAGGTGCCCTCGTACAACGCTGGGAAATACAGGTACGCGAACTCTCCGGTGCTGCCCCAATTGAGGTGGCAATAACCCAGGCACACGGGAACCGATGTGCTGCCATCGACCGCAAAAGCGGTGGCCTGAACCGTGTGCTCCTGATCGGGACCCTGTGAAACAGCAAGAAGCCAACGACCGTCAGGCGAAACCGAAAAAGCATCGAAAACGCGTTGCAAGGATATTTTGCGGCGACCTGTTCCGTCGGCTTTCATGCGATACAGAAAATTTGAGCTGCCTTCGATGGCGCGAAAAACGATATCGCCATCGGGCAGGAAGAATGGGGAATCCTCGATCGCAGTTTCGGGGGAGATGAGTATCGGGGAAGAGCGACGATTCGTGGGGGCAACCCAAATGCCAGGATGTCCACTTTGGTCCTTCCTTACGAAAGCGACTTCCTTTCCATCGCGAGAGACCGAGTAACCCTTAATGAGATAGTCCGCTTGAATTAAATAACCGGGAAGAAGACTCTCCGTTTTGTCGCCGGTCAAATCCCTGACCCGGAGTTCGTAACCGGACGTTTGGCCACTGGACATCAGGTAGAAAAGGCTCTTCCCATCCGAGGAGAGAGAAGGTGCTACCGCATCCCCCTCCGAAGAAATCTGGTGTTCGCCCTGGTTGTCATGGAGCCAAACAGTGCTGTCCTGCGATCCGACGGCCGTAATGAACGATTTTCCATCCGTGGCCATGGCAATACCCTCTTGCGTGGTAGGGCCGAAGGTTAACTGCTCAGGATCTCCATCCGGAAAGCGCTGCCGCCAAATATGGAATTGGCCACTTTTATTTGCGGTGAGGTACACCCACTTACCGTCTGGGGACCACGCACCTGAGAGGCACGCGCCGTCCGCGGGGCCGACCACACGCACGCCGGCAGCACCCTGGAAAGGGACAACGCGGCACGGCAGAAGGTCGCCACGGCCGCCCATCTCAACGACGAGGACCCATTTGCCGTCGGGGGAAAGATAGGAATGATGGGCCATGCCCCGCTCGCTGGGGGGAGCGTAGACGTCGCGGCTCTGTCCGCGGCCTTCGTCGGTGGTGACGAGGACCATGTGGAGCCCCTCTTTAATCTCCGAGAAGAGCAGACGCTTGCCGCCTTCGATCCAGGTGAGAGACGAGGCGTTGGGAAGCAGGATGTGAGGATCGCCGCCGAGGACCGGCACTTCCCACACGCTCCAGGGCTG